>Ga0070734_10000043_pt1 | contig 360653 bp, 281 predicted proteins | sample Coa_R1_8_FD_66444 | JGI IMG/M metagenome (GOLD analysis project Ga0070734, IMG submission 66444) | Surface soil microbial communities from Centralia Pennsylvania, which are recovering from an underground coalmine fire - Coalmine... | ecosystem: Environmental > Terrestrial > Soil >...
AGCAGGGCTTGATCGCGCTGAGTGGCTGCAAAGCGAAGCGGCATCCTATGAATGCCTGAGGCGAGAGCTTTTCGGGAGAGCCGGATGCGGGAAATCTGCACGTCCGGTTCGGGGAGGGGGGAGGTAGGCCGCTCTCTATCACCTACCTCTCTACTCTACCGGCTCGCAAGCGCACGTATCGCCCGAACGTATTTGGGTGGGTGACGAGCCACGACCGTGACGCGCGCGGATCGCAAGCGCAAATTTCGCCCGAACGTATTTGGGTAGGTGACGAGCCACGACCGTGAGGGAGTGGTCCAGGCTCGTATCCATGGCGCTGATCGGTCGCTCGGTCTCGCTGGAATCTAAGCGTCGCGCTTCTGCATCCAATGTAAACATGCAAGAAGCGGAGCGGCCAGTCCGAATCGCGGTAGTCAGCGGCAGTATCCGGCCGAACAATTACACCAACATGGCGGCGGCGATCGCTATTGACGAACTGAAGAAGCAGCCGGAAGTGTCGGTGGACTTCGTGAATCCGGCGGAGCTCCGGCTTCCCTTTCCGGGGCAGGATTTGAAGCCGTCCGACACCAAGGCCCTGCAGCAGATTGTCGCCAGCGCCACGGGAGTCGTTCTGGTGACGCCCGAGTATCACGGCAGTTTCAGCAGTGTGATGAAGCTGGTCATCGAGAACCTCGGGTTCCCGTCGGTGCTGGCAGGTAAGCCGGTGGCGCTGCTTGGTGTCGCCGCCGGATCGATCGGCGCCATCAAATCCCTGGAACAGTTGCGGAGCGTGGCGTCGCACGTGGGCGCGATTGTGCTACCGCTTCCCACCTCGATTGCGAATGTGCAGAAGGTATTCGACGCGCAGGGGAAGGTGCTGGATCCGCTGGCGGAGAAGATGTTGCGCCGGGTGGCGTTGAACCTGGTCGACTACATTCGCAGGAATCTCTGCCCGGCGGTGACGCTCGAGCGGGTGCTGCGCCAGAATGCGGCGGCGGACCCTAATATCGTCACCGTCTGATCCGTTATCGATTTCCAAGACTCAGCTGCTTCGCCAGCCAATCCTCGCGATCCGCAGCCGATTTGCCGTCGTTGAACTCGTGCCCGCACTCGTACCAGCGGACCGTCTTCGGTTCACTGGCTGCCGCGGCGTAGCGATTGGCCTGCTCCTCCGTGACGTAGCGATCGTAGCGCGCGAATTGGAGAAGCAATGCCGCCGGTGCGGCGTGGCCGATGTAGCGATCGGCGTCGATCACGGAGAAAAGCTGAGCGGTGGGCTCGTCTCCCGCTGGTCCGCTCTTGGGATGCCGGATCGAATCTCCTAAACTGGCGAAGCCGCCCATGAGCACCAGCGCGCGAAATCTCCGCTCGCTGGCGGCGACCGACCCGCCGAGCGTCGCGCCGTAGCTGTGCCCGACGTAGGCCAGGCGGGTCTCCGGCACCGAGTACTGCTGCACAAGAGCGTCCGCCGCACGGCGAATATCGACGACGTCCTGCAGCCACCAGGCGAGGCTGTCTTCCGCCGTCTTTGGAGGGGTCGCATTCGGCCGGTTGCCCGGCGAGTTAATCAGAATAGAGGCGGCTCCGCGATGAGCCAACGAGAAAGCTTCCGGTAGAAAGCTGGATCGATCGCCCTGTCCCCAATGCTGCCAGACGATCCCGGCCGGATGCGCGCTCCCCGCCGGCACGACGGCGTAGGCGGTCACGCGGCCTCCCCTCGGGCTCGCGTACGACACATCGAACAACCGGCAGTAGCCGTAATCCTTTACCAGTGATTGCTGGAATCCGAGCGGAGCGTGCGAATCGTAGGAGAGATCGGGCGGCTTGGGTGTCTGTCCGTATGCCAGGAAACCAGAGAATAGCATTGCGAGCCCCGTCCGCATTGTAGTGCGCATGATGCCAGATTAGCGCTGCCGGATACCGGGATCCAGGCGTTGTACAATCTGAAGTCATGCAAGTGCCGCTCAGCCCCGTCCGCTGCCTCTATCGGGGAGTCGATTTATACGGGAAGAAGACCGGCGTCGTATCCGGCGATCAACGTTTCACCTACTCTGAATTCGGCGCACGGTGCGAGCGCCTGGCGGCTGGCTTGATCGCGAAGGGAGTTCAGCCTGGCGATCGGGTCACCTACATCAGCTTCAACAATCACCAACTGCTGGAAGGATATTTCGGTGTGCCCCTGGCGCGGGCCATCGTGATGCCTCTGAACGTGCGGCTCACGTGTTACGAGATGACCTGCATTCTCAATCACGCTGAACCACGCGTTGTAATCTTTGAGCCCGACTTCGCGGCCCTCGTCGAGCAATTACGCGCCGCGTGCCCCAGAGTCGAGCATTGGATTGAGACTGGCGAACCCTACGAGCATCTGCTTTCCCACGGACGCATGGATCGTCCCGATCCATTCTCTTTTGACGAGAACGCGATTGGAGAGCTGTTTTACACTTCGGGTTCGACCGGCACGCCGAAGGGCGTGATGCTCTCGCATCGCACGTTGTACCTGCACGCGCTGGGCTGTGCCTCAAGCTTTCCGCAGAGCGAAGATGCGGTGGAGTTGCATACCATCCCGCTGTTCCATGCGAACGGCTGGGGGCGCGCGCATTCCTCCACGATGAACGGACTGCGGCAGGTGATGGTACGACGCTTCGATCCATCGCTGGTCCTGCGGCTGATTCAGGAAGAGAAGGCCACGGGCATGGCGTTGGTGCCCACCATGGCGAATGCCTTGCTGAACTGTCCCGAGGCCGCGAATTACGACTACTCCAGCCTGCACCGGATCATGCTCGGCGGAGCGGCGTCGTCTCCCGAACTCGTGGAGCGCATGGAAAGGATGTTCCATTGCCGCGTGGAAGCGGGCTACGGACTCACCGAAAGCGGCCCGGTGGCGACTGGCGCCCGGGCGAAGAGCACCGTAATTTACGCCGACGAGGACGACCGCCTGCGCCACATGGCGATGGCTGGTTGGCCGCTGGTGGGATGTGAGGTGCGTGTGGTCGACCCGCACATGAACGACGTTCCCCGCGATATGCAGACAATCGGCGAGGTCGTGATGCGAGGCGACAATATCATGGACGGCTACTACAAGGAGCCGCAGGCGACCGCGGCGGTGATGTCCGGAGGCTGGCTCCATAGCGGCGACATGGGAGTGTGGGACGATGAGACCTACATCCATATCGTCGATCGGAAGAAGGACATCATCATCAGCGGCGGCGAGAATATTTCGTCCATCGAAGTGGAGCGCGCCATCTTCGCGCATCCCTCGGTGCTGGAGTGTGCCGTAGTATCGTCTCCCGACCCGCAGTGGGGTGAAGTGCCGGCCGCCTTCATCGTGCTGAAACCAGGGCATCGGCTCGGCGAACCGGAACTGTGCGAGTTCCTGCAATGCCGCCTCGCGAAGTTCAAAATGCCGCGCCGTTACAACTTTTTGGAGGACCCGCTTCCAAAAACCGGCACCGGGAAGATTCTCAAACGCGAACTGCGAGAAGCGTTTTGGCGCGATAAAGAGCGACGCGTGCAAGGATAACCAATATGTGGCAGCAGAACTACTACCCTGTTTCGGGAAGTCTGCCGTTGTCTGCACTGGTAGCGGGCATTCCCATTTTGGCGCTGTTGTTGCTTTTAGGTGTGGCGCGCAAACCAGCGTGGATGGCATCACTCGTAGGGTTGGGCACGGCGGCGATCGTGGCGGTCGCGGTGTATGGCATGCCGGTGGGGAAGATGCTGTCCGCGATTTCGTTCGGCGCAGTCTTCGGCCTGTTTCCGATCGGGTGGGTGGTGTTCTCCGCGATCCTGCTGTACCGCATCACGCTGGAGAGTGGCAAGTTCGATACGCTCAAGGACTCGATCGGGCACCTCACCGATGACAGCCGCCTGCAGGCGCTGCTGATCGCCTTTGCTTTTGGAGCGTTCATCGAAGGCGCGGCAGGCTTCGGAACGCCGGTCGCGGTGGCCTCGGCGATGTTGGTGGGCTTGGGCTTCGAGCCTTTCAAGGCCGCAGCGATTTGTCTGCTGGCCAATACGGCGCCGGTGGCTTTCGGCTCCATCGCCATTCCGATTCAGACTCTCGCCGGCACCACTGGGCTTCCGTTCGACCGCTTGAGCGCTGGGGTGGGCCGAATCTGCGCACCAGTCTCGCTGATCGTGCCGGCGTACCTGATTGTGGTGATGTCGGGATGGAAGGGACTGCGGGCGGTGCTGCCCTCGGCGGCGGTATGCGGCATCGCATTCGCAGGCACTCAATTCATCGTTTCGAACTATGTGAACGGTCTCCTTACCGACATTCTCTCGTCTCTGATCGCGATGGGCGCGCTGATTGCGATGGTCCGCCTGACCGGCGGCAAAAGGCCGCAACCGCGTCACAGCCCTCGCGAGATGGCAGTGGCTTGGGCCCCCTACGCGTTGCTCGTGATTTTCGTGCTGATCTGGAGCTATCCGCCGGTGAAAGCGAAACTCGACACCTTCAACATTCCGATCAGTTGGCCGGGATTGCACAACACCATCCAGCGTATGCAGCCGGTGGTTGCGAAACCCACGCCCTATGCGGCCGTTTACACGTTTCCGTGGCTTTCCGCTTCGGGCACGGCGTGTCTGTTCGCGGCATTTTTTGCTGCGATTGTGGCGGGGCTGAAGCCGCGGCAATTTGCCGGCGTTGTCTCGCACACGGCGAAGCAACTGGCGCTCGCCGAACTCACCCTGGCGGTGGTATTGGGGCTGGCGTATCTGATGAATTATTCCGGCGCCACGGCCACTTTAGGCCTGGCGTTTGCGGCAACCGGCCGCTTGTTTCCCTTCTTCAGTGCCTTGCTCGGGTGGCTGGGTGTCTTCCTCACCGGAAGCGATACTTCAGCCAATGCCCTGTTCGGATCGCTGCAAGTGGTTACGGCCACGAAGCTGGGAATGAACACCGCGCTAATGGCTTCCGCCAATTCCGCCGGCGGGGTGATGGGCAAGATGATCAGTCTCACCAGCATTGCGGTGGCCGCCGCCGCAACTTCGATGAAGCGCGAAGATGAGGCGCTGCTGTTCCGCTTCACGATGAAGCATAGCGTGCTGCTTGCCAGCGTGATCGGCCTGATCGTGATGTTCTACGCGTATGTGGCCCCGTCCCTCGCGCCGTAACGCGAACTACTTCACCGGACTCGGCGCCACTCGCGACATGCTCACCGTCCAAGCCGTCCGCGCCTTGGTGTGACGAAGGAGCGCATCCCGCCATGGCTGCGCGTTTTCCACCGCGAACTGATCGCCGCCTCCCATCACGTTGGACGATGTAGGCACGGAAGCGAAATCTCCATAGCAGGCGAGCGAGTTGCTTGCTCCCGCGAACAGGGCTGGAAGCGCCGACTTGTTCACCCCCGGCAACCGATCGAGAAGAATTGCCATCTGGCAGAGCGGCTCCTTGCGAATCACCCCAATGTGCGGCTGCCCGATGGCGTGGCCGATCTCATGTGGGATTGTGTAGAACCGCACCTTGCTTTGCGGGTTTCCGGAAGGGTCCCGCAGGCCGACATTGCCTACCGCGGTGTCCATCGAGTCGTAGGTGGAATCGTCCGAGCGGAAGTCCAGGCTGGTCACGTCGGTTTCTTTCTTCCCGCCCTGCCTTGCGGCCGATTTTGCATCCATGTTGACCACGGTGATGGAGCGGTGCGCGCCAGCGGGAGAGTATTGCACCTGCACATTCAGGTTGCAGTAGACGTTGGGGCGTACCTTCTTGCCTCCGGTGGTGACGTCCAACGCAGTGAAATCAGCTGGAGGTATCAGCCAGAATTTGTTGTTCCACATATCGCATTGGGTCAGGAATCGCTTGACGAAGCGGGACCACTCCGCCTGGCTCCAGGGCCCGATGATAAATATCCGGCTGCTGAAATCGGCGTAGATCCAGGTGGAGAAATACTCGTGAGTGAAGGGATTCATCGGAGGCTGAAACTTGTTGAGATACATCTTGAGTTTCAGTGCAAGCATGTGGTTCATGCCCGGCCCGGGAGCCACCGTCAACTCGGAATCAAAAACGGCATCGTGGACGGCGCTCGCGGTGCCAACCATGGTTTTGAAGATCGTTCGTCCCGTATCTACGAATCCATTGCCTGCCCAGGTTGGCATTCCGCTCCTCCTTTTTCCGTAATACGAAATTCGAAAGGGTTTTAGCGAGCATCCACGTGAGGAGGAGTACCAATCTTGAAGTGATAGTAGCCGATGGGACTGCCTCCGGCATCCAGGCGGATCTCAGAGCCGCGATTCGTGGGGAGGATGCGAAGCTCCGATGCCTCGGGAGGGATGAGGATAGTGCGCGCATGCGGATAGCGAAGATCCAGGTGGGCTTCCACGATCACCTTACTGTCTTTGGCGAGAACATTGACAATTCCCGCCATCCCACGCTTCTCGACGATTGTGAGATCCACGACGTGACCCGGCGGGATGGTCAGGGGGTATACCTACCCCCTCCGCCTGGCCTGAGACAGTTTCAGTGAGTTGCTGCGAGGGAAGTAGAGGGGCAATCTGTCCCGGGGATTGGCAAGCGAGTGCCATAGAAATTGTGATCAGCCTGACGGCCTTTGGCACCCTGACATTTTCTCACGAGCCTCCGCGCGTAAGATAAGGAGATGGGGATCGAGCAGATCAAGCTAAAGGACAAGCACACTTGGAAGTGCAGGCCGGGATACTCGATTTGCGTGATTGACCGCGGCGTGCTGCGCTTCGATTACCCCAGCAAATGGATTGTCAAACCGGAGCAGGGCGCGGTTCATCTTCACGACCGCGAGCCATGCGTGGAGAGTTGCGATCTGGGAGTCTCCACCTTTCAAGTGCCGCACGAGGCCGTTCGGGGGCTAGATCTGGATGAGACCCTGGAGCATACGCTAAGTCAGGATAAGAAGCCGTATCACCAGTCGGAGATCCGCCACATCACGCGCCCCGATTTGGAGATCTCCTGGCTCGAACAGCACTACAAAGACCCGGAAAACAATCGCGACGCGCGTTTCCGCGTAGCGCTCGCCCGCGGCACCGTCCTGTGTCTGATTTCGATGAGCTACTGGTCAAATCGCGCCCCGGGGCTCGAACGGGTTTGGGACGAAGTGTTACGCACCTTAGTCATGGGCATTCAGGTCACGGATCCAACGGTCGGCCCTACCATACACTAGCGGCGGTCATTTCCAGTATGCCGTCGAGAGCCCGTAGGCTCCGGCGATCAAGACGCCCGCCCCAGGAAACGCCGCCAACGCTGACAACAGCCGGACCGACGTGCGCAGTCGCCGGGGCCAGAAACTGATCGCCGCCTGCGCCGCAACGATCAGGACCCACGGCACAGCTGACGCGATCCGTCCATGCGCGCACCACGGACAATGCCGCGCCGCCGTCATGTGGATGTTGCAGTGGGCGTCTGAGCCGTTCCATAAAGAGACGCACCCGCACGCAAAGACAGTCGCGCAGAAATTGATAAAAAATACACTGGTGAGAGTCGCGGTGGCGAGGAAGATCAGCACTTGCCCGCGGCGGCCGCGCATCACGGATTCGCCGGGCCGAAGCAGTACAGCCGTCCATCCTGAGCGCCGATGACCACGCGCCCGTCGGCAATGGCTGGGGACGCGGAGAGCGGGGCGCCCGCCTCGAAGTCCCAAAGCTTCTTGCCGGACATCAGATCGAGCACATAGAAGTGACCATCATTCGACCCGATATAGACTCTGCCGCTCGCCAACGCCGGTGACGAATCGACCCGAGCGCGAGTGGTGAAGGTCCAGAACGCCTTGCCGGTTTTGGCGTTCACGCAATGCACCAGCTTGTCACGCCCTCCAAGCACCACGCGATCGCCCGATACTGCCGCGGAAGAGTAGAACGGAAACGAGCGCGCCGGATTCTGGTAGCGCCATAGTAGACGTTTCGTAGACAGGTCCGCGGCAACCACGTCGTTGCTGAATGTTCCGTAGTACGCATGCTTCGCCAGCACGACCGGAGAGGCCCCCGTGTAGCCGCCTGCCGGGAACTTCAGAACTTCCTGCCCGTCCGACAGCCGGATGCCATGGAAGACTTCATCGCAGCCGCCCAGGTAGATGATGCCGTTATCGATCGCCGGCGTCGCATGCACGTAGTTGGTGGTGGTGTATTTCCATATCAGCTTGCCATCGCGCGCCGACAGGCAGTACAGATTGCCGTCATACGAACCGATCAGCACGCGATCCCCGGTGACTACAGGAGACGATTTGATCTCGCTCTCCGTCTTGAAGGTCCACAGCGCCTTGCCGTCAGCGGCGTTGACGGCATGCAATATGCCTGAGGAGTCTCCCACGTAAACGATGCCATCGTGCACCGCCGGCGAGGATTCAGCGATGCCCTCCTGCACCTTGTACTTCCATCGCAGTTTCCCGGTTTGCAGATCGATGGCCAGCAGGTCGGCGGTCTCGGAACCCACGTAAACGACGCCGCCTGAAATAGCCGCGGAGGATTCGATGGAGTCGCCAGCTTCGTAGGTCCAGAGCAGTTTCAGCTCGGCGGCAACGGAGCCCGTGGCGACCCCACTTAGTTGCGGATTCGCACGGAACTGCGGCCACTCGTCTGCAGCGCAGACCAGCAGGGGAGCCAACAAGAGGAGAAGCGGTCGCATGAACCCGCGCTACTTCTCGGAGAGCGCCCAGAGTTGGTTCCGGTTCATGATGAACAGGGTATTGTGCGCCGGCACTGGTGTGGCGTACACGGAGCTTCCCATGTTCATCTCGCCGAGCAACTTCTTTTCCTTGGAAGCTTCGAGCACAACGATGTCGCCGTCCTCGTCGCCGAGATAAACTTTCCCATTGATCACCATGGGAGAACCCCAGACTGCCGCGAGCATATCGTGCGTCCAATACGGTTTGCCGGTGGCGAGATCCAGGCAGTGCAGGAAGCCGCTGAAGTCCGCGTAGAACAGCAGCCCGTTATAGATAGAGCCCGTGGAGATCGAGCGACGAATCTTGTCGTAGTGCCAGAGGCGGCCGCTCTGCGTGATGTCGCCACGCTTGGTGGCATCGATCCCGTAGAGGTGGCCAACTCCTTCGCCGTGCTCAGGGTCCTGCCCGTTCGCGATATATACCTTGTCCTGATAAATTACAGGCGTGGAGATGACTTCGTTGCGCGTCTTTGGCCACACGGCGTCCTTCGGATTCATGTCGAATTCCCAGAGCTTCTTGCCGGTCATGGCCTCGTAACCGCGCGCCCAGCCATCGCCTTCGCCGATCACCACCTGTACGACATCGCCGATCTTGCCGACGGCCGCCGAGGACCACTGGCCGTGCAGGATGCGCTCCCCGACATTATTGACCTCCCAAACCTTCTTACCGGTATTCTTGTTGACGGCGATCATGGAAGGCGCGCGTGGAGACGGAATGTGCACATGGCTCTCGTCCTGCCCGTTTGACGTGCTGACGAAAAGCAGATCGCCATACGAGACCGGCGACGAGTTCGACATGTTATGCGGCGAGGATCCAACTTCCTCGATCATGTCGTACTTCCAGATGACCTTGGGGCCGCCGTTCCCGTCGCCTTTGGTGTCGAGGCAGACGAGCTCGCAGCGATTGGTCACGTAATATAGACGTTCCCCCTCCACCAGCGGCGAGGAGCAGACGCCTTGAAACGGCCAATCGAGCGCGCGGCCCGCGGCGAGCTTTTCGTTGGCGTGCTGCCACAGGAATTTGCCATCGGACTCGCGGAAGCACATCAGCACGCCGCGATCGCCGGGCTCTTTCGGATTGCGCACGAGTTCATTGTTGGTGCCGGCATAGACCTGGCCGCCGGCCACTACCGGATTGCCGTAGCTTTGCGAGCCGAGTTCGGCCATCCACTTCACGTTCTTTTTGGTTTTGATGTCCCACGAGGTGGGGATCCCAGTCATGGGAGAGAACATGTTGCGGTCCGGAGTCCCGCCCCACATGGGCCAATCGCCCGTCCCGGGGTCTGAGGCAAATACCAGCCACATGGAACCGATAAGTAAGATGGCGATGACGTACTTCATTGGTTTGGAGTCACTTTCAGGTTATCGAAATACACGCCATACTGGGCGTCGGTGAAGATGCCCGGGCTGCCTTGCTGATTGGGGATGGGATCGATGCGGTCGATGGGCCACGCATCGGGCTCGGCCTCGGCGGCGGGCCACGCTTTGCCGCGGATCCGCGTCTTGCCGTCGGGAGTATTCTCGACGCGTAGCTTGAGGCGATACCACGTGTCGGGCTTCCACTCAAATGGCGCCGACGCGACACGCGCTACTTCCGGCTGCCACGAGTTCATCTCCAGCCGCTGATTGTTGCCGAACGCATAGAGCGTGTAACGCTGCGCGATGATGCCGGCGTCGCCCATCTGCCGGCGTTTTTCTGGAATGCGGATATCGGCTTGTACGGTGTAGTTCGACCAGTCCGTTGGTCCCATAAACACGCGCATACGCTTGAATAGCGTGTCGGTGGGGACTTTCTCCAGCACTTTGTTACCTTCCAATTCGGTCACCTGGAATTTGCCCACAGTGGTAGCGCTAATCCAGTGGGCGGGAACGCTGCCCACGGGGTAAGAATCGAACGTCTCGTTCCACGGCAGCGGCGGAATCACGCGCGCCCGCGCTTCGCCGGTGACGTTGCCGACAGTGGCCTTAATCAGTCCCGCCTGCCCCATGGGACCGGATGGTGCGGTGTACTTGCCGTCCGTGACAGTCCCGGTCAAACCTTGAAGCGCCCATGTAGCTTTGTCTTCACGCAGGAACCGGCCTTTTGCGTCGAAGAGACGTGCGTGCAATTGCACGGTCTGGCCGGCCTTCAACACGAGTTCGGTGGGGGTCACCTGCACCCAGGTGGCGGGTCCTTCGCCTTGCTCCATCGGAGTGGCGACGGGCTTCCACGGTTCTGCCTTCGTCTGCTTCGGACCGATGGCGTACAGCGTGTCACTCGAAACGAAGTAGATCCGTCCGCGCGCCACCGCGGCTCCCGCTACGATCGGCTCAGGGGTCTTTTGCGAATTGAGCCCTTGATCGCTGAGCGGCAACTCGACTTCACTCAGAATCTCGCAACGGTCGGAATGCGGGCGCAGAATATAGAATTTCCCGCTCTCCGTGCCGACATAGATTTTGCCGTCCGCGAAAACGGAGGACGCCTTTTGAATCGTGCCGAGATTCTGTTTCCACAACTGCCGCCCGGTCTCGATGTCGAAGGCGAACAGATTCGCACCGTTATCCACCTGGTAGAGTTGATCGCCATTGATCACCGGCGAGGAGAAGCCGCCAATGAAGCCCTTGACCATCCACTTGATGCTGTCCATGCCCAGCTTCCCCGACTTGGTGGCATCAAAAGCGGCGATCATGCCCATCTCGTTGCCCTCCAGATTTTCGTCTCCGTGCGAGAGGATGGCGTACTTGCCGTTGGCCACGAGGCCCGTGTTCAAGCCGCGTTTGGCGACCACGAGCTGCCACACCGGCTCGCCGGTCTGCGGCTTCATCGCAAGCGCCGAGCCATCCGCGCCGCCGGTGATCATGAGACGAGTGCCGTTGATGGTGACAATGTTGACCGGCGCGTAGCTGGTGTCATACGGCCGGCCCCCAGGAGTGCTGATCCAGATGATATCGCCGGTGCGCTTGTCCATGGCGATGAATCGCTGCGTGCGCTGAGCCTGCGCTCCCCAGGTGGAAGTCGGGGTGCTGACGATCACCAGGTTGCCGTCGATGATGGGGGAAACGGTACGTCCGCCGTGCGTGGTGAATGGCGAGAATTCTTCGGTGATGGAGCGTTCCCAGATCTTCTTGCCGTCGCGCGTGAGTCCCGTTACCAGATTGTTGACGCCGAATGAGTAGACATTGCCGGTTTCGGGATCGGCGACTGGCGAGGCCCACCCTACGCGATGCGCGGGGACGTCGCTTTGATAGACATTGAATTTGTACTCCCAAAGCAGCTTTCCCGTATCGGCGTTGAAGCACAGGATACGCTCTTGCTCGGTCTCTCGGGCGCCCGCGGTATTCTCCAGGTACAGGCGATCTCCGAGGATGATGGGAGTCGAACGGCCGCCATAAGGCGCTTTCCAGGCGAGGTTATCACCTTTGAGCGACCACTTTTCGGGCAGCCCTTTGGCGGTCGAAGTCCCATCGCGATTCGGGCCGCGCCAATCCGGCCAATCTCCACCGCCGGATGGGGCCTGGGCAAAGAGCGCAAACGATGCGATTGGGATCAAAAGCAGGGCCTGCAGTCGAATCCTTCTCATGAAAAACCCCTCTAGTACGGAACAGTTCGATCATACAACGTGAGGTGGGGGCGGAGGGAATGGCGTGACAGGACCGCCCCGCCTGATTCCAACGTGCCGCGCCAGCTGTGCCAGGCGCTATCATTAGCTTTTCAAAAAGAATGGCCAAGAAACAGCAACCCGCGGCGTCTGCCAGCGGACCGCCCGTGGCTATGCCCGTCGAGGCCATCACACGCCACATCTATCTTATCCGCGGTAATAAGGTGATGCTAAGTCCGGACTTGGCTGACCTCTACCAAGTCGAAACCCGCGCTTTGGTGCAAGCAGTCAAACGCAACATCGACCGCTTCCCGCCAGATTTCATGTTCCAGCTCACCTCCGAAGAATACTCAAACTTGAAATCACAAATTGTGATTTCAAGTTGGGGCGGCCCGAGGCGTGCCACTCCTTATGCGTTTACCGAACTTGGTGTCGCCATGTTGTCCTCAGTGTTAAGCAGCAGGCGGGCCATCCAGATGAATATCGCCATTATGCGAGCATTCGTCCAGATCCGCCAATTGGCTGTCAGCCACAAGGACCTGGCGGACAAAATTGCAGCCATGGAGAAAAAGTACGACTCCCAGTTTGCCGTCGTCTTCAAGGCCATCAAGCAGCTACTCACCCCACCACAAACACCCAAACGCCGTATTGGCTTCGTCGTCCGCGATGACCAGTAATCCCTTGCCCAACATGGAACCTCTCTGCGCGTCGCTCTTCACCAAAGCCGATGAGCAGATCGAGAGGATCCGCCACCTGATCGATTTGCTTCCGGAGGACCGCCTGGACTGGCAGCCTCCGGCCGCCAATGCGTGGACGCCGGGCATACTGCTCGGACATCTCCTGGAGTGCCTGGCGGGCTTTTGCGCCGTGTTCCTCGCGGCCGAGCCCGAACGCCTGGCGCACTATTCCGACCTGCGCCTGCTTCCCGTCAATCTTTTCTGCGGCAAGCAGGAAGCCATCGTGCGCATCGCTGCGTATCGCGTCCACATCCGCCAGGCGTTCGAATTGCTCGCGGACGCGAGTCTGGCACGGACCATTCCGACCATCTTCACACCGCATGGCGAGACCCTGATGACGTTGCTTTTGGGGAACCTCGAACACCTGATCAACCACAAGCACCAGTTGTTCATCTATCTCCGGCTGCTTGGCGTGAACGTGAGCAGCCGCGATCTCTACTGCTTCCGGGGCCCTTGACGGCTCGTATTCCGTCGTAGCTGGCGCAACAGATCGACTGCCGGTGCGAATCCCGGACTGAGATCCACCGCCCGCGCGAGATGCGCTTCGGCAGCACGAGAATTGCCGGTTCGCCAGTACGCCATCGCCAGGTTCACGCGGACCAGTTCCAGCCCGGCGTTCTTCGCGAGTGCATCCTCCCAGAGGCGGATCGCATCCGCGTAACGCCCGTGCTCCATCTGAATGCTGCCCAGTCCGACCGATCCCGTTACCTGATCGGGCGAGAGGCGAATCGCGCGCTCATAGAGGGGAACCGCGAGATCGCTCTGGCCGCCGTTGCGGTACAGTTCGGCCAGATACATCAGAACCTCGACATCTTCGGGCGACTCGCGTTCGGCCTTTTGTAGCAAGTCTCTGGCGCGCTCTTGGTAGACGGATCCGTTCTTGCGCTGCGCGACGATCGCGTATGCCAAAGCAAGGTCGCGCGGTGATGCCGGGCCGCCGTTAAAGGCGACGAGTTGCTCCTCCCATCGCGACGCCGACGAAGCAGTCCGCGGCCGGCGCGGTATCGAGTGATCGGTCAGCACGACGTGCTGCGCGTCCACCGTCGCCGCCTTCGGCATGTGGCACGACGTGCAATCGTCCTGAGCTTTGCGGCGTGCCGCCTGGTTTTCACCGCAATCCGCGGTCCGATGGCACTCCAGGCACTTTTGACGGAACCACGCGGCGCGGTCGGCTGCTCGTGGGACGGTGTGCGGATCATGGCACGTCCCGCACCAAAGCTTGCTCCCCGCGGCGCGCTGGCAGGCACTCTGCGCCAGCTTCTCCACATGTCCGGTGACCGTGATGCCGGGGCTCGCGCCCGATTTGACAAACACCGTCATGTCATCGGAGAGGCGATCGCCGGGCGCGTACGAGTGCCAGTCCTTCCCAGGCCGAAAGACGCGCGTCTCGCCGGGGAGGTGGCATTGCGAGCAGATGCTGTCACGACGATCCGGAGCGAGTTTGGCGGGATTCAGAATCGCGAGTCCGCCCTCGCTTCGGCCGGCTTTCATGTCAGCAACGTGCCGGGCGCCATCGCCGTGGCAGCGCTCGCAGGCCACTCCGCTTTCCGCGAACGGTGGCGCGCCGAATCGATTCTGCGTAAGCGGCAGGGGTGCGAGTGAGCTGGCATGGCATGTAAGGCAGCCTGGAACGACCGGCCTCGTGAGGTAGGGGTAGGTGTAACGATCGTAGCCAGGCGTCAGATTCCACGCCTTGCTCTGCGTGTAGTAAGTGACCGGCGACACGTAGGCGTATCCATCGTCGATGAGCAGATAGCTGCGAGCTGTCGCCCCCGATCCCACATAATAAGGCATCGCCTTTTTACCTTGGAGCACGCCGTCCCGGCTGGTGAACTCGAAGCCAATCGCGCCTCCGCTTGCCGACACCCGATAGCGGAAACCGGTGGATGCCTGATTGAAGTCTGCGTGATCGAAGGTCTCGAGAGAGTGGCCGCCGGCCCGTCCACTGCTGGTAGCCATGGGAGTCCGCTGGTAGCTGTCGACGATCGCGCGATGACATCCGGCGCATTCCCGGCCGATCTGGGCAAAGGCGGCGCACGCCAGGGCGGCGGCGAGCAGAAAACCGCGCACGAGATTCAAATTCACTTCCCCTTGGCGGTCAGTTCCTCATTGGGCTCGAATTTCCTTCCGGCGAGGATCGTTTCCAATACTTCTTTGGAGCGCGTGTTCCAGGCGCCTTGCTTCTGCGGCGTCAGGTTGTTGTGGTCCGACTCTACCATGGGGATGATCTCCTTCGGCCCGGGCACCTGATTCACGGCAGTCCAGATTCCCACCGGAGGCGCGATCGTATCGATGAAACCTAGCGCGGCGACTACCGGCGCCTGGATGCGCGAGGCGAAATTGACCGTGTCGAAATATAGCGCTGTGGCCATTACTTTTGGATCGTTCGAAGGCCAGTTCGGGTAGCCAGCCTTGCGCCCGTGCAGATCGCCGTCGGAATCCGCTCCCGAGGGTTCGTTCACTACCACAGCGGTTACCTCGGGACGCAAGCCCGCCGTGACCAGGCTCTGCTGGCCTCCCATGCTAGTGCCCATCAACACGATCGTCTTGCCGTCCCAGTCCGGCCGCGTCTTGATGTAGTCGATCGCCCGCGCGTCGCGCAGGTACATATTCAAGAAGTAAGACGTCTCCCGGTCGGTATTGCCGATCGCCTGATAGCTTCGGCTGACACCGGTTTCCTCAGTGGGCGGAATGTCGTGAGAGTCGACATCGAATGCCAGCCAGCCCTCTGCCGCGCGATCCGTCACAGTTTCTGGCTTCAACGCGTAGACTCCCGCGTACTGATAAATCATCAGAGCTGGAAATTTGCCTTCCTTCGTGGGTTTGGCGAGGTATCCCTGAACGTGGGAATTCAGGCTATCGAGCTTGACGGTATACAACTCCACCCCGGGCTTTGCAGTGCTGGTCGGTGTGAGTGAGGGCTGAATCGGAACCTCGCGCAATGCTTTGAGCTTGGCGTCCCAGAAGCTGTCGAAATCGGACGGCCGCGGCACCGAAGGCGCGAGTTTCCACGGTGCGATGGCAGCTCCGAGATGAGTCGCGATGGTCTTCCCGCCCGCCGGGCCTGCGGGTCGGGCGGCGGCCGGGTTGTCGCGGTCATCCACCGGCCCGTCCGCAATGATTTCCACGTAGAGCATAGCCGGCTCGTTCAGCTTGGTCTCGATCATTGCGTGGCCCGAGGAGAGGTCCAACTCGCCGTTCTGCACCTGATCCAGATTGTTCTTCCGGATCACGTAGCGGTAGTGTTTGGGCACACCGGGAGCTCGCGCGAGAGTGACATTCCAACCCGCTTTCTCGTTCAGCTGATAAACGCCGTTGGCATGATACGGCGTGAAGCTCAAAGGCTGGGCATGGCAGAACCACGTGCAACCCAGTGCCAGCACCAGTGAAAAAAGCCGTGAATTTCTCATCTCTGGACGGACCGCCTTCGGGTCCACGGTTAGAGAATATCACCAGTCGGAATGAGAAACGCCGCCACTGACGGAGATCCATCAGGGCGGCGTGAACTTACGATCGGAGGGAGGCGCCTTACCGGGTGTTCTGTTCCTTCGGGGTGGTCAGGTAGCCGATGATCATATCCTTCTGTACCTGGTTGACCACGATCTCGTAGGGCTGCTTCGCCTTGCTGGTGTAGAACTGCACGGGTTCGTTGATGTTCTTGTCTTTCTTCTCGGTCAACTTGTCGTCGGCCGAGACTTCAACTGTGTACTTATTCTTCTTGGGGTCTGCCGCTTTCAGTTTCAGCGTGATGTCCCCGACGCGTTGCGGCGCCTTCGTCTTGCCCAGCTTGAATTCGAAGTAATTGCGCTCGCCCAGACGCCGCAATGCCTGCAGTTCCTGCGCGTTTGTCGCGATCAGGCCGCTCTGCACACCCAGGTCGCCCTTGGTGGACTTGAGATCGGCGATGGTCTTCTGCAACTCGGCCTGGGTGTTGGTCACCTGTGTCTTCACGCCACCGACGTCCGTAGAAACGTCCGCGATTTTGGCCGTGGCGGCGTTGGCCGTCTGCTTCACGTCGCTGATTTCGGAACTGACCTGCTGCTGCACCTTCGCCTGCTCCGCCTCAATCTGGCGGCCGATCGCTTCTGCCCGGGCGATCGCTTCCTGCTTCGCCTGGCTCGACATCGTCCGCTGTGCTGCCTGTGCCGCGGCCAACTCTTCCTTCAAGGTTTCCAAACGTCGCGTTTGCGAATTGACAGTAACCGAAGAAGCATCCCGCAGATTGCTGATCTCGGTACTGAGGGACTCCTTCATCTTGGCCATGTCGGTTCTCACATGGTCGATCTGCACGTACAAGTAGATATTGGCGGCCACCAAAACGATGATCGCGGCAGCCACGAGGGCGGTCAGTAAACCGGAACGCTGAGGCTCGGGCTGGGAATACGAGGGTGTTGGACTCACGAAAACGATACTCCTTTTACTTCTCTTCAGTATAGATGGAGTTGGGGCCCAATTCGGTTACGTCTAAACGAGATCGAAGGAATCGCCGGGTGCCGGCACCAATACTTCCAGGTTGTACGTGGAATGCAGCAATTTGGCAAACGTATCCGCCTGCTTCGGCTCGCCGTGGACTAGAAACACTCGTTTCAAGTGCGGCGCCAACGGTTTGATCCAGGACAGCAACTCCTTCTGATCGGCGTGCCCGCTCAGTTCGTCCAGGCTGGAAATCTCGGCGCGAACCCGCATGGGCTCGCCGAAGATTTTGACCTCCGGCCATTTCTCCACCAGCTTGCGGCCGAGTGTGTCCTCAGCCTGGAAACCCGTGATCAGAACCGTGTTCCGCCCATCTTCAATATTGTTCCGCAAATGGTGCAAAATACGGCCCTGCTCAGCCATTCCGGATGCCGAGATCACCACGAACGGACCGTGCAGGTCGTTCAGTTTTTTCGAATCTTCCGCATCGCGGATGTACTGTAAACGGCGAAATCCGAACGGATCTTCACCACGCGCCAGGTAGGCGCGCGTCTCTTCATCAAAGCACTCCGGATGGGCGCGATGCACCGCCGTGATATTGATCGCCAGCGGACTGTCCACGAAAATCGGGATGTTCGGAATGCGCTTCTCGTTGGCGAGTTGATGGAGCAGCAGGACGAGTTGCTGCGTCCGTCCCACCGCGAACGACGGAACGATAATTCGCCCGCCACGCGAAGCTGTACGATTTACTACAGAAGCCAGCTTGTCGATGACGTGGCTGCCCGACTTGTGAAGACGTCCGCCGTACGTGCTCTCCAGGATCAGATAGTCTGCCGGCGGCATCGCTTCAGGGTCGCGAATGATCGGCAGGTTGGGGCGTCCGACGTCCCCGGAGAAACCCAACCGCACCGGGATACCCGTATTTTCATCGTGGAGCACGACGCTTGACGACCCGAGAATGTGGCCAGCGTCAACGCATTCATAACTCAGCCCGGGTGCCAACTCGCAACGAGTGTGATACGGAACCGGGTGAAAAAGCGGCAAGGTCCGCTCGGCATCCTGCATATCGTAGAGCGGCTCTACGATGCCGTTCTCGCCGCCTGCCGCCTTTCGTTTCTCCTGCCGTTTGTTGACGAACTCAGCGTCCTTTTCCTGGATGTGAGCGGTGTCGCGAAGCATCCAGTTGCACAGGTCGATGGTGGCCGGGGTGCTGTAGATCGGGCCGGAGAAGCCGTTCTTGACCAGCGTCGGGAGATTCCCGGAATGATCGATGTGGGCATGCGAGAGGATGACCGCTTCGATCGAATTCGCCTCGAACGGCAGGTTCCGGTTCTTGCGATCGGCATCTTTGCGTCTGCCCTGGTAAAGACCGCAATCGAGCAGGTAGCGTTTGCCGCCGGTCTCCACCATGTGCATCGAGCCGGTGACCGTGCCGGCCGCACCCCAGAACGTGAGCTTCATCGATTCGGCTGCCTCCGAAAAGCGTAATAGTAACGCAATTCCCGATTACAGTTAGAAATATCTGCAATATACCGGCGGGTGGCCTGCTGCGGCTGGGCTAAACTGTCGAGGTCGCGTGCCGGCTGGGTTCGAAGCGAATCGGCAAACGCGCAGGACCGAAGACATTCAGCGCCTTGCGAGGCGGCCAAACCGGCTCTACCAGTTCAATCGAGCGGAATCTCGCGAGCAGGTCGGCCAAAGCAATTGAGGTCTCCATGCGGGAAAGCGCCGCTCCCAGGCAGAAGTGAATGCCGTGCCCGAATGCGATATGCGGATTGGGATCGCGAGCGATGTCGAAACGCTCCGCATGAACAAATTGCCGGGGATCGCGATTCGCTGAACCCAACATGATCAGCACCAGTTTCCGTGCGGGAATCACCTGCCCGTGCAGTTCGACATCGCGCCGCGGCGTCCGCATCGCCCACTGGATGGGAGAACGGTATCGCAGGACCTCTTCGATGGCGGAGGGCAACAACCGCGGCTCGGCGCGCAGCAGTTCAAGCTGATCTGGATTCTCCACCAGCGACAGCACCGCGCTGTTGATCAAGTTCGCAGTGGTTTCCTGTCCACCCACGATCAGCAGTTGAAAGAATCCAAGAATCTCCTGGCGCGTCAGTCTCTGGCCATCCACCTGCGCCCCGATTAGATGCGTCAGCAGGTCGTCTCGCGGGGTGGCACGCCGCTCGTCGATCATCTTCGAAAGATAAGCATCGATTTCCGCGGACACGGTGGTGAAATCGCGCTTGGACTGGGCTGCCTCTTCGGTGCCCGATCGCGAATAGCTGAGCCGCATGATGATGTCGCTCCACTGCCGGTAGAGGGACCAATCCGCCGCGGGAATGCCGATCATTCCGGAGATCACCTGCATGGCCAGCGGCACGGAGTACTCGGTGGCCAAGTCCATTTCGCCCCGCTCGACGGCTCTATCGAGCAGGCTCGCGGACAATTCGCGGATTCGCGGCTCCAGACCCGCAATCATGCGCGGCGTGAACGCGCGCGACACCAAGCCTCGCAGCTTGGTATGAACGGGGGGATCGAAAAAGATAAACCAGGGAGGCGCAGGCACCTGCGAACTGAAGGTGGCGTGGTCGTTCAACGCCCAGTGGACACCTTCGTAATCGAACAGCATGTAGGCGTCGAAAGGCGGCGGCACGCGCAGCACGGGAGACGTGGCGCGCAGGTTGGCGTACAGCGGATACGGATCGCGGCGGATTTCGTCCGAGAAGAGGTCCACTCCGATTATTCTACAGATTTCCTCCTGTGCGGTAAGCTTGAGGTCTCCCCAATTATGCTCTACGGTCACTGGATGGGAACCCTCCTGGATGACGGCTTGGAGATGCGAGTTCTACTTCACATCAGCCAGTCCACCGGAGGCGATTGCACCGGCACACTCGACAATATCGATGTCGGCTCCGTGGGCCTCTCACTCGAGTGCATCACGGATCAGGGCGATCTTCTGCGCTTCTCGGTGCCGGCCATAGACGGATCCTACGAGGGACGGAGCGGGCACGCGCACGCCATCGAGGGCACGTGGACAATGCGCAATAGAGCCTGCCCGCTCGTGCTACATCCCGTCACACCATCCAACATCGATGGCATCTGGGAGGGCACGCTGAGCTGGCAGAGTATGCGCCTGCGGTTGAGATTTTACCTCGCCACCGGGACCGAGGGACTCATCGGCGCGATGAAGAGCTGCGATCAAGACGAAGCGATGGTGCCGCTGGATGCGGTGCGACATTTTGAATCCGCGCTGGTCTTGGAATCGGCCAGTATTGGCGCCCGATTCGATGGCGTTCTGAATCGGGATTGCAGCCGGGTGGATGGTATGTGGGAGCAGGGCGGTGTCCGTCTGCCGCTGCGATTAAAGCGCGTCGCTAGCGAAGATGAGGAAGAGCCGTCACGTCCGCAGACGCCTTCGGAGCCCTATCCTTACCAGAGTGTGGAAGCCCGCTACCGCAACCCACGAGCGGGCTGCGAACTGGCCGGCACACTGACCATCCCCGAAAGATCCGGCCCGTTCCCCGCCGTTCTGTTAATCAGCGGCTCTGGCAAGCATGATCGCGACGGGTCGATGTGCGGTCACAAGCCCTTCCTCGTGCTGGCCGACTATCTCACGCGCCGCGGCGTGCCAGTCCTGCGCACCGACGATCGTGGCGTCGGCGATTCGGAGGGCGACTTCAGCCGGGCTACGACTTCTGACCTTGCGACGGATGCCGAGTCCGCCCTCGATTGGCTGCGAGGCCGCCCCGAATCGGCCGGCCGCCCCATCGGATTGATTGGTCATAGCGAGGGCGGACTGATCGCCTCGATGGTCGCGGCGCGCGATCGCGAGGTGGCGTTCATTGTTCTGCTGGCGGGTCCGGGGATTCCGGGATGGGAAATTGCAGGCCGCCAGGCCCGTCGCCAGGCGGAACTCTATGGAGCCGATGGCGAGACCGCTGCACAGATGCACAACGACCTCACGGCGATTCTGCGCAATCAGAAAGACGAGACCACACTGCGCCGGCAACTGGAGGCCCGCTTGTCCAGCTTTTCGGAAGCGCAGATCGCCCGCATGGTGGAGGTTTATACCTCGCCGTGGATGCGGCACTTCGTCGGACTGGATCCTGCCGACTACTTGCGCCTCATCACGTGCCCGGTTCTCGCGATCATCGGCACGAAGGACTCGTTTTTGGAATCGAAGTCGAATCTGGAAGTGATTCGCGAGGCTCTCGAGTCGGGAGGCAATCGCTCCTTTGACGGCGTAGAGGTGCCCGGCCTGAATCACCTCTTGCAGACATGCGAGACAGGCTCTCCTACCGAATACGCACAGATCGAAGAGACGATCGCGCCCCTGGTGCTGGAGAAAATCGCGACGTGGGTGAAGGGGCAGACGCCATTGCGGTAGTCGTCAGAATCGACGGCGCATACAACGCATCTGTACTACAAAAATCGTTGGCGCTTTGCATGAAATGGTCTGTATAGCCAGGTCTCCATCGCTGTTCGAATAAGCACGAACCACGCCTCACCGCCTCACTTATGGCATAATCTCTCTATGTCTACGGCCGTCCTCAAGATGGAGCCAAAGTCAGAGGGGATTGCCACCCCTCGCAAAAAGCGGCCCAAGGAACTTGCCGTCATCACGGAGTGCTGTACCGGGTGTGCCGGATCGCCTGCCTGCGTGCCGTATTGCCCTGTTGCCGACTGTATGTATTGGGTCCCGGACGAGGATCACGCGCCGTTCGGGCACATCGAAGTCGATCCTAAATTGTGCATCGGATGCAAGAAGTGCGTCAGCAAGGGCCCCGACGGAGCTTTCCTCGACGGCTGCCCCTGGGATGCGATCGAGATGATACCCATCGAAGAAGTGGAGGTCATGATCGGCATGAAGTTGCCGGTCTGACATCCCGATGGCTCTAGAAATCCAGCAGCGGGAACGTGAGGGAATCCCTGTCATCGATCTCAAGGGCCGCGTAACCGTAGGCCCCGAGGCCACCGCCTTGCGCGAGAAGGCGGCAGCTCTCATCGCCGCCGGCTCGTTTCGAATCGTCCTGAATCTGCAGCACGTCGACTATATCGATAGCACCGGCCTTGGCGCGCTGGTAATTGTGGCCAACAACATGCGCAAGCAGGGCGGCGACGTGAAGTTGCTGAACCTCAACCGCCGCAATATCGAGCTCCTGGTCATGACCAAACTGGCCACCGTCTTCGAAATCTTCACCGACGAGCAGGACGGCGTCAACAGCTACTATCCCGATCGCAAAATCAAGACGTTCGACATCCTGAATTTCGTACAGCAGATGAAAAAAGAGGACTAGCCCGCCATGGCGCTGGTGGTCATCGGTGGGAACGCCGCGGGAATGAGCGCGGCCGCCCGGGCACGCCGGCTCGACGCCGACCTCAAGATTATCGTCCTCGAGAAGGGGCCGAATATCTCGTACGGCACTTGCGGACTGCCCTATCTCCTAGAGGGCCGCGTTCGCGATCCAAAGCAGCTCATCGTCTACACACCAGAGTATTTCCGCAAAGAGCGTAACGTCGAGGTTCGCACCGGCACCCGCGTCGTTTCTTTTTCGCACGCGCGGCGCCAGGTAAATCTCGAGTCAGGCGGGTCCCTCCCTTACAGTCACCTGGTCCTGGCGACGGGCGCGCGTTGCGACTCCATGGGGATCAAGGGGGTAAACTCGCCGCACGTCTTCACCCTGCACACCATCGAGGACGCCGAGCGCATGCGGCAGTTCCTTCGCGAAAAGCAGCCCAGACGGGCGGTCGTGATCGGCGCCGGTTACATCGGGCTGGAAGCCGCCGACGCCCTGCGCCGCAATGGCCTGCAGGTGACCGTGCTGGAGCGTTCCCAAAACCTGCTCCTCCACAGCGATCCCGATTTCATCAACGCGGTTCGCAAGCAGCTCGAGGCTCACGGCGTGGAACTGCATTGCGGCGTCCGCGTGGAGAGCATCGAACCCGACCGGGTTGCCGGGTATCCGTGCGACATGGTCATTCTCGCAGCCGGATTTAAGCCTAACGTGGAACTGGCAGCCGGCGCCGGCGTCGAACTCGGACGTTCGGGCGCCATTCGCACCGATGAGCGAATGGAAACGAACCTGCTTGGCGTTTACGCCGCCGGCGACTGTGCCGAAATCATGCACTTGGTGACGGGACGTCCCACATACATCCCGCTCGGGACCAGTGCGAACAAGGCGGGCAGAGTGGCCGGCGCCAATGCTGCGGGCGCGCGCGAGCGCTTTCCCGGAGTGGTCGGCACCTCAATCGTGGGTATTTTCGGGATGGCCTTCGCCACCACCGGATTCTCCCTGGAACAGGCACGCGCGGAGGGCTTCTCGCCGGTGGCCACACACATCGAGGCACAAGCGCGGCCTCGCTATTTCGATGGGAAGAAGACCACCGTGCAACTGGTCGCCGACCGTTCGACGCGGCGGCTTCTCGGCGGGTGGGTGATCGGCGAGGAAGGCGCCGCCGGGCGCATCGATGTCATCGCCACCGCCCTTCACGCCAGACTTCGCCTAGACGATTTTGAACAGCTCGACCTGGCTTATTCACCGCCTTTCGCCACGGTCTGGGATCCTCTGCTGATCGCCGCGCAGCAGCTTCTGAAAATGCTGCGCTAAAAAAGAATGGCGGATAGCGCGTTGCGCCATCCGCCAGGTAGATTCGAAATCGAATCAGTTTTAGAAGTAGAGCTTCAGGGCCAACTGAATCAGGCGGGGGCCACTGAAGCTGGTGATCTGTCCGAACGTCGCGCTGTTCACCGCAGCCGACGGTCCGTTCCAATTCGCGTGGTTCATGATATTGAAGAACTCGCCACGGAACTCGATCTTGTACCGTTCCTTGATCGGGAACAGGCGGCTGACATTCATGTCCCACTGGATGGTGCCCGGATTGTGGAAGATGTCGCGTCCCGCGTTGCCGAACGTTCCGGGCTGCTGACATGCCGGATTGCTGGCATACGCCGCCAGTGCGCAACTGCCGGCGAAGGCGGCAGGATTGAACCACTGGAGCAGCGTATGGGGCAGCGGGTCGACTCCGGCCACAACGTTCGGCCGGTCCGCTCCTTCGCCCGTCAGAGAGACATCCGTACCGTCGGTAACCGTGAACGGCTGGCCAGACTGGAAGGTGATGATGGGGGCCACCTGCCAATCTCTAGTTACCTTCTTGAGGATGCCCGCGCCGACTCCATCACTGATGGCGACCAGGGAGGTATTGAAGATATTCCGGCGGTCGAAGTTGCAATCGCCTTTTTCGGCGTCGCGGTTGGCCGGATTCTGATAATTGTTCCCTGCCAACTCGCCACCGAAATCATAGGTGCTGATGCAATGCGACCGTGTGTAGTTCGCCAGCCAGGTGAAGTGATGGGCGAAGCGGTGCTCGACCTTCAGCAGCAGGGCGTTGTAGGTAGCCGTCGCACCAGCATCCGTCTCGACGATGGAGCTGTAGAATGCGCCCTGTGTGGGGTTCAGCAGCGTCAAGGTACGGCGTGCCGGCTCGTTGGAGGAGGTCGCCGTGGGGCTGGGCTGCGGCACGTTGATGTCGTGCCCGCCCGGAATGTGGTTCGTGCGGTTGCCAAGGTAAGTCGCCGTCACCAGCCAGTCTTTGGCGATTTGCCGCTGGTAACTGAGGTTCCACTGCAGAATGTATTCGACCGGTACGTGCGGCGGAATAGTCACATAAGTGCCCTGAGCGGGGAAGATCGCGGCTCCGGGGAAGGGATCGCCTGGGACACCCGTGGGCGATGTGTAACCCAGGTAAGGATTGGAGAACGGCCCCGAGTTCGTGCCCAAGGCGATCGAAGAAGCATAGGGCGGATTGGTGGTCCAGCGCTCCGGATAGAATAATTCGAGGTTGTCGTGGATCAGACCGAAGGCGGCGCGAATGGTCTGCTTGCCGTCGCCCTTGGGATCCCACACGATGCCCAAGCGCGGGGAGAAGTCGGGCCAGTGGCTGTCGGCGAACCGGCAGCCGTTCGTGTTCGGAGCATCATGCCCGAACAACAGTCCCGCGGGAGCCGCCGGATACTGCGTGCTGTGGAAGCCGGCCAGATACTCCGACAGCAGGAATTGGTTGCCGCGGCACTGCTTGTCGTCCGTGGGAACGTAAGGCTCCCAGCGCACACCGAGACTGAGGGTCAGATGCGAGGTAGCGCGGATGGTATCCTGCACGTACGCTGCGAATACTGTCTGGCGCATGTAGTCGGAGAGGGCGTTGCCATCCGTAAGACCAGCCAGTTTTCCCAATTCCAGATCCGCCAGGGAATCGCCGGTATTGACGGTCGTGCTGCCGGTGAAGGTCCACTGTCCGTTTGCCTGCTGGTTGTTCAATGAATTGAACTGCAACTTGCGGCCGTCGATGCCAAACGCAATCTGGTGCTTGCCGTGGGTCAACGTGAAATCATCCGAGACCTGAAAGGTGTTGACATTAAAGTATCCCGGCGCGCACGTGCCGCAGGCCACGTTGAAGTAGTTGCTTACCGTGATCTGCATGTAATTGTCGGGCATGTTGTCCGCGAAGCTCTGAATGCCGAGCGCCTGGGGCCCAAACAGATTGGGGGCCGATCCGCGATTGTCGGCGCGGCGGTCAAATGTCGCGTGGAACGAGTTCACCGCGGTCGGGCTCACCGTGTAGGTGTCGCCGTACGTCGCGGTCACGGTGTTATCCAGATTGCCCGGATTCGGTCCCGTGGTCAGCGCGTTCTTCCCGTCGAAGAAACGCTGCGCGGTGAAGTTGTACTGGAAAAAGCGGCCATAGACCGTGTGCTTGTCGCTCATCACGTAATCGACACGGCCGATGACCTGCCAGTCGGGATTGTTCGCGGGCTGTCCATAGAGGACCAAGCCGCATGGGTCGGTCGAAGTGGGGATGTATGTGCTGAGCAGTTTGGCCCCGGCTGGATCGAAGCGGGAGACGGGAATGATGTTGCCGGGGAACGGGTTTCCGGTGCTGGGATCCTTCAACGTGATCGCTTTAGTCTGGCAGCCGCCCGCCGAAATGGCCGCATCTTCCACTGAGAAATTTCCGACCGCCGTCAAAGCCGTGGGCACGTGCGCGGTATTTTGGGCCGGATTACTGCGCTGTACCGTCTGTTGATATCCGCCGAAAAAGAACAACTTGTCGCGGATGATCCTGCCGCCCGCAGTGCCTCCGAACTGATTGCGCTTCAAAGAGTCGCGAGCCGGCTGGCTGACCGAACCGCTTGCCAGGATCAGTCCCTTGGGGCGCGCGTTGAGTTCGTAATTACGCAGGAACTCAAACAGATCGCCATGAAAAGCGTTACTGCCGGACTTGGTCACGACGTTCACCACACCGCCCGGGTGAAGGCCATATTGGGCCTGCAGGGCGTTGGTCTGAACGTTGAATTCCTGGACCGCATCCGGGAATGGAATCGGCAGATTCACGTTGCTGAACGAGTCGTTGTTGTCGCCGCCATCCAGCAGGTAATTCACGCCGTTCGCCTGGCTGCCGCCCACCGAGAAAGTACCTGAGCCGTTGGACCCTTGAATATTCTTGCTGCCCGTCAGATCGCCGGCGGGAGCGGTCGAGCCGCCGCCGACCAGGGTCAGCAATTGAGTAAGATTGCGGCCGTTCAGCGGCAGGTCGACGATCTTCCGCTGCTCCATAACCTGGCCAATGGCACTATCTTTCGTCTCCACCATCGACGCGTCGGCCACTACTTCCACCGTCTCGGTCAAAGCACCGATCTGCATCACGACGTTCTGAGTGACCGTCGATGCGACCTGCAGCGTGATACCGGTCTGCCGATAAACCTTGAAACCTTGAGCGTTGACCTCCAGCACGTAAGGCCCGACCGGCAGATTCGGCAGCCGGAAATTGCCCGACCCGTCCGTCGCGGTGGTGTGCACTACCTGCTTTTCGGTTTCCGTCATTTTTACCGTGGCGCCCGCTACCGACGCGCCACTAGGATCCGTAACGTGGCCGTCAACCTCAGCGACGGCGACGTCTTGCGCTGCCAGGCGCGGCGCAGTAAGGCCGATACACACAGCAAAAACTGCAATCGCCGCGCAAAATCTTGTACGACGCCCCTGGTTCGTACCAATACGTGACATGACTGTTAACTCCTCCCGAGAGTCAATTGAGTAACCTCAAATTGCTTGTATTGTGCCGAATTACATCCGGCAGCGAGACTGGATAAGTGCCGCTCTAGCCCGAAAATCGGATACGTTTCGCCGGTCGACTTGGATCCGTGAAAGTACACTTACCCTCTGTTCGTGCAATCCGGCCCAGCTTCCCGTCAACCTGCAAGGCGGATTGCGCCTATTCCTGTCGAGACCGTTTACAAATCCTGCAAAAATCCAAACCGAAAGTCAAGTTGCCACTAGGTGAACTCCCGATAGTAAACGCGGGGTCACTATGTCGGCAGGGCCGGAAATTAGTAAACGATTGAAAATGCCCCCAAAACAAAATACCGTCCCAAGAACTATAGGAGCGGAAGCGTACGCTGTCAAGCGCAACCGTTTAAATGCTTCGTTTAGTTTTCTTAAAGAGAGTTCTGAGGTTCTCCTTCTGCCGTCGTAGAATCGAGAATATGGCCCGACGCCAACGCGATCTCCTGGATGCCGGTACGCCTGCCCCCGCGTTTCAACTGGATGGTTTGGATGGCGAAAGCGTCTCTCTTGCCGACCTGATATCCAAAGGGCCTGTCCTGCTCGCCTTCTTCAAGGTCAGTTGCCCGGTCTGCCAGATGACGTTCCCGTTTCTCGAGAGGCTCCACTCCGCTGGCACCTTGCCGATCTACGGTATCTCCCAAAACGACGCAGCGGATACCCGCGAGTTCAACCGGGAATTCGGCATAACTTTCCCCATACTTCTCGACCGCGAAGAAAGCGATTTCGTGGTGAGCAACACCTATGGGATTTCGAGCGTCCCGACGCTCTTCCTGGTAGGTCGCGACGGCGGGATTTTCCGTGTCATTGAAGGCTGGAGGAAAACCGAAATGGAATGGCTGGGTACCCAAGCCGGGGTGATGCCATTTCGCAGCAGCGACCGGGTTCCGGAGTGGAAAGCTGGTTGAGGCTCCCGCAATTAGACTCCCGGTGGGAGTCAAAATCCAGCCCTAAAGCAATCGGAGAAACCTGCCGATAATCCCTCTGTATGGTTCAGACACCGGTCGGTGATCCGGAGGGTATTGGTGTCCCTCCTGATCGGCTCTGCAAACTCCCGGTCTTCCGGCCAGTGGCGATTCGTTTGTTATCGGTTCTGGCGCAAGAAGATGTCGAGATTAGTGAGGTGACGGGCCTTTTGAACTCCGATCCTGCATTTATCGCCGAAATCCTGACCTTGTCCAATTCCTCACTTTATGCTCGTCAGACTCGGATCGATACCGTGCAACGCGCCATCATGTGTCTCGGGTTGGAACGAACCCGCGCGTTTGCCGCCACCGTGGCGCTGCACGGCATGGTATGCGCGCTGAAGAGCAAAGATGCAGTTCAAGACTGCTGGCAGCACAGCCGGGCCGCCGCGATCATCGCCGAGTGGCTCGCGCCGTTCTGGAGGCTGCACCCGGAACAATCCTATACGGCCGCACTCATGCACGATATCGGCAGGCTCGGCATGCTGTCGGCCTATCCCGATTATCCGAACCTGTTGGCCACCGCGACCGGGAGCCCGCACGATCTCCTCGCCCGGGAGCAAAGTTCGTTCTCCGTAAATCACTGCCAGGCCGGCATGTGGCTCACCCGCATCTGGGGGCTCCCGGAAGAGTTTGGCGCCGCCGCCTCCCAGCACCACGAGCCGTTGACCGCGACACCCTCGGACCGCGTGGACCTGATCCGATTCTCCTGCGCGTTCGCGGAGTCCATGGGGTTCAAGCCCGCAACTAAGGTGGATTGCGTACCAGTCGAAGACTTGGTGGCGCGCATTCCGGATACGGTACTTCCCCGATCCAGATTCTCGCTGGACCGTCTATCCGATCGTCTCTGGAAGGAATTGCAGGCAGATGCCGAGGCTTAGTGCGATCTTTGGATCGCTTACCAACGCGTCATGTTCTGTTCTGTCGCGGCAGTTTTCGATGCTCGCCCGGTCGTTGCCCAAACCAAGTCCATCACCACGCATCAGAGCGGGACCGAAGCCCGACGCAACCTTACATCTTTGATAGCCGGATCGGACCGTTCGACGTCTCGAGATCGAGCAATCCGCCACCATTTCCCACAGTCGCATCCAGGTGATTCTTGGAAATGCTACCCTGCGTGCGCAAGTCGAAATCGCTGGCAATCGAAGAATTGCTGGTCTGCGCGATCAGGTGGGCGTTCAACATCGTCGGAGCGTGCACCGTGATCGGGGAATTGTTCGTCCTCACCCGCACCTCACGATCGAAGCCTTCCGGCAACGTCAATTCCACCGGACCATTGGAGGTTTGCAGATGGATCGGACGATCCGACCTTTCGATCTCCGCACGAATGGCGCTGTTGGATGTCGTCGCGTCCAGCGTTCCGTTCAATCGCTTCACCTGGATCATTCCGTTGGAAGTGTGAGCCATCACGTCGCCGTCCACATCCTCCAGTTCCACCGGCCCATTGGAGGTCTCCGCATCCAGGCGTCCCTTGAGGTGCGCGACTGCGATCGGCCCGTTCGAGGTTTTCAAACGGGCTGGACCGGCCCCGTCAATGGTCCGGATAGCGCCGTTGGACGTGATGATGCGGTCCAGAAATGCGCCTCGGGGCACTTTCAGGACCAGGCGGGCACCGCGGTTGTTGTTCTTCTGGTCGGACGGACGCAGCACGTGAACAGACACCGAATCAGCCGTGTGGTCGACACTTACCTTGAGATCATCGGCATCCTCCTGGGTCGGCCCGTATTTAGTCCCGCTGATGTCCACGGAATTCTGGTCCCATCCGGAGATCTCGACGGATCCGTTGAAGGTTTCCACGAGCACGCGGCCACTGGCAGACAAGTCGTAGCTGTAGTGGAAATCACGATTGAACCGTTCCATTCCTCCCAAATCCGCGAAATCGCACGCAGTGAGAGAAAGCAATCCGGCCATCAGGGCCATCAGAATAAACTTCGGACGCATTTGACCGTTTACCTCGATGCAGTGGATTACGTTTCGTGCGGCGGGATTGTTCCCAACTTCAATGCACGAACTCGCCACCCACCACCCTTAATGCTACCTTCCGTAGATTTCGTACGTCTTCTGCAGGATTCGCGGAGAGCAGCAGCAGGTCGGCCCGCCGTTCAGCTTCGATCGTTCCGCACTCTTGCGCCTGGTGAAGCGCTACAGCCCCGTTGCGGGTCGCGGCCACGACCACATCCAGGGGGGGCACTCCGGCATCTGACATCAGGGCCAGTTCCCCAAGCGGATTCCCGCCTTCCGAAGCCAGGGCAAGCGGAGCCCCCGCCTGGAAAAGCCGCATCGTATTTCGCTTGGCGACGTCCAGAGCCGATCCGGCCTTCCCCAAAGAAGGGGCGACCACAATCCGCAGATCCCTCAGCTTCCCCAGCAGTTCCTGATCCAGGCTCTCTGTGTCGTGAATCATCCCCACCAGAACCGCCGCGCCCTTGTTCACGGCAAAGCGGGCCTCTGCCTGCGTGGAAATGTGCGCAATTACTGGAATGTGAATCTCACGAGCCGCTTCCAGGACCGCCTCGGCGGCCGCATCCGGGAGTTTGCCGATGTGTATCGTCGCGATCTTCTGCGCGACCAGTGCCGACACCTGTCTGCGGGCATCCTCGGCAGTAGTAGCGTGAATCGTCCCAGGTGGATCGATACGGTCGCAAACGTCCACCAGTGCGGGCACCAGATAGTCGCCGGAGCCATCCACCTTGTCGGCATCTGCGGGAATCGGAATGCTGGACAGCGCTCCGGCGGCGCGAATCCGATCGCCGGCAACCAAAACGATCGAATTCGCCAGTGGCGGACCACCCGCGCCATCAATCAGCACCGCTCCGATAATGGCCTTCAGATGCCCGGACTCTTCCGGCGCGCAGCCGCAGAGGAATAAGCCGAGCATCGCGACTGCGTAGTGGCGCATCCACCACCATCATAAGCTGAGCGTGCTGCAATCGACTGGAGTACAATCGGGCTGATGACTCCTGAAAGTTATGTGCCATCGGAGCCTCCGCCTTCGGGAATGAGCGAGTTGTCCCGGCTCATGGGTGTCCTGTTCGAACCCACGAAAGCCTTCACCGACATCGCCGCGCGTCCTACCTTTTGGGTGCCCTTGGTTCTCACGACATTGGCACTGGTAACCTACACCGTGCTCCTGGTGCAGCACCTGGGTTTTGCCGAAATTACCCGCCAGGCCAACATTATGAATCCGCGAGCTGCGCAGCAGATGGCGCAGTTGACGGATGCTCAGCGCGAACAGGCACAGAAATTTACGGGTTTCGCGACGTATGGCGGTGCGGTGCTCGGCCCTACTGTGCGCATTCTTTTCGTCGGGCTGGTGCTGTTGGGCATGACCGCCATCTTTTCGGCGGGCATCCGCTACGCCCAGTTGCTCGCGATCCTCGCCTATTCTTCCATTCCCGGCATTATCCAGACGGCGCTGACGATCGTGGTGTTGTTCTTGAAGAAGCCCGAAGACTTCTTCATGCTGAACCCCCTGGTGTTCAATCCCGGCGCGTTCATGGACTTCCAGACCAGCTCCAAGTTCTGGTACACGATGGCGAGCCTGTTCGATCTGTTTACGATCTGGGGACTGCTGTTGAGCGCGGTTGGAATTAAGGCCGCTGCCGGCAAGAAGATGTCGTTCGGCAGTGCCGTCTTTGTGGTGTTCGCGCCCTGGCTGTTGTTCTCGCTGATCCGGGCTGGACTCGCCGGGCTTTTCAGTTAGGAGTGATCGGGCTTTCTGTTGACACCGTTAGCGACGGTGTCGTCCGCCGTATCTTGGGTAACGTCGAGTGGCGACGTGCGTCTGGATTGTTCAAACGAAAAAAGCGCTTCGAGAAGACTCGTCTCGTCTGCGCGCATCCGTTCCACAACGCGATCATGCTCGTGCCCGATCCGCCATCGGAGCACTTCCAATTCCCGCTTCCATTGCCGGATCCCGAGCGTGGGGAGGGGCTTTCCCATGTGGTCTTGCTTTGATCATACAGCAGGCAGGCGCGCGTCGACGCGCAAGTGTGGATCGAGATCACGATTGACTCAAGTTCTTCATTGGTTATTCGGAGAATTCGGTGTAAGATGATGTGACTCTTCCTGAGGCACACACAAACTCGAGGACATTCAAACATGGCCACCAAGAAAAAGGCGGCAAAAAAAGCCGCGAAGAAGGCACCCAAGAAAGCAGCGAAAAAGGCCGTAAAAAAGGCCGCGAAGAAGGCCGCAAAACCCCCGGCCAAAAAAGCAACCAAGCCGGCCAAGAAGGCGACTAAGAAGCCCGCCAAGAAGGCTGTGAAAAAAGCCAAGCCGGTGGCGCCGCCCGCTCCAGTCGAGACGGCTCCGGAGCCGCCCGCTGAAGGGACCCTTGAAAATGGGAGCGCTTCTCTTCCGGAATAGCAGGTGAAGGTAACGGCGGTCGAAACATCGGCTATCATGATCGCTGATGCGGATCGTGGTGCTGGTTGGGCTGCCGGGATCGGGCAAATCTACCTACCTGGCTCGAAAAAACGTGGTCGGTTTGTCTTCGGACACCATCCGCGGCTGGCTGGTAGACGATGTCACCGATCAGACGATCCACGACCGCGTATTCCAGACTTTGCGTTACGTGCTGCGTCAGAGGCTGGCCCTCGGCCGGCCTGTGACCTATGTGGACGCGACCAACCTCACGCCACAGGAGCGCGCTCCCTACATCGGGATTGGTAAATCTTACGGTTGCGATGTGGAAGCGGTTTTCTTCGCTGTCCCAATCGAGGTCTGTCGCGAGCGTAACGCGCACCGCCAGCGGGTTGTCCCAGACGACGCAATGGAGAAGATGGCGCTGAAGCTGGTTCCCCCCGAACCTGGGGAAGGTTTTTGCCGGATCTCGATAGTGACCGTGGCGGATCTCCACAATCGCTCGACAACACCTCCTTCGCCCGATATTTACCGCTAAAATCGGTCTTTCCAGTAGACGTCGGACGCGCCCGGATGTCAGAATGTGATCATGCGGGAATCCGTATTGATCATAGCTAACGGGGATTTGCGCCTCTCCGCAAACCAGCGGTGCTGGCCGGCACAGGCACGTGCCGAGGAATCCGTGATGAACGCGATCCGCCAACTTGGGCATGACGTTCGCCGCGGTCATCCCTGCGACCCTGCCAAGGGCCACGGTTTCATCGACAGCCAGAAGTACGGGATGGAAGTTTTCCGCCAGATTCCCCCGCAAGCGCCTCTGGTGGTGGTGGAAGCGGTCTGGCAGTACAGCCATCACATCTTGCATGGGCTCTACACGCATCAGGGTCCCATTCTCACCGTGGCGAATTGGAGCGGCGAGTGGCCGGGACTGGTCGGCCTGCTCAACCTGAATGCCTCGTTGACCAAGGCGGGCGTCGCGCACAGTTCCCTGTGGAGTCAGGATTTCACCGATGACTTTTTCCTCGGGGGCCTGCGCCGTTGGCTGGCTGGGGAACCGATTCAGCACGATCTCAGCCACGTGCATCCCCTCAATGAGGTTCGCCTGCCGGAGAAGGCCGTCGAGATCGGCGCCCAGCTCGCGCGGGAACTCCGCCGCAACAAGGCAATCCTTGGCGTCTTCGACGAAGGTTGCATGGGCATGTACAACGCCATCATCCCGGACGAACTCCTGCATCCGACGGGCGTATTCAAAGAGCGGTTGAGCCAATCGGCCCTGTTTGCCGAGATGCGGCAGGTGAGCGATTCCGAGGCTGCCGCAGTCCGCTCATGGCTCGATCGCAAATGTATGCGGTTCCACACTGGCCCCGATCCGGAAACCGATCTGACCGACCAGCAGGTGCTCGATCAATGCCGCATGTACATTGCGGCTCTGCGCATCGCCGACGACTTCGGTTGTGACACCATCGGCATCCAATACCAACAGGGACTCAAGGACCTGGCGCCGGCCTCCGATCTCGCGGAAGGTCTCCTGAACAATGTGGACCGGCCGCCGGTCACAGCCCGCGGCAATGGCCGCGTCCTCTATGAGGGCCGCGCCTTGCCTCACTTCAACGAGGTGGATGAGTGCGCCGGCCTCGACGCGCTGGTCACGAATCGTGTCTGGACCAAGCTCGGGTTTGATCCCGAAACGACTCTGCACGACGTGCGCTACGGTGAACCCTACCCCATCGAAGGCCGTGAAGAGTTCGTCTGGGTATTTGAGATTTCCGGCTCGGTTCCGCCGGCACACCTGATCGGCGGCTACGCGGGCGCCGTCAGCGAGCGCCAGCCCCCGATGTATTTCCGCTTGGGCGGCGGCAGTTTGAAGGGAATCAGTAAACCCGGCGAAATCGTGTGGAGCCGGGTGTTTGTCGATCGAGGCCGGTTAAACGTCGATCTGGGCCTGGCGCGTGTCGTCGAACTCCCCCTCGAAGAGACCGAGCGCCGCTGGCGCATCACCACACCGCAGTGGCCCATCATGCACGCCGTTCTGAACGGCGTATCCCGAGACCAGTTGATGGCCCGGCACAAGTCCAATCACGTCCAGGTGGCCTATGCGCCCGATAGCCCGTCTGCGAATCTTGCCCTTGCCGCCAAAGCGGCGATGTTCCGCGAAATGGGTTTGGAAGTATCGGTCTGCGGCTCCGTGGATCTGTAGGGATGCTGGTAAGATCACCTGAGTGACTATCCTTCCGGCCAGTGATCGATCCCTGCTGGTCACGTTTGGCAGCGAAATCTCGAGTGAGTCATACCGCCAGGTGACCCTGCTGACGCGCTCCCTTCAGGGGATTCGCGGCATCCTGAACCTGCATCCCGCGTACGCCTCCGTATTGGTCGATTTCGAGCCGCGCTTGCGCTCCCACGACGAAGTTGAGGCCCTGATCCGTGAACGGCTCGCGTCCGCCACTCACGCGCCTCCCCTTGCCGAGCGGATGGTCGAGATCCCGGTCAGCTACGGAGGGGACTTTGGGCCTGACCTTCCCGACGTAGCCCGGCATACCGGCCTGGCGCCGCAGCGTGTAGTCGAACTGCATGCCGCGGCAGAGTACATCGTGTACTTCGTCGGATTCTCGACCTGTTTCCCCTATTTGGGCGGGCTGCCTCCGGAGCTCGCAACGCCTCGCTTGTCGGCGCCCCGGAAACACGTGCCGGTGGGGAGCGTCGCGATCGGCGGCGGGCAAGCCGGCATATATCCATTGGCCTCGCCCGGGGGCTGGCGATTGATCGGCCGCACCACCCTCCGGCTCTTCGATCCCGAAGCGTCTCCTCCTCCGCTCCTCCGCATGGGAGACAGGGTTCGTTTCGTCATTGCGGAGGTCTGTCTCTGAGCCACATCCGGGTAATCTCGCCGGGCATGCAGACCACCGTCCAGGACTTGGGTCGCTTCGGCTATGCACACTTCGGCATCTCCGCTTCCGGCGCGGCCGATCCTTTTGCGTTCCGCGCCGGGAATCTCCTGGTGGGAAACGCCGAGAACGCCGCGGCTATCGAAATGACGCTGATCGGCGGCGCTTTCGAGTTCGAAGACGATACCACCATCGCGCTGACTGGATCGGATTTCGGCGCCGGTCTGCCCCTGTGGAACCCTGTAGAAGTGAAGGCGGGACAGGTCGTGCGCTGCGGAGCGACTCGATCGGGCGCACGCGTTTATTTGAGCGTGCGGGGAGGAATTGCGGTCCCGCCGGTGATGGGCAGCGCGTCGGTTCACGTGATGACGGGAGTGGGCGGGCATGCCCTGCGCGCTGGGGACGTTCTTCCCATCGGACACTCCTCTGTGCGCCGCCCGCGCAATCCCGCACGCCCCGCGCCCGAGTACGTTCGCGATGGTACCTTGCGGATTACTCCGGGACCGCAATCTGACTGGTTTCCGGCTGGCTGGTACACCGGCTCTTATCGAGTGAGTGAGGAGTCGAACCGCATGGGCCTGCGCCTGCTGGGCCCGGCGATCCCGAGCCCCGGAGGCCACATGCTCACCGAAGGGGTTGCCCTCGGCGCCATCCAGGTGCCCCCCGACGGCCAGCCGATCATTCTCTTTGTAGAGCACCAAACCACCGGAGGTTACCCCAAGCCCGGCAACGTGATCTCCGCCGACTTCTGCCGCCTCGGCCAACTCCGCCCCCGAGACCAAGTCGCCTTCGAACAGGTCACTCTGGAGCAAGCCCTTACCACCCTGCAGCAACAGGAAAAGTGGCTGTACGGACTGTAAGAAAACCAGCCGCCTTCCCTCTCTATTCCGGCCACCCGGCCCCTGTCTTCACATCCCAGTCTTGTGCGATGCTCGAAGTTAAGCCGAAAACGGCAGGAGCGAGACGCGTTTCCCCGACCCCAGGCCCCTGGCCCCCGGCCCCTGTCTTCACGTCCCAGTCTTGTGCGATGCTCGAAGTTAAGCCGAAAACAGCGGGAGCGAGACGCGTTTCCCCGACCCCCGGCCCCTGGCCCCCGGCCCCTGTCTTCACGTCCCGGTCTTGTGCGATGCTCGAAGTTAAGCCGAAAACGGCCGGGGCGAGACGCGTTTCCCCGACCCCCGGCCCCTGGCCCCCGGCCCCTGTTTTCACATCCCAGTCTTGCGCGATGCTCGAACGTAAGCCGAAAACGGCGGGAGCGAGACGCGTTTCCCCGACCCCTGGCCCCCGGCCCCTGGCCCCTGTTTTCACATCCCAGTCTTGCGCGATGCTCGAAGTTAAGCCGAATACGGCGGGAGCGAGAAGCGTTTCCCCGACCCCCGGCCCCTGGCCCCTGTTTTCACATCCCAGTCTTGTGCGATGCTCGAAGTTAAGCCGAAAACGGCGGGAGCGAGACGCGCTTCCCCGACCCCCGGCCCCTGGCCCCCGGCCCCCGTTTTTTATGGACTTGAATTGCGACATGGGCGAACTCGACGACGCCCAACATGAGGCTGCCCTGATGCAGCACATCACCTCCGCCAATATCGCTTGCGGCGGACACGCGGGCGACGAATCCACCATGGAACGGACTACGCGGCTGGCGCTCGAACGGGGTGTCCACATCGGCGCCCATCCGGGCTATCCCGACCGCGCCAACTTCGGACGCCTCGAGATTCCCATGTCCCCCGCGGAGATTGAGAACACCGTCTTCGAACAGATCCAGCGGCTCGAGACCGTCGTTCGCCGTCTAGGCGGGACCATCGTCCACGTTAAGCCGCACGGCGCACTATATAACGTGGCGGTACGCAATCGCGAGGTAGCCCGCGCGATCGGACATGGTGTCGCGAAATGGAATCCCCGCGTGGCCATCTTCGGTTTGGCCGCGTCGCCGATGCTCGACGTCTGGCGCGAGATGGGACTCCCCGTCGCTGGCGAAGCTTTCGCCGATCGCCGTTACGAAGCCGATGGCACGCTGCGCAATCGAAAGTATTCCGATGCTCTGATTACCGACCCGGCCGAGGCTGCCGAACAAGCGGTTCGTCTGGCTCGACAGGGCACGGCCCGGACTATCTGCGTCCACGGCGATACGCCCGGGGCAGTCAATATTCTGAAGGCCTGCCGCGAAGCGCTACTATACGAAGGATGAGGTTGCTCCTGGCGCTCGCGGTCGCTCTACCCGCCTTTGCCCAACAGTGTACGTATTCGGTCTCGCCCTCCGCATTCAATCTGCCGGCCTCCACTAGTTCCCCGAATACTGGTGTTGCGAAGGTCTCGGCTCCGGATGGTTGCTCCTGGCAGGCCACGGTGAGCCCTACCGCCGCAAGCTGGCTTTCCGTTTATACCGGACAATCCGGAACGGGCAACGGCACCGTAGGATTCCTGCTCGCCCAGAACGACAGGACTGCGGCGCGGACCGGCACCATTTCGATCGCCACAGCCATCATCACGGTCACGCAAGCGGCAGCCAATTGCACCTACACCCTATCGCCTACTTCGATGAATTTCCCGGTCGGAGGCGGCACCGGCAGCGTCCAGGTCGCCACCAATTGCGTGTGGAGCACGGGTGTCTCCAATACCTGGATCGTCGTCCCTCCTAACACCGGCGGAACTTTTCCGGGAGGCACCGTCAACTACACGGTCAACGCCAATCCCTGCCTGGCATCGCGGACCGGCGCACTCGGCGCAGGCTATCCGGGTACCTCGGCCATCGCCCTGCTATCCCTGACTCAAGACGGCTCGCCCAATAATCTGACCATCTCTCCCACCAGCCTGACTGTCGGGGCCGCTGCCAGTGACGGGCAACTCACCGTGACGATCGGGAGTTCTTGTGGCTGGACCGCCTTCAGCGACGCCAGTTGGCTTCAGATTACTTCCGCCCCTCAAGGATCCGGACCGGGCTTCCTTTCATACCATGTGGCGGCGAATCCGAGTTCCACGAGGACCGGAAATATCCATGTTGGCCCACAGACCTTCACCATCACCCAACAGGCCGTTGCCGCTCCGCCTATGCAGGTGACGGCGGTCACCAATGCAGCCAGCGGTCAGCAGGGCGCGGTCTCTCCCGGCGAAATCGTTGCGATTTACGGTACCAATATGGGACCGAACGTCGGTGTTCCATTGCAGGTCACGTCCGATGGACATTCCATCACCACGACTCTCGGCGGTGTACAGGTTCTCTTCGATGGCACTCCAGCGGCCCTGACATACGCCTCGGCGACTCAAATCAATGCAGTGGTCCCCTACACCCTCGATGGCAAATTCGATACTCAGCTCCAGGTGCAGTATCAAGGCGCCACGTCCAATACCATGTCGTTGAGTGTCCAGAAGGCCGGTCCGGGCATTTTCACGCTCGACAGTTCGGGCACCGGTCCCGGGGCAATTCTGAATCAGGATAACTCGGTCAACGCCAATGCCAACCGTGCCGCACGCGGGTCCGTAGTTCAGATTTATCTGACCGGAGGGGGCGCCACCAACCCCGTCAGCGTCGATGCTTCGATTACGCCGAACACTCTGCCGCTGCCCCTTCTGGTGCAACCCGTTTCGATCTTGATCGGCGGGTCCGTAGCCACCGTGCAGTACGCCGGCGCCGCGCCCGGCGGGATCGCGGGATTCACCCAAATCAACGTCACCGTGCCGGACGGCGTGATTCCCGGAGCGTCGGTGCCGGTCGTCATCGGCATCGGTGCCTGGGTCAGCCAACCTGGCGTCACGATGGCCATCAAGTAAGTCCGATCGAGAACACGTTAAGACTCTCGCCAAACCGGTCGATGTGTTTCAGCAGGAGAAATGCTGGCCGTCGAATTCAACTCGCATGGCCGCGTCATGCGGTTCTGCCGTGCCTTGTTCCGGCCCTCACTTGCCGACCTGTTCTTCGCCTTTTTGCTGATTGCCATGTTCGGTCGCCCTCAGGCTTGGCAAGCGCTGCTAGGCGATGGGGATACCGGCTGGCATATCCGCACCGGCGACTACATTCTGCAAACCGGCCGGGTTCCGCAGGCGGATCCCTTTTCGTTTACGCGTGCCGGACAGCCATGGTTCGCCTGGGAATGGCTTTCGGACGTGATCTTCGCCTCGCTTCACCGGTGGCATGGCCTCGCCGCGGTGGCGGGGCTGGCAGCGGGAGTGCTCGGTCTGTCTGCTGTATTCCTGTTCTGCTGGCTTTTGCGGCGAGGCTCCGGCCTCTGGATCGCAGTTGCCGTGACGCTCCTTGCCGTCAGCCAGTCGAGCATTCATGCACTGGCCCGGCCGCACATTTTCTCTCTTCTGCTGGCGACTCAGGCCCTCTGGATCCTCGATGAGGACCGGAGGTCGCCGGGACTTCTGCTCTGGTGGCTCGTTCCCCTTACCGCTCTGTGGGCCAATCTTCATGCGGGGTTCGCAGGGTGGCTGTTAATCCTCGGACTGCTAGTCCTGGTCAGCGGGATCGCGCGGCACTGGAAGAATTTTCTGCGATACGGGACGCTCGCTGCCCTTTGCTCGGCCGCCACCCTGCTCAACCCGTACGGATGGCGCCTGCACCAGCACATCGCTCAATACCTCGGATCGTCCTGGATTATGGAGCACGTGCAGGAGTTCCAATCGCCGAGCATCCGTTCGGAGAATATGATTGTCTTCGCCCTGATGCTCTTGTTCGGCGTCGTTTCGGCTGGCCGCCCGCTCGGCCGAAGGCAGTGGTTTGATGGACTTCTGGTGATCGCGTGGGGCTTTGCCGCCCTTCGGTCTGCCAGGCACGTGCCGTGGTATGCGATCGTATCGGCCCCGGTGATCGCGTCCGAGTGCGCGACGTGGTGGTCTGGCTTAGCCGCACGCAAACCGGCGCGTTCCGCGATCCGCATTTTCTGGGATCTATCACTGGATCTGGGCAGGTCGCGACACATCAGCATTTGGGCGCCGACGCTTGGTGCGTTGGTGATCGGGATCAGTTTGCCGGCGGCAAGACTCGCGGACTTCCCGGAGTCCAGGTTTCCTGTGGCAGCGGTTGGCGCAAATCTCAACAGACTCGTGCCTGCAGGATCCATGCCACGCATCCTGACCTCCGATCAGTGGGCGGACTATCTGATTTTTCAGCTCTACCCGCTTCAGCGCGTCTTCTTCGACGGGCGGAGTGATTTCTACGGCCCGTCCGTCGGCGACGATTACCAGGCGCTCCTGTCTGTGGGCGCTGGATGGCGCGGGGCGTTGGATCGATATGGCTTCGACATCGCCTTGCTTCCGAAGGATTGGGCTTTGGGAAATCTCCTCCAAGACTCGCCGGACTGGACTGTGGTCTATCGAGACTCCATTTCCGTTCTGTTGATGCGGCGCAGCGAAAAAGTATCCGTCGACCCTAAAGAAATCCGTGAGACCTGCCGAACATACATTTGTGACTGAACTGGAAAACGCTTCTGGGACCTCCCAGGCGCTTGGGTCGGGCCGCCAATGAGGACCTGTCCGGATTTTTGATGGTGGGAGACCATCAATGGACCTTCTGACCCTCATCGCCATCGTGACCGGCTGTGCCGCGGTAGTCGAGGATCTGCGCCGTGGCGTGATCTCCAACTGGACCAGCCTCACTGCGCTCGCTGGTGGGCTGATCTATCACATCGTTCACCAGGGCTGGATCGGCTTGGCGATGTCGTCGGGCGGCGCCCTGATCGGATTCACGGTTTTCCTGGTCTTCTACTGCATGGGAGGACTGGGCGGCGGCGATGTGAAACTGATGGCTGCGTTTGGCGCCTTGCTGGGTCCCTCGGGAGCTTTAACAGCAGCAATCCTGGCGGCGGTGTCTGGCGGTATTTTGGCGGCCGGCAGCTTGCTGTTTAGCCGTCGGCAACGGGCAATCCGTTACGGACCTGCTATCGTCCTGGGTGCCTGGCTGGCCCTGCTGGCGAAGAGGTGACTCATGCGCTTCGATAGGAGATTCATCATTGTGGTGGGCTGCAGCCTGCTTTGGGCCTTTCTGGTAGCCACCGTCTTCTATCGGATGGCTTCGAACGCCGGTGGCTCCAGGCGGCAACCCGGAAGAGTGGTGGTGGTCGCATCGCAGCCGTTAGCCTTCGGCGCGTTAATCACTGCCGAAACCGTCAAGGCCATCCAGGTCCCCGAGTCCCTGTTTCCCAAGGACGCATTCTCCCGCATCGAGGATGTGGTTGACCGGTCGGTCGTCAGTCCCATCGGTCAGGACGAACCCATCGTTGAAACGCGAATCGCTCCCAAAGGTAGCGGTATCGGCCTGTCTCCCATGATTCCTCCCGGTTTGCGAGCGGTGGCCGTCCGGGTCAACGATGTGGTGGGTGTTGCCGGGTATGTCTTACCGGGAATGCGGGTGGACGTCCTGGTCACCGGCCATCCACCTTCCAGCAACGATACGGTGACCACTACCGTTTTGCAGAACATCCCAGTACTGTCCGCGGGGCAGACCATCCAAGCCGATACCAAGGGTCAACCGATCAGCGCCACCGTCGTCACCTTGCTAGTCAGCCCACCTCAAGCAGAGGCTTTGACGTTGGCCAACAGCGAAGGCCGCATCCAGCTTGTTTTGCGCAACAACTCCGATCAGCAGGTCATCCACACCACTGGCTGGCAGGCGCGCGAGCTGTATGTCACCGAGCCGCACCCCCGTACGGCCGCGCCGGAAAACCCGGTCGTGTCCAAAGCAGTGGTCACAGCGCCGGTGCGGCGGGCGGCGGCTCCGCCGGTTTCCATAGTCAAGACTGAGACGCCACCCGCCCCCCGTGCCGACGAAGTGATTATGATTCGCGGAAATCAAAAGACGGTGGAGCAGGCAATCCCGAGGACGGAACCATCGAAATGAGACCCCGAACTGCCTCCAACCCGGGCGTGTGCCTAATCTTAGGGCTCGCGAGCATGCTGTTGGCATGCCCGGCCTTGGCTCTTGAAAAGTTGAGTTCAGCGCCGCTGGAGTTGCTTCTCCATGTAGGAAAGGGCGTCGTGATTGATTGCCCTAAAGGAGTAAGCCGCGTCGCCACCAGCAGCCCCGAAATAGTGGACGTCGTTTCCGCCAGCACAACAGAGGTCTTGTTTCACGCCAAGGCTCTCGGCCAAGCCACGATTTTCATCTGGTCCAAGTCCGGCGAGCGCGTTGTCTACGACGTTACTGTGGAGCCGAATCTCGAGCCTCTGCGCAAGCTCGTGCGCGAGACCTTCCCCGACGAGGAAATCGACATTCGGGCGTCGCGCGATTCCTTATCGTTGGTGGGAAACGCCAGTACGCAGGCGGTTGCCGATCGGGCGCTGGCCTTGGTGTCGTCGTCGGTCAAAGGCGCCATCAGCAATCTCAAGGTCGCCCCACCAGTACGTGACAAGCAAGTGATCCTGCACGTGAAGTTTGCTGAACTGAATCGGACCGCTCTTGCCGAGATCGGCGCAAACCTGCTTTCAACCGGTGCCGGCAATACCGTGGGACGAATCACTACCGGCCAATTTGCCTCTGGCGGCCTCTCCCAGGTAACCGGCAAGACACCCGGAACGGCGGCCGCGCCCACATCTTTTACACTGTCCGACATGCTCAACATCTTCGCCTTCCGGCCAGACCTGAACCTGGGTGTCATGATCCGTGATCTTCAAACCAAGGGGCTTCTCGAGATCCTGGCCGAACCCAACCTGGTCTCTACAAATGGCAAAGAAGCCAGTTTTCTGGCAGGCGGAGAATTTCCGGTTCCCGTTACTCAGGCAGGCGCCAACTCCGGCGCGATTTCGGTTCAGTTCCGGGAGTATGGCATCAAGCTCTCGTTCCTGCCCCAAGTGACCACTCATGACACCATTCGGCTGCACGTCAAACCGGAAGTCTCGAGCATCGATTCGGGGAACGGAGTCACGGTCTCAGGGCTCAATATTCCCGCGCTGGCGACTCGCCGCATCGAGACCGATATTGAACTCGGAACCGGCCAGAGTTTCGTGATCGGCGGCTTGATCGACGACCGCGTCATCGAGAACCTGTCGCAGGTTCCCGGCCTCTCCCACGTACCGATATTCGGAGCCCTCTTCAAGAGCCGGTCCGTGAGCAAATCCAAGACCGAGCTGATCGTGGTGGTGACACCAGAGAAAGTGGATCCCGATACACCACGAGCCTCGGATGCCGGCCCCCTGATGCCGGTGCCGTTCCTGACGCCCGCCGAAACGCCCAAGACAAAGGAACGCAAATGACGACCGACGCGCAGATCGAACCGATGGCTGATCTGAACTGGGAGCAGCGACTGCTGCGTAATGCCGCCCGCAAGACCCAGCTCAAACCGGAATACCAGGAGCTCAAGTTCACGCTCCATCGCAAACTGCTGGACCGGATCAACCTGGATGCACTCGCCAGCATCGAGGACAATCAGATTCGCGATGAGGTCCGTCAGGCCGTTTTGACGATCGTCGATAGTGAGCCAAATCTGCTCACGGCGAGCGAAAAACAGCAGATCAGCGGCGAGGTGCTGCACGAAGTCTTCGGGCTTGGTCCTCTCGAGCCGTTACTGCAGGACAACACCATCTCCGACATTCTCGTCAACGGCCATAAGCAAGTCTACGTGGAACGTAAGGGGCTCCTGGAAATGACCAACGTCAGGTTCCACGATGACGGGCATCTTCTCCGCATCATAGACCGTATCGTTTCGCAGGTCGGCCGCCGCGTGGATGAATCCAATCCCATGGTGGATGCCCGCCTGGCCGATGGATCCCGTGTGAATGCGATCATTCCGCCGCTGGCAGTGGACGGCCCATTATTGTCAATCCGTCGATTCAGTACGGACAAGCTGATGCCGGCGGATCTGGTCGCCAAGAACGCGCTCACACCAGGAATGATGCGTTTACTGGAAGCCGCGGTCAAGGCACGTCTCAACATCATCGTTTCGGGCGGCACAGGCGCGGGCAAGACGACCCTGCTCAATGCGCTTTCCGTTTTCATTTCTCCTAAGGAGCGCATCGTCACCATCGAGGACGCCGCCGAACTGCAGCTCAAACAGCCGCACCTGGCGCGGCTCGAGACCCGTCCCGCGAATGTCGAGGGGCAGGGTTCGGTAAGGCAGCGCCAACTGCTGGTCAACAGTCTCCGCATGCGGCCCGACCGCATCATCGTCGGAGAGGTTCGCGGCGAGGAAGCACTCGACATGCTTCAGGCCATGAACACCGGCCATGATGGATCTCTCACCACAGTGCACGCCAACAGCCCTCGGGACGCGATCTCGCGCCTGGAAGTCATGGTTTCTTTGGCCAATGCGAACATGCATTTGACGGCCATCCGGCAACAGATTGCCTCCGCGGTGCACATTCTGGTGCAGGCATCCCGTTTGAGCGACGGCACCCGGCGCGTGACCAGTATCACCGAAGTGACCGGAATCGAGACCGATATCATCACCCTTCAGGAGATCTTCGTCTTCGAGAAACGGGGCCTGTCGCCCGACGGGAAAGTAATCGGCAGATTCGCAGCTACCGGGATTCTGCCGAAATTCAACGAGAAACTGCTGGCGGCGGGAATCCAACTGCCGCTTGATATGTTCGACGAGGTTGTCCCGATTGGACCGGCATGAACATCACAGTTTTCATGCTCGCCTTTCTGACGAGCGTCGGCTCCTATGCCCTGCTGGACGCGTGGCTGGAGCAGCGCGGCCGGGTAACCGCACTGCGGCGGCTCACCGCGAAAGCGCAGGTCGCGAATGGCTCACGCCGCGCAACCCGGCCGGCACTGATGCAGATGGTGGACGAGGTGGGAGGCCGGTTGGCCACGGGCATACTCGATCGCCTGAAGCTCAAACAAGCCGCGGAGCAGTTGCTCGAGACGAGCGGGCTCAAATGGGGCGGCGCCGGTCTGATCCACCGCTGCACGGGTGCATTTCTCGCCGTCTTCATCCTGGTTACCGTTCCGACGCGAAACAGTCAACCGCTCCTCGCCCTGCTCGCTGGCGCTGCTGGAGCCTGGATGCCCCTGTCGTACGTGCGTCGCAGGGCGGCTCAGCGAATCCGGAAATTCGAAGAGCAGTTCCCCGATTGTTTGGAGTTTATCTCCCGCTCGATGCGCGCCGGGCATGCGTTCTCTGTCTCACTCGAAATGGTCTACAAGGAGTTCAGCGAGCCTCTGGCCGGGGAGTTTCGCCGGACTTACGAGGAACAGAATCTTGGCCAACCGCTCGATATCGTGATGAAAAAACTGTCGCGAAGAATCCCTTCCATGGACGTACAATTCTTCGTTTCCGCCGTGCTGATGCAAAAGCGCACCGGCGGAAATCTGGCGGAACTTCTCGACAAATTAGCGCACATCATCCGGGAACGCTTCAAGCTTCGAGCCCGGATTCGCGCAATCAGCGCGCAGGGGCTCATGTCCGGCCGGATTCTGGCAGCGATCCCGCTCGCGGTGGGCGCGTTGATGTGGGTGGTCAACCCGGAGTATGCACGGTTCTTCGTGGATGACCCCATGGGACACGAGATGGTGGCCGGCGCCCTCGGGCTCGAAATCGTTGGCTACATGATTATCAAGAAGATTGTGACGATTGAGGTGTAGCAGTGCTCGGCTTATTGACTTGCCTGGTATTTGTCTCGGTTGCGGTGGTTACCGCGTTATTCGGATTGCGATTGACCGACTGGCGAACGCGAGCCGTCGAGCGCCTGAAGCCCAGGTTGGGATCGGTCGTCCCATTCCTGCCATCTCCCAGCCTGATCTGGCAACAACTCGTTAGCCGCGTGGGGACGATGGTCCCCGCATCGCCGAAAGATCTCCCGCGTCTGAAGCGCCGCCTGATCCGCGCCGGATTTCGCGATCCAAATGCCCCTAAAATCTTCAATGGCGCGCGCGTTGTGTCGACGATCGTCTTCGCATTGACCGCTTTGCTGTTGGCGCAGCAGTCGCATTGCGCGATCGACAACGTCTTTTACCTGACGGGTTTTGGCGGGTTTCTCGGCTACATCGCTCCCTCGCAGTATTTGTCGTTCCTGATTCGGCGCCGCCAGCACGCCATCGAAAAAGCACTACCCAACGCTCTCGACCTGATGGTGGTCTGCGTCGAATCGGGCCTGGGGCTCGACCAAACGACCATTCAGGTCGCAAAGGAGTTGCAGTTCGCTTACCCGGCTATCTGTGAAGAGTTCACGCTGATGAACCTGGAGATGCGGGCCGGAAAGCGCCGGGTCGAAGCTTTGCATAATTTGGCGGAACGGACTGGAGTTGAGGAGTTGAAGAAGCTGGTGGCCGTTCTAATCCAGACCGACCGCTTCGGTACGAGCATCGCGCAGAGCCTTCGCGGCCATTCCGAGTACATGCGAGTGATGGCTCGCCAGAAGGCCGAAGAACGCGCCGCCAAGCTCGCCGTCAAATTAGTTTTTCCGATCTTCTTCTGTGTGCTGCCGTCGCTCTTCGTGGTGACGGTGGGACCCGTATTGACGCGGCTCATACGGGATCTTTTCCCTATGATCGAAAACATGTAAACAGCCGATAGTTCTGTGAGAAAGGAGGACAGCGATGGATCCATCAACCGTTCGAATCATCTGTGGGGCATTGGTAGTGGTTTTTGGCGCGTTGCTTTTTCTGCGCCGACGCAACAGCAGCAAAGCCGAATGAGAGCAAAAGGGTGGCAGGCCATCGGACCTGCCGCCCCTTGACGCTTACGTTCACTTCAACGGCAGGATCAACGCGTTGCTGAAGGAACTGCCCGCCTGGATCGTGACAGTCGAAACTTGAGTAGGATCTAGATCGTCCGGCACCCGAAACTGAACCAGTGCAACGCCCACGAGGCCGGGCGCCGCAACCGCCAGGTCTGGCGGAATCGTCCGTCCCTGCACAAACACGGCGACCGGATCGATCACCCCAAATGCAGGCGAGTCTGGCACGCGAAAGCCGTCGATCGGCGCAGGCTGATAAGGCCCAAATCCGGTCCCGAAGAGCGCAATCGTTTCGCCAGTACGCGCCGGTGTATCGGGCGTGATCGGTGAACCATCGAGGTGACTGGCCACCAGGAGTCCCGGCGCATTCCGGACGACCTGGAACGTCGCCTGTAGGGGCGTAGCTCCGCCCTGCACACTGAATTGATAGTTACCTGGCTGAAGGTCGCTCGGAACCTGGAAATTGATCTGTTGCGGCGAAACAAAGAGCAGAGACAACACGCGTCCTGAACAGACCAGGGTCACGCCGGCGAGGACTTGCGGCAGAGGGCTTGCCGAACTGCTGGCGGTTGCGGACGACAACTGATCTCCGAACAGGACGGCGATCGATCCCGGAGCTACCGCAGAGGTCGGGGTGTCCGCCGCGGCGTTGGCCACGCGAGGGGGCGCCGGCGTGTAAGGAAGCTGATCGAGCACGGCCTGAACAGCGTGCGGCGCATCCATCAACAACGACGACGGATTGCCGTACCCGCTCAAGTCTTGTCGCCATTGCCGGAATCTCATGCCGCTGGTCGCATCAATCCCGATACTCACCGGCGTTCCCGCGGGATAGAACCCATCAGGGGCCGCGGGCGACAGGCGCCACGTGCCGGAACCAGCCGGAGACATGGTCAAGGAAAGAAGGTAAGACCATTGGAAATGCAGCGTAACCTTTTGATAACCCGCCACCGTAGTCAGATTGCCGGACGAAGCACCGTCCCAGGATCCGAAATCCAAGCGCGTCCCCGTGCCGACCGCGATGGAAGCAGGTACAGATACGTGCACGACGGTACCGACCGGTCTCTCGATGTCGCAGGGTGTTTTACAGGACGCAGCATCAACTGTCAGGCTCAGCCCAGTGGGCGTGCTATCGATATGTACGCGGCTCAACGGGTCATAGGTCGCGGTCATGCGGATGCCGTTGTCGACTTGCGACTCCGAAACCTGTACCGTCTGCGTGGCGTTTGGCCCGCTGGACCACTCGCGAAAGGCCCACGGCGCGCCCGAAGAGTCGATTTGGTGGAGTGGCGCGGCGACCGTGTGGGTCTCTCCCGGCCCCCAGGATGCGTAGCGCGGCGTCGGGCCATCGAGTCCGTCGATCGTCAAAGTAAGCCCTGCGGGAACGGTCGTCAGGATCGCGGGGACTGCCCGGACAAACTGAGCAGAGATCGTGACCGGCGCTGAGCCTGCCGGGACAGTGTAGCTCCGGTTGGAAGTCCCGCCGTCGATCCATGAGCTGAAGACCCACTGCCGCCCCTGCAGATCGAATTGCGGAGAGACCGGGGCCAGGCTGTGAACGGTCCCGACGCCCCACTCCAGCGTCACCGGCGTCGTAACGGGTGCCCGGTCGGCTAACAGTTGCAGGCCATCCGGGGAAGTCACCAACTGTACCTGCCGCGCCACGCTGAACTGCGGGTAGACAATCACTGCCGCGTTCAAGACAAACGAGTAAATCGGCGCCAGACCCGGCCCCTGCCCCCAACCAGTAAACACGAAGCCGGGATTCGGATCTGCTTCCATGGTGACGGTGGACCCGGCGGCGGCCCACACATCCGCATTTTGCTGATAGGCAACCTGGTTGACCCAAATTGTGCCCGGCGAGGCGCAGGGAGAGACGTCGCATTGAAAGAAGACCAGCGATACCGTGTATTCGGCAGTAAGCGTGGCTTGGTACCACGGAATGCCCGGGTCGGCCGTGATCGTGACGATGTTCGATGGTGAGGCCAGCGGCCCGATCGGACTGTTCCAATGCTGGAAGACGTAACGTCCCCGCGGCAAGGTAGCCATGTACTGCCAGGTGGAGGTTTCAAGCGTGTGTTTGCTTCCGGCCGGCCACGAGAAGACCGCCGCTCCCGTGAAATTCTCCCCATCCACGAGGAAGTTGGCATCCGAAGCCGTGGTGGAAATACGCGTCATCGCCACGTTCTGCGCTGGAAGCCCGGCCGCGAATGCCAGCGGAAGCAGCCAGATGGAAGCAAAATGCCAGCGGGACAGGCTCGATTTTCTGTATGCGTTCACTCTACTGAAACTTATCGGCCCCGCCGATAAGAATGTTATGAGACGTGGACGTTCTCTGAATCTGATTCCGCTCTGCTATCTGGCCTGCGCAATCGGCTGGCCGTCGCTGGCGCGGGGAGCCACCTTTGGCCAAGTCGTTGCGATCAACGGCCAAGCTGCCGATCTGGCGCTTGATGAGAGCCGAGGTGTGCTCTACGTTGCGAACTTCACTGCAGGCCGCATCGACGTTCTCAGTCTCTCCGACAATACCGTTCATACTTCCATGCATGTCGCCGCCGCGCCGGCGTCGCTCGCGATGTCCGTGGATGGGCGGTTCCTCGCAGTCACACATTTTGGAAACGTGCTATCGCCCGGATCCCCGTCGAACGCCCTGACCGTAATCGATCTCTCGAGTAGTGCCCGCCAGATCTATGCTCTCGACAGCCCTCCGCTTGGGGTGGCATTCGGGTCGGACGGTTTGGCCTTGATCGCAACCACGACCGAGTTCCTGCATTTCGACGCGCTGACCGGCAGAGTCGACGTGCTCAGCACGATTGCCAATCTCACAGCCAACAGCATTCCGGCAGCTCCCGGAACAGCTCCGGTTCAGATTGTGGCGGCCTCATTGGCTGCTTCAGGAGACGGCAAATTCATCTTCGGTCTCGCGGACACGATTCGCTTCGTTTATGATGTCTCCGCAAAGCGACTTCAGGTAACCGGGTACACTGCGTCGCCACCGCTCGGGCCGCGAGTGGTCAGCGTCTCTGGGGACGGCTCGTATTATCTGGCGGGATGGGGACTCTTCAACCTGCAAGGAAATCTTCTGGCACAGTTTCCGGGCGCGTCCGGACAACTGGCGGTGGGGTCGCACGCGATCGACTCGGGGGCCGGGATTCTGTACGCGCAGATTCCTCAGACCGGCGCAGATCCGAATGTGCCTGCCCCGCTCTGGATCGCCGATGCCGATAATCTCACCGTCCGCGAGCGCTTGAATCTGCCTGAGAATCTTACAGGACGGTCCTTGCTCAACGAAGCAGCCGACACACTCTACGCGGTCTCCGAAAGCGGCGTCATGGTGTTGCCGGTAGGCTCGCTGAACCAGTTTGGGCGCCTGATTGCGGACCACGAAGATCTTGTATTCCGAGGCAGCTTCTGTCAGCAGGGCGCGATTGTGCAAAACCTGCGAATTGTGGATCCGGGCGGCGGCCAAACCAATTTCTCGCTGAGTTCGGACTTGGCGGGAGTGTCGATCACACCTTCCGCAGGCCATACGCCCTCGGTCGTTCAGGTTACGGTTGACCCGCGCCAGTTCCAGGATCGTCGCGGCACGGTGACCGGATCGCTCAAAATTATTTCAGCGGATGCGGTGAATGTTCCGATGCCTGTTCGGATCCTGGTGAACAATCAGCGCCCGGACGAACGCGGATCTCCGACCAACGTTCCGGGGACCCTGTCCGATCTGCTGGCCGACCCGGACCGCGATCGGTTTTATATCCTGCGACAGGATCGCAATCTGGTGCTCGTCTTCGACGGGTCAGGACTATTTCCGATCGCCCAACTGCGAACCAGCAACACGCCGACTCGCATGGCGATCACACCCGTCCACAACAATCTATTGGTTGGACACGATAACTCCCAGCAACTCTACGTGTTCGATCTTAATACCCTGCAGCAGTTACCTTCCATCATGCTGCCCGCGGGACACTATCCGCGTTCGATCGCTGCGGCCGGTAATGCCATCTTCGTCGCATCCCGCGGAACTGGAGGAACGAATACGATCGACCAGCTCAGTCTGGTTTCTCAGACCGCTTCGACACTGCCTAGTCTCGGGGTTTTCCAAAACTCGGTGAACGCCGATACGATGCTCGTCGCGACGCCGAGCGGCGGCTCGATGCTGGCTGTATCGGCGGACGGGAATCTCCTGCTCTACGATGCGGCTGCCGGCACATTCACGGTGTCGCGTAAGCTGCCGACGAGCGTGGCAGGAGCCGTTGCGGCGTCGGACTCGGGCCAATTCGTAGCGGGTAACAATCTGTTGAACTCAGCGCTGAAGCCGGTTGAGACCTGGACCGGGTCCGATTTCCCATCAGGATTCGCCTTTGTGGATGGACTGGGCGTGCGCCTCACGGGACCTGCCGGAACGACCGTGGCGGATGGCTCGATCGAACGGATCGATCTCGCAAACAGCAGCATGCCCTTGCCGACTCGCGTGGCGGAACAGCCCCTGATTGGCGGCGGCATATCCGTGTTGACTCGAACCGTGGCACCCCTGGCAAATCGGAACACGCTGATTGCACTGACCACATCGGGCTTTACCGCCCTGCCCTGGCAGTTCGATACCGCAGTTGCCCCACCTGCGATCACTCAAGTAGTGAATGCCGCAGATCTTACTGCCAACTTCGCCCCCGGATCGCTGATCGCCGTTTTCGGCACGAATTTGAATCCGACGAATATGGTCAGCTCGCAGATCCCCTTGCCGACCGCACTCGGGGAGTCATGCCTGACGCTGGCCGGCACCGCTCTGCCCATGTCGTTCGCGTCGCCCGGGCAGATCAACGCGCAGCTTCCGCTGCATGTCACCGGACTCGTGCCCTTGACCCTGTATACTCCGGGCGGTGTCAGCGACGACTTCTATGTCAACCTGACACCGACTGCCCCGGCGATTTTTCAGAGCGGGACTGCGGGCCCCTTGACGGGCATCCCCTTGGTGATCAAGGTCAGCAATGCGCAGTTAATTACCCCGACCAATCCTATCCATCCCAGCGACGAAATCTCGATCTATGCCACCGGGCTGGGCGCGACGTCGCCGGAAGTGGCGGTCGGCACCGCAGCGCCATCCAACCCCTTGGCTGCGGCTGTAGCCGTTCCGGACGTGCGGCTCGGAAATCTGTCCATGAATGTGAGTTATGCCGGACTCGCGCCCGGCCTGGTGGGAGTCTTTCAGATCAACGCGAGGGCGCCTGCGAAGGCACCCTCTGGAACGGAAGTGCCGTTGACGGTCAGCCAGGGAGGCGTGACCACTTCGGTAAACGTGAGGGTGGTGAATTGAAGGTGGACGGATGTACCGTCGACATTACAACAGCCGGACAACGGTGAACCCGGTGAGCGACAGCGTGTCCGTGGACGGGGAGGAAAGCATGCCTTGAAAATCGACCGTCAATCCCTGCGCATAGGGGTCTGTCGCAACAGCCATTCCTGGCGCGAATTCGAGAGCTGCGCCCCACGTCTGGAAGCTCAACACGGTACCGGAAGCCGTAATACCGGCGTCAACCCGTCCGGTAGCCATCGTTTCCGACACCAATGCAGTCCGATGAGCCAAGACCGTGCCTCCCCAATGCATCTCGAAGGTGAAGCCAGAAGCGGAGCCCTCGTGCTGCAAGTCGAATCGCACTTCCACGCGGTCGCCCGGCATGAGCAGACCGGCCGGGATGGAGCAAGTTCCCATGCTGGATAGAGCAGTCGCCGTCGTGGTGGCTCCGGTTCCGCTGCACAGCACCTGGGCACCCGGATAGCCCTGGGACGATGTGCTTCCGCCTTCGGAGAGGCGATACGAGGCGAGCAGTGTATCGCCGGGTTGCGGCGTGGCCCCCGAAGTGAACGTCAGCGTCTGTCCACTGAGCGTGAAGTCCTGATTCGCCTTCTGTAATAGTCCGTTGCGGAAAACCGCGAGGCTGGATGCGGGGTTGGGTACGGCGGACAGGGCGAACTGTTGGTTCGCGCCATCTTCGGTACCGGCCGGAACGTCACTATCCACAAAGGTCGTGTCACCTTCGGCCGATAGCCGGTACCACGCGAGCAGCGTGTCGCCAGGCTGCGGGACATCCGCCGCGAAGAACGTCACCGTTTGCCCGTTACCCGTGAAGTCCTGGCCGGCCTTTTGCAGCATGCCGTTGCGGTACAGAGCCAGACTCGAAGCCGGATTCGGCACCGCCGAGAGCGCGAACGTGACATTCGAGCCGTCCACGATCCCGGCCGGAGATTCCGCATCGACGAAATTCGAAGAACCTGCCGCGCCGCAAGGACCCGACGATCCATCCACGTGGACACAGTCGGTCGTACTCCCCAATGCCGTCTCGAGACCTCCCGTGGCGTTCACGATCGCGACACCACCAGGTGCGAATCCCGGCCCTTTCATCGGCCGGGCGCTCAGGTCTGCGGTGAGGCCGACGACGTCCGATTCCTCCACGGTTCCGCTGCCACTGCTGGTATCGGAGGATGCCAAATTGGAGGAGGCAACGCGAACATCGCTGACCCGTAGCGCCTGCACGCTCGCGGGCACCGCCCATGTTTCGTGGAACTGCACGCGCCCATCGCTGTTGTAAGTTACCGAGTAGACGATCGGCGGAGTGCTGCCCGCGGTGGGAACGAGCTGGACCCGGAGGTTTCCATTGACAACCTTGACGGACGTAGTCTGCATGGCAACGGAAGTTGCGTCTGACGCTTGAAAACTGGTCCACGCGATCGCCAGAGTGCCGTTGAAGCGCGAGCCATCGGCTTTGTAGAGGACGTCCTGAATCGTGGTGAGCGACGGACCAGCGAACGCGGACGAGGCCAGCGCCATCGCGGCCAGAATTGTACGGTTCATCATCAATCTCCAAAAATGCGAAACCCGCGCCAGATAGGGGCGCGGGAGCGGGTAAGAGCAGAACGCTCTTAGCAATCAGTGTATCCAGCCATCTACAAGCGAAATTGCTGCCGTAGATCCTCCGCATCGGCACAACCCCTCCAGAATCAATGCTCGGAGCGAATCAAACAAAACCGCGAACCTCTGTGACCGGGTTGGCCCGGACGAGCTGCCTTCGCTGGCGGGAAGAGCGACTCACATATCCCTGGCATATACTGCGGTACATGCCCCCTTCCAACAAGACTGCCTCCGCGCCTACACGTCGGGAGTGGCTGGCGGCGGCCCCCGTGGCATTGTCCGCGGCGCAAACGCGCAACACCGGGGAGCCGAACCGTCCCAACATCGTGCTGATCATCTCGGACCAATTTCGCGCCGATTGCCTGGGCAGCTTGGGGCTGAATCCCATGAACTTGACGCCCAACCTGGACCGGATGGCTGCCCGCGGTACGCTGTTCACATCCGCCATTTGCAACCAGCCGGTGTGCGCACCCGCACGGGCGAGCATCTTCACCGGGCAGTACCCGAGCAAGCACGGCGTGTGGAAGAACGGGATCGGCCTGCCGGAGCATGCGACGACGCTGGCGACCACCTTGCGGCAGCATGGCTATTCCGCCAATTACATCGGCAAGTGGCACCTCGCGCCGGGCGAAGGGACCAGCGGGCGCGGAGCGGTCCCGCCAGCCAACCGCGGCGGTTTCGATGACCTCTGGGAGGCCGCCAACGCGTTGGAATGGACATCCCACGCCTACGAAGGCGAGTTGTACGACAACGAGGGAAAGCCTATCCGTTTCTCAGGCCAGTATCGGACCGATTTCATGACCGAACGCGCTCAGCGATTTCTGCGCTCCGCCAAACAGCCGTTCCTGCTGACTCTGTCCTACCTCGAAGTGCATCACCAGAACGACAGCGACACCTTCGATCCGCCCAAGGAGTTCGCTAAGCGATATCCCAATCCGTTCATTCCGCAGGATCTTCGTCCGCTTCCCGGATCGTGGCCGAGCCAGTTAGCGGACTACTTCGCTTGCGTGGCCAAAATGGACGAGACCGTCGGAACGATTCGCAAGACGCTCGCCGACACGGGCCTCGACCAAAACACCATTCTGATCTTCACGAGCGATCATTCCTGTCATTTCAAGACACGGAATGCCGAGTATAAGCGCAGCCCTCACGAAAGCTCGATTCACATCCCGCTCATTATCGAGGGGCCGGGATTCAACCGTTCGGCGCGCATACCGGAGTTGGTGAGCCAGGTGGACCTGTCACCTACGCTACTCACGGCGGCGGGCCTCGACATCCCGGGTAGCATGCAGGGCCACAGCATGCTTCCTCTTCTCGATCGGCGCACCGAAGGGTGGCGAAATGAAGTCTATTTTGAGATGTCCGAGTTCGTCACGGGGCGCGGCCTCCGCACCCCGCAGTACACCTACGCCGTGATGGCGCCCAAAAAACCCGACTGGAAGGCGGTCCCATCGGCCGCGCAGTATGTCGATTATATCCTCTACGATCTGGCCGCCGACCCCTACCAGCACACCAATCTGGCGGGCAGAACGGAATACCGGAGCATCACGCAGGATCTCCGCCAGCGCCTGCGCGCGAGAATGCAGGAGGCCTCGGGCGAGACGGCGTCCATCGACCCCTGCTGGTTTCCGTACTCGTAGATTCGGAATGTTCGCAGTCAGTGCCTGTCCAAACCCACAACCAGGCTGCCCATGGTCGAGAGCCACTGCTGCGTCGGACGGCCCAGATCGCGCCAGGTCCGAACCGTAAACGCGAGGCGGAAACGCCCGCCGCGATCCAACGCGACCGCGGCTTTGCCTGAATATTGCAGCAGTGCCTCGTTCGTAAACAGATCCGCGTACGGATACCAGACGTATCCGCCGCCAATGCCTACCGACAGGTCGATGCGGCCGCGGTCCAGCAGCACGTGGGCCCGCAAACCGGAATCCAGGAAGCGGAAAGTCTCCCGCGAGTAAGTGCATCCGTAGCTTTCACAGGAAGAACCGGTCAACCCCGCTTCGTTGATGCCCACCTCCGCGCCAAGCCACTTCAGGGCGTGGAATTCGAAGCCCACACGTCCGGCCGGCCCGGACGAATACTCCTCCGCTTTGTAGCCGCTTACCGGAAACATCCCGCCGCCCCCGATTTCGAAGTTGTGGCGTGTCCAGGCATCCTGTGCGTAAATGCTCTCTGCCATGCAGGCAGCTAAGACAAGAATCAAGAATTTCATCATGAGGTCCTAAGATCTAAGACCTCGAAAGTGCGCCAATCACGACACCTGGGGCGCCGCAGAACAGCAGGCCGTGTCTCCCTGCCCCCGTATTCCAGCCCCATCACGGCAAGCCGACAGTACGATTCAGGAAGGTGACGCCGAACTTCCAGACCAGGTAATAGGCCGCCATGGCGACGGGCAGGAAAAGCAAAACGTCGCGTAGCCCGAGTAAATGCAAATGGAATGCCGACGATAAGACGAGTGCGCCGCTGCCGATTAACGTCGGGAGCAGGGCTCCAAAGATGCCGAGCGAAAAACGCCCGCGCAGCCGCAGTGCGAGATACAGAACATTCCAGACGCCCCACAAATTCGGCACCACCGCCATGGGAAAGACCACTGCCTTGTCGAACCCCTCGGGAAGCGTACCGGCGAGCCGCACGGTCAGGAATCCGGCCAGGCCGAGCAGCAGGAACCACGTAGGCAGCAGAACGCCCGCCATGTAGGCACGAAGATATGGATGATGTTGCATCGCGCTCCTCACAACTGGTAGAACAGCACCGGTAGCAACTGGGGGAAGACTGCCATCGTCAGAACGATTGCGCCCGCCAACACAATCTCGAACCAGCCGAACTGTGGAGGCGCGTCCTCCATCCGGCGGAGCATGCGGGGCCAGAGGTCGGAAGGCGGCTCCTGATCGCGCCACGGCGGCACAGCGGTCTGCAGGAGTTGACGGATCTGGTCCATCTCATGGTCACCGGTGTTCATGGTCGAATCCCCATTTCTTCCAGGCGGTCGCGGAGTTGGCGCGCCGCTCGCGCCACCCGCATCTTTACCGCACTCACTGAAATATCGAGCGCCGCTGCGATTTCCTGATAGGGAAGTTCTTCGATCAGGGCCAACGTCGCGGCCGCGCGCAGGCGGGCCGGCAGCGAGTAGAATGCCTGCTCGATCAACCCGCGCATCTCGTCGTTCTGCGTGGTGTCTGGCATGATCTGCGCGATCGGAACGCGCAACTCGAGCGCCGGCCCCTCCGACCGCAAATAGTCGATCGCCGCCCTTGTGGCGATGCGGCGGGCCCACGGTCCGAACTGCCGCTGCGCGTCGAAGCGGCGTCGCTGGCGGTAGATGCGCCAGAACGTCTCCACCGTCAGTTCCTCCGCTACCGCCGGATTGCGTACGATACGCACGATCCAGCGATAGACTTCGCCCTGGTAGCGGCGGAAAAGCGCTTCGAACGCCTCCGCATCGCCGCTCGTGAACCGCTCCAGGACGTCGTCCATCTCGCATCGCGCAGTCTCGATTGCCCGGGCCGTGGTCATTGCCGCTTACGCGCCATGATGCGGATGCAGCCGCGGGACCCAGCGCGGAGTCTCATGGCAATAGACATCGTAATCGCTGCCGAACTTACTCCGAAGGGTGGGCTCCTCGTAAAGAATCACCAGCAGGTGAAAGAGCAGCCACCAGGCCGGTACGAAGAGGACGACCGCGGGCGATCGCTCGGCGAGCCCCAAACCCAGGAGCAGAAGCGCTCCGCCGATGTACATGGGATTACGCATGTAGCGATAGGGTCCCACGGCCACAAGACGCCGGGGCGCGTCGAACAGCGCCGGCGTGCCGCGCCCGCGGGCGATGAACGAACCGACGCACCAGGCGGCCACCACGCCGCCCAGAATCAGGCAAGCCAAACCAAGCGGGTGAGCCCAAGCGGCCAAAGGACCACCGAGTTCGGGGTCGAATGCACGCAGTCTCCCGGCAATCCAAGTCCAGAGCCAAAGGAAGCCGCAGGCAAAAACGATCGATCGCAGCGTTAAGAATGCGAACGCCATGGGAACCTCCAGAACAGTCTCACTGATCTTACGAGGACGGGCGAACGCCGGTCACATTTTGAGCGTTGGAATCCTACGCCGATTTACTTCAGCTTGAGTACTTCGTTTAAGGAGCCTTGGCGATAACCTTCCAGGTCAAGGGTAACGTACTTGAACCCGAGCGCCTTGAAAATCTCCGTGAAGCGCCGCGCCATGGCGAGCGTCATCGCCTTATCCAATTCCTCCGGCGCGATCTCGATCCTCACCACTTCGCCATGAAACCGCACTCGAAACTGCCGGAAGCCGAGAGCCTTAATCTGCTCCTCGCCGGTTTCCACAGTCTTGACATTCTCGATAGTGACCGCGGTGCCGTACGGAATGCGCGAGCTCAGACATGCCGAAGCAGGCCGGTCCCAGGTGGGCAGGCCGGCCATGCGCGAAAGCTCGCGGATCTCCGCCTTGGAGAGACGGGCATCTGCCAACGGCGCTTCCACATGGTGCTTCTTAGCGGCATTCTGGCCGGGGCGGTAGTCGCCCAGGTCATCGAGATTCACGCCGTAGATGATGTGTTCGTATCCGCGTTCGCGGCCCACCTGCTCCAGGCGAGTGAACAACTCGTCCTTGCAATGGAAGCAGCGATTTGGATCATTCCGGACGTAGTCTGGATTGTCGAACTCGTACGTCTGGATGTATTCGTGCGCGATGCCGAACTGTTTTACGAACTGTTCGGCATCGCGCTTATGCGATTCGGGAAGCGAGGCGGAATCGGCAGTCATAGCGAGCGCATTGGCGCCGAGTACCCGCTGCGCCGCCCAGCCCAGGTAGGCGGAATCGGTGCCCCCCGAGAAGGCGACGATCACCCGGTCCATGCGCGCCAGTGCAGCGAAGAGTTGCTCTTCCTTCTCCTGCAGACGCGCCGGACTGGAGAATTCCACCAGGGAAGCCATCGGACCTGCTCCTATTGTAGCGGCAGATCTCCCTGCCCGTTGGTGCCGCCGTTGCCGCCGCTGCCCACTTCGGTCTCCGGAATTACGGACGCGGCCGCGACTTTGTCGCCCTCCTCCAGCGAGACCAGTCTCACGCCTTGCGTGGAACGCCCGGCTTGGCGAATAGTGGACGATTCGATGCGTATGATCTTGCCGTTCTGGCTGACGATGATGATCTCCGAATCTTCCTTCACCGAGAGAATGCCTACCACCTTGCCGGTCCTTCCGGTGATTTTCATGTTGATGACGCCCTTGCCGCCGCGAGCGGTCAGGCGGTAGTCATCGAGCGGAGTGCGTTTCCCATAACCGTTTTCCGCAATGGAGAGCAGCAGACCGTCTTTATCGGCGACCTCCATACCCACCAGGTAGTCGCCCTCCGCCAAATCCATGGCGCGAACGCCGCGCGCCTGCCTTCCCATGGCGCGTACCTGGCTCTCCACGAACCGGATCGCCTGCCCTTCGCGCGAACCCAGGAACACGTAGTTATCGCCGTGCGTGATTCTGGCGGCGATTAACTCGTCGCCCTCGTCCAGCGACACCGCGATGATGCCGCGCGCCGTCGGGTTGTCAAATTCCGTCAGCTCCGATTTCTTGATGACCCCGTGCTTGGTCACCATCACGATGAACTGGTCGGGCACGAAGTCCTTTACCGAGAGAAATGCCTTCACCGTCTCATCGGGCTGCAGATTGATGAGATTGGAAATGTGCTTGCCCTTTCCGGTGGTGCTGGCGTCGGGGATCTCGTAGACCTTCAGCCAGTAGAGACGCCCGCGAGTCGTAAAGATGAGCAGGTAGCTGTGCGTGGACGCGACAATCAGGTGCTCCACGAAGTCTTCCGCGCGAGTGCCCATCCCGATGCGGCCCTTGCCGCCGCGCGTCTGCCGCCGGTAGGTGTCTACCGACGTGCGCTTCAGATAGCCGCCGCGGGTCACCGTGACGGTCATGTCCTCCACGGCCACCAGATCCTCAAGCCGGATCTCACCGGTATCTTCGATGATCTCGGTACGGCGCTCGTCGCCGAAAGCCTTCTGGACCTCTTTGAGTTCCTTGATGATCACGCCGCGCAGCACGGTGTCCGATCCCAGGATTTCCAGGTACTCCGCGATACGCCGCTGGATATCCGCCAACTCGTCCAGGATCTTCTGCTGCTCCATCCCGGTGAGGCGTTGCAACTGCATTTCGATGATCGCCTGCGCCTGTTTTTCGCTGAATTCGAAGCGCGCCATCAGCGATTCGCGCGCCTCTCTCGGCAGCTTCGCCGCGCGGATCAACTGGATTACTTCGTCAAGATTGTTTAGCGCCTTCTGGAACCCGAGCAAGATGTGCTCGCGCTCGCGAGCCTTGCGCAGCTCGAACTCCGTGCGGCGGCGGACCACTTCCACGCGGTGCTCGATGAAGTAACGGATCATCTGCACCAGGCCCAGCTCGCGCGGCTGCCCGTTGACGATCGACAGCATGATGATGCCGAAGCCCACCTGTAGCTGCGTGTTCTTGTAGAGGTTGTTGAGCACCACCTCGGCCTGCTCGCCGCGCTTCAACTCCACCACGATCCGCATGCCGTCGCGGTCGCTGTGGTCGACCACATCCGAGATGCCCTCGATGCGCTTCTCATTCACCATCGACGCAATGCTCTCGAGCAGCTTCGACTTGTTTACCTGGTACGGAATCTCGGTGATAATAATCTGCTCGCGGTCCTTACCCAGGCGTTCCGTCGCGGCCCGGGCGCGGATCTTGATCTGGCCACGGCCCTTGCTGTACGCATCGATAATGCCGCCACGGCCCAGAATGAAACCGCCCGTCGGAAAATCGGGGCCCTTCACGATCTCGAGCAGTTTTGCCAATTGGGTCTCGGGATGCTGCACCATCAGAATCGTGGCGTCGATGATCTCGGTGAGGTTGTGCGGCGGCAGATTGGTCGCCATGCCCACCGCGATGCCCGACGAACCGTTCACCAGCAGGTTGGGCACTCGGGTCGGCAGGACCTCGGGCTCCAACTCGCTTTCGTCGTAGTTCGGCTTGAAGTCGACGGTCTCTTTGTCGAGGTCCTCCAGCAGGGCGCCGGCGATGCGCGAAAGCCGCGCTTCGGTGTACCGCTGGGCGGCCGGTTGGTCGCCATCGACCGATCCGAAATTACCCTGGCCATCCACCAGCGGATAGCGGAGCGACCACGGTTGCGCCATGCGCACCAAGGCATCGTAGATCGCCATGTCGCCGTGGGGATGGTATTTACCCATGCAGTCGCCCACGATCCTGGCGCACTTGCGGGTGGGACGGTTGGATTGCAGCCCCATCTGCTGCATCGAATACAGGATGCGGCGGTGGACGGGCTTGAGACCGTCGCGGATATCCGGTAGCGCTCGTCCCACGATCACGCTCATGGCGTAATCGAGATACGAGTGCCTCATTTCCTCTTCGATGTTGATGGGAACGTGGTTTTTATTGCCACCGTCCCCGCCACCCGATGAGGGCGGAATGAGCGAATCCTGCGATGGTGGTTCCTGATCTGCCAAGAGAGACTCCTAGGGGGAAGTTAACTTCTATTTTACAGCAAGTTGAGTGGTTTTTGACTTGCCAATTGCGTGTTCGTGGAGCAATCTAAAGCATGCGGTATCTGACACTTCTGGCGCTGCTGACCGTCTCCGGGAAGGCCCAATCTCCGCCGAAGCGTACGCTGCCGTCAACCGCCGTTCCGATTTCGGGGATGAGCCCCTTCCCGGAAGGCTGCGCGGGTCCCCAAAGCGGCGGCGGTAGTGTCTTTTTCAATTCGACCACCGAGCCGTATGTCACTGCCGATCCGGTGCATCCCGAGCACCTGGTCGGAGCCTGGCAGCAAGACCGCTGGACGAACGGCGGCTCGAACGGCGTGGTGTCCGCGGTGTCCAAGGATCATGGGCGCACCTGGACCACATCGTCCGCCCACTTTTCGCGCTGCACAGGAGGAGTTTGGGAGCGCGCCAGCGATCCCTGGGTCGCCATTTCCCCCGACGGCACAGCCTATCAGGCCGCACTGGGAGTAAACGGTGCCGGCGTCCTCACCCCGGTTTTGGTGAGCCGCTCGGCCGATGGCGGGTTCACCTGGGACGAGCCCACTTTGCTCTCGAACAACCCAGGCGACGATAAGGAGTCCATCACTGCCGACCCGACCGATTCGCACTATGTCTACGTGGTGTGGGACAACACCAACACGAATGACATTCCCATCTGGTTCTCACGTACCACGGACGGCGGCGCGACTTGGGAACCTTCCCGCCAGATCTACAATCCCGGCGCAAACAGCTACGCCACCGCCAGTCAAATCGTGGTTCTGCCGGATGGCACATTGCTGGATGTGTTCGTACTGACTGCCCCGAACGGCGGCCGCTCTCCCGGAGTCTGGAATGGAGTGTTGCGGTCGGTGGACCATGGGGCCACCTGGAAGGGGCCAACCCTCTTCGCGACGAACCAGACCGTGGGAACTCTGGACGTCAAGAACAAGGTGGGATTGCGGACCGGTGCTGGCATTCCGAGCGTATCGGCGGACCCTGTTTCGGGAGCCGTTTACGTGGTCTGGTCCGATTCGCGATTCAGTGGCGGTCTGCGCGATGGGATCGCGTTTTCGAAGTCGCTGGACGGGGGCACGACGTGGTCTCCCGTGGTCCAGGTGAATCAGGTGCCGCAGGTGCAGGCCTTCACGCCCGCGGTCGCGGCGGGCGCGGATGGCAACGTGGCGGTTACATACTTCGATTTCCGACAGGATACGAGCGATTCCAATACCCTCTTGGCCGCTTACTGGCGCGTGGTTTCAGAGGACGGCGGCGACTCATGGCGCGAGACACGCGTGGCGGCGCCCTTCGATATTTTGAGCGCACCGCTGCATGCCGGCAGCGTGCCGTTTCTGGGGGATTATCAGGGAATCGTAATGGCCGGGGATGTTTTCCTGTCGTTCTATACGCTGGCGAACTCCGGCAATACCGACAATCGCAGTAGCCTCTTCGCGTCGTCGGCGGAACGGCCGGGTGACACCCGATGGACCAGCGGCCGCATCGAGATCAATACGCAGCCGCACCAATTCCACGCCGCGCCCAAACCCATCCCCGACTTGCCTCTTTTGCGAAATCAGAAACACTGACCGAGTCAGATGCTATACTGCCCGGCGAGGGTGGCAGCTTCATGAAACAGACGATTACGATTCTGATGGCGAGCGCGTTGCTCGCCGGTGTTGCGACGGGCGCCGAAAGAACCACAGTTTCCAAGCTGTACGACAGCCAATTGAGCGGTGTGGAATCGGAAATCGTTTCTCTCGCCGAAGCGATGCCAGCCGGGAAGTATAATTTTGCGCCCTCGGGCGGCGAATTTAAGAACGTTAGAAACTTCGGCTCGCAGGTGAAGCACGTGGCGACGGTGATCTACCTGGTGTGCGCCGCGGCGGCAGAGGAGAAGCCGCCGGTGGACCTTGGGTCGGGCGAGAACGGTCCGGCCACCGCCACCAGCAAAGAGCAGATCGTGCAGTATCTGAAGGACTCCTTCGCGTATGCACACAAGGTGATGCGATCGCTCGATGAACGCAGCGTACTGGAGTTGGTCAAGTCCCCCTTCGGCAATGGGAACGAGGCTCGTGGCGCACTCGCCTCCACCGCCGTGGCGCACACCTTCGATCACTACGGACAGATGGTAGTCTACGCGCGAATGAACAGCATCGTTCCACCGGCAAGCCGCTAGGCCGCTATCCTGGATTCATGCTCACCCGGCGTCTCTTCCTGGCGGCAGCCTCCGCGCCGTTTGCCCGAGCCGCATCAGTCCCGGCGCCCACGCCCTATGGCGCCATCCCCAGCGAACGTCAACTCCGCTGGCACGAACTCGAGACCACGGCCTTCCTGCACTTCACCGTCAACACTTTCACCGACAAGGAATGGGGCTACGGCGACGAGGATGCCAATCTGTTCAACCCCACCGCTTTCGACGCGGACGCCATCGTGGCGAGCCTCGCCGCTGCCGGAATGCGCGGCGTGATCCTCACCTGCAAACATCACGACGGCTTCTGCCTATGGCCCACCGCAACCACCGACCACTCCGTGCGCTCCAGTTCGTGGCGCGCGGGAAAGGGCGATGTGGTCCGCGACCTCTCCGACGCCGCCCGCCGCCACGGATTACTCTTCGGCGTCTACCTATCCCCCTGGGATCGCAACTCCGCGCAATACGGGACACCACAGTATCTCGAGATCTATCGCCGCCAACTCACAGAGCTGCTCACCAACTACGGTCCGATCTTCGAGGTCTGGCACGACGGCGCAAATGGCGGCGACGGCTTCTACGGCGGCTCGCGGGAAAAGCGCACTATCGATAAGCGCACGTATTACGACTGGCCTCGCACCTGGGATCTGGTGCGCTCACTGCAACCCGGAGCCGTGATCTTCAGCGACGTCGGCCCCGATGTCCGCTGGGTCGGCAACGAACGCGGGATCGCCGGCGAACCGTGCTGGGCCACGTACGACCCGGTCGGTATGGACGGCGGTGCGGCCTCGCCTGGCGATGTGCGGGAAAAGGAGTCGCCTGCCGGCCATCGGCATGGCTCTCACTGGCTTCCCGCGGAGTGCGACGTTTCCATACGCCCCGGCTGGTTCTGGCACGAGCGCGAGAACGCGCGCGTAAAGACCCCGGCCCAGCTCATCGATCTCTATTACAAGTCGGTAGGACGCGGCGCGAACCTGCTGCTCAACGTGCCGCCGAATCGCAGTGGCCTTCTCGAGAAGGAGGACGTGGCGGCGCTAAAAGCTTTCGGAGACTACCGTCGCTCTACGTTCGGTAAGAACCTCGCGGCACACGCCAAAGTCACCGCTTCGAATACGCGGCGCAAGGCCCGCGACTATGCGCCCGCCCACCTGGTGGACGGATATCCCGATACCTGCTGGGCCGCGGACGATTCCATGCTCACTCCCGAAGCGACCCTCGATCTCGGCAGGGACACCTCGTTCCAGGTGATCCGCGTCGCGGAGGCGATCCGCTTCGGCCAGCGCATCGATGCGTTTGCCGTGGAGCGCTGGAATTCTGATTCATGGGAAACCGTGGCGTCTGGCACCAGTATTGGTCCCCGGCGGCTGATCCGGCTGGAGAAGCCTGTAAGCGCCAACCGTTTACGTTTGCGGGTTACGCAGGCCTCGGCGAGCCCTGCCATCAGCGAGTTGGGACTCTTTGCGGAATCGGACCAATCCCGGAGTGTGTGTTGAGACACAACACGTAAAGATTCGTTAACAACGTTAAGCCTTGCGGGCGGGTTTAGCTTTTAGAAACCTTGATCGGTTTGAGCCCGTCTGGAGTTTCGTGAGCAGTTGGGGCAGATGAGCCCGCCGCAGGGCGGCTCCAGATGCCCGTGTGTTCTTCCCGCGTCCGAGGGGGTCTGACTGCTGCGGTCCCACTCGACCTCTAAAAGCCAGCAGAATAACAGTAGGTCTGTTTTTTCACGGCGTTATATGCGAAAGTACCAAACTATCGTACTGTGCTTTGCTATGGCGTACCTTCCGCAGGTACCCAAATTGTCGGCGGCGCAATTGAGCCGCATCTCCGGCCCCGTCGACAACACCAAACGCGTCTTCCTCAAAGGCCATATCCATCCGAGCGCTGTGCCGGAGAACGATCAGGGGCGGGTCGAAGCTTCGCTCACACTCCCTTACATTACCGTCATGTTACGGCCCTCGGCGGCGCAACAGGCCGACCTGGAACAACTGCTCGCCCAACAACAGGACCCCTCCTCGCCCAATTACCATAAGTGGTTGACGCCCGAACAGTACGCCGATCGCTTTGGTGTCAGTCAAAGCGACCTCGACCAGCTCACCACCTGGCTCCAGCAACAGAATCTCACGATTGCCGGAGTCGCCAGAGCTCGCAATTGGGTGGCCGTCAGCGGTGGTGCTCGCGACGTGGAGAGCGCGTTCGGGATCGAACTGCACCACTACATGGTGAATGGTGAGCTACACTACGCCAACTCCGGCGAGCCTTCGGTCCCCGCAGCCTTTAATGCCGTGGTGAGCGAAATTCACGGTCTCTCCGACTTTCGTCTTCGCCCCGCCGCGCGCACACCGCATCAGATCGTGAATCCGCTCCATCCGAATTACAATTCGAGCGGCGGCAGCCACTATCTGGCGCCTGACGATGTCGCCACCATCTACAACATTCAGCCTCTCTATAACGCCGGAATCGACGGAACCGGGCAGAAGATCGCGGTAGTGGGCCAGACGAAGGTGAACCTGTCCGACATTCAGTCGTTTCGCAGCTACTTCAGTCTGGCAGCCAACGACCCGCAGTTCGTGCTGGTAGCGAATGCCACCGACCCGGGAGTAGTGAAGGGCGATCTGGCGGAAGCCGATCTCGATATCGAACTCGCGGGCGCCGTAGCTCGCAATGCCACCATCATTTACGTCTACTCCGGCGACGTCGAGACCTCGGCACAGTACGCAGTGGATCAGAATATCGCTCCCGTGCTGAGCATGAGCTATGGCCTGTGCGAGGCCCTGACACCGCTCTCCGATGCGCGCTCGCAACAGGCGTTGGCGCAGCAGGCCAATGCGCAGGGCATCACGTGGGTCGCTGCCTCCGGCGACAATGGCGCGGCGGATTGCTACGGATCGAGCACTCGGACCAGTTACGGCCTTTCGGTGGACTTGCCTGGAGCCATTCCTGAAGTGACCTCCATTGGCGGCACGGAATTCAACGAGAACGGCGGGAGCTATTGGAACTCCACCAACAGCGCTACTCGTAGTTCGGCACTGTCGTACATTCCGGAGGCAGTTTGGAACGACACTGCGATTGACGGGTCCCCGTCCGCGAGTGGCGGAGGCGCGAGCGTCTTCTTCACCAAGCCCACCTGGCAGACGGGACTCGGCGTGCCGAGTGATGGAGCCCGCGATGTTCCCGACATCTCGCTGTCCGGCTCCGCCGACCATGACGCATATATGTTTTACACCGGTGGAAGTCTGGGAGGAGTGGGCGGCACCTCGGTGGGCGCGCCCTCGTTTTCCGGAATGATCGCACTCTTGAACCACTATCTGGTTACAAAAGGAGTGCAGGCGTCGGCTGGAATGGGCAACGTCAATCCACGGCTTTACTCACTAGCGCAAGCCACGCCGGGCGCCTTTCACGACATCACCAGCGGCGACAACATGGTGGACCCTTGCCCTTCGCGCGCGCGTAACTGCACGCCGACGCCGGTCGGCTTCAGCGCTGGCACGGGTTATGATTTGGCAACTGGTCTCGGCTCGGTTGACGCCTTCGCCATGGTCACCGCGTGGGGCGGCGGTGGCACCGTCTCGGCTCGCAGGGCGCCGAATCTCACGGTTTCGTCCAATTCCCACACGATCACCTCTGCGGATAGCGTGGTGGTGACAGCGACGATTAGCGGCGGTAACGGCGTGACGCCGACCGGCACGGTGACGTTCCTCGCTGGCAACACTACGCTGGGCTCTTCGATTCTATCGGGTTCGAGCGGGACCGCCATCGCGACGTTGTCAGTCAGCGGTGCGCAATTGGCGGTAGGATCCGACACGATCACAGCGCAGTACAGTGGCGACAGCAATTTCAATAGCGCCTCGTCGACCGTGAGCGTCACGGTATCCGCGATCGCTTCCTCTGGTCCGCCCTCGATTTCCGGACTGACCAATGGCGCTTCGTTCCAGAAGACCTACGCCCCGGGCATGGTGATGACGGTCTTCGGCTCGCAATTGTCTCCGGTCACCGCGAGCGCTGCCAATGTGCCGCTCCCCACGCAATTAGGCGGCGTACAGGCGACCGTCAACGGAATCAGCGCGCCCCTCTACTACGTCTCTCCCGGCCAGTTGAATATCCAGGTGCCTTACGAGGCGACCGTCAACGGCAATGCAACCCTGGTAGTGAGCAACAACGGCCAGACTACGTCTACAACCTTCCGCGTCGCTGCCGCCGCGCCAGGAATTTTCGTGAATACGGCGAATGCTCCGGTTCCGAATACAACTGCAGCGCGCGGACAGACCGTCACGCTGTTTGTCACTGGCGTGGGTTTAGTTTCGCCGGTGGTATCGACAGGCGCCGCTCCCGCTTCGGGAACGCCCGTCGCCAGCCTGCCTGCGCCGAATCAGAGCGTTTCTTTGACGGTGGGCGGCGTCAACACGCCGATTAGTTTCTCCGGGATTCCGGCCGGACTGGTGGGCGTCCTCCAGATCAACTATACGGTTCCGTCCCAACTGGCCACTGGTGCTCAGCCCGTGGTTGTGACGGTGGGTGGCGCCGCCAGCCAGTCGGTAACTTTGACAGTAACTCCGTAAGGTCAGCTCCGCTTTATTTTCAGAGCCTTGGCGTGCCGCCCCCGCGGCATGCCAAGGCTTTTTCGTTTCTGCTAACAATTTCCAGCCGCTTCCGTCCTTATGATTGACTGCCATATATGGGACGGAATAATATCACCGAATCGCACCAGGACCCCGAATGGAAGAAGGGAAGCGCGGAGCTTCTCGTCCTCTCTCTGCTCGAAGACCAACCGCGCCACGGGTACGACATCTCCAAGTTGATCGAGCTTCGTTCCGGCGGCGCTCTGAGCTTCCACGTGACGTCGCTCTACCCCTTGCTCCATAGGCTGGAGGCGGATGGATTCATCGCAGGCCGCTGGGTGGAGAAGTCCGAGCAGCGGCGGCGGCGATATTACAGTCTCACTGCGGAAGGAAGGGAACTGCTTCGCTCGAAGCAGAAGAGCTGGCGGGATTTTGTCGCGCTCGTCGGCCGTATCACGGGAATGGAAAATGCCTGATTGGAAGAGGCTCGTTCAGCAACGGCTCGCCGCATTGCGTATGACTGCGCCCGCGGAGACCGAACTTGCAGAGGAAATCTCGCAGCACCTCGAGGATCGCTATCGGGAGTTGCGTGCTGGGACTAGTGACGAGGATGCCTGCCGCCGCGTAATGGCGGAGTTGGACGATATCGAACGTCTGCGGGCCGGGATTGCGAGGCATCAGCGGGCGCCGCGTTTCGACGTGGTGCCGTCCGGGGATGCACGCCGTGGAAATGCCGTCGGCGATCTCGGCAGAGATCTGCGTTACGCCCTCCGCACCATGCGGAAGAGCCCTCTTTTCGTTCTTTTCGTAGTGGGGACGCTGGCGTTGGGGATCGGCGCCAACACTACAGTCTTCACGTTGATCAACACCCTGATCCTGAACCCTCTCCCTGTCCGCAATGCTTCGGAATTGATGGGGCTTTCGGCGACCGATACGGCAACTTCTACGAATTCGGTCACTTCCTTTCCCCTCTCGTATGCGGACCTGAAGGATTATGAATCGGCCAATGCGGTCTTCGGATCGTTCGCGGGTTATTCCTCCCCTCGCGGGGTGACGTGGCAACAGGAAGCTGCGTCTGAGGGCATGTTCGCCGAGTTGGTGACCGCAAACTATTTCCCGGCTCTCGGACTGGCGCCCTCCCGAGGACGATTCTTCCTGCCGGAGGAGGACGCCACGCGCGGCACACACGCGGTCGCGGTGATGAACTACGGCACGTGGAAGACGCGTTTTGGCGGCGACGACCATGTGATTGGCAGGACGCTGCGGATCAATAACGTCGTCTTCACAATTGTCGGAGTGGCGCCGCCCGGATTTATTGGCGTGAACGCGATCTTCGGTCCGGATCTGTGGATCCCTTCCGCGATGGCAGAACGGATCTATCCCACCGACCTGCAGAATGCCTGGACGGACCGGAAGAAGGCGCTGTTCCTGGGGGCGGGCCGGCTCAAGCCGGGGGTCACCGTGTCGCAGGCGCAGGCGAATCTGTCGGCCATCGCCGCGGGCCTGGCCAACACGTATGTTGCCGACCAGGGACACACCGTCGCAGTGCGCCCGCTCCGCGATGCGGTATTTGTGAGTTCTTTTGGCGCGTCGGGACCCGTCCTGTTCGCTAGCGCGGCGCTGCTGATTGTCGTTGGAATCGTGCTGCTGATCGCCTGTTCCAATGTGGCGAATCTGATGCTCGCGCGGTCGGCGGCGCGTCGCCAGGAGATGGCGGTCCGGCTGGCAATGGGTGCAAGCCGGTCGCGGTTGGTGCGCCAACTTCTCACCGAAAGTACCTTGCTCGGCCTGTTGAGCGGTCTCTCCGGGCTACTGGTCGCTTACGCCGGCGTGCAACTCCTGTTCAGCGCTCTCCCCTCGGCCGGGAATTTCGTCGTCCCCAAAATCGATACGGTGGTCTTGGGATTCACGCTGCTTGTGTCAGTGGCGACGGGCTTCCTCTTCGGCGCGTTGCCGGCATTCCGCGCGTCCCGCGCAAGTGTGGCCGAAACCCTCAAAGAGGACGCGCGAACCGCAGGCAGGAGCCGCAAGCGAATCACCGTGGCCAACACGCTGCTCGTGGCGCAGGTCGCATTCTCGTTTGTCCTGCTGGTCACGGCAGCCATGTTCCTGCGCAGCATCCAGAGGGCCTACCAGATCGATCCCGGATTTCAGACCGCGCACCTCGCCGTGTTCCCGACGAACCCCGGACAAGCCGGTTACCGCGCCGCTCAAACGGCCGCATTTTACAAAGACGTACGAGAGCGCGTGGAACAGTTCCACGGGATCGAATCGGTCTCCTGGTCTTCGAGTATGCCGCTTTGGACCCATGCGGTCGGCGGGCTCGAAGTGGAAGGCCGAGAGCAGCGATCCCGCGCGGACACGATCCGATCGGTTGTGGTCACCGTCGACCAGGGCTACTTCCGCACGGCAGGCATTTCGCTGGTGAATGGGCGCGACTTCTCAAACGCAGACCAGCCGGCGTCAACACCCGTGGCCATCGTGAACGAAAAGGCCGCGCATGACTACTGGCCTGGAGGCGCCTTGGGCAGACGCGTTCAACTTCCCGGCGAAAAGGAGATGCGGCAGATCGTAGGGGTGGCGAGCACGGCCACCTACTCCACTTGGGGGGAAGCGCCGCAGTCCTGCGTTTACGTTCCGCTCGAGCAGAACTCCAATACCGCTTCTATGGTCCTCTACGTGAGGACTGCGGGAGATCCGCGAGAGATCTTGCTGGACGTGGAGCGCGCGGTTCGATCTGCGGGACCACAGGTCCTGATTTTCGGACAGCGCACCGGAGCGCAAATCATCGATAACGGTTTGTTTCAGGCGAAACTCGGTGTCGTGTTGCTGACGGTCTTCGGCCTGCTCGCGCTCGGGTTGGCCAGCGTCGGACTGTATGGGATCGTGGCGTATTCCGTGAGCCAGCGGCGTCGGGAGATCGGTTTGCGCCTCGCCCTAGGCGCGACCCAGTCCGATGTGCTCGGGCTGGTGTTGCGGCAGGGGATGTCGCTGGTCTTGATGGGCGTGGCGATCGGCTTCGCGGTCTCGCTGCTGGCGGGGCGGCTGCTGAGCCGGATGCTCTACGGCGTCGCGGTGGGCGATCCGTTGAGTGTGACTGGCGCGGCAGTGTTGCTATCGGCTGTGGCGCTGCTGGCGTGCTACCTCCCAGCGCGCGGTGCGTCCCGTGTGGATCCGCTAAGGGCCCTGCATCAGGCGTGACGAGACCGGGCGCGGGCGTCTCACCGGCTCCGCCGTCATACAATGATCAGGTGATCCGTCCAGTCTGTTGCCTGCTACTCGCCGCCGTGCCGCTGCTCGCGCAAAGGCCGGCGCCATTTGAGGTCGAAGAGGCCACCATAGCGCAGGTCCACAATGCGATGAAGGCCGGGCGCCTCACCTGCCGCGAGTTGGTGGGCCTCTACCTCAAACGCATCGAGGCGTATGACAAGAATGGGCCGGCAATCAACGCCATCGTGCTGGTAAACCCCGATGCGGAGAAGCAGGCCGAAGAACTGGACCGCCGTTTTGCGCAGGGGGGTCTCACCGGCCCGCTGCACTGCGTGCCGATGATCGTCAAAGACAATTTCGAAACCAGGGGATTGCGCACCACCGATGGCGCACTGGCGCTCGCCAACTTCATTCCGGATAAGGACGCCTTCCAGGTGAAGCGTGTCAAGGAGGCGGGCGCCATCGTGTTGGCGAAATCGAATATGGCCGAGTGGGCCTTCAGCCCCTACGAGACCGTCAGTTCGATTCTGCCCGGCTACACCCGAAACCCGTATGCTCTGGACCGCGTGACCGCAGGTTCGAGTGGTGGAACCGCGGCCTCAGTCGCCGCCAGTTTCGGACTCGTCGGATTGGGCAGCGACACCGGCAATTCGATCCGCGGGCCCTCCTCGCATCAATCGCTGGTGGGCATCCGGTCCACCATGGGTCTGACGAGCCGGGCCGGCGTCCTGCCGCTCTCGCTTCTCGCTGACATCGCGGGCCCTATCGCGCGCACCGTAGAAGATGCGGCGGCCGTTTTTCAGGTCGTGGTGGGCGCGGATCCGAACGATCCCGTCACCGCGGCGGCGTCCGCGCACCTTCCGCAGGATTACGCGAAATCACTCGATCCCAACGGGCTGCGAGGCGCCGTGATCGGCGTCCTGCGTCAGGCCTATGAGCGCGACACGACCGACCCCGAGGTGGTCCGCATCTTCACGACGGCTGTCGAAGATATGCGGCGCGCAGGCGCCACTATCGTCGACCCGGCCACCGTCGAAGGGCTCGATGGGCTCCGCCGCGGACAAGGCGCCGGACCCTGTATGGGATTCAAATACGACATCAATCATTACCTGGCCGCATGGGGCGACAAGGTGCCGGTGAAGAACCTCACCGAGATCATCCGGTCGAGAGGCTTTCATCCCTCGGTGCAAGCGCGTCTGGAAGCGGCGGAGAAGGGCGCGGAGAACGGTCCGGATTCTCCCGCCTGCCAAGCTGACACCGAATACCGCCAGAAAGTGCGTGAGGCGGTAACGCAGACCATGGACAAGCTCAAGCTCGACGCATTTGTCTATCCGACGTGGAGCAATCCCCCGCGCCTGATCGGGGACCTGAACTCCCCGGCTGGAGACAACAGCCAGTTCTATTCCCCGACGACGGGCTTTCCGGCGATCAATGTTCCGATGGGCTTCACTCGCGGCGGGACGCTCCCGGCAGGCATGACAATTTACGGCCGCGCGTGGAGCGAGCCGCTGTTGATCAAGCTGGCCTACTCCTACGAGCAGGCCACACGGCATCGCAGACCGCCAGCCACGACTCCGCCCCTGCGGTAGCGTGCCTCATCCCCACCAAGTCTCGCCTGGCGCCAGGTGCGCCTTCACCACGTCGGGATTCAATTCCACGCCGTAGCCCGGCTTGTCCTGAATGGTGAAGTAGCCGTTCTGCCAGAACGGCCCTTCGCGGATCACGATGTCGGGCCACCAATCCACCCAGTTGGCGAGCTCGTGAATGCGGAACTCGCGCATTGCAGCGGCGGCGTGGCACGATGCGATCGTGCCCACCGGACTCGCTGGATTGTGACACGCCGTCCAAATGTAATAGAGGTCCGCCAGGTCCGAGATCTTCTTCGATTCCAGCAGGCCGCCGGACTTCGGGATGTCGATATGGACTCCCGAAGTGGCCTGCATCTCGATCAGCTTTCGAAAGCCCTGACGACCATAAAGATTCTCGCCCGTGCAGACCGGGATGTTGATGGCATGCGTGACGCGAGCCATGGCCTCGATATTGTCGGGAGGCACCGGATCCTCGAGCCACATCGGTTTCACCGGCTCCAATTCGCGGCCCAGGCGGATCACGTCTGCGGTGTCGTACCGCCAGTGGCACTCCACCGCGAAATCGGCATCGGGACCGAGCGTCTCGCGAACGGTCTGCATCGCGGTCACGATGCGGCGATAGTCTTTGTGCGTCAGATTGCGGGAGTAGGGATCGTGCCCCGGCTCTTTGTACTCCGGGTCGGCGCGGGGCGGAATGCTGTCGCCTTGAAACTTGAAGGCGGTCCATCCCCATTTCTCGGCGCGGGCGGCACGTACCTGTTCGCTCCAGGAAGCGGGATCTTCGACGTGAGGCGGCGCCTGCAGCGTACGATAGAAGCGCACGCGGTCGCGAAAACGGCCGCCCAGAAGATTGCAGACCGGCGTGTCGAGAATACGTCCGCACAGGTCCCACAAGGCGATCTCGATGCCGCTCGCCGCGGTCATGGTGACACCACCGATGGCTCCCGCACCGGCGCTCTCCATCAGCATCTTGGTGTAAAGCCGGTCGACGTTGAGGGGATCTTCGCCCACCACGATGCCCTTCATTTTGTTGACAACCAAATCTTTGACGCCCCATCCCCAATAGGCTTCCCCGATACCGTACAGTCCGGAATCGGTCTCCACCTTGATGAGGTTCCAGTCCCAGGTGCCGCGGACGATCATGCACTTGACGTCCGTGATCTTGGTCTTCTTGCTGAGTGCCGCGACACGATTGGCGAAGGGGCCTGAGAGCAGGCTGGCAGCTCCCGCGGCACGAAGGAATTGACGGCGATCCATGGGATCGGCACCTCCAGGTAGACTCCAAAATACCACCGCAATAAGCAGGGGTTGGGGATTAGGGGTTGGGGGTTGGGGGTTGGGGGTTGGGGGCTCGGGGTTGGGAGATGGGAGCTGGGGGTAGGGGTTGGGGAAGCCGGGCCGGGTCACGCGCCGGTCGCGTCGTATACTTGCAATGCCACCCAAATGAAAATCGACATCTTCTGCCACGTCTTTCCTGAAACCGCCTTTGCGCGCTGGTTCGCCGCCGCGCCCGATCTCAAAGACATGGGCAAGCGCGTGCGCAATGTGCAGATGCTCTACGACCTCGATCTGCGCTTTCGCATCATGGACCAGTTCGGCGAATATCGCCAGATCATTTCGATGGCGTCGCCGCCGCTCGAAGTCTTTGCCGGGCCGGACGCCACGCCCGAACTGGCGCGCATCGCCAACGATTCCATGGCGGCGCTCGTCCAGCTCTATCCCGAGCGCTTCCCTGCTTTCGTTGCCTGCCTGCCGATGAACAATCCCGCCGAGTCCGAAATCGAGCTGCATCGCGCGGTCCGCGATCTGGGCGCCCGCGGTGTCCAGATCTTTTCCAACGTCAACGGACTACCGCTCGATCGCGAGGAGTTCCGCTTCCTGTTTCGGGTGATGAGCGCGTACGATCTGCCGATCTGGCTGCACCCCGCGCGCGGCGCGAATTTTCCGGACTACTTGAGCGAGGATCGCTCCTTATACGAGATCTGGTGGACGTTCGGCTGGCCCTACGAAACCAGTGTCGCCATGGCACGCCTGGTATTCGCGGGGGTCTTCGACCAGTGGCCAGGTATCAAAATCATCACCCATCACATGGGCGCGATGGCGCCGTATTTCGAGGGGCGCATCGGTCACGGCTGGGACCAGCTTGGCACGCGCACCACCGACACCGACTACCGGACATTCCGGCAATCCATGAAAATGCGGCCGATCGAGTATTTCAAGAAGTTCTTCGCCGATACGGCGGTCTTCGGCGCTGCGGCCGCCACGCGCTGTGGGCTCTCGTTCTTCGGCGTCGACCAAGTCCTGTTCGCGTCGGACACGCCCTTCGAGCCGGAGCCCGGAATGTACATTCGCGAAACCATCGACCTGCTCGACCAGTTGGAGATCGCGAACGAGGATCGCGAACGCATTTATTGGAAGAACGCCCAGCAGTTGCTGCGGCTCGACCTTCGCTAGTTTCACGACGCAAGATTCGGAGCGGTCGGGACTTCGCTCCCTCACGGTCGCGGCTCGTACCTACCCAAATACGTTTCGCGCAATACGGGTGCTTGCGAGCCGCGCGCGTCAGCAAGCGATGCACGAATCAGAGGGTAAGAGGCGCTCCCTCACGGTCGCGGCTCGTACCTACCAAATACGTTTCGCGGGATACGGGTGCTTGCGAGCCGCGCGCGTCAGCAAGCGATGCACGAATCAGAGGGTAAGAGGCGCTCCCTCACGGTCGCGGCTCGTACCGGCCCAAATACGTTTCGCGCAATACGGGTGCTTGCGAGCCGCGCGCGTCAGCAAGCGATCACGGATCAGAGGGTGAAGACGCTTGCTCACGCGCGGCTCGGCGATTTTCAGAGAGCGCGGGCCATCACACCCGCCGTCTACTTTGTCTTGGCTCCCACCGCGAACAGATGTTTGCGCGCCCGGATGTATAGTACGCCGTCCGAAATCGCGGGCGTCGCCATCACCGTCTCGCCGATTTCGTTCTGCGCCAGCAACTTGTATTCGCGTCCAGGCGCCAGCACGTAGGTGTGGCCTTCTTCGTTGGTGACGTACAGGTGATCTCCGGCGGCCACTGGGGAACTCGAGAACCCGGAAGTGCCCCCGCCCAGGCGCTCCTGGTACACCTTCTCGCCGCTCGAGAGCTGAAACACCGTCAGGACGCCGTTATCGAAGCAGAAGTATCCCAGCCCGCCCAGGAGCAGCGGCGTCTGCATGTAGTTGCCTGCGCGCTGCTGGTTCCAGGCGATGGCCTTGCTATCCTTCGCGAGTTCGCCGGCGGCGTCCGTGCGGATGGCGAAGATCGGCCGCTCCGAGCCGTGGGCGTTGGTGATGACGATCATGTCATCCAGAAACACCGGCGTGGGCACCGGGATGTCGCCGCCGCCCTTCATCTTCCAAAGCTCCTTGCCGTTCGCCAAATCGTATCCCGCGATCTCCTTCCATCCGTTGACCACCACTTGCCATTTGCTCGCTCCCGCGCCGGTGTACGGCAGCACCGCGGGAGTGCCGAAAGTCGGAACGTCCGCCCGCGACGTCCTCCAGAGTTCCTTGCCCGTCGCGAGATCTAACGCCGCCACGAACGAATTCTTCTGAACGTCCGCCTGGACCACCACCTTGCCATCGTAGATGATGGGCGAACTGGCGAATCCCCACTGCGCCGCGGGCACCATGTAGAAGCCCGAATCGAGCACGCCGAAATCTTTCTTCCAAAGCAGCTTGCCGTTCAGATCGTAAGCGTAGAGTCCCTCCGACCCGAAGGAAACCACCAGCGTTTTGCCATCGGTGGCCGGCGTCGGATTCGCATGCGTGGATTTCGGGTGCCGCTTAATCTTGGGCTGGCCGCTGACGGCCTCCTTCTGCCAGAGGATCTTTCCGGACTTGCGATCGATGCAATAGACGGTGAACGTCTGCGCCCCCTCACCCTCCACCGGCGTGATGTCGCCGTACAGGCCGACCTTCAACGCGGACTCCCCTGCCGCGGGAACGGCGCTCGTGACGAAGATCTTATCGCCCCAGATCACCGGGCTCGAATGCCCGAGACCCGGGATCTCGGTCTTCCAGAGAATGTTGGTTCCCTTCTCTCCATCCCATTCGACAGGCGGCGTCCCGTTGCCGATGCCACTGGCGCCAGTTCCCCGGAACTGAGGCCAATTCGAAGAGGCATCGGCGGCCATGGCCGCCACCGCGATCGTCAATAAAACAGACAGCTTCATGCGCATCAGTTTGTTCCTTCCGACGGCGATTGGGAGATCATGGCGCTTCTCAGAACAGGATCTTGGCTCCGAACTGGATTCGCCTTGCTGTCTCCGCCGACGTGATCGATCCGAAAGCCGGAGTGCCGAAGAAGATGTTCGGCAGATCGAAATTCGTGTGATTGGCAACATTGAACGCCTCTGCGCGGAACTGGAAATTGGCATGCTCGCTCAGACGCGTGTTCTTGATAATCGACACGTTGATGCTTTGAAATCCGGGCCCGGTGACAATATTCCGCCCGGCATTGCCAAACGTGCCGAAGGCAGGCAGGGCGAACGCCTGCGTGTTGAACCATTGCGATGGAGTCGGATTCGAGAGCTTCGCGCTCCCCACCAGGTTTGGCCGGTTGTTTGCGCCTCCGAATCCCAGGATGGAATCGCCCGTGTTGCTGTTGTCGAGCCCCGGCAGCAGGTCCACCGTGAATGGGCGTCCCGTTTGGAACGTCCAGATTCCCAGCGTCTGCCAGCCGCCACGAAGCAATCCCTTACCCAGCGGAAGATTGTAGGAATAACTCAGCGAGAGGCGCTGCCGCATGTCGAAGTTCGACAATCCGCGCTCGGCGCGCGTGTCGTAACTGTTCTGCGGAAAGTTCGCATCGCCGGAACTGGCGAAGAAGCTCGAACCATCGTCAATCGACTTTGACCAAGTGTACGATGCCAGCGCTGAGAGCCCGTGATGCAGATTCTGCTGGAAACGCGTCTGCAGACTGTGATAGATCGAATCGCCGCGCGATTCCAATACGTCGATATCGGCGAACTGCTGCACGGGCCGGGGATTGGATTGCAGCGTATTCGGAAACGCCTGGTTCTCATCACGCGCACCCAGCAGCTTGGTTCCTTTCGATCCGGCATACGCCACTTCTAAAACCCGATCGCGTCCCAAACCCTGCTGCAGTCCCATATTCCATTGCTGCGTGTAGGCCGTGCGCAGGTCCTTCTGAATCGCAAGCGCCGAGGACGGCACAGGAATCGGAAAGTTCGCCGGGAAGGGACTGCTCAGACTGAGCGGAATCTGCCCGAAGGGAAAGAAGACCTGCAAATTGAAGTACGGAGGGCTGAAGTACAAGCCCTCGCCAGTAGCCAGAGAACCCTGGTCGTAGTAGATGCCGTAGCCGGCACGGACTACCGTTTCGCCGTGACCTGGACGCCACGCCAAGCCGACGCGCGGTGCGAAGTTGTTGCGGTCCGGTTCGCTGCCTCCGCGCGGAATGTTCCCGGTCCCTACCTGCACCAACGATTGCGTCTTGGGGTCGTAAAGATTCGCGCGATCAAAGGCGTCTACAGGGGGCGAATTGTACTCGTAGCGGAGTCCCAAGGTCAGCGTCAGGTTCGTGCGGGCACGCCAGGTGTCCTGCACAAAGCCGTATTCGCTATGGGTCCGCAGATGTTCCGCATTATCCAGCCGCGCCACGCCGGTGAGAGACGGCAGTCCCAGTAGCATCTCTGCCAGAGCATTGCCGGTCAGCCCTAAAAACTCCAGAAAGCCTCGCGACTCCTCATCGCGAAATGCATTCTGCTGCAGCAAGCGCAGATCGAAACCCGCAGTTACCAGGTGCCGGCCACGCGACCAGGTGACGGTATCGAGTAGCTGATAGATGGTAGAGGCGCTGTGCTGCGGATTGTTCGGCTCGTCGCCCAGCGTGGAGAATCCGTTGATCTGAACCTGGCTGAGCCCGTTATCTCGGGAGTTAGAGGAAATCGTCGGAAGACCCACCTGCTGATTCAGATTCGAATTGATATTCTGCTGAAATACCCCGGACGAGATGCGGTCGAAGCCGAGGCGAAACTCGTTCAACAGGTTGGGAGTGAAGGTGTGGGTGTGGCTCACCACGGCGTTCTGCGCGCGCCGCGGGACATCGTTTCCGAAACCGGGAACCGCCACTCCCGAACTGGCGGAGAACGGCTCGTAGAGATCGCGATCACCAAAGCTGTACCGGATGCTTAGTTCGTCCGCGGCGTCCAGATGGTGATCCAGACGCAGATCGAAGTGATCTTCGCGATCGCGTTCAATCGGCGACGACACGTAATTCAGATTGGGCACCGCGCGGTTGGGAAGCGGATACAATGCCGCGACCGCGAGTCCCACGGGGTTCAGAAACGTCTTGGGGATCACGTTGCCCGGGAACGGCGTCTGAGTGAACGGATTGATCGCGTACAGGCTGCTCTGCGAAAAATCGCCGGTCCGTTCCAGCGCAGTCGGCACATTGGTCACCTGGGTAATTCCCTCGCGCACGCGACGTCCTTCGTAATCGATGAAGAAGAATGTGCGGTCGTGAACGATGGGCGCTCCCGCGGAAGCGCCGAACTGATTGCGCTGATACTGCGGGCTCGACGAGCCAGAGGGAGCGAAGAAGTTGCGCGCGTCAGTGACCCGATTTCGCAGAAACTCGTAGGCCGTACCGTGTACCTGATTGGTGCCGCCCATCAGCACCACATTCATCTGCCCGCCCGAGTTTCGCCCGAAGAGCGCGTCCGGGGTGCCCGTCGCCACTTCGAATTCACGCACCGCGTCCACCGGCGGAGTGACCCCGATTCCATTCAGCTTGGGATCTCCGTTGAACACGCCGTCGAGAATGAACTGGTTCGAATCCTCTCGCGCGCCGTTGATGTTCACGGCGAAATCGCCACGCGTCGAGCCCGCCGATCCCGGAGCCGCCGGAACCACGCCCGGCAGCAGCAAACTCAACTCGAAAAAATTGCGGCCGTCGAGCGGCAGATCGACGATTTGCGAATTGGTGATCACGTTTCCCAGCGTCGCGGTCTCGGTGCGCAGCAGACCGGCGGTCGCCGTCACCTGCACCGAGTCGGTGCGCTGGCCGGGCAGCAGGGGAATCTCGATTTGCAACTCCTGATCGACTGCGAGCGTGAGCCGCTGCACGTGCTTGCGATATCCTTCGCGCTCGGCCTCGATCCGGTAGTGGCCCGGCGCCAGATTGGGGATGGTGAATCCGCCGCGCGAATCCGAAAGCAACGTGTGCTTCCGGTTGGTCTCTTCATCGGTGAGTTGCAAGGCCGCGCCGGCGATGGGTTGATACTGAGCGTCCGTCACCACGCCGGTGATGACGCCGGCGACCGATTGAGCGTGAGCCGCGTAGTGGAGAATTAGAAATGCAACGATAAAAGCGCGCATAGGGAAAGCTTCTCTTTAGGTATCAGACTTACCGGATGCAGAAAAGTGTGTTCTGACCGCGTAAATAAATTTCGTTGTCCAGAATGGCGGGGGTACTGATGAATATCTGGTCCTTCAAGGTATTGGTTGCCAGCACTTCGAACTTTTCTCCCATGCCAACCACCACCACGTCTTCGTTCTCGGAGGCCATGTAGAGCTTTCCATTGGCGCCCACCAGCGACGACTTGAAACTGTAAGGCTTAGGCAAGCGGGCCTGCTGGTAGAACGGTTTGCCGGTTTTAGCCTCAAAGCACGAGAGCATTCCGGTGTCGGTGAGCACGTAGAGCTTGCCGTCGTGCAGCACGGGCGAAGGCGTGTAGGAGTTGCCGCGCTGATTCTGCCAGACGATGGCATCGGTGCCCGTCAGATCGCCTTCCCTGCCCAAGCGAATTGCCATCAGGTTGGGATTGCGGTAACCGCTCATGACGAAGATCATCCCGTCGGCGGCCACCGGCGCTGGAATGGTGTTTTGGCCCAGGCCGCGCGCGCTCCAGATCTCCTTGCCGGTTTCCAGATCGTAGCCGCACACCGCGCGCGACGCCGAAATGACCACCTGCTTCCGCCCCTCTACAGTCGTGATATAAGGTCCCGACCAGTTGGTATTGCCTTGGCGCGGCGTCCGCCACAATTCGCGCCCCGAACTCTTGTCGAGCGCCAGCAGAAACGACTCGCCCTCCTGATCCAGCACTACCACCAACTTGTCGCCATCGAGCGCAGTCCACGCACCTTCTCCGAAGCTGTTGAACATGCGCAGGGCGGTGAAATCCTTCTGCCAGACCAGATCTCCCGCCAGCGTATAGCAGAACAGGCCGCGCGACCCGAAGAACGCGAACACATACTTGCCGTCGGTGATGGGCGAGTTGGAGGCGAAGCTGCCGTATTGCGGATGGGCGGTCTGATGCGGAGTCGCCGTTCGCGCGACCTTCTGCCACAGCAGTTTGCCGCTCTTGCGATCGTAGGAGAGCAGCATGAATTTGTATTCCACCAGGCTGGTGGGCCCTCCCTCTTTGCCGTCTGCCGGCACCGCGGTGGTGAGGAAGATGCGATCTCCCCATACGATGGGCGAAGAGTGGCCACGTCCAGGAACACTGGCTTTCCACGCGATATGCTCTTCATCACTCCAGTGCAATGGCGCATCGCCACGCGCCATTCCGTCGTCATTCGGTCCGCGCCAGTGGGGCCAGTCGGCCTCGCCCGCCAGGGCAGCAGACGCGCAAACGACCAACGCGAATAAACGTCCCCTGCTCTGCATGAGGTTAATAATACTATGGCTGCCCGGCGATCGGGCCGGAGGGGCATCGCGTGGGAGCGTCAGCAGATTCAGAAGGTTCGGAGGCAGCGTCGAGGACGCACTGCAGTCAGACTTGATGGACGTGTGAAAAGCGTCGACTCGGCAAGCGGGAGTGTTTGCGTCACGACTGCCGGCGAAGATCTTCATACGGGTAGCCCTGCACGAGTTTGGGGCTGGCGGAATCCATGGCAGCGGAAAATGAAGGAACGAACCCAATTTGTGGTTGAGCGGATTGGGGTTGCGGAATTGGGTTTGGCTTCCGCGGGGCGTTCGGTGAGGGCCGATGGGGTACGGGCTTGACGATAGAACGAAGGGCGGCGCGGGTTTGGGGGCGATTTGCCGGGCGGTGCTCATCTACCAGGGGTATCAGACGAGCTGGCTGGAGTCTGAAACGGATGTCTGCAAGTGATTGATGAGGTGGAGAGGAGATTTCAGTTGGGCCGTGACCGTTTTCCTTCCAATGGCGGTGACTTGGTCCAACGCGCAGTCATGTACTGGTCTGGTTTGGGCCGATTGAGGCAAAAACATATGGATGCTTCGACGTTCGGGCGATCTCGATGACCACACATGGTTCCACTGGAAACCGTGCAGTTTCTAGAGCTGAGATCTTCCGCGGTAGTGGTCCGTCATCATCTCCACCGCGATTTTCCGGACTTCATCAAGCTCGTGAGTGGCATCAACACCGAGAGACTCATGCCTGATCCAGTGCTCGACAGCGCTTAACAGGGACGAAGCCATGCGATGGGTCAGGAGCGAATGCTTCTCTTCGACATAAACGGGCGTTCCCGAAACCGCCGCAGGCTTGTCGCGGTCGTCTTCCAGAACGCTCGCGCAAACGGTGATGCACTCGTCGCAGATGTAAGCCCTCGGATAATCACTGGGGTTCGAAATGAGCTTCCAAACGGAGTCCTGAGATTTGCGGCAAAACGAGCAGCAGAGATCGCTCGGGGGCGTATCATTCTTCTTCACCTTTACATCTCCAACTTAGAGGATACCCTGCGTCCTTGGCCGATCGAGGTTACCGAGAACACGTATCGAGCGGTGACGCGGGCACAGATCTGCGACCCGCTTGTAGAGCGAATGCCAGTTTGCCCGCATTCGCATAAGGTCACCCGCAAACTTGAGGACGCCCGTTGCATTACAATAGCCCCATTATGTTTTACCGTCGGCTTTCGTCCCGCGCCACCTGTTTGTGCGCCGCGGTCACGCTGATTTCGGTATCGCTTGCGCAAAACGCCAAGCGGCCTTTAAACCACCACGACTACGATAGCTGGCACACCATCGCCAGCCAGCACCTGTCGGCAGATGGAAAATTCCTCGCGTACAGCGTCTTCCCGCAGGAGGGAGATGGCGAAGTCATCATCCGCAACCTGGTCACCGGCAAAGATCAGCATGAGCCAGCCGGTGCGCGCCCGCAGCCGGACTCCTCAGCCGTTCCCGAAGAAGGACCGGCGCCTGCCGCTCGCGGCGTTACCGTGGCTTTCTCCGCCGATAGCCGTACGCTCGTCTTCTCCACTTTCCCGTCCAAGGCCGACACCGACAAAGCGAAGAAGGAGAAAAAGACACCGGCGCAGATGCCTAAAGACGGCATGGTGATTGTCGATCTCGCCTCCGGAAAGGCGACTCGCATCGAACGCGTCAAGCGTTTCCAGATGCCCGAAAAGGCCAACGGCTTCCTCGCCTATCTGCGCGAAGCGCCGGAGTCCGCTGCCACGCCGCCGTCACGCTCCGAAGGAGGCGCTCCGGTTGCCGATCAACAGCGCGGGGGACGCGGCGGACGTGGTGGCGCGGCCGGAGGAGGGGGCGCCCGCCCGGAATTCGGAACTGACTTGATCATCCGCAATCTCTCCGATTCCACCGAACGGACCTTCTCCGACGTGGTGGAGTTCCAGTTCGCCGAAGACGGCAAACAGCTTGTGTACGCAGTATCGGCGAAGGACACCGCGAAGAACGGCGTCTTCGTGGCCAAGCCGGGATCGCCCGACGCCGCCGCGGCCCTGCTCGACGGCAAGGGCAAGTACGCCAAGATCGTTTGGGATGAGAAGCAGGGCCAACTCGCCTTCCTCAGCACTCGCGATGACGCTGCATCCAAACAGCCGAAGTGGAAGCTTTACCGGTGGGACCGCCAGGCGCCAACGGCGTCGGTGTTGGCTTCGGCCGACATGCCGGGCTTCCGCAGCGAATTCGTCATCAGCGACAAGGGTGCATTGAGCTTCTCCAGGGACGGCAATCGCGTCTATTTCTCCTGCGCGCCGCCGCAGCCCGAGAAGAAAGAGGATGCCGCCGCGGCAGACGCGGCCTCCGACGATAAGGCGGTGGTCGATCTGTGGTCGTATAAAGACGAATACATTCAGCCCATTCAGAAAGTGCGCGCCGCGCGGGATCGCGATCGCACCTTCACCGCCGTGTATCTGATTCCAGAACATAAAGTGGTGCAGATCGGCGACTCCACCCTCGAAAACGTCACGACGTCGGAGAGTGAGCAGTGGATCCTCGGGTCAGACGACCGCGAGTATCGGCGCCAGGCCGACTACGAAGGCTCGGGCACTACCGATCTGTACGTGGTGGATGCGTCGACCGGCACGCGCAAACTGGTCAGCAAGAAGGGACACGGCGCCACGTGGTCGCCGAATGGCCGTTATCTGCTGGCCTTCGACGGCAAGGATTGGAGCACGATTTCGGTGCCTGACGGCAAGATCGTGAACCTCACCGCGAATCTTCCGGTGAAGTTCTGGAACGAAGACGACGATCATCCGGCGACACCCGGCTCGTATGGCACCGGCGGTTGGACCAAGGACGGGCAGTCCGTCCTGCTCTACGACCATTACGACATCTGGCGCATCGCGCCGGACGGCAGCGGCGCCAAGAACATCACGGCGGGCTACGGACGCGCTCACGATCTGCGCTTCCGCTACATCCGCACGGAAGCCGAGAATCCACGCGAACGCTGGATCGACCCGACGAAGCCCGTGATGCTGCAGGCGGAGAATATGAAGACGTTCGAGTCGGGATTCTTCCGCGCATCGCTGGATGGTGGCGAGCCGAAGCAGTTGCTGATGGCCAACAAGGCGTTCTCGGTTCCGGTGAAGGCTAAAGATGCCGACCTCTATCTCCTGACGGAGCAGACCTTCAACGAATTTCCCGACCTGGTCACAACCAACAGCACCTTCAAGGAGCTGCGCAAAGTCTCCGATGTGAATCCGCAGAAGTCCAAGCTGCTGTGGGGCACGTCGGAAGTGGTGCAGTTCAAGAACGCCGATGGCGTGCCGCTCACGGCGTCACTCTATAAGCCGGAGAACTTCGACCCGCACAAGAAGTACCCGATGATGGTGTACATCTACGAGAAGCTCACACAGAACGTGAATCGTTTCGTAAACCCCGCACCGGGCACTTCCATCAATGTCAGCTACTACGTTAGCAATGGCTACCTCGTACTGGAGCCCGATATCGTCTACATTACCGGCTATCCCGGCCAGAGCGCGCTGAAGTGCGTGCTGCCCGCGATCCAGTCCGTAGTCGACAAGGGCATCGTCGACGAGAAGGCCATCGGGATTCAAGGCCACAGTTGGGGCGGCTACCAGATCGCCTACATGGTGACGCAGACGAATCGCTTCCGCGCCGTGGCCGCCGGCGCTCCGGTGGTGAACATGATCAGCGCCTACGATGGCATCCGCTGGGGCACCGGGCTTCCGCGCCAGTTCCAGTATGAGCGCACGCAGAGCCGCATCGGCGGGTCCATCTGGCAATACCCCACACGCTTCATCGAGAACTCGCCGATCTTCTGGGCCGATCGCGTACAGACGCCGGTGATGATCCTGCAGAACGACGGCGACGACGCGGTGCCATGGTATCAGGGCGTGGAGTTTTTCCTGGCGCTGCGCAGGCTGGGCAAGGAAGTCTACCTGTTCAATTACAACGGCCAGCCGCACGGCATCCGCAATCGTGCCGACCAGAAGGACTACACGATTCGGCTGCAGCAGTACTTCGATCACTATCTGAAAGGCGCTCCGGCGCCCGACTGGATGGAGAAAGGCGTTCCTTTCCTGGAGCGCGATCACACCGCGCTTTCGGGTCTCGGTAACGGGAACCAATAGCGCGGTGGGGTATGCTGAATACGTCATCTTTAGAAATCTGTCGCGGTAGCGCCGGAACGCTTGCTTACGCGCGCGGCTCGTAATGAGCTACGGTCCGCAAGAGAGTGCTCTTGTATGAATTAGAAATCTGTCGCGGTAGCGCTGGAACGCTTGCTTACGCGCGCGGCTCGTAACGAGCAAGAGAGTGCTCTTGCCTGAATTAGAAATCTGTCGCGGTAGCGCCGGAACGCTTGCTTACGCGCGCGGCTCGTAACGAGCTACGGTCCGCAAGGGAGTGCTCTTGCCTGAATTAGAAATCTGCCGCCGTAGCGCCGGAACGCTTGCTGACGCGCGCGGCTCGTAACGAGCTACGGTCCGCAAGAGAGTGCTCTTGACTGAATTAGAAATCTGTCGCGGTAGCGCCGGAACGCTTGCTGACGCGCGCGGCTCGTAACGAACTACGGTCCGCAAGAGAGTGCTCTTGGATGAATTAGAAAATTGCCGCCGTAGCGCAGGAGCGCTTGCTGACGCGCGCGGCTCGTAACGAGCTATTTCCAATCAAAAGCATGCCCCAACTTCTAGTCCTGATTTTTCTTTTTGCCTCCTGCGGGTTCGCGCAGAATCACGCTACGTGGAGCGATCACGGCGGCGCCGCTGATTCCGCGCAGTACTCAGCCCTCAAGCAGATCGATCGCTCGAACGTGAATCGACTGGAAATCGCCTGGACCTATCCGACCGGCGACAACCGCAGGTACCTCTTCAATCCCGTGATGGCGGACGGGCTCGTCTACGTGCTGGCGCGCAACAACTCCATCGTCGCGCTGGATGCCGCGACGGGCAAAGAGGCGTGGGTCTACTCGATCAATCCAACACCCGCAGTCATCACCAATCGCGGCATCAATTACTGGGAGAGCAAGGACCACTCAGACCGACGCCTGCTGTTCTCTGCCGATCATTTTCTGCAGGCCATCGACGCGCGCACCGGCAAGCTCATCACGTCTTTCGGCAAGCAAGGCCGCGTCGACTTGAAGGAGGGGCTCGGCCGGGACCCCAGCACCTTCTCGCTGGCCCAATCAACCACTCCCGGACGAGTCTTCGAGGATCTGCTGATCCTTGGGTCCGCCACCAACGAAGGCTATCGTTCCGCGCCTGGCGACATACGGGCCTTCGATGTCCGCACCGGCCGCCTGGTGTGGACCTTCCACACGATTCCGCATCCTGGCGAGTTCGGCTACGAGACGTGGCCGAAGGACGCATGGAAAACGGTCGGGGGCGCCAATGTGTGGAGCGAACTCACCGTGGATCAGAAACGCGGCATCGTCTTCGCGCCGACAGCGAGTCCAAAATATAACTTTTACGGCGTGGATCGCAAGGGACAGAATCTCTTCGGCGATTGCCTGTTGGCGCTGGATGCGCGCACCGGCAAGCGGATCTGGCATTTCCAGATGGTGCACCACGACATTTGGGATTACGACGATCCCGCCGCGCCCAAACTGCTGACCGTGCGTCACGACGGAAAGATGGTTGACGTGGTGGCGCAAGTGAGCAAGCAGGGATTCGTCTGGGTATTCGAACGCGAGACCGGCAAGCCCCTGTGGCCCATCGAAGAACGCCGCGTGCCACGATCTGAGGTGCCCGGTGAAGAAGCGTGGCCCACGCAGCCCTTCCCCACCAGGCCGCCGCCGTTTGCGCGCCAGAAATTCACCGCCGACGATCTCAATCCCTACATCACCGATCCCGAAGAACGCTCGCGTTTCCGCGATCAGATTCAGAGCGCCCGCAACGAGGGACTCTTCACACCGCCCGGTCTGCGCGACACCATCGAGATGCCAGGCAACAACGGCGGCGCCAACTGGGGAGGCACGGCTGTCGACCCGGCGAATGGCTTGTTGTACGTCGTCTCCAAGGATCTGCCCGCGATTCTGAAGCTCGTGCCCGACAAGACGGCGCCCGAGGGAACGGTCCGCTACACCAGCGGCTTCGGGCTGATTACCGCGAGCAACGGGCTCTCGTTAATCGGTCCCCCGTGGTCGTCGCTTACCGCGTTCGACTTGAACGACGGGACAATCCGGTGGAAGGTTCCGCTCGGCGACGTGCCGGATCTTGCCGCGAACGGGATCAAAGATACGGGTTCGCACTATCCGAAGGTCGGACCTGTCGTGACGGCGGGCGGTCTGATCTTTACCGGAACGCGAGACCGAAAGGTGCGCGCCATCGACTCGGCTACCGGCAAGACGATCTGGGAGAAGGAACTGGACAACGCTCTGGAAGGGATGCCCGCAGTGTATGAGACCGGTGGACGAGAGTTCATCGTCTTCTGCGCGGCCGCACAGGCAGGCTTGACGCCGTCCACGCAAGGGCGCGTCTCCGGCGCCTACGTCGCGTTCGCCTTACCACGTGCGGAAAAGTAAAGCCGGCGTGCTTATCTCGACTTCGACGCTACCGGCGCCGAATCGTCCTCGGTGATCGGAATCACCCCGCGCTTGCGCTCCTTGGCGATATCGATCACCTGATAGTTCGCATCACCGCCTGGGTCCTGCAGCTTCTCTTTGATTTTGTTGTACTCCATCTGGCCGTAATTGACGGCCGAAACGAAAGATTTGTACGACGCGCTGTCCTTCGTCTTTTCACTGACCGCGACGCCTGCTCCCGAATCGTCCTTCAGTTCGTTCAGATCCACCGACCCCATCCGCGTCGTCTCCAAGAACCTGGTCGTTTTGTGGTCGGCGTCCAGATAGAATCCCAGAAATGCGTGGTGCGGCAGCAGCACGATGAAAGGATCGATTCCCATCCGCCGCAGTACCGACGCAAACAGCACCGACCCATCCACGCAATTGGCCTGAGCCGATCGCAGCGAATCGTCCACCAGACGGACCGTCTGCGAAATGACTGCGGTTTTCGTGCCTGAGGTGACCGTGGTGCTTATTGTGCTGTAGCGGAAGCCCCGGCGCTGAAAAACGTCCCAAATCGCGAACACCTGTTTGAGGACCTCGTCGGGCCCTTTCTGATAGGCTACGAAGCGATTGATTACTTTGCTATCGAGCGCCTCCTTCAGGATTTCTTCAATCGCCGGATGATTCTCATTCACGTATGCAGCGAACATCCAGGGCATGTTGCGGATCTTGCCGTCGGGCAGCCGGTAGCCATGCAGGCAATCGCTGATGGAGTGTACGCGGAGGGTGCCGGTGCGCTGTCCTGCCGGCTTTCCGTCTATCGAGAGCGTCACCGTTACATTGGCCGGAACCAACTGATGGAATTTCGGCAGCAGGTCGTAACGATAAACGATCTTGGGAAAGACGTAGTACTTTTCGTCCTTGGCTTCGAGGATTCCTTCGACCGCTCCTGCCGCATCCAGCCGATCGATCTTCACGCTCACCCGTACGCGCGTCTTCCCGGCGGGATTCAGGATCACGACGCCGATGAGGCCATCGGGATCGCCGAGATAGTTGGCTGGCCGGCTGGTGCGCGGCGGAATCGCCGAAGTCGCCAGGATGTACGACGGAAAAAGCTGGTCGCCAGTGACGAAGCGAGTGTTCCACGTGACCGCCGGCTTGCTCGCCTGAGCGGCCGCGCAGAAAGGAAGGAGTAGCAAAAGAACTGTGCGTTTCAAGAAATCACCCGTAGCGTCAGTACGACGCACCGGTGGGAACGGATTGAACCAGACCTTACTTCTTTTCGGTGATCTGGCGGAAGACCCGCAGCAGATTTCCTCCCAGAAACTTGCGGATCCGCTCTTCCGAGTATCCACGCCGCAGCATCGCGTCCGTGATCAGCGGCAGATCGCGCACGTCGCGCAGGCCGCGAGGCGGCGGCGGCCCGCCATCGAAATCACTCCCCAACGAGACGTGGTCCTCACCCACCAATTGGATAGCCCGGTCCACCACACCTACCCATTCGTCCACTGTCATGCGGATCTCCGCCGGAATCTCCGCGGGCAGCATCGGAAATTGCGGCGCCACCAGCTTGTCCAGCGCGAAGATGTCGAGCCTGGTCCCGCGCTGCAGGATCTCGGTGGTGTCCCAGAATGGCTTGCCCGCATGCGTGGTGCGCCAGTCGAACGCCTTCCGATTGTGGAACTCGTTGCCGATCTGGAATCCGATCACGCCTCCCTTGGCCGCCAACTTCTTCAACAGATCGGTGGGCATGTTGCGCGGAATGTCGTTGAACTCCCGTAACCCATGGTGCGTCGCCACCACCGGGTCGCTGCTCCAGTCGATCGCCTGGACAATCGCCTCGTCCGAAGCATGCGATACGTTGATCACCATGCCAAGCCGGTTCATCTCGCGGATGACGTCATGGCCGCGCTCGTTCAGGCCGTGCCACTTGGGAGTCGAGCAGCACGAGTCCGCGTAATTGCTCGTCCAGTTGTGCGCCGAAAGCTGGACGGAGCGCATTCCCAGGCGGTACATTTCGCGAATCACGGCGGGGTCGCCGTCCAGATCGAAGCTCCCTTCGATGTCCAGCACAGCGGCCATCTTGCCCGATTGATGAATCCGCTCCACATCCGCGGCGTTGTAGGCGATCTCGATGGTGTCGCGATTTCGCGCAATCTGCGATACCGCGCAATCGAGCATGCGCATCGCCTGCTTCGTCTCGAAGCGCGCGGGATAGTAGTCCTCAGTTACGAAGATGGAGAAGAAGAGCGCGCCCAATCCGCCTTCCTTCGCGCGCGGAAGGTCGAATTGTCCGTCGGCCTTGCGCTGGCCGATGTCGCCGCCGTGATAGAACTCGCGGTCCACCGCATGCACGTGCCCGTCGAATACCAGCGCGCTCGAGTGCAGGGCGCGAGCTTGCGGCGAGACTGGTGTCTGCGCGCCCAGCCAAACGGCGGCGGCGCCCAGCAGCAACAATGCACGTCGTGCTGGCTTATAATCGTGGTGACTCGGTGACGGTTCCATGAGCGATTCCGTACGTCCTAAACTCGCTGGTGTCGTAACCACCTACTTCAAGTACTCGCATGCGCAGCATATCATCGATCGCTTTCTCGATGGATACGGCTGGAACGGTACTCACCATCATCCTCCTATGGACTTGGTGTCGCTGTACGTGGATCAGGTCGGCGCCAACGACCTCAGCCGCGAGCGCGCCAAACGCCATCCGGAGCTGAAGATGTGCACCACCATCGAAGAGGCGCTCACCCTCGGCGGCAGCAAACTGGCGGTGGATGGCGTGGTGCTGGTGGGCGAGCACGGCAACTATCCGCGCAACGAAAAGGGGCAGACGAAGTACCCGCGCTACGAATTCTTCGAGAAGATCGTGAAGGTCTACCGCGATAGCGGCCATTCCGTTCCGCTCTTCAGCGACAAGCACCTCTCCTGGAACTGGGAGTGGGCGCGGAAGATGTACGACACTTCGCGCGAGCTGAATTTCGCCTTCCTGGCGGGGTCGAGTCTCCCGGTAACGTGGCGTACACCGTCGGTCGAGATGCCTTCGGGCGCGCGGATTACAGAAGCGCTCTGCGTCTGCTACGGCGGTGTGGACAGCTACGATTTCCACGGCCTGGAGACCATCCAGTGTATGGTGGAACGGCGGCGTGGTGGAGAGACCGGAGTTCGCGCCATTCAGGCCTATCGCGGCGATAAGTTCTGGGCAGCGCTCCGCGAAGGCGTCTGGCCGCGCCCGCTGATGGAAGCGGCGCTGTCGCGGAGCCACACGCTCACGCCGGCCCGTCCCGGTTTCAACCATGTCATGCCGAACGACGACGACATGCGCCGGCTGGTAAAGGACCCCGTGGCCTACCGCTACGAGCACGCCGACGGTCTGCGCTCCACAATGCTGCTGATGCACGGGCTGGTGAAGGACTTCAACTTCGCCGCCTACGTAAACGGCGCGCGCGAGCCTTGGTCCACGCAGATGTACCTGCCCATGCCGGATGGCCGCACCACGCTGGCTGATTTTTTCAGCCCGCAGGTGAACCACATGGAGACGATGTACCTGACCGGCAAAGCGCCGTATCCGGTGGAACGTACGCTGCTCACGACGGGCCTGACGGCCGGGGGCGTGGAGAGCCTCTTCCGCGGTCAGACGCGCTTCGAAACTCCGCACCTCGCGATTCGCTACGAAGCCCCCAAGGAATCCACGTATTGGAGGACATGACGATGCTCACCCGCCGCGCATTTCTCGGAACCACCGCCATCGCCGCGGTTGCCGCTCCGCAGGGGCGGCCCAAGCGGATCGCCATCGTCGCCACGATCTACCGCTACCTCTCGCATGCCCAGCACATGGGAGATCGCTTCCTGGTCGGCTACCCGTTCGCGGGCGCATGGCGGCATCCCGAGATGAAGGTCGTCTCGCTGTATGTGGACCAGAAGCCCGAAGGCGACTTGAGCGGCGCGCGGGCTCGCGAATTCGGTTTTGAAGTCTATCCCTCGATCGCGGAGGCGCTCCGCTGCGGTGGCAAGGAACTCGCCGTGGATGCCGTGCTGATCATCGGCGAACATGGCGACTATCCGCGCAACAGCAAGGGCCAGATTCTCTATCCGCGGTTCGAATTCTTCCAGCAAGTGGCACAGGTTTTCGAGAAGGACGGACGCGCGGTGCCGGTTTATAACGACAAGCACCTCTCCTACAGCTTCGAAAAGGCCAAGACGATGGTGGATACCGCGAAGCGCCTGCGGTTCCCGATGCTGGCTGGATCGTCGATCCCGGTGACCTGGCGGCTCCCTTCCATTGACCTGCCGCTCGGATGCCAGATCGAAGATGCGCTCATGGTGGGCGAGGGTGGCTCCGACGCGATGGACTTTCACGCGCTTGAAGGACTGCAGTGCATGGTCGAACGACGCAAGGGCGGCGAGACTGGAGTCAAGGCGGTGCAGTTGCTCGAAGGCGACGCGGTGTGGAAGGCAGGTGACGAGGGGCGGTACTCGAAGGAATTGTTGACGGCTGCGCTCTCCCGCAGCGACACTCCTTTGGGACTCACCGAGATCGATGGACGCACGCAGGATCTTGTGGGCTCCGGCCAATTGCCCAAGCTGGTAAGCAAACCATTTGCGTATTTCATCGAATATCGCGATGGGGTGAAGGCCACGATGCTGATGCTCAGCGGCGCCATCAAGGACTTCAACTTCGCGGCGCGTTTGAAGGGCGAGAAGCAGATTCATTCGACGCAATTTCTGCTCACTCCCGAGCCGAACGTGACCTACTCCGCGTGCCTGATGCACAAGGTCGAGCAGATGTTCGAAACCGGCGTGGCGCCTTACCCGGTGGAGCGCACCCTGCTGGTGAGCGGCATGCTGGAGAGCTGTCTCACGTCGAAGGAGCAGTCCAACAAACGGCTGGAGACCCCACACCTGCAGGTAGTTTACAAGGCGCCGCAAGAGTCACAGTTCGCTCGAACGTAACCCAGGCGCCACATCGCCGACCTGCTGTTAGACTAGGATGCGAGCCTATGCAACTCGACAAGATTCAGCAGGAGATCCGCAATCAGAAACTGGACGGTTGGCTATTCTTCGACCACCACAACCGCGACCCGCTTGCTTACCGGGTTCTCGGCCTGCCGGTCGGTAAAGGACCTTCCCGCCGCTGGTATTACATGATCCCCGCGCAGGGTGAGCCGATCGGGATGGAGCACCGCATCGAGCGCGGCCAGCTTGGCAACCTCCCCGGCGAACGGATCGCCTATTCCAGCTGGACCGAACAACTCGCGGCTCTTCGTAAACTCACCACCGGCATGACGCGCGTCGCGATGCAGTATTCGCCGATGTGCGCGGTCCCCTACGTTTCGACGGTGGATGGCGGCACCGTGGAATTGGTTCGGAGCCTGGGCGTCGAGGTGGCCAGTTCCGCCGAACTGATCCAGGTCTTCGAGGCACGTTGGACGCCGGATGCCCTCGAGTCGCATCTCGAAGCCGGGCGCCGCGTGGATCGCGTCCGTGCGGAAGCCTTCGCGCTGATCCACGAGCGCACCCGCAACGGCGCCCCGTTGCAGGAGGTGGAGGTCAAGAACTTTGTGCGCAAGGGCTTCGCCGATGCCGGATTGATTACCGACAGCGGCCCGATTGTGGGCGCGAATGCCAACGCCTCCAATCCTCACTACGAGCCCAGCGAGGAGATCAGCTCGCCTATCCGCAGCGGCGACTGGGTGCTGCTGGATATGTGGGCCAAGCTCGATCAGCCTGGCGCGGTCTACTACGACATTACCTGGACCGCATTCTGCGGCGACAATCCCAGCGACGAGATGCGTGCAGTTTACGCGACCGTCACTGGCGCGCGCGACGCCGGCATCAAGCGCGTCACGGAGGCGATTGCCGCGGGCCATCGTCTCTGCGGCTTCGAGGTGGACGATGCCGTGCGCGGATTCATCGACAGCCGCGGCTTTGCTTCGTTCTTCACGCACCGCACCGGGCACTCCATCGGGCAGGAGGTGCACGGCAACGGCGCCAACATGGACAATTTCGAGACGCACGACGATCGCCGTGTCATGCCCTGGAGCTGTTTCTCCATCGAGCCGGGTGTGTATTTGCCCAATTTCGGGGTCCGCTCGGAAATCAACATGTTCATCGGCGACAAAGAAGCTCGCGTGACTGGCGAGATTCAACGCGAGATGGCGCTGCTCTAAATGCCGCAACCGGCGCTGGCGGCCGTCGCGACACTGCTCTCGTTCGCCGCGCACGGCGATCACATCGAGTTCCAACTCGACCACGGCGCCGCGGAAGTTGTCTGGATCACCCCGCGTACGTTCCGCTTTCGCCGCTCGATGGAGGGCCCGCTTCCCCAGGTCCAGTGGGAGAAGCGCGCACCTGTCTCCGTACGCGTCGAGGACACGCCCGGCTCCGTGAAGATCCACTCAAGCGCCCTCGAAGTATCGGTCCGCAAAAAGGGAGTGTTGGTGGAAACACGTCGTAGCGACGGCACTCCGCTGATGGCCGACCTTTCCGAACCGCGCGTGTCCGGGGGCGGCGTAATTTGGGAGCGCCAGGCACCGCCGGATGTGCGCTACTACGGCCTCGGCCCGCGCGTCGACCCGGTCTTTGACGTGCGCGGGAAGTCTGTGCAGGCCGAAGTGCCATTCCTCGTAGCGACCTCAGGCTACGGCGAATACCATCCGTCCGCGGGCGTCTATCAATTCGATTTTCGCTCGAATGACCGCTACCAGATCCGCGCCCCGGCGGTCGATTACTTCTTTCACTTCGGACCAGCGGTCAAGCAGGTTTTCGAGGAGCACAAGGACGCCGCGGTCGTGTCGCGCAGTTGGCCCGCGGCAACTGACCGCTTTGGCTCCTGGGATTCACTCAAGGCAATGCTGTCGCGCATCCTGACGGGCGGGATGTCCGCGATGACTGTGCCCTCTTTTTCGCTCCGGCCTTACGAGGGAATGCCTCCGGAGTTGATCGCTCGCGCGCGCCAATTGGGCTCGCTTGTGGACGACGTCTCACCCGGCGCGCTGGACCTGAGCGGATTTCGCAAACAACTCGACAGCTTCTTCGCGATCTATGCGGTGGAAGCGCGCGATCGGGGCTTTCCCATCTGGCATCCACTGCCGTTCCAGTTTCCGGACGACCCGGAATGCAACCGGCACACCGATGAATTCATGCTCGGCGATGAGATGCTGATCGCGCCGATCCTCCAACCGGGCGGCAAGCGATCCATCTATCTGCCGCGCGGCGTTTGGACGAATCTCGAAACCAACTCCGTGGTTAACGGCCGCCAATCGATCGACGTCGAGACCTCCTCGCTGCCGGTCTTTGCGCGCAACGGCACGATTGTCCCCCTCGATTCAGCGGGCGGTTTGGCGCTGCACTATTTTCCAAGTCTGGGAGCGGAGTTCTTCCTGCTGGAGAGCGACGTGGAGGAGTGGACGCAAGTGCATGCCGCACCGGCGGCGGACATCGTGCGGCTCGAAATCGAGGCGAAGAAGAACCGCGATTTCCAGTGGGTGGTGCACCACGTGGAGCGCCCGCTAGCTGTGGGATTCGAGGCGCGGAAATATGCGGAAGCGCCTTCGGCATCGGCGATGAGAGATCGCACGTGGTTCTACGACGCGGCGCAAAAGAATCTGCACGTGCGTGTTCGCGTCTCGGCGGGCGAAGACTGCATCGTCAATTTGAATTTTTAGGCGAGTCGCGCGCGTGCAAGCGATCTTGACTGCTTTTCGCGGCGTGGCGGCAACGCTCCCTCACGGTCGCGGCTCGTCAGCTACCTAAATGCGTGCGCTTGCGAGCCGCGCGCGTGCAAGCGATCTTGACTGCTTTCAGTGGCGTAGCGGCAACGCTCCCTCACGGTCGCGGCTCGTCAGCTACCCAAATGCGTGCGCGCGATACGTGCGCGTCAGCAAGCGATCTTGACCGCTTTTCGCGGCGTGGCGGCAACGCTCCCTCACGGTCGCGGCTCGTCAGCTACCCATGCGTGCGCTTGCGAGCCGCGCGCGTCAGCAAGCGATCTTGACTGCTTTTCGCGGGGTGGCGGCAACGCTCCCTCACGGTCACGGCTCGTCAGCTACCCATGCGTGCGCTTGCGAGCCGCGCGCGTCAGCAAGCGATCTTGACTGCCTTCGCGGCGTAGCGGCAACGCTCCCTCACGGTCGCGGCTCGTAGGCTACCCAAATACGGGTGCGTGAGCAAGTGATCGCTCGACCGGGACAGTAGATCCCTGCCGGACTCACGGGCGCCCGAACAGGCGATTGAAGTATTCCCGAGTGCGCTGTCGAATATCCCGCAGCGTCACATCCAGCCGTTCCCGGTGCAGGTGCTCCGGCGTCCAGCGCTTTACCAGACTCGTCAGCACTTCAAACTGCGCCTGAGAGGTCGGCAGACTGCCCTCGGAATGTCCGCCGGAGAGCCGCTGCCCGTGATCCAAGGCCCGATAGAAGGTGGCCGCCTCCCGCAGAAAGTCGGCATCCTCGCGATCCAGGTGCCCCATCTTCTCGATGACATCGATTCTCTCGGGCGTGTTCAGCACCTTGTAAAAAATGCCCGCGCCCTTGAGCCGCAAATACATCAATGCGAAATCGATATCGTAATAGCCGCCGACGCCAGCCTTGAGTGGATTGCGCGGTCCTTGCTCGCGTTCGAGGCGGGCGCGCATTTCCGCCAGTTCCTTGCGCGACCGCATACTCTGCCCGTAGCGCCGCCAGTCCAGGTCCTGCAATCCGTGCAGAAACTCGGTCGCGCGAACCACGTTTCCCGCCACCGCTCGGGCCTTCATGTAGGTGATGCCTTCCCACGCCTCGGCGTGGCTCGCGAAGTAGGTCTTGTAGGTGCCCTCCGCCTGCACCAGGTCGCCCTCCCGTCCATTGGGGCGCAGGCGCGTGTCGACCGCGAACATTACTCCTTCGCCGGTGTATGAACTGATGGTCTGAATCATGCGCTCCGCGACGCCCGTCCAGAACGCGTGCTCGGCAGCGTCCTCGTCGGAAATTACGAAGACCAGATCGGCGTCCGACCCGAGGTCGAATTCCCCCATTCCCAGGCGGCCCAGTGCGATCACCATCATCTGGTCGACCGGCATGTAAGATTGGCTGGCCGGAGGCGGTGCTTCACGCAGCGCGATGCTATACGCCGCGGCGATTACACTGTCGGCCAACACCGAAGTCTTGCGCAGCGTAGAGAAAATCGCGGGGGCGCGGAGAATGCTCTCGCTCTGGATGCGCAGCATCTGCCTGCGATAGAAACGGCGCAGAGCGGCGCCGTCGTAGAGGGGACCACCTTCGAGTTGGAACGGCTGGTCGAGTTCGTCAAGCAACTCCGGAAAGCGCAGCAGATCGTCGGCGAAATAGGGACTGTGCTCGAAGATGTCGATGGCCGCCGCGGAGAGCAACGGGTCGGAATTCAGACGCTCCAGCAGATCAGGCTCGTCGAAGGCCTTCTCCAGAAAGTGCTCGAAGCGTTCCCTGCCGCGATGCAAAATGCTCGTCGCAAGCGTCTCGGCGAGTTGCGGCGCGCGCTGGTCGAGTAAACGCGTCAGATTGCTGGGCGGCGCAATGGTTTCGACTTCTTCCTGGATCGCTGCGGGTTCGGGTAGCACGGTGTAATATAACGGCTTCTGCGCGTGGATCACGCGTTCGTAAATCTCGGTGACATTGGCGCGGTGTTCTTCCACTTTCTGACGCAGGCTCTCCACCGTGGCCGTAGCCCCCGGACTCTCAGCAGGCAATTTCCGGGCCAGAACCGCGAGTTTGTCGGGATCGTCGGGCAGCGTGTGTACCTGCCGATCCTCGTCCATCTGCAGGCGGTGCTCCAGGCAGCGTAGAAACTGGTATGCGGCCGCCAGCCGCGCGTACTCTCCATCGGAAAGCAATTGCTTGTCCCGCAGGCGGAATAGCGCCAACATGGTCCCGCCGTGCCGGATCCACTGCTCGCGGCCTCCGTGCAAACGCTGCAAACACTGCACCAGGAATTCGATATCGCGAATCCCGCCGGCCATCAATTTGATGTCGAGACCGGTGGCGGCGCCGCGCTTTGCCGCCATCTTTTCGGCGATACGCTGCCGGGTCTCCGACACTGCCTCCAGTGCTCGAAAATCGAGCGAACTCTGGTAAATGAGCGGCTCCACGAATTCGAGCAAGGCGGCGCCGGGCTCGGGCTCTCCCGCTGAGACGCGCGCCTTGATCAACATCTGCTTTTCCCAGTCGCGAGCGCGTTCCCGATAGTAGGTCCGCGCGCCTTCTTCCGAAATCGTGACTTCGCCCAGCGTTCCGTCCGGCCGGAGGCGGAGGTCCACGCGATAGCACTGGCCCTCCGCCGTGTAGGAAGAAAGCAGGAGGGTATACTGATTCGCGACCTTCTTGTAGAATTCCTTGTTGCTGATGGTCAAGGGGCCGTCCGTCTCTCCGTTGCCGCCGTAGACGAACATCAGATCGATATCGGAGCTGTAGTTCAGTTCACCGCCGCCTAATTTGCCCAGCGAGATCACGGAGAATCCGCAGATCCGGCCATCCGGAAATCGCGGTTCGCCGTGACGGGTCACGAACTCTTCGCGCGTCCGCCGGTACGCCAGGTCGAGAATTGCATCGGCCAGGCAGGAGAGTTCCTGCGTTACTTCCGAGAGAGTCGCGACACCCAGCACGTCACGCAGCGCGATGCGCAGCAACTGCTGGCGCCGGAAACTGGCGAGGTCGACGGCCAAGGGCACGCCATGGGTGTTTTCGCCTAGAAAATCGAATAGCCGCTGCTCGTACTCCTCCACCGTGAGCGCCCGGTAGAAGCTGCCCGAATTGGCCACATGCAGCAGACGCTCCGGATTCCGGATCACCGCTTCCGAAAGGAAGGTGCTGTAGGAGAACAGATTGGTTGCGCACCGCAGAGCGGCGGGTGAGTTGCAAATGCGATTGAAGCCGGAAGGCGATTCGTGACGAAGCCGCTCGACAAAGTGAGTCGCGCTGCGGGGATCGGGTACGGAGCCAAGTAAAAGCTGAAGCCGCGATGCGATGCGTTCCGGGAGTCCTTCTCCTAAGCGTAAAACGTCGATCGAGCTTTGCATGCGTCAGGCTAACGTGGCCACGACTGCAATTATATCCCCAGGACCTATCGGACCGGGTGAAATTACGCTGGCGTAGAATCCGCTCATCCCCCACCGTGGAGAGGACGGATCGCGCTCTTTGACGAGCCGGTCGTAGAGTTCGTATTTGAGGCTTTCCCCGTAGATGTCCAATTGCGAGCAGGGTCCCCGGGGCTGGGTGATTTCGAGCATCGCTCCGCCGGCACGGATTTGGTCGCCAATGCGGAGATCGCGGATCTCGAGGCCACGGGTCGTGAGATTCTCTCCCAATGCACCGTAAAAGAGGGGATACCCGCGAGCTACCAAAGAGTCGACCACTTCTGACGAAATGATGAGGATGGCTTTGCGCGGGCCGCCGTGAATTCCGGGGTGCGCATGCAGATCGCCGTCGATTCCCAACGACTGGATCATTGCCTCAGGCACAGCGCGCTTCGGAAGCCCACCGGGAGAGGTGTTGACCTGAAGAATTATGCCTGACATGGCGAAAGGGGCGGAGGCCAAAGCCCCAGCCCCTAACCCCTGGTTTAGATGTCGTAGTACAGCGCAAACTCGTAGGGATGCGGCCGCAACCGCACCGCTTCCGCTTCGTTCTTGCGCTTGTAGTCGATGAACGTCTCGATGAGTTCCTCAGTGAAAACGTCGCCGCGCATCAGGAAGGCATGATCGTCTTCCAGGCAGCTCAACGCTTCGTCGAGTGACCCGGGCATCGAAGGTACGCTCTTCATCTCCTCGGGCGACAGATCGTAAATGTCCTTATCGAGCGGCTCGCCCGGATTGAGCTTATTGAGCACGCCATCAAGACCGGCCATCAACATCGCCGCAAACGCCAGGTACGGATTCGCCGACGGATCCGGCGGCCGGAATTCCACACGCTTCGCCTTCGGGCTGGCCGAGTACATCGGAATGCGGCAGGCAGCCGAACGGTTGCGGCGCGAGTAAGCCAGGTTCACCGGAGCTTCGTAGCCGGGCACCAGCCGCTTGTAGCTATTGGTGGTCGGGGCGATGATGGCGGAAAGCGCACGGGCATGCTTCAGCAGGCCGCCGATGTAGTGCAACCCCATCTGGCTCAGGCCGGCGTAGCAGTCGCCCGCGAACAGAGGCTTGCCATCTTTCCACAAGCTCTGGTGACAGTGCATGCCGCTGCCATTGTCCTGGAAGATCGGCTTGGGCATGAACGTCACGGTCTTGCCATATTGGTTGGCGACGTTCCGGATGACGTATTTGTACAGCATCATGTTGTCGGCCGACTTCACCAGCGTGTCGAAGCGCTGATCGATCTCGCACTGCCCGCCGGTGGCGACTTCATGATGGTGGCACTCGATATTGAGACCACACTGAATCATGGTCTGCACCATTTCGCTGCGCAGATCCTGATAGTGATCGGTGGGGGGGACTGGGAAATAGCCTTCCTTGTAGCGCGGACGGTATCCGAGATTATTCTCGCGTCGACCGGAATTCCAACGGCCTTCCTCGGCGTCGATAAAGTAAAATCCCGAATGCTGATTCTGATCGAAGCTGACGTTATCGAAAATGAAGAATTCGGCTTCCGCGCCGAAATATGACGTATCCGCAACGCCGCTGTTCTTGAGATACAGCTCAGCCTTCTGCGCGATCCAGCGCGGGTCGCGTTCATAGCGCTGCTTGGTGATCGGATCCTTCACATCCCCATACATCACCAAGGTGGGAACCTCGGCGAAGGGATCCATGAATGCCGTGCCGGGATCCGGAATCAGGAGCATGTCGCTTTCATGGATCGCCGCCCAACCGCGGATACTCGATCCATCCATTCCGAATCCTTCTTCAAAGCTGTCGAGCTCCAGCTCGTTGATCGGGTAAGACACATGGTGCTGCAAACTCGGAATGTCGGTGAATCTCAGATCGAGCTGCTTGGCATCGTTTTTCTTGGCAAATTCCAACACTTCTTGCGGACTCATCCATCCTCCATAGCGGGGGTATTTAGTGGGATCGTAGCTGTCGCAGGTTGCCTCAGAATAGCCCATTTCGCCACCCCGGTCAAGCTGCGGCATTCTGCGTCAGGTCTCTGATTTTGGACAAGTTTCCGCTTCTTAGTGCTTGCGGGTTGGTTTCTCCAGGTACTTCTCCAGAGTGATTCGAAAAGGACCCAATGCATCCGCAAAAGTGAACGAATCGCAGATCTCTGAACCCATCAGCCGACCCGGCGATGCGCTCCCGCGATCACCGATGGCATCGAGAGACTGACGCCCTGGGGGCGTTTCAAAAATCCAACTCCATCTCCGCGATTGCGCCAACCTCGGTTCCGATCACCTTGCAGAAACTCGCGGGTTATCCTGATCGTCCATCGCCATTCCGGTCTACGCTTGAGCATGCCGATTCCCTGGTTGGTCAAACTATCGGTAGCGATCCGGGAATACTTTAGGGGAAGGGTCAGACCAGTTCCAGGATTTGCTGGAGTGCCGGAGATCCGTATTGCGCCCCACCGGTGCGGACTACCAGATTATTGAGGATTTGCGCGAACCCGGGGCTATGGGTATGTCCACAGAGCACCGCCATCGCACGATCGGGCCGATCTCGCATAATCTCGAGAAGCTGCTCCCCCACGGCACGACAGGCGAAATGCGGCAGGAATTCGTCGCTCGAGGTCCCACCTTCATGCCAGCAAGCTTCGCGGAACGGCGGCACATGCGTGAGCACGATGACGTTCTGGAATCGATCAATCGCCTCGCGAACGCCCCGCTCGAGATGGTCGGCCGCTTCATCTCCCAAAGCATTCAGCTTGCTGTAGCGCTCGGCCTTGGTGGAGCAGAGCAGGTCGGAGATCCGAATGTAATCGTTCAACAACACTTCCGACCCAAAGAAATCACCCAGGCGGCCGTCCGCCCACGAATCGTGACCCACCAGCGCCGTCCCCGAAGTGAGCGGAACCACGCCCGTAACCGGCAGCCAACGAAGCCACTGCGATTGCGCGGCGAGTTGCGCCACCGAGTTGCGGACCGCCGCGATCGATCCGCCATAGAAGTCGTGATTCCCGAGAACGAAATAGATCGGTACGCTCAACGCCTCGGCCATCTCCGAGAGATAGTGGCAAACTGAACGCGCCTCGCCAATGTCGCCGCCAAGCAGCACGCCATCCAGCTTTTCCCGCTGCAACGCGGTGAAGAACTCCGCGCGCTCACCGGGGCGCAGGAAATTGAGATGGATGTCGGTAAGCCAGCCGAGACGCACGGAAAGGACGCCGCTAGTCGATCGCCACCGGGCGCTCGAATACCACGTCTATGGTCGACCCCTGCCGCAATTCAACTTCCCGCCCACGGGAGAGAAGTACAGTGGCCAGTCCGACGGCGCCTCCTGCCCCGGCGCCTATGCCCGCACCGCTCCAACTGCGGTCGGTGATTCCTCCGATGGCCGCTCCGGCGCCCGAGATCTTGGCGACTCGTTCGGCGTCGGCGCCTTTTGTTCCGCCCTGCTGAATCCCGCTTTCTTTATCCACCTTTTGCTCGCTGCCTTCGGAGTCGACGGAGCTCAAGTGTGGCGAGATCTTGATCACTTTGCCACTGGGAAGCGTCAAGCTATCGATCCGCAGCGATAATTCGGCGCGTCCGGTCACCCTGCCGCTGCGCTTGGAGCTGGTAACAACGCCCTGCACGTAACTGTCGATGGGAACCAGAATGCGGCCGTCCGCTACGATCGGGCTGGCCGTACGGAGGTAAACGTAATCGCCCTCACGAGCAGTCCGTGTGCTCACCGAGTTGACCAGGCGCATGAGTGCATGGCTCCCCGGTGGAATTTCAGCGCCAGCCGCGACGATGGGAATGATAAAAGCGAAAACTGACAGTCGCATTGCACACTCCTGCTTCTATGCTAACGCAACGCAATTTTAGTGTTTCGAGAAACGGCGCAGGCGCAGAACCTCGACCAGTGAGATGTACAAATTGACCACTCCGAGGCCGCTGATAGCGCCGCGCACATACATGTTGTCCCACAGCTCGTGCCAGGCGGGCTTCAGGAACGAGAAGTAGTTGCCGTCCCAATAAGGAGTCCAGGGAAACATCACTAAAAAAATTCCGACTTCCAGGCAAAAGGTGATGAACAGGACCGCCGAAACCTTGTGATACCAGCGGTATTCGGGTTGAGGAACTGGGATGGGGCCGGACGCGTAATCCGCGGTGGGGGGCGGTTCCGGCTCTGTGGGCATCATGCGGCGCCTGCTGTCTCGAATAGATCCATCTGCGAGTCGTACTGGATGGGGAAGCGGGAGTGCGCCCGCACCGGCTCGAAACTCAGGCGGTGCAGCGGAGTCGGGCCATACATCTCGATCGCGCGATAGTGCTCCGGCGTGGAATACCCCTTGTGCGAGGCGAGTCCGTACTCCGGAAAAATCTCGTCCCACTTGCGCATGCACGCATCGCGATACACCTTCGCAACGATCGACGCCGCAGCGATGGCATGACAACGCATGTCACCTTTGATCAACGGCTTCTGCGGCAACGCGAGATCGATCGCCATCGCGTCGACCAGCAGAAAATCGGGCGCCGGATTCAGCCGGCTGACCGCCAACCGCATGGCCACACGGGTCGCCTGATAGATGTTGATGTGATCGATGGTAGCGGAATCCACTGCCGCGACGGCCCACGCGACGGCTCGTTCCCGAATCCGCTCGGCCAGCACTTCGCGCCGCTCCGGATCGAGCAGTTTGCTGTCGTTCAGGCCGCGCACCGGACGGTCGGGCGAGAGGATCGCTGCCCCCGCCACCACGGGTCCGAACAGCGCGCCGCGCCCGACTTCATCCACCCCAGCTACTGCACAGTAGCCGCGTGCACGCAACTCGCGCTCAAGCGTCGCTTCACACCGGAATTTGCCACCCGCCGACTCGGGTCGCATCAGGGAGACCTGCGAATTAACTACGTTCTCGGAGACGGGCTGCCTTGCCCTTCAACCCGCGGAGATAATACAACTTGGCGCGGCGCACGCGGCCGGTGCGCACGACATCGATGTGATCGATCACCTTGGCATGAATCGGAAAGATGCGTTCTACTCCCTGGCCGAAACTGACCTTGCGCACCGTGATGCTCTCGCCCATCCCGGTATTGTTGCGCGCGATGAGGGTGCCTTCAAACGCCTGCAACCGTTCCTTGTCGCCTTCCTTAATCTTGACGTGGACACGAAGCGTATCCCCCGGACGGTACGTGGGGACGTCGGGCCGCTTATTCTTCAGAGTAAACTTAGTCAACAACGCGTTCTGCATGAAAATTCCTTGGAAACTCGCAAACTTCTATCATATAACAGCGTGGTAGACCTCCGCTGAGCCGTTCCCGGGCCGCTCATCCGCCTTCGTGAAGGCGTTCCCGTGACCGTTGATTTGTTCAATGATACGGACACCGGAGTTGGTCCATTGGCACGGTCAGATCGTCGCGGCGATGGTGGACGGGGCATTGGAAGAGAAGAGCCTTGACGTGCCCGCGCACGGCCATATCCGATACCAATTCACGCCCCAGCCCGCTGGTGCACGCTTCGTCCACACTCATGTGATGTCGATGGCCGACGTGAATCGCGGCACGTATACAGGGCAGTTCGCATTCGTCTACATCGAGCCGAAGAACAATCCCGGCCAATATGATCAGGAGATATTCCTGGCAACCCATGAATTTGAGCCGTTCTTCGGGGCCGAGGAAATGGAGGAGGGCGACGAAAAGGATCCGGAGATCGAGCGCAAAACCAAAGAGGCCAACGCGAAGCAGGAAAAGCCGAACGGGTGGGAGATCGGCTATCAGCGGTTTACCATAACGGCAAGTGTCTCGGGTACGGAGAACCGGTTCGGGTGAAGGAGGGCCAGCGCGTGCTGTTCCACTTCCTGAATGCGAGCGCGACCGAAAACATACAGCTCGCACTGCCTGGGCATCACTTTCAAGTAGTCGCTCTCGACGGAAATCCGGTTCCGCAACCGCAATCCGTAGAGGTTCTCGAATTGGGGACCGCCGAACGAATCTCGGCTGTCGTGGAAATGAAGAGTCCAGGTGTGTGGATTCTCGGTACGCCCAAGGACGACGATCGGTTGAATGGCATGGGGATCGTCGTCGAGTACGCAAACAAATCGGGTTCACCTCGCTGGCTGAAGCCACAAAAAAGACCTTGGGACCATACGGTCTTCGGGCAGAACCGCACGGTCCAGAATCCTGACGAAACCATCCCACTCGTGTTCGGAAAAATCAATGGTGGACCGGGAGGCTTCAATCGCTGGACCATCAATGGGGCCAGCTTCGACGAAAAAGCACAGCCAAGAAGTCTTCAGAAAGGCAAGCGATATCGCCTGCTTTTCGACAACCAGACGGACGATGCGCATCCGGTCCATTTGCATCGCAACAGCTTCGAACTAACGAAGGTTCATGGGAAGCCCACCTCCGGCGTGGTGAAGGACGTCGTTCTGGTCGAAGGCTTCCGGCAGATCGAGGTGGACGTGACGCCGGCAATGGACGGCCTCACGCTGTTCCACTGTCACCAGCAACTCCACATGGATTACGGATTCAAGCTGCTGTTTAACGTCGTCTAACTTATGGGGCGGATGCACGTGAAATGTGCCGCCGGCTGCGTCCGGCCCACCAAACGGTGGGAGCGGCATGCCAAGTGCACATAACACCCATCGGATCAGTTCTGACCTCAAGCGATCCGCTCGGGCCGGAAATGAAACTCGAGAGGAGCCCTGACGATGATGAAAACATTGACTGGCACGGCGTCGGCGATTGGCCATAAAGTCTCTGAGGCCAAGGAAACCGTCGAGGACATTGCCCATTCCGCGGGCAAAAAACTGGAGGCGGGGCGAGACGAAACCGCGGATAGACTCCATACGGCGGCCTCGTCCGTCCGCATAACTGGACACCGCAGCTCCCAGGCAATCGACAGGATCGCCAGGGGTACGGCGGATAAACTGGATTCAGCCGCGGAGTATGTGGAAGACTGTGAACTTGGGGGTCTGTTCACGAGCTTGGGGCGTTTTACTCGCCGCCATTTGACAGCATCTTTAGTGGTCGTCGCAGCCATCGGCTTTCTTGCTGGATCTGCACTTAGGGGCTCACACGCTCGCGGTGGGACCACCACCAGTTAACACACTATGGAGGGCGCGACAGTGAGTAAAAGACCTATCGCGTGTGCCAGAGCCAGAACACGCCGCACCTCGACAGGTTTTGAATCCCGAACTGTTCAATTCTGCTCAGACGGACGTCTCGGGTGGTGGCACTCTTAGAAGTGAAGAATAGCAACGCGTCATGCGCCGTAACCCTTTGTGGTTGCGGCGTTCTTTTACTTGCTCCGGGCTCCGGCGTTTCCCCTAAAGATCTGGCGAATTACCAGTGGGCAAGGAAAAATGGCGTCAGACGCCGACGATGCAGCCGGAATTAAGCAGAACTTGCGCCTCCCACGGCAACTCCTGCACCTCAAGAAGTTGGGAACCGCCAGCCAGCCTGGCCAAGGCTATCTGGTACCGGGGTTTGTAATCGAAGTGACGTTTGGCGCTCCCCGTGCACTACAGGCCGCCATGCAAGTAAACGACAGGCCGGCCTTCGATCCCAAGGTCTTCCTAGGTGCAGGCAAAGTCGGGGAAGGACGGACGACAGCAACCTACGACAAGAATCAAGTGATATTCGCGCAGAGCGACCCGGCGAACGCCATCTTTTACATCCAGAAGGGCAGGGTTAAGCTCACCGTTGTGTCCCACAATGGCAAGGAAGCGGTGGTCGCCATCCTGGGGACTGGCGACTTCTTCGGGGAAGGATGTTTGGCCCGGCAGACCATGCGCATGGCGACCGCGGCCGCGATCGATCGCTGCACGGTGTTGAGATTAGAGAAGGCGCGAGTGATCCGTCTGCTCCACGAAGAACCGGCTTTCTCTGAGATGTTTGTCGCGCATCTGCTTACGCGCAGCATTCGTGTTGAGGAGGACTTGGTCGATCAGCTCTTCAACTCGAGTGAGAAGAGGTTGGCACGAGTGCTTCTCCTGCTGGCCCACTTCGGTAAAGAAGGCCAGCCGGAGCCGGTGATTGCCAAGATCAGTCAGGAGACCTTGGCGGAAATGATCGGCACCACTCGCTCGCGAGTCAGTTTCTTTATGAATAAATTCCGCAAGCTGGGTTTCGTGGACTACAACTCGACGGCCCATATGGAGGTCCATAGCTCGCTGCTCAATGTCGTCCTGCACGACTAACACGCCGGCGGACGATCGAGCGCAGCAGACACGGAGATAGCCATGACGAAACAGTTACGGATCCAAACTGGTTCAATAGCGTCGATCCCGTTGGCCGGAATGAGTGGATAGGAGCGGTTCCTTCTATGCGGCGTGATATACCAACAATCGCCTTCCTCGGTAACTACTTGCCGCGCAAATGCGGCATTGCCACGTTTACGTCCGACCTGCTTGGTGCGGTGGCCGCGCACAATCCTGACAGCCAGTGCTTCGCGGTGCCGGTCACTGACATCCCGGAAGGCTATCGATACCCCGCCGTCGTTCGCTACGACATTGAGGAGCAAAATCCGGGATCTTACTGGCGTGCCGCCGCCTTCCTGAACGACAGCAACTCGGACATCGTCTCGGTGCAGCACGAGTTCGGAATTTTCGGGGGGCCGGCCGGCAGCTATTTGTTAACGCTGCTCCGTGAACTCAGGGCGCCGGTCGTCACCACGCTCCACACGGTTCTCCGCCAGCCGAACCCGGACCAGCGCCACGTCATGCTGGAGGTGCTCGCGCGTTCCGCCAGGCTGGTGGTGATGACGGAGCGGGGACAGCAGATCCTGCAAGAGGTTTACCGGGTGTCTCCCGCCAAGATCGATCTCATCCCACATGGGATTCCCGATGTACCATTCATCCCTCCGGATCGCCTCAAAGAGCAGTTTGGAGTGAGCGGCCGGAAAGTATTGCTGACATTCGGGCTGCTTTCGCCGAACAAGGGAATTGAACACGTACTCAATGCGCTCCCCAACGTGGTAGCGGAGTTCCCCGACGCCGTCTACATAGTGCTCGGAGCCACTCATCCCCACGAACTGCGTACGCGAGGGGAATCTTACCGCCTGGGTCTGGAAACTCTCGCCAGGAAGAACAAGATCGAGAATCACGTCATTTTCCACAATCGCTTTGTGGAGTTGAAGGAGCTGACCGAGTTCATTGCAGCGGCGGATCTCTATGTCACGCCGTATTTAGAGGAAGCTCAGATCACTTCGGGGACCCTGGCCTACGCGTTTGGGGCCGGCAAAGCGGTGATCTCGACGCCGTACTGGCACGCCGCCGAGTTATTGAAAGACCAGCGTGGCGTGCTGGTGCCGTTCGCTGACCCGGCGGCGATTGCGCGAGAGGTGAGCGGATTGTTGCGGGATGGCTCGCGGCGAAGCGCCATGTGCGAGCGGGCCTACCGCTTGGGTCGCAAAATGATCTGGAGTCATACCGCGAAGGTTTACATGCGATCCTTCGTCCGGGCACGAGGGCAGGGGGCCGCGGCGCCTCGCAAGGCCATGGCCGCCGCTCAAAGCTTGATCAGTGAACAAAGATATGGTCACTTCTGAACAGGCGTCGCCGGCACGCCGCTCCGGACAAAAAGGCCGGCACCGCCGCAACATCATCACTGGGAGAAGACTATGGAACCCACTACCGCAACCGCAGAGTCTCATGCGAGGCTCGAAGACTTACTGGCACATTTACCGGCCTCCAATCTCACCGACTACCGAAAGGGGCACATCATTTACGGCCCGCAACAACCCTCGAAGGGCTTCTACCTGGTATCCGAGGGCAAGGTGCAGCTCTCGCAGGTCGGCGTGGGCGGCAGAGAGATCCTGCTGGACATCATCGGTCCCGAAGAACTGTTTGGCGAGTCGGCTTTCCGTGTCGCGCCCGGGAATTCGGAACGCGCCACCGCCCACGAGAACACCAGTGTGATGACCTGGTCCACTTCCGAAATTGAATACCTCGTCACCAGGCGGCCCCGCCTGGCAGTGGCACTGCTGCAGGTCATCGCACAGCGCAACGCCGAACTCACCAGTCGGATCGAGAGCCTCGCCGTGGATTCTATCGAACAGCGGCTCGCCCGTTCCCTCATCCGCTTCTCCGAGCGTCTGGGGACCCCCGAAGAAAATGGATCCGTCAAGATGTTGCCTTTAACCCATAGGCTGCTGTCCCGATATGTCGGCACCTCCCGCGAAATCGTCAGCCACTATATGAATCAGTTTCGAAAACGTGGCTACGTGACATACTCCCGCACTGGAATCCAGCTCTATCGCGACGCCCTGAAAGCGTCGATCACTCAACGTAGTTTCTCCTCGGCTGAGAGAACCAATTGAGGAACTTGGCCACGCGCCAAAAGCCGCATTTGCTCAATGACCACAATCCCGCTTTCTGAGCCGAGATCGAACCCCCGGCGACGGGCTGCCGTGGTCGTTGCCCATCCGGACGACGAGACGCTTTGGTGCGGCGGTTATATTCTGACCCATCCGGAGTTCCTTTGGCGTATCGTGACCCTTTGCAGAGCTTCAGACCCGGATCGCGCGCCCAGGTTTCGGCGCGTCTTGGAGCGATTGGGAGCGGAAGGTGACATGGCGGATCTGGACGATGGACCGGACCAGACGCCGCTACCTGTCGATCTGATTCACGAGACCACCGCGCGGCTACTTGCCGGAACTAGCTATCACCTGATTCTGACCCACGGCCCCAAAGGCGAGTATACGCGGCACCGCCGGCACACGGAGTGCTGCCGGAGCGCCGTCGAGCTCTGGCGATCGGGCGGCATTGCGACACAGCAATTGTGGCTGTTTGCCTATGACGATGGGGACCGGGAGTACCTACCCCGCGTTCGTGATGACGCCGATCGCTGGGACGTGTTAGACCGCGAGGTCTGGCTCGAAAAGCGGAAGATCATGACGGAGCTCTACGGGTTTGGCCTCGACACTTGGGAAGCACAGACCACTCCCCGGGAAGAAGGGTTCTGGTGCTTTGATTCCCCCCACTCAGCGGTAAAACGCACGGGTCCCGGGGAGCCGCAATCATGAAAGTGCTGGTGCTGACCGAATATCCACCGTCGGCGGCTGGACTGGCGACGCAAGGCGACCTCTTTTGCCGGGGTCTTCACGAAATCGGCGTGGATGTTCACCCCGTGCATTTCGAATCGCCACAGGAAAAGGAATGGTATTACCGCTGGTTCCAGCCGGACGTGGTGGTCGGCATCGGGTTCTGGGGCCATGTTCCGCACCTGGTCCTGCACCCCCAGCAGTTTGGGATGAAGGCAGTGCCATGGCTCGTGGCGGATGGTTATGTCGCCGCACACCAGGACGTCTTGAACAACTTGCCCCTGATCCTGGTCACGTCCAACTGGGTGAAGAAGACATACATGCGGGATGGCATGAGGGGCGACAACATCGAGGTGCTGCCGGTGGGTTGCGACACGGACGGTTTCGCGCCACGCCGCAGTGATGACCTGAAGGTCCGATCGATCCGCGAGGCGCTGGGGGTGTCGGACGGCCAGATCATGATCCTCACCGTCGGCGGCGACGCGGCATCCAAGGGCGCCCAGGAAGTGATGCGGGCGCTTGCGTCGATTGACGCCGAGGCGCCCGACTGGCGGTATGTCTGCAAGGTTTGGCCTCAACCGCGAACGGTTCAACAGAACCGGATCGACCTCGATCTGGCGGCGGAACTCGGCATCGACAAGAAAGTCATCTTCTCCACCAACGTCGTCTCGCATAATTTCATGCCTTACCTGTTGGCCGCCTGCGATATCTATGCGGCACCATCGCGCCTCGAGGGTTTTGGAATGATCCAGGTGGAAGCCAACGCCTGTGAGAAGCCGGTAATCGCCGTCAACGCGATGGCATTCCTCGACACGATGGTCCATGGTGAAACGGCATTCCTGGCGGAAGTGGCGGAGGAGAGGAAGATCAGTGAGGCGGTATTCGGGGAAGGGCACGGGATCGACAGCAGCCATCGGATTGTGTTTGCCAATCCGCGCACGGCCGAGTTCCGAGCCAGCGTTCCCGATCTCGGCAGGTACCTGTTGATGCTCATGCAGGACGGCGATCTGCGGCGGCGGATGGGCGAAGCGGGCAGGAAGCATGTGGTCGAGTTGTTTGACTATCGCCAGGTAGCCCGGCGTTTCGTGAAGATCGTGTCCAGCCGGCTGGGGATTCGATAGAGAGCCATGCCTACGGACCAGAAGTCGCTCACCTCCATTGATCAGGCCAAAGAGGGTGCCCTTCGCGTCCTGCTCCATAACGCGCGAGGACCGTTTCAAGGCCTGCCCCGGACAGCCGGGTGGGGATATCCGGAACCCTACACTCGCGACCTGATGATTTCCGCCCTCGGCATTTTGGCCACGGGCAACGAGGAACTGACGGACGCGTTGCGGCGAACCCTGGTGGCGCTGGCGGCGAATCAGACGCCGCTCGGCCACATCCCTTCCCTCGCGCACGATCCGGCTGACCGCGGGGCCAGCGATACGACGCCTCTGTTTCTCTTTGGATTGGCGCTCTATCGGAAATCCGCCAACCAGCCCGAGTTCCTTGCCGGCGCAGCGCAGAAGGCACTGACCTGGATGCAGTACCAAAGCCCTGACGACATGGTAATGGTCTCCCAGTTGCCGACGAGCGACTGGCGTGACGAGCAATGGGTGATGGGCTTCGGACTGTACGTGAACACGCTGGTTCACACCTATCTTGTACTTTATGGCGAGCACGAGTCCGCCAATCGGCTGCGCGTGCTGATGAATCGTTTGGAGGTGCTCGGTGAGGCGAAAAACCCGCATGAGCATGAAGGGCTCGTGGTGCCGGCCAAGCCTTATTACGCCCTCTACTCCTACAAACTCATTAACAGCGACCGCTTCGACCTGCTGGGCAACAGCCTGGCGATTCTGACCGGGATTGCTACGCCTCATCGTGCGCAAAATCTGGTGGCATGGATTGAGGCGGAGTGCGAGGCCATGAGGAACCACGGAGAACTGGCCGTGGATTTGCCACCCTGTCTTTTCCCATTTATACAGCCTCATCATGCCGATTGGCACCCTCGATACGAACGATTCAACCGGCCCGGCGAGTATCACAATGGAGGCGTGTGGCCGTTTGTCTGCGGTTTCTATGTGGCCGCCTGCGTAGGGGCTGGGCAAATGGGGCTGGCGCGCAGGAAACTCCTGGCGCTGACCGAACTGGTCAAACCTTGGCACGAAAACGAAGCGGAATGGGGTTTCAACGAGTGGATCAAGGCGCAGACTGGTCGACCCGGTGGGCGCGATTGGCAGACCTGGTCGGCAGCCATGTATCTCTACGCCGCCGAATGCGTGCAGCAGCAGGGCACCCCGTTCTTTGACGAGATCCGCGCACATACGTCTGAGGTAGCGGCCTAGGTGCAAGGACTGTTACGGAAAGTGCACATTCTGCTGCAACATCCTCGCCACATCGCTATCGCGTAGCCCGCGACAGTGAACCCCCACGGCGCTGGGGTTTGGCGTGTGGCATGCACTCATACAGTCTGGGCCTTTCAAAAAAGAAATAGAACAAGGAAGGTGACAAATGCCGGAATATCGCATTAAGGTTGCAGCCAATACCGTGGCGTATGCCTGACCCGGAGAACCACAAACTGGTGTTGGAGTTCGCCATTCCAGGAGCGGCGACCGATACCATCGACATCAGGATACTGGAAGATAGAGTTCACCTGACTGCACCAGCCAGGGAAATCGAATACGTTGCCTCACTGGCTTTAGGTTGGCCGGTCAAACCTGAAAAGGCAGAAGCGACTTATGAGCATGGTTTGCTCCGAGTCGAGGCGCCCCTCGCAGATCCAATGGAGAATGCCGTGAGGCTGTCCCGTGAGAGCCAGCGATTGGCGCAGAAAAGGCTCATAAGCTCCCTCACGCGCGTCAGCAAGCGAGTCTTCGACCTGCCAACGCAGCCTGTTAGGCCAAAATTCAGCATGCAGATACTCAAAAACGAAAATGCAGATTCCGGGCTATCTGCGCATGCTTCTGTTCGGCTTGCCCTCGGCTACTGCGCTCTTTAGCCAGGCAGACGCGCGCTGAGATCATCCGCAATGCCGTTGCCGCAGACGAGCGCAACTGGAGGCTCGCCCGCAACAACACGTTCCTGGAACCTGAAGAGTTCCGGCGGTTGGACTCCCTGGGAACGGTAAAGTCATCGGAAGTCCGAACCCGCGACGTCTCGTTGCAGGAAGGCACGCGCTGGATGGCCACCACATCTTTATGATCGAGGAATGCCACGCCGCGGATACCAGCCTCGATCTCACACCACCAGGCTGTTTCGCTGTCTCAACGGAATATTCTGGGTGGACCAACAGGACCGCCACATCGTGAAAGTGGAAGGGGAAGTCATCGATACCATTTCGTCGGACCTACTTCTAGTGCGCATCGCGAAGGGATCACCCGCAACCCTGGAGCTGACACGCGTCAATACCGTCTGTCTGCCGGATCGCCTCCAGATATCCGTCTCGGCTCGGTTGGGACTGCTCAAAACCTTCGGCTTCGAGCAACGAACTCTCTACAGCCGGTGTGGCTGCGTTCCGGCAGCCGCACGGGCAATCGACCTGGCAGAAGATCAAGCCTCCCGCAGTGTCGGGCTGAACCTGTTAGTGAAAGTGACCTCCCCATGAGCGTTCCGAGACCACCCCCAGAATGGGGCACCGCGATGCCTTTTCGAATCGGCCTCCACCGTCTGCGACTGCGCGCCCGGGCTACCGTTCGAAAGGTACGCAGATCCAGGATGGGAAGACTGGAATGGAAGAGGGGATTCGTTCGTCTGCTGGTTTGCACGACCGCGTTCGCGGCTCTTCTCACCTGGCCGGGTCTATATTACGTCTACCTGGATCGAAGCAATCTTCCCGACATCGAAGGATTCACTCGATTTGAATTTCCTACCGTCGGACGCATCTACGATGCCAACGGCCAGCCACTCAAGGAAATGTCGTCCGAGTTCCGCCAGATCACGCAATATGAAGAGATTCCGCCCATTGTTCGCGACGCGATGCTGGCCGCTGAGGACAAGAACTTCTTCTCGCATTCCGGAATCGACTACTCCGCATTTGCCCGCGTGCTCTTCAAACTCAGGCTCGGGGATCTGTTCGGACGGCTGGTGAAGATGGGAAGGCGAGACGCCGCCAATAACTCCGCAATCTTTCCGCAGGGCGGATCGACCATCACCCAACAGCTCGTTCGCGGGTACTTTCTGAAGACCATGATGGCCCAAGAGAACAGCGGCCAGCTCCGTCACGTTGGAGTCCTGGCTCGCGTGTTGTCGAGTGTGATCGGCGCCCGAACGGTCAACATGCTGGTTCGGAAGCTGGAGGAGATCCGTCTCTCGTTTTGGGTCGAAGAACAAATGCGAAGACACTTCGGTTCCAGGCGTCGCGCCAAGCAAGAGATTCTGGCCCGGTATGCGAGTTTGATTTACATGGGGAACGGTCAGTATGGGATTGCCAGAGGAGCGGACTACTATTTTGGCCGCTCTATCGGCAGTTTTAACGTGGATGATGCAGACAAAGCCGCGCTGCTGGCCGGCACAGCAAAGTCGGCCCGTTATTACGCACCTGGTGCCAACGATACCCGGAGAGTTTTCGAGCGCAGAAACCAGATCCTGGCTCTGATGGCCGTAAGAGGGTACATCTCTCGCGACCAGGCAAGGAGAGCCAAGGAACGCCCCATTGTGGTATCGAAAAGACAGACCAGGCAGAAAATGATTGAGGCGTCCGCGGTTGTTGACAGTGTTATTGACGAACTCCCAACCCGGGAACCCGGCCTCGGCGTGCAGGATCTGCAGCAAGGGCGAATCCAGGTCTACTCGACAGTGGACGCGCGTGTGCAGCAAATTGCGAATCTGGCACTCGAGCACGGCCTCGTGCTCTACGAGAATCGGCACGCGGGCGCCCGTGGCTTGATCCAGGGTTCGGTGGTCGTATTGAGTAACCGCGATGCGAGTATCCTGGCAGAGACGGGAGGGCGGCAGTCCTACAAAGACCGCTCCAGCGTCTATACCGACTTCAACCGCGTCACTAAGTCGCTACGTCAACCCGGGTCCGCCATGAAACCCATTGTCTATCTCGCCGCCTTTCGGCAAGGAGCCTTCAATCTGGAAACCGTAGTGCCCGACGAACCCATCAGCGTAGCCAATGGCAGCGCGCAGGACGTGAAGTGGATCTCAAATTACGATGGTCAATTTAAGGGCATGATTCCGCTGCGAATGGCGCTGGCGGAGTCCAGAAACACCGTGGCGATCTGGATTACAGAGCAGATCGGAGTCGGCAGTGTTTTGCAGATGGCGCGCCGTCTGGGCATACGCACGCCCTTGCGTTCATACGCCACGACGGCCCTGGGCGCCTCCGAAGTGACCTTGCTCGAGCTGGCCAATGCGTACCGCACGATCGCATCGGGCACCGTTCGCCAGCCTTACATAATCCGCAAGATCGTGCGCGATTCGGGCGGCGAGCTCTCCGATAACCGGCCCGAATCGTCGCCGGTTCCTGTCGATGGCAACGCACTCTCACTCATCCAGGAGGGTCTTCGCGGCGTGGTGCGCATGCCCAGCGGTACGGCCCATGCACTCGACTCCCACGTTTTCCCGATCGCCGTCATGGGCAAGACGGGAACCACTAACGAGTTCCGGGACGCCCTCTTCGTGGGCTCCACTTACGGCCCCGAAGGAATCACCGTGGCCGTCCGCATCGGCTTTGATGACAACCGTTCTTTGGGAGGGGATGAGACCGGCGGCAGGGTGGCGATTCCGGTATTCAGAGAAGTGATGCTTAGAACGTATGGCGACAAGATCCTGGGTCCGGCTCCTCGGTTTCCGGCTGAAATGGAACGGCATATTGACGCATTCCTGCAAAACGATGCGCCGAACCTGGACGTCGGCACGGCAGGGATCGCACCGCCTGCTCGCCAATAAGTCGCGCGGTATACCAGGCGGTTTCGGCAAGCAGCGACATCGCTTTTTGCCTGAGGAATGGCAGAACGTGCACCTGACTGGAACGGCCCCCGGCTTCCCCCTTTGTTTGGTATGAATTCGCTTCGGCCCCCCATCTGCATTACAGACGGTCGAAAGAGGTTCAAAATGTCGATGATATTGATTGTTGTTCTGCTGCTATTTCTGTTCGGCGGCGGAGGTTGGGGATATTCGCGCTGGCGCCGGTAGAGAGGAACCGCAGATGACAAACATACCACCATTAACCACTTCGGAAATGACTTTGATCTTGGTTCTCGTCGCAGTTCTGGTCGGGGGAATCGCGGCTTTCCTTATGTACCGAAAGCGCCGGACCGCAGGGTTGCGCACCCGGTTCGGTGGCGCCGAGTATGATCGCGCCATGCAGCAGGGCAGGAGCCGGCGAAATGTGGAAGCCGGGCTCGAAAAACGCGCTGAGCGAGTGGAAGCGTTTCATGTCCGACCGCTCTCCGCAGGCGATCGCGCTCGTTTCGCAGAGTCCTGGACCGGAATCCAGGCACGCTTCGTCGACGGCCCTGCCGGTGCGGTATCGGAAGCGGACCGCTTGCTGGGCGACGTCATGTCCACGCGAGGCTATCCAGTGAGTGACTTTGAACAACGGGCGGCCGATATCTCCGTGGATCATCCGCTGGTCCTGGCAAACTACCGGACAGCGCATGAAATCGCTCTCCGGCAGACGCTCGGGAAAGCCAGCACGGAAGACTTGCGCCAGGCGATGGTTCACTACCGGACGCTTTTCGAGGAACTGGTCAGAGAGCCTGAGATGCCTGTAACGCAGTCCGTATCAGAAGTTCGAGCGGTTTAACGTAAGGGAACCGATCTATGAACGAACACCATACAAATGAACATCTCAAGTATGCCGGGCTCACCACGGCGGCTTTGGCCGGCGCAGGTGGCCCGGCGGCGTTGCCGAAAACGAACGGCGCACCTGCGGGATCCGGTACGGCGGTCTCGGATGAACAGGCGGCGACGCTCTTCGCGCCCGATGAAGTAAAGGAGTTTCGCCTCCGCTGGGATACGATCCAGGTGGGTTTCGTGGATGAACCGCGCCGAGCGGTTGACCAGGCCGACAACCTCGTCGCGGGGACGATGAAGCGCCTGGCCGAGATATTCGCCGACGAACGGGCGAAACTCGAAGCGCAGTTGGACAGCGGCGAAAGCGTATCCACCGAGAATCTTCGGCTTGCCTTGCGCCGCTACCGGTCGTTTTTCGGCCGCCTGCTTTCGGTTTAAAGGGAATGCGGAGTCTGCGCTTGGACGGCAACGGCCGACCGCGACCGATCGGCCTTGCGTCTAAGCAACCCCTACGAGCCGCGCGCGCTAGCAAGCGACATGGCGATACGTCGGCGGACTTCTGAAACCACGTACTTAGCAAAGAAGACGCAATTGTCTGATGTGCCAACACCGGGCGAACCGCGTGAGTCTTGGGACCTGAGCCGGCTCGGTTCGAGTTGCTCGAGCGGAACAGTTGCAGGTCGGCGTTTTTTGAACGGCGCCGCCATGATCCTCTCCCCAAACGCGACGTGCAGAATCCGCCACAACGAGTGCAGTCTTTGCTCCGAAACCATTCGTCAAGCCCCCACTCCGCGGCCACCTTCGCGAATCCAGGCCCCTCCCGAACGGCACCGCACGTGCTTTGCATTGCTAATCGATACTGCCCGCCGCGGCTCCGGCCTTGATCGGAATCGCGCTCTGGCACAAGACTGAGAACTGATTATGCCTTGCTTCCTCCTGCTCGTTATCCTGGCGTTCCCACGTGTGGCGCTCGTGTTGATGTGGTTCTTCTCGACCTACTTGCAGCGCGCATTCCACGATGGTCTGGTGCTGCCGGTGCTCGGCTTTATTTTTCTGCCCCTCACCACCATCGTTTATGCATGGGAACTGAACAGCGGCATGCCGACAGCCGGGATCAATCTGTTATGGCTGCTGGTGGCAGTGATCATTGATCTGGGCGGCTTGGGTGGTAGCGCACACCGCACCCGGCGCTGAGTCGCATCGTCTCCCTGGAACGGCCTGCAAAGTGCCCGCGCTTCAGTATGCGACTAACCTTACTGTCAGCGGTGATGGGGACTCTGGCTCTAGTCAGTGCGGGAGCCGGCAGACAGGCGAAGAATCACGTGGTTGCGCCAGCCGCCCGCAGTTCTGCTGAGAACGAAATAGAGGGTTCCGCGAACCTTGGCCCGCTGCAGCCGGGAGCGAAGGGGCCGAGGGTGGTCCGGTCGCAGATTCTTCTGGACCGCGCCGGATTCTCGCCGGGCGAAATCGACGGTGTTTATGGCGAGGACTTGGGGATTGCCGTCAAGGGATATCAGGAAAACCACGATATGAAGCCCACCGGCACCATTGATGCCGAGATGTGGCGCCTGCTCAATCGCGACACCGGCCCACTTCTGTTGACATACACGATTACCGCGGCGGATGAGAAAGGCCCGTTTGTGCCACTGCCTGCCGACGTCCAGGAAAAAGCGAAGCTGAAATGGCTTGGCTTCGAAACTCCGAACGAAGAACTGGGTGAGAGGTTCCATTGCTCCCCGGCGCTGTTGGCCGATCTGAATCCCGGCAAGAAACTGGATACGGCCGGAGAGCGGATCACCGTGCCGAATATACGCCGCAGGGCTGCACGCGTTGCGGTACGGGTGGTGGTGTCGAAGTCCAGACGCACCGTAGTCGCCTATGGAGCCGGTGACAAGGAACTGGCGCAGTATCCGGCCACTATTGGGGGAACGCACGATCCGCTGCCGATCGGTCATTGGATCATCACTGCCGTCCTGCATTATCCGTGGTTCAATTGGGATCCGGAGCACTTCTGGAACGTGGACCCGAAGATCGCAAAAGCGGTACTCGCCCCTGGACCCAACAATCCCGCCGGCGTAGCGTGGCTCGGCCTCTCGAAAGCAAACTATGGGATTCATGGCGCGCCGGAACCGGGTGGGATTCGGCACGGCGAATCGTACGGGTGCATCCGGCTGACCAACTGGGATGTGGAGGAGCTGTCGCATATGGTTCGGCGCGGCACACCGGTAGTCCTGGAGGAATAATGAGGTTCTGGGTTTGCATTGCCTGGCTTTTGCCGGTGCTTCCCGCGGCGGTTTCGGCCTCTTCGATGCTCGAGATGACTTCGCCTGTCCGCGGACTTACCCTTGCGAACCTGCGGGATACCTTCGACGAAGTTCACAACGGACGTCCACATGAAGCGATCGACATTCCGGCTCCAAGAGGGACACCCGTGCGCGCCGTGGTTTCCGGAACCGTCCGCAAGCTGTTCCTCAGCAAACCGGGCGGCAACACGATATACGAGTTCGACGAGATGGAAATGTATTGCTACTACTACGCGCATTTGGACAGCTACGTGGAAGGACTGCATGAAAACATGCGGGTCGCGCGCGGGGACGTCATCGGCTTTGTGGGATCCACGGGAAATGCAGATCCGCTCACGCCGCACTTGCACTTTGCCATTTTCGAGTTGGGGCCGGGAAAGCTATGGTGGAAAGGACAGGCAATCAACCCGTATCCTGCCCTGGCGGCCGCGGTCAAGCGGGCAAAATAGCGGACGATTCTCTGCCGTTGCACCGTCTGCGAGTAAGGCTTCGGAACATCCTGGTTCGGTTGGTGTCATGTTCTTCGTCGCCGTAGCCTCTTGCGATGCGGTCGAAGTTGAGCGCCAAAGATCACTGCCCCGCCGTTCGGGAGCTCAACTTGCGAGCGGAACGACTCCGGAACCAATACCACAGCCCCACAGTGCCCATAAGCAGTGGGATTTCGACTGCCGGGCCTTCTGTCATGGGGACTGCCTTACCACGATCTCCGCCCTTGTCGGATCCTTTCTGACCTCTAGCCTCACCGCTCTGGCCCGGATTACCATCCTGGCCTCGGCTGTCTCGGCCCAAGCCGAGGAAGGACAAGCCGAACAAGATCGCGCTGAGTACGAGTAGTTTCTTTATCAATTACGCACTTCCTTTCGCCGGGACGGGCTTGCAAGTTGGGGGCCGCGGCTGCTGGCAATCTAAGGAGGGTGCTATTGAGCACCTAAGTTCAGCAGGATAAGAGACTCAGTAAATTGGGTCAGGGGAGCGGCATCAAATCACTGACTCTTGGATCTGTTCGACATTGCATTGACCTGCATTGGCTCATCGTCGATCGCTCGTTCCGCTAATACAGATAACTCCGGCAGTCCCGCGGGTGGCACTACCACCCTCAACACTTGCCTTCTCAACTCATGATTCTGCGCCCTTGAAACAGGCGGACTACGAACAGTACCAGACCAACCACCAATAGTATGTGAATCAGTCCGCCGGCGGTATAGGAGGTAGCCAGCCCCAGAGCCCACAACACCAACAGAATTATACAGATCGCGAAGATCATTGATTTGCTCCTTAGGCAATACATGAATGCAGGTGCCGGTCCACAACACTGCATGGCGCTTGGAATGGAAAGTAGGCGGCATGGTACCTGCAAAAGCGGACATGAATCGAGCGCAAGGTGCAGGATCTGCACCGAAGGGGGGCGATTACTGCACTTTCCAGGCTGGCGGTGCTCTCGTTGGAGCACGGGCATCCATTTACGTTTGGACGATGATCGCCATTCTTACGTCGGGATACCTTCGGTCGTATAGGTAATATCCGTCGTCATAGTCAATGTAGAGGTCATCGGCGTCATACCAGTCTTCAGCGAAGTATTCCGGCCAGGGATCTACCAGCAGAAACGAAAAACCTCCGTACGAGAAACGCGGATAGCCCATATACATCGTGGGACGACTCTGCATCCGGAACCCGTGTTGAATCCCGAAGGAGATACTGAATCGGTCCTGCGGAATGTAGTAGCCGCCATAGCCTCCCCGTTGTGCCCAAGTGCGATGGTCGATTGACCAGTTCTGCGCACGATTCTGCTGCCAGGTGCTATGACCCTGCCAGCTGCCCTGCTGCACCCAGCCGCGCTGCTGCTGCCATGCGACGGCCTGCTGCTGTGTCCGCTGCGGTTGCTGCTGCGGGGCCTGTTGAGCCCGCTGCGGTTGTCGTTGTTGAGGCTGCTGAGCCCGCTGCGGTTGCTGTTGTTGGGGCTGTTGGGCCCGCTGCGGTTGCTGTTGTTGGGGCTGTTGGGCCCGCTGCGGCTGTTGTTGCTGAGGCTGTTGGGCACGCTGCGGTTGCTGTTGTTGGGGCTGTTGGGCCCGCTGCGGTTGCTGTTGCTGAGGCTGCTGGTCCCGCTGCGGCTGTTGTTGCTGAGGCTGCTGAGCCCGCTGCGGCTGCTGTTGCTGAGGCTGTTGGGCACGCTGCGGCTGTTGTTGCTGAGGCTGCTGAGTCCGCTGCGGCTGCTGTTGCTGGGGCTGTTGAGCTCGCTGCGGCTGTTGTTGCTGAGGCTGTTGAGTCCGCTGTGGTTGCTGTTGCGGTCCGCGTGCCTCTGGCTCTCGAGGCTGTCCTTGAGGGCGCTGCTGCTGTGCGGGCGGCGTCGCACTTGGCTGTTGCCTTGCCTGCTGGCCTTCCGGCTTGCTCTCGCCTTTTTTCTGCGGTTCGCTCTGCGCGTACGCAGGGACGATCGTCCCGAGAAGCAGGAAGAGCGCCGACGTACTGGTAACTCGAAGGAATTTCATAGGAACTGTCTCCGTTAAGGTCTATAGGAACTCACGCAGGGGACCAGACTGGCCGGAGCGAAGGCTCCAGCTATCGTGGGTCCTCGCGGAGTTGAGTGGCGGGCTTTGTTTTAGTGGAAAATCCCCAGTAGATAAGCGATGAGAAGAACCACTAGTATGGTGCCCAACCCTACGCCTGCACCCCCGGTTCCGCCCCAACGCGAATGCCCGTAATACCCTCCGCCCAATCCGAAAACCAACACCAAAACGATAATCAATAACAACATTTGACGTCTTCCTTTCTTCGAAGCTAGGCTACTGTTCTTTTGTTTGCCACCAGGATCACAATGCCGCCAATTAATACCAATGCGCCCCCAATGGGCAGCAGCGGTATGTCATGAGCCTTTTCGCGTGTAGCGTGAATCGGTCCGATGTCCACGATCTTTTCACTGGTCGTGTACGATAAGCCTCCCCACGCAAGACCGAGCAGGCCAAGTGCAATCACGATAATCCCGAGCGCGTAGCGACTCATCATTTCCTCACTTTCTCATCGGCGGCTTCGGCCGCCTTTCGGGCTGTTGCTTTGTCGCGGTCTGCGACGGCCGCTAGCGTGCGCTTTACTGGCGTCTTGCCTGCACAGACCGGACGTTGCCGTTGTCCGGATTGACCGTGCAGCCGATGTCGAAGTCGTAAGCGCGCTCGCTGTTGCCGCGTTGCGCCGTGGCTGTTCCGGAGATCCAGTCGCGCTGGCGGCTGTTAGCGTCCATCGAGCCGAATTGCACGTTCCGGTAGCCATCGCGCTGAATCTGCTGCTCGGCCGCACGCTGGCAGGCCGAGATCGCATTGTCGCGGCCGGCGTAACGATCAGCCCCCGTCGTATCCCGTCCTCGAGAGATCTCTACTCCCCGAACTCTGCCATTGGCCGAATCTACCGAGCACGAGAAATGGTACGTGTCGCGAGAGTTGCCACGAGGTACATCGAAGGAACCCTCGACTTTGTCATTGCGGCCCGGATTCTCTTCCCCATCCATTCCCTTGAAATCGATGTCGCGGAAGCCATACTGCAGATTCGCTCTTTCCCTGACGGCATCCTTGCACGCACGGGCGCCGGAGTTCGGCGAACCCCCACGATTTGTGCCGCCTAGTGGCTGGCCCGTGGGACCGGGAACGAAGCCCGCTCCGCGCCACACCAGGTCGAATGTGTAGCCTTCGGCGCCGCCGCTGGAATCCTGAATCCGGACGACTGCCCCGCCTCGGCCACGGCTCGGGTCCTGAAGCAACTCTTGTTTTCCGCGCCCATCCACGCCGCTGAACCGAAATTCTACGGGATTCGCCGGCATTGGCCCGGAACATTCAAACCGCCGCCATTGCGCCGGCTGTCCGGATAGCGTCCGCAGGAAGCCCCGGTCGCCGCGGATTTCAACGTCCGCGGAGCCGTCTACGTAAACTTCGATGGTGCACTTGCCGGCGTCGTTACCGCCGCCGCCCGTCAAGGTCGCCTGGCGCTCCGCAGTCTGGGCGCATATCGGCCCAATCAGGAGGGTCGCCGCCGCCAAGTTTCGAAGCCAACGTTCCAGGGTGTCCATGGGATTGAGAAGAGCACTCAGATGGCCTAAACTCCGCCGTTCATCTGGAAACCGGCGCTGCCTCCCCGGCAATCGCGGGATGGCGCAGGTCCGTATCCACGGACCGCAGTTGATCGATTTCCTTGAGCAACTGCGCCCAATTGGTATCGTCGGGCTTTGTCGAAACCGTAGCCCCCATATCGAGGTAGAACGTGAGGATATCGCTTCGCAGGGCTTCCGGTACTTCCGTGTAGTGCCCCTGCAACTTGTGCAGGAGCTGCGAGTAAGCCGCGTCCGTCAGCCTATATTTCCCCGCCCCGGTAGATGTTCCTACGTCCAGATTGTCATTCGCCAACTTGAGACTACCCACGCTCTGTGCCAATAGCAGTTCACGATAGCGGTCGATAGTCGAATTGAAACTGGCCATATACATCTTTTCGGTTTCAGGGGTCAGCCTCTTAAAGTCAAGCGGCCGGATTGGGCCTGTCTTTGGCAAAATACGAAATACGAGTGCCAGGACTTTGGAGCGCACTCCCGGCCGTTGATACGTAGATCCCCAATCCTTTTCGTAACTGGAGCGGGATAGATTGTAGAGAAAGGTCTTGCGTGTAAGGCTGGGAGCATCTTTCCTGATTTCCTGCTTTCTGATCTGCCAGGCAACTCTGGTCAGAGCCGGAAGTACCGATCCGACTGCACGGCGATAGGACCCGATGGCGAGATCGACATTCATGAATACCTTTTCTAATCTCATTCCGTAGGTATCCTCGAACGCTCTCTCCAGCAGGGGTTTGGCAACTTCAAACCCGATGAAGCTCTTGTAGGCGGCGGAGGCGTAGCGGCCCTTGGCCGCCTGAAAGACATCAAAGGCGAATTCGGTCTTGCTGTGGGAAAGCGGATCGTCTGCATAAGTGACCAGCTTTCCAAATTTCCGCTCAAGCTCCGGGTAGAACAACGGAACGGCCCGGTTAACGGCCATGGGATGACCATGGTTATCGGCAGCGTAGTGCGACAGAGCTCCTAGAGCGAACGCGTATTCATTCAGATCCTGAGAGTCGCGGATCAGGTTGAGGATAAAGTCGCCGCTTCGTACGTAATGTGTCAGATCGCTGAAGAATTTGCTTCCGAATGGATAATAGCCGAGATCTTGAATGATGCATCCTCCGTAGGCGTATGCATGTGCCGCCGTCAGTTCCTCCGGAGTTGCCGCCGGAAATCGATGGAGCAGCAGCGGTGTGATCGCGCTATCCCAGGTGGAATCGATAATCGCTTCGTGGGTGAGGACGGAATAGCCGGAGGCGGATGAGGCGGAGAACAAGAGCAATAGGTATAAAGCCGTTGAAGGCCTAAATCTCCTAATTTGTCTCCATGCGTCAAGTAGCGCCATTTAGATGAGCCTCCTATGTTCGGGAGAGGCACGTTCGTGGCCACCGCCCCAACCGGGGGGCCTGGGTCAGAGCTCGGGAGCGGTAGATTTCGCGTCTCAGAGTGCGGATCTTGCCTAACCGTTCTGAGACAGGTCTGGAGATAGGTAGTTGGAGAATCGTCTCTAAAGTGCCGGTCTTTGTCAGTGACCATGACGAAACTATTCGTCTACCAAGGTGCTTCTGCGACTTAGAATTACAGTCTGGCGGCTGGTCTGGTAAGTTCACAGCCGACCGGGGAAATCGGCCAGCATGATCATGAACCCCAGCTGAATGCCGGGGACACCGGACCGCGGCACGCTGGCCATTGAAACGACGAACGTGGCTCTGACGGAAACGGATGCCCCTGGATCCGGAGTTCTTCCCGTGGTGCTGCGTGGGAATGGCTGTGCACGACAGAGGCGTGGGAATCGAGGCGGATCTGCCGGCGCCATTTTCGAGCCCTTCTTGCCACGAAGAGACCGGCAGACAGCCTTTCGAGTATTCCTGCCGGCAGTCTTTGAGCGGCGGAGAGCGACGGCCGGCCGGACGTCTTCCTAAGACTCCCAAAGGCACCGGAGTCGTTGTGCTGGTGGAAGACGAAAAGGCCGCCTGCAAGCTGGTACGCATGATTCTGACGCCCAGCGGATACGTGGTAAACCAGCCCCGCAACGGACGCGAAGGCCTGGAACGATGCGCGGCCCGCCCCGGGGGCCAACCGATCTGTTCCTATTGGTGTCTGGGCGCACGCCGGATATCATCCTCAGGCGGGGCATCCATAAGGAACCGCGTGTCTGCAAAAGCCTGTTTCGCCCGTAGGACTCGAGGCAAAGGTACGGCACAGGATCGCGCTTCGCGATTCGCCGGACGATCCCAATCGAGACTCGTGCCGGATCGGCAGATTTCGCACTAGCCGGTGCAGCATTTGCGTTGTGGACGGCCCAAGTTGGCGGCTGCCCGCCCATTCCAACTCCTGGTTCCATTGTGGAGCCTCCCGTGCTGATAACGGTAGGCTATCGGTACGTCGAAAGGGATGAGATGAAGACAGCACCTCTGGCCGTCGGCGGGTTTCAAGAGACCCTCGAACAAAAACTTGCGGAAATCACTGGGATCTTGCGAAACCGCGATGACATCGCCATTGAGAAAAGCGCGGATCAAATGGACGAGATTCAGTTTGCATCGGAGCGGGACCTGGCGATTCGCAATGTACACCGCGAGTCCGCCCTGGCGCGTCAGGTGAAAGCGGCATTGCAGCGGATTCGCGACGGCAGCTACGGCGTTTGTGTGGACTGCGACTCCGCGATCAGCCCCAAACGCCTTGCGGCAGTGCCTTGGGCGCAGCGTTGTATCAAGTGTCAGGAAGCCGCCGATCGTAGCGAGCAAGAGAGCGGGGATGTGAGCGAGGATCTGGTAAATGCCGCGTAATCCGCGAACCATCGCGTTTCTCGGCAACTATTTGCCCCGCAAATGCGGGATTGCCACCTTCACGTCAGACCTGCTCGAAGCTGTGGCCGCGCGGCATCCGCAAAGCCAGTGCTTCGCGCTGGCCATCAATGACATCCAGGCGTGCTATCAGTATCCGGGAGCCGTACGGTTCGAAATTGAAGAGCAGAATCAGGATTCCTACCTGGCCGCCGCGGACTTCCTGAACCGCAGCAACGTGGACGTGGTTTCGGTCCAACACGAGTTCGGAATCTTCGGCGGGCCCGCCGGCAGTCATCTGCTGGCCCTCCTGCGCCAGTTGAAAGCGCCGGTCGTTACCACGCTCCACACCGTTCTCCTCAAGCCGAACCCCGACCAGCGCCGCGTGATGCTCGAACTGATCGCGCTCTCGGGGCGGCTGGTCGTCATGACAGAGCGGGGACGAACGATCTTGCAGGAAGTGTATGCGACGCCGCCGGCCAAGATCGACCTCATCGCGCACGGCATTCCCGACGTGAAATTCACCTCCCCGGAACATTACAAGCAGCAGTTTGGTGTGCGCGGAAAGAAGGTGTTGCTGACGTTCGGGCTCCTTTCACCGAACAAGGGGATTGAGCATGTGCTTCAGGCTCTCCCGGAGATCGTGGCGGAGTTCCCCGAAGTCGTCTATATCGTGATGGGAGCCACGCACCCCCACGAATTACGAACGCGCGGGGAGACCTACCGCCTCACTCTCGAGGGCCTCGCCCGGAACAACAAAATCGAGAATCACGTCATCTTCCACAATCGCTTTGCGGAGCTGAAGGAACTGACCGAGTTCATTGGAGCGGCAGACCTTTACATCACTCCTTATCTGGACGAAGCACAGATTACGTCGGGAACACTAGCCTACGCGTTTGGCGCGGGCAAAGCCGTGATCTCGACGCCGTACTGGCACGCCGCCGAGTTGCTGAGAGGCCAGCGTGGGGTGCTGGTGCCGTTCGCGGACCCGGCGGCGATTGCGCGCGAGGCGAGCGCCTTGTTACGAGATGAATCCCGCCGCAAAGCGATGAGCAAAACCGCCTACGGGCTAGGTCGCGCAATGGTGTGGAGCAATATCGCGGGCGTCTACATGCGATCCTTTGAAACGGCTCTACAGCAGGAACCTCCCGGGCCCTGCCTGGCTGTTACGGCGAGGGGGTTCCGCCCCAGGCCGCATGAATCGCCCGAATTGAATCTGGATCATCTGTACCATATGACCGACTCAGTCGGCATTTTCCAGCACGCCAACCTCGCTGAGCCGAATCTTGCAGAAGGCTACTGCACGGACGATAACGCCCGCGCTCTGATCTTGGCGGTGCTGCTCGGACAGATGGAAGACGCTCCCAAGCGGATCCGGGCGCTCGCCACCACTTACGCCGTTTTCTTGAAATCCGCCTTCGATCCCAAGACGAAGCGTTTTCACAACTTTCTCAGCAAGGATCACTCCTGGCTCGACCAGCAGGGTTCCGAAGACTGCCATGGCCGGGCGATTTGGGCGTTGGGCACCGCGGTGGGCCGCTCCCTCCACTGGAGTTCGCAGGCGATGGCTGAAAAGCTCTTCAGGGAGTCCCTGCCAGCCGTTGCGAACTTCACCTCGCCGCGTGCCTGGGCGTTCAGCCTGATTGGGATCGATGAGTATCTGCACCACGATCTCCGTGACTGTCCCGCCAAAGAGCTTCGCAAAGACCTGGTGAACCGGTTGGTGACGATATTCGACACGGTCGCCGGGCCCGGCTGGACTTGGTTTGAAGACGGTTTGACTTACGACAACGCCAAGCTAGCTCATGCCCTGATTGTCAGCGGACTGGCCACTCGACAAACGGGCGTATACGAGCGCGGCATGCAGGCGCTCCGATGGCTTGTCGGCGTGCAGACCTCAGAGCACGGACAACTGCGGCCCATTGGCAGCAACGGCTTCTATCCGCGCAATGGAGTGCGCGCCGATTTCGACCAGCAGCCCATCGAAGCGCAGTGCACCATCTCGGCTTGCCTGGAAGCATACCGCGCGACGGGCGACCTGTGGTGGTATGAACAGGCCCAACGGGCCTTTGACTGGTTCCTCGGTTGGAATGATCTCGGTCTGGAACTTTACGTCCCCGAAACGGGCGGCTGTCGCGACGGTCTGCACCCCGACCGGAGCAACGAAAACCAGGGTGCGGAATCCACCCTCGCTTCTCTCATGTCCATTGCGGAAATGCGGCTGACGCAGAGCACCGTGAGCGGGGTTCGGGGAGCCGGCATGGCAGATCCGATCCCGCAGTGAAACCAGAAGTGACCCACAGGACCGCCAGCTTGGCGCGCCGGTGGTGAAGTAAGCCTGGTGATGTTCCAGGCCTCCCCGGTGCGCTCCGCATTATCAGCATTCTTCCGTGTGGATCTCTGCGCCTCCGCCACTCCGCGGTAAATGTGCCCTTGCGCGATCGCCCCGCCGCATTGTACCGTAGCAAAGAAAAGGCGAAACAGAATGGACCTGTCTCTCGGCTTCCCTGAATTTACGCAGGAACTGGCCATCTCCTCCAACCCGTCGCTCGATGCCGTGGTCACGCGTTTTCAAGATCTGCATCGCAAGCCAAACTCGCCCGTTCGCGCGATTCACCACCAGCCCGCTTCCGAAGGAGTTTACGCCGATATCCCTGCTGCCGTCGACGCCCGCCTTCGCGCCGCCCTTACCAAGCGCGGAATCACCCGCCTTTACGTGCACCAGGCCGATGCCTTCGAGCAGATCGCGGCCGGACGCAATGTGGTAATCGTGACCCCGACGGCCAGCGGGAAGACGCTCTGCTACAACCTGCCGGTGCTCGACCTGGTGCTGCGCGATCCCGGGGCGCGCGCCATGTACCTGTTTCCGACCAAAGCGCTCGCCGAGGACCAACTGCACGAATTCCATAGCGCGGTGGAGGAGATGGGCTCCGAAATCCGCGCTTTCACTTACGACGGCGACACGCCGCAGGACGCGCGCAAGGCCATCCGGCAGCGGGCCAACGTGGTGCTGACCAATCCCGACATGCTGCACAGCGGCATCCTGCCACATCACACGCGCTGGGCGCGATTCTTCGAGAACCTGCGCTACATCGTGATCGATGAGCTGCACTACTATCGCGGCGTGTACGGCAGCCACCTCGCCAACCTTCTGCGGCGTTTGCAGCGAGTCTGCGAATTCTACAATTCCCATCCGCAGTTCATCTGTTGTTCGGCCACAATTGCCAACCCACGCGAACTCGCCGAGGCGCTCACCGGCGACTCATTCACGCTGATCGAACGAAACGGCGCTCCGCGCGGAGAGAAGTTTTTCATTTTCTACAATCCGCCGGTGGTCAACCGCCAGCTTGGCATCCGCCGCAGCTACATCAAGGAAGCGCGCAGCGTAGCCCTGGAGTTCATCGAGCGGAACCTGCAGACCCTGGTGTTCGCCAACAATCGCCTGGCCACCGAGGTGCTGGTCACCTATTTGAAAGACGCGTGTGACCGTGGTCCGCTACCCACGGAGACCGTTCGGGGCTATCGCGGCGGTTATCTGCCAAAGGAGCGCCGCGCCATCGAACGCAGCCTGCGCGCGGGCGAGATCCGTGCAGTGGTAGCGACGAATGCCCTCGAGCTGGGAATCGACATCGGCTCGCTCGACGCGGTGGTGATGGCGGGATATCCCGGCACCATCGCTTCCAGTTGGCAGCGCGCGGGCCGCGCCGGACGGCGCCAGGGCACGTCTGCCGCGGTGATGGTGGCATCCAGCGCGCCGCTCGATCAGTACATTGTGGAGCATCCGGATTACTTCTTCGGCAAATCGCCGGAGCATGCTCACATCAATCCCGACAATCTGGAGATTCTCCTCGCGCATCTGAAGTGCGCGGCGTTCGAGCTGCCGATCCGGGACGAGGAGAAGTTCGGAAAGCACAACACTGCGGAGATCTGCCGTTTTCTGGAGGAGACCGGCTTCCTGCATCACTCCGCCGGCGCCTGGCACTGGACCCAGGACAGCTATCCGGCCGACGTCACCAGCTTGCGGTCGGTATCGAGCGACAACTTCGTGGTGATCGAGACCACCAAGGAACCAACCGTGATCGCGGACGTAGCTTTCACGGCGGCTCTCACGACCATCCATGAGAAGGCTATCTATCTGCACGAAGGCCGGATGTTCCACGTCGACCGCTTCGACTACGATCAGCGCAAAGCCTATGTCACTCGCGTGGATTGTGACTATTACACCGACGCCATTGACTACACCCAGGTGAAAGTCTTACAGGAGTTCGAAGGAGAAGCTTTGGGCGGCGCTCGTCGGGCTCACGGTGATGTACGCGTCAATCGACAGATTGTCGGGTTCAAGAAGATCAAATTCTACACCATGGAGAATGTGGGAGCTGGGAAGCTGTCAATGCCCGAGCAGGAGATGCACACAACCTCGTTCTGGCTCCATTTTCCCGCGGAGTTCCTTGCGCGGCTTTCTGAGTACACGCCCACGGAGCGGCAGAGCGGAATGGCGGGGCTCGGAAATGCCCTGCGAACGGTCGCCGCTTTGCTGCTGATGTGCGACCCGCGAGACTTGGGAGTCGCGCTTACGGAAGAAATCGCAGGGGGATTGGAGAAATTCGAACCGAACTTGTATCTGTATGACGCATATCCTGGAGGCGTCGGTCAGAGCGCGCCATTGTACCGAATGGCGCCTCAATTCCTGAAGCAGACTGCCGGCTTGCTGGCATCTTGTGGATGTGATGACGGGTGCCCTTCGTGCGTAGGCCCCGTCGGCGAGGTCGGGGAGCGAGGCAAAGCGGTGGCCGTCCGGATCCTGTCGGAGCTTATCGGCTAAATGCCCGATATTCACTAGATTTGACAGTACTTTTTAGCCGGCTCCGAGAAGCTTTATGAAGTTCGCGACAGTTACATTTGCGTTACAATCAACGGCAAAGAGACCCATTGCCAATGAAAGACTATCGCCGGCAGAGGTGCGGAGTAATTGACTCTCGTCTTCTCGGGGAACTCAGAGCGAAGTATGGAGAACTCAGTCACACTCAAGGCGCGAAGCATCTGGCCGCTGTGCAGGCCTACCTGATCGCTTTACATCACTTCACCGAAGTCGCCTTGCGGCGCCTCGCGTCTCTTTCCGGTAATGGTTTCACGAAATCCAAATCCCGCCAGCCCGAAAAACGCAGACCATCCCATCCGCACACCCACCGCTAACCGGTTGGAACGGCCGGAATTCGTTTGCCGTCTGAACAATAGGCTCCGATGAAGACAGCAAACCAGGCACTCTTATGTGTAGTTTTGTCCACAGGCTTCACGTGGGGGCAGACGATCGCTCCAGGAAGCAGCCCACCCAAATTGCGCGGCGAAACGGCCAGCGGCAAGGCGATTGAATTGCCGGAAGCGGCAGCGGGCAAAGTCACATTGCTGATTATCGGATTCAGCAAAACGGCCGGCGAACACTCGATGGATTGGGAGAAGCCTTTTTCGGCCGACTTCTCGCAAGATTCCCACGTCGCGGTCTATGCGATCGCAATGCTTGAGCGCGTCCCGGGCCTGGTGCGCGGTATGGTCAAATCGAGTATCCGCAAAGGCAGGCCCAAAGACCAACGCGACAACATGGTGATGACCACCTCGGGAGAAACGGAATGGCGCCAATTCTGCGGTGTGACCGACGACAAGGTGCCGTATCTGGTCCTCCTGGATGGCCGCGGTCACACTCGTTGGAGCGGCCATGGCCTCTATGACAGGGCTCAATACGACTCGCTCCTGACGGCCGTAAGAGCTGCGGTTCGGGATTAGGGTTGCCGCGCGAATGCCTAGGGTGTTCGCCGCTCGTTGCGAGCCGCGCGCGTAAGCAAGCGATGTTGCAATCGCTCCCAAAATCACTCCCTCACGCGCGCGGCTCGTAAGCTACCTTCGCGCGAATACGCGCGCGGCCGTAAAACGAAGCAGTCGCTAGATGCCGCCCTTGCGGCCTCCTCCCATTCCACCACCCTCGCTCGACGGGGGAACGACTCCCTTCAGACGCATGTAGACGGTCATGGTGCCGTAAACTTCGTCGATGTGCATAGTGTTGCCGATCAACACCGCGATCTTGGGGCGCTGCGCACCGCCGCGGCCCGCCACCATCTCCGCCGCGGAGGCTTCCGTCATGGAGTCCCACGCGGCATCGCACGCGTCGAAAGATGCCTTGAGCGCGGCGACCAGGTCGGCCTTCGCCGTTTTACCTTGCGCGGCATTCGGCTTGCGCTCGCCGGTGAGCCCGCTGCAGGTTCCGATCTGGCCGGCAACGTGAGCCACACGCTCGCCGAACGACTGCAGTTCCGGGGTTGGCTTGAAGCTGTAGGCGTCTTCGGGCATCTTGTCGGCGGCCTTCAGCAGATTGTTCTTGATCGAGTTGTAAGATGCTTTGCCTTCCGTGATCAGGGCGGCGGTCTGTGCATGGACCGCGCCGGCGACGGAGGCGGCGAGAATTAACAAGAGTGTACGGTTCACTAGGGTGATTCCTCCTGGAATGGGATTTGGGAGACCTCTGTCATTCTATACTACCGGCCCCGAACGGAACTTCAAACCGCCTCGCATCGTATGGTCTCTGTGAAGAGGGAGGTTTTAGCGATGTTTTGCGATCGATGTGGCACACGATTGCAGGAATTGGCGCGTTACTGCCCGGCTTGCGGCCGGGCCATGGTTGCGGCTCCAACCCCGCCACCTCCGGTGGGTTGTGGAATGAACAAACATGTGCGGATGCTCGGGATGTTCTGGCTGGGGATCTCCGCGTTCCGGCTGCTGCCGGGGTTGTTCCTGGCGACGATTTTCCGTCACGGCAACTTCCTGCCGCATGAAATACCCTTCTTCGTGCACGGCCTGATGAGAACTGCTGGCAGCGTGCTGATCTGCTCCGCGGTGGCCGGCATTCTTGCGGGATGGGGTCTGCTGGAGCGCCAGCCGTGGGCGCGTACGCTGGCAATCGTCCTGGCCTGCCTCAATTTGATCGATATGCCATTCGGCACGGCATTGGGCGTTTACACACTTTGGGTGCTGCTGCCGGCGCGGTCGGAAGACGAGTACCGGCGGCTGGCACGGGCGTAGGAACGCCTTAGTTGGCGGGCTTCAGATCGCCGAGCAGCGTGGGCACCAGTTCCGACACCGTCGGGTGAATGTGCATGGCATGCTGCAACGTAGTGTAAGGCGCCTTCGCGTACATCGTGTCGAGGATGCAGTGAATCACCTCGTCGCCATTGAGCCCCAGGATCGCCGCCCCGAGAATCTCCTTCGTGGCGGCGTCCACCATGATCTTCATGAATCCCAGACTTTCGCCTTTCTCCACGGCCCGGCCGACGCGGGTCATCTGGCGCGTGGCCACGAGCCACTTTCTCCCTGACTTGCGGACTTCCGCTTCTGTCATTCCCGCCCGTCCCAGGGGAGGATCCACGTAGAGCGCATACGCAGGGATTCGGTCGCTCACGCGTCGCGAACCGCCATCCAGCAGATTGGCGGCGACGATTTCGAAATCGTTGTAGGAAGTGTGGGTGAATCCGCCCTTTCCGTTGCAGTCGCCGAGCGCCCAGATATCGGGGACAGAGGTCTGCAGTTGATCGTTGACCACGACGTACCCGCGTGCGTCGGTCGCGACGCCGGCTTTGTCGAGGCCCAGGTCGTCCGTGTTAGGCCGCCGCCCAACAGCGAGTAGAAGATGCGAACCTTCGATTTCGGGATTCCCGGAATCGCAATCGACGCCGACCGCGATTCCGTTGCCGCGCGGCGCAGCGGTGATGCACTTGGCGTTGAGACGAAAGTCAATACCTTCACCCTTCAGAATGTCGAGGATCGAGGACGAGATTTCTTCATCTTCGCGGCCGATCAGGCGCGGCCCCATTTCGACGACGGTGACCCGGCTGCCAAAGCGCCGGAACATCTGCGCGAACTCGAGGCCGATATAGCTGCCACCGACGATGATCAGATGCTCGGGCAGAAAGTCGACGTGCATCATGGAGGAGTTGGTGAGGAAGTTTACCTGATCGAGACCGGGCATTTTCGGGACAACGGCGCGGCCGCCGACATTGAGGAAGATGCGCTTGGCAGTAAACCGCCGGTCGCCCACGCTCACCTCATGTGACGAAACGAATTGCGCCGTACCCTCGTAGACGGTGCAGTTCTTCATGTTCTTCAGCCAATGCTCGACTCCGTTTCGTGACTGTGCCGAGATGTCGTCCTTGCGGGCTTTGACGCGCTTCATGTCGACGGTGATCGCTCCATCCACCTTCACTCCGAAATCGTCGGCGCGGCGCGTCATGTGAGCGGCATAGGCGCTGGCGATCATGGTCTTGGTGGGGATGCAGCCGGTGTTGACGCAGGTGCCGCCGAAGAGCTTCCGCTCGACGACGGCGACGGTCATGCCGGCGGCGGTCAGGCGTCCGGCGAGTGAGGGCCCGGCCTGCCCGGTTCCAATGATGAGCGCGTCGAAAGAGTCGGACATTGAGTCCCCCTCGGGTAACACTATCACAAGGTAGGTAGGGTGTCAGGCCCCGGAAGAAATAAGTGTGTTGTCAAGATGACGAATGCGGACGATCCGGTGACGGACCCATCTTGTGTTGTCAATGTTGAGAAGTAGCGGCTTCGTCGAGTCAGTTCATGAGGTATACATACACATCTCCGGCGATGCCAACATCTCAAATTCCCGTTATCCAGCAGAAGCTTTGCGTCTTTCACTCCTAAGCTTCGCCGGATTTCGAAGATCAATGCGGTGGAGAGCCATGGATCAAGAGATCAAGAAGACGGCGGGCGGCTATTCCCGTCGCACCCGGCGCACATCATTGAGTCACACGCCGGCGAAGGGGCGAATCACTCCCAGAGCTACTCCCGTCATAATAATTCCGGCGCAGGTGATGATCGCCGCTGAAGCGACAGGCAGGTATCGGAAAGCGAAATTCGTGGCGCTCTTCTGACGATCGGGCAAGAGGTGCTTCGCATACAGCACTACCAATCCGATTCCGCTGAGCACTACCGCAAGCCCCGCGCTGAACGCAACCAGCAGCGTCAGCCCGAGTGCGATGCGGCCTAAAGCGACGGAACTCAGGAGCAGCACCAACGCCGAGGGGCAGGGAACCAGGCCGCCGCTCGCTCCCAGAGCGATCAGGCTGGCCATGCTGACGTCGCCTTCCGGCATGTGACTGTGCACGTGCCCATCGCCGTGATCGTGAACCAACCCGCCGTGATCGTGACTGTGCCCATGATCGTGATCGTGGTGATGATGGTGATGGTGCGCGGGCCCGTGTCCGAGAGCAAGCCGGATTCGGCGGTAGAACAGTGCCACGCCGATCCACACGATTGAGACGCCGGAGATTGCACCCAGCACCTTGATGATCTTTTCGGGCAACACGTATTGCGACAGGAACAGCGCCGTCAGACCGAGAGCGAAGACGCTGATGGTATGGGTGAACGTCACCATGCCGCCGAGAAACAGTGCATGCTTGGGTGTCCCCCGGCTCCCCACCAGGTACGCCGCGACGATCGTCTTTCCATGGCCGGGCGACAGCGCGTGAATCGAGCCCAAGCCGAAGGCCACCAACATGCCGACCACGACCATTCCGAAACTGAGTTCCCCCTGGTGCAGAAGGCGCGAGAGGAAATCGCCCTTGACGACCATCCCTGGCCCAGTCTGTCCTGGTTGCGCCGCAGACGCTGACGCTGAGGGTGCTGTCTCGGCCGGTGCGGCTTCCACAGGCGGGGCCGGTTTGGGCGTATCCGTCGACGGAGTCTGGACTGGCGGCGGAGCAGGCGTTGCCGACGTCACCACTGGCGCCGCGGTCGCGTGCCACGCTACCGAGGCGTGCACATCCTGGGGTGGTGAGAGCAGCGGATCCTGCGGGTAGGCGGTCAGCGCCTGGCTCCGATCGGGCGCGTTGGGCGACGCCTTATCGATTGCCGCATCCTTCCCCGCCACCGCCACGATCTCCTTCCATCCGGCACGATCCGGGAAATTGTTGTCTTGGTACTGCAGACTCCCCGGCGCCGCATCCACGTGCAGTTCGGCCGTCAGGCGAAGAATCGGCATGTCGCCGGCGCCTTTATCCAGCACGTAACTGGCATGTCCGAACGTGGGCGTCACGACACGTCCCCCCACTGCGATCTTCAAATTACGGGCCCACTCCCGTGCCTGGGCTTCGGCGTGCCGCTCGATCTCTTCTTTTGGACTGGTCGCCTCCACCTTCCACTGCTGCAGCAACTGAAACGTCGGAATCTCCGCCAGATCGAGAGTGTAGCGAACGTCCGCCCCGTGTCCGGTCACTTCAATGCGGCTGTAGTGGCTGACACTAAAGTTACCCATGGGGTGGGCCCAGACAAGACCCACCCCCAGAAAGAGCGCCAGCGGGAGACGATGTTTCATTACAATAGTCCTTACGAATCGTGACGCGGGTTTGGATGCGCGAGGCATCGGAATAGGTCTATGAAACGGGTAATCACCGTCCAGGACGTGCCTGGCGCAGGCGAATTGCGAGTCCCGGTCGGGACCATTATCACACCATCCGCACGTGAGGTGGCGGCATCGCGCGGGGTGCGCATTCTGGAGTTGCCGGAAGAGCAGCTCTCCGCGCTGGCGCCTCCCGAGAGGACTCTCGCCATTGGCGCCGATCATGGCGGCTACGGGCTGAAGGAGGCATTGAAGCCTGTGATTGAGGGCCTGGGCCTATCGGTCCGCGACGTGGGGGTGTACGAAGAGAAGCCGGCGGACTACCCCGACCTGGCGCGCAAGGTCGCCGAACTGGTTGCCGAAGGGACGGCATCGCGCGGCGTCGTCATCGATGGCGCTGGCATCGGCTCCTCGATCGCTGCGAACAAGGTTCCGGGCGTCCGGGCGGCCCTGTGTTATGATAAGGCTTCAGCCCGAAACAGCCGCGAACACAATGATTCCAATGTACTTACTCTAGGCGCCCGGCTCCTCACGCAGACTCAGGCGGAAGAGGTGTTGCGCACCTGGCTGGCCACTCCGTTCGCGGGAGGACGGCACCAGGCGCGGGTACAGAAGATTATCGATATCGAGCAGCATTATTCGAAGAAGGCTTCCTCGTGACGCAAACGGAACTCGATCGCTTAGTCGCCCAGATCGGAGAAGAGATCCTCGTTCGTGTGGGTTCGAACGGAGCGGTTCCGAAACCGAAGGGTGAAGGGCTCAATCTGCCCGACCAGGTGTGTCCTGGTTGCGTTCAACGTTGCGTCCAGACCTGCGCCCGAAACACGAAAGAGATCATCGCGGCGGGGGCGGACCGGGTGTCCGCCAGCGAGCAGCTCACCAAAATCGATCCGGCGATTGCCGCCCTTATCGACCATACGATCCTCAAACCCGATGCCACGCGTGCCGACGTAATCAAAGTCTGCCGGGAGGCGCGCCAATACCATTTCGCCAGCGTCTGTGTGAACCCGTATTGGGTTCCGCTGGTACGCGCGGAACTGGCGGGGTCGCCGGTCAAGGTCTGTACCGTGGTTGGATTCCCGTTGGGCGCTACGAGCACCGAGGCAAAGGTCGCCGAAACTGCGGCCGCCTTGCGCGCCGGAGCGCAGGAAATCGACATGGTGATCAACGTGGGCGCTTTGCGTTCGGGAGACCAGGAGGCCGTCAAACTCGACATCCAGCAGGTGGTCAAGGTATCTCACGATGCCAAGGCCATCGTAAAGGTGATCCTCGAAACCGCACTGCTGGATGACAACCAAAAGGCGGTCGCCTGCACGCTGGCGAAACTGGCGGGCGCCGACTTCGTCAAGACATCGACCGGGTTCGGACCGTCGGGGGCCACGGCCCACGACATCGCCCTCATGCGCAGCGTGGTGGGTCCGGAGATGGGGGTGAAGGCGTCGGGCGGGATCCGCACCCTGCAGGATCTCCAGACCATGAAGGCGGCCGGCGCCTCGCGCATCGGAGCGAGTGCCAGCGTCAAAATCGTCGAGGCCACGGCTGCCTGAATCGGGACCCGCTGTGTCTCAACCACAGAAGGCCATGCAAGCTGCACGAAGAGCGACAGTCCGTTTCCGCGAGAGGTCCGAGCTACTCGACTTCCTGCTCGAAGTGTCGGCGGCAACTTCTCTGACGCTCGATCTGGATCAACTTCTGGCGAACGTCGCCGAGATCATCCAGAAGGTGCTGCCGTACGATTTGTTCGCGATCCTGTTGTTTCACGAGAAGCGGCAGGATCTGCGCATACGTTACGGGGTGGGACATCGCGAAGAGATTGTCCGCAATCTGTCGATCGCTCTAGGTGAGGGAGTGACAGGGACGGCGGCAGCGCGCCGCGAGCCGGTATTGGTGGGCGACGTGCGCAACGATCCGCGGTATCTGAACAGCGTGGATGCGGTGCGCACCGAATTGGCAGTTCCGATGACGGCGCGCGGCAAGTTGGTGGGCGTGATCGATCTGCAGTCCACTCGCGTCAACGCTTACACAGAGTACGACCGTGCGCTGCTGCGGCTGATTGGCGGGCGCGTGAGCATCGCGATCGACAATGCGCGGCTGTACCGCCGGGCCGACCGGCAGTACCGGACGCTCAAGACACTGTCCCATATCTCGCGGGAATTCTCCTCGATTCTCGATCTGAATGAACTGTTGAGCAAGCTCGCAACGACGATGCGCGAACTGATCGACTACGACGCCTTCAGCATTCTGCTGGTGGATCACGAGGCCAAGGCGCTGCGGCACCATTTCAGCATCCGTTACGATCAGCGGGTAAACATTGACAACGTGCCGATGGGCAAAGGTATCACGGGCGCAGCAGCGGAGTCGCGCGAAGTTGTGCGAGTGCACGATACGGGCAAGGACCCGCGATACATTGCGTCGCACCCCGATATTCGTTCGGAAGTAGCGGTGCCCCTGATCGTGCAGGATCGGGTGGTGGGCGTAATGGATTTGGAAAGTAATCTGGTGGGCCACTTCACCGACGATCACGTTCGAACGTTGGGACTGCTTGGCCCGCAAGTGGCCAGCAGCGTGGAGAACGCGCGGCTGTACCAGGAACTGGCCGCGCGCGAACGCCGCATGGAGGAAGATCTGCAGGCCGCTCGCGAGTTGCAGCGGCTTTTGCTGCCGGACGCGTCTTTGGAGATCGAGGGCTTGGATGCCACGGTGCGGCTGCGTCCCGCGCGCGAGATCTCGGGCGACATTTACTACGTGTTTGAGCACCGCGACGGGCAGACGTTGATTGCGTTTGGGGACGTCAGCGGAAAAGGAGCAGCTGCGGCGCTGTACGGCAGCCTGGTGAGCGGTTTGCTGCGCACCTTGTCGCCGCGGCGGCGTCCGGCGGAACTGCTCAAGACCCTCAACGAAGTGCTGATCGAGCGCAAGGTGGATGCCCGCTACGTGACGCTGTGCGTGCTCCTGTGGGACCCTTCGACACGGCGGATCGTGATGGCGAACGCCGGTGCAACGCCGCCCATGATCTGCCGTGGCAGTGAAATCGTGAAACTGCGGGTGGAGGGCGTGCCGCTCGGTCTGTTGGATGCACGCGAGTATGAAGAGGTGCCGTTCCAGGCGGAGCCGGGCGACATGATTGTGCTGTACTCGGACGGCATCACCGATCATGTAAATGCGGCGGGAACGGAATTCGGACGGGGGCGGCTGGCGCAGATCGTGCGCGCACACTGCGGGCACTCGTCGGAGGAACTGACGACTGCGATTTTCCACGAGATGGATAAGTTCGCGAAAGCCATATTCGACGATCAGACTGTGTTTGTGATGAAGGTGGTGGGGGCGGAATGAAGACGCCGACGGACTGCAACTCGCTGGCGGACGTACGCAGCGCGATTGACCGGGTAGATGAGCAGATGATGGCGCTGCTCGGCTTGCGCGCCGATTATGTGCGAAACGCCGCACGGTTCAAGGCGAGTGAAGCGGAGGTCGCGGCACCGGACCGGCTGGCGTCGATGATCGAGACGAGGCGGAAGTGGGCCGAACGCGAGAAGCTGGATCCCGATTTTGTGGAGCGGCTGTACCGCGATCTGGTGGCGCATTTCATCGAACTCGAGAAGCGGCATTTGCGCTAGAGGCTGACCCGGGTTTATCGCCGAAACGCCGAGGCGTAGAGAAAGCGGGTATCGGCCTCGCCCTTGCGCCGGTGCATCACCGGCGGCAGGCATCGTCTTAAATCTCGATCTTCTTCTTCCATCAACGCAGTCAGCTTCGAACTATTTGGAATGCATCTGGAACGCCGAGCATCGACTGGAGCGCTCGACGAACTGCTGATAGCCCTAAAGCCCTAGCCCCTAATATCCCCAATCCTACCCCCTGTGAGCCCCGTATAATAAAGTCGTGCCGAAGACCAAAGAGCTCGAATTGCGCTTTCAGAGAACCGAGCAACAGTTGCGTCTGTTCCAGAAAATCAGCCGGTTTATGGTCCGCGAGATGAGCCTGCAGGAGGTCCTGCGCGGGGTCGTCTCGCTGGTAGTGGAGTACACGGAATGCGACGCCTGCCTGGTGTATCTGCTGGATGGCAACGACCTGGTGTTGTGCGCATCCAATACGCCCCACCCGTCGACGATTGGCAAGCTGCGGATGCGGTCCAACGAAGGTTTGACGGGCTGGGTGGCGCGCGAACGGCGCTTGCTGGCGATTCCCCGCGAGGCATACAAAGATTCCCGCTTTAAGAAATTCGGCGAACTGGAAGAAGACTCGTTCGAGGCATTCCTTTCCGCTCCGGTGATTGCGCGCAATCGTGTGGTGGGCGTGATCAACGTGCAGCACCGCATGCCCCATCAGCACACCGGCAGTGAGATGGAAGTGTTGACCACGGTGGGAGAGCAGGTGGGCTGTGTTCTGGTGCTCGCGCGGATGGAGCCCAGCATGCTCGAGTCGGTGAATCATGTCGAACTGGTGCTTTCTTCGGGACCGATTCTGATGAAAGAGTAAACCGTGTGAACATTCCAACTGTGCGACCCTTGTGCGCGCTGTTGGCCTTCACGGCGTGGGTGACGCCGGTGGTGGCGCAGCGCTGGCAGGTGCAGTACTTCTACGATAAGAACAAATCCACGCTGGCAATTCAGGACATTCACTTCGCTTCGGCCACTCGGGGCGTCGCGGTGGGCGAGATCCTCGATGGCAAGAGCCATAAGCCTGTCTCCGTGGTGACGTCCGACGGTGGCGCCCACTGGCAACTCATCGACCTTAAAGAGCCGCCGCTCTCCCTGTTCTTTCTCAATGAAACTCTGGGATGGATGGTGACGACGAAAGGTCTGTGGCAGACCACAGAGGTAGGCAAGACCTGGCGCAAAGTTCCGGGACTCCCGTCTGACGTGCTGCGCGTATTTTTCTTGGATGAGAACTACGGACTGGCCGTCGGGTCGAAGAAAAAGGTCGAAGAAACCCGCGACGGCGGCGCCCATTGGGCTCCTTTGAAGGCCGCGTCGGAACCGCCTGGACAGCCGAATTACAGCGTCTACAATTGGGTGGCGTTCGCAACCCCGAAGGTAGGCTTGATCAGCGGCTGGAACCTGCCGCCTCGCCGCTTCGAGCAGCGCTTGCCGGACTGGATGGATCCGCAAGACGCCATGAGCCGCTACGAGACGCCGCATCTCTCCTATTCGCTGGTGACCAACGATGGCGGCAAGACCTGGGAACCACATTCGTCCTCGCTGTTCGGCGATATCTCGCGAATCCGTTTCGGACCGATGGGCATGGGCTTGGGGCTGATCGAATACTCCAATGCGTTTCGCTATCCCTCGGAGGCCTACAGGATCGACTGGGTGAAAGGCACCAGTTCGACCGTCTACCGCGACCGCCGGTTCGCGGTCAGCGACATCTGGCTCTCTCCCGATGGCACTGCCTATCTTGCCGGCACCGTAGTGCCCGGCCCGATCCGCAACGTGGTGCCTGGCAAAGTGCAGGTGCTGAAGAGCAAAGATTACAACAACTGGAGCGAGATGACGGTGGATTATCGAGCTAGCGCCAATCGTGCAACCTTCGCGGTAGTGGACGAGGACAACATGTGGCTGGCCACCAATAACGGGATGATTCTCAAGCTCGTGAAGTAAAAGAACAGACCGGCGAATCGTCGTTTTATGCACAGGCGATTCACCGCACTTCTCTGTAACTGATTCGAAACAAAGCAGTAAAATGTTGAGGAAAAGGCTGCTTTTTTCGCCGAAATGGTTTGACCGACGCGGCCTTTCAGGATCATAGTGAAGAAGGTTCCAGGAGGTTTGAGGAACAGCAAGCCTCCGAAAACGTAGCGGGCCTGGAACGGTGATCCGCAGCCGAAACACTAGAGATAGAAACCGGCGGCGGGGAGCGAAGGGAAATCGGGCGTGTTCGGAAGGCGGGCCGAGAGGCCGCGAGTCCAGCAGAACGCTTTGATCCGGCGGGACGTAAAAATCCCTAAGGGGAGTGGAGGTTGGACGAGTGGTCACTCGAACGAGCTGTGGAGACTGCAACGGGCCAGAAGCAGTGAGGCGGCCTTTGGCTGGGGCAAACCAGCAGAAGGCAGCGGAGCAGAAAGGCCGAACGGGCAGAGGAAGCGGCGAGTAGGGATGTGAAGTAACAGGCCAGGAACGTTGACTCCGGAATGGAAGCCGAGAAACACGGCGGCGTTGCGGACGAGGGAAAGGTCGTTACGAGCATCCGGCCCCGATCGAAAGACAGAACGCGGCGTGTCTGGAAGCATTGATCTGGTGACTGGGAAAAACGGTCATCGGGGAGCAGAAAGGCTAAACGTCCGGCTCTTTTGAATCGCATTGTTCAGTACCGTGCATGCCGGTGGTGAACAGAGCTGGGAATCGGGTCGCCTGGAACCACTCCTGTTTTATGGGGCCACATCCGAGGCCCCCAAGACTTTTCCCCCGCCTATCTCGCGACCCCAGCGTGTTCCGCAACGTAGCGATCCACAAAAAGGGCGAACGCCTTCTGCATAGCAATCCGTGCCGTTTCACCGCGCTTCAAATCCTTGCCTTCGATCTCGTGGACCGGCAGAAGATCGCGAGTCGTCGAGGTGATGAAGACTTCGTCTGCGGATTCCAGCTCGGCGGGCTTCAGATTCTTTTCGCGCACCTCGATTCCGGGGATCTGGATTTCGAGTAATACTTCGCGGGTGATGCCGGGCAGGCATCCGGAACTCAAGGGCGGAGTCCACACCTGACCACCCTGGGCCGCGAAGATGTTGGCGGAGGTGCATTCGGCCACCTCGCCGTGCTCGTTCAAGAGCACCACCTCGTCGAATCCGCGGCGCTGCGCATTCTCCAGCCAAGTGAGGTTCATCGCCCAGGAGAGGATCTTGGTCCCGGCGAATGGACATGCTGCGTGGCGTCCGTTGGTCTGGTAAGCGAGTTTCACGCCGCCGCCCCAATTTTTCGAGTCTGCGGTCAGCGCAATCACGTCGCTAGGACGATCCGGCGACGGATTTGCCCACATCCCGCCCCCGTTGCGCACGATGACCAGCCGCAGCGTCGAATTGTGTGCTCCATTCGCGTCAATCAAATCGAGCAGCCTGCGCCGAATTTTCTCGGGATCGGCAGGCAGCGGTACGTGCATCGCATTGGCGTCGCGGGTGATGCGAGCCCAGTGCCGCTCAAACGCGAAAAGGACTCCATCTGCCACGCGCAGGGTGCTGAAGACCCCCCATCCGGACAGCAGCCCGACCTGACTGGCCGAAAGAGCTGCATCCGTAGCGGGCCGGATCATTTCATTGTGAAGGATGTGACGATGGAGCACCCGCCTATTTTACCAAGGCGATTGTGCCAGACTGGAGTTATGCCGCTGGGCCGCATGTTGATTACTGCCGGCCTCGTGCTGGTGGGGGTGGGACTCCTGGTGACGTTCGCGGGACGCCTGCCCATCAGACTGGGGCGTCTGCCGGGCGATATCTACATTCAGGGCAAGAACGGCAGCTTCTACTTTCCACTGGCTACCTGCGCTTTGATCAGTCTCTTGCTGACGCTGGTGATGTGGGTTCTGCGGAAGTGAACTACTTGAGGCGGCCCATCTTATCCAGGGGCCAATAGACGAAAACGGCGCGCCCGTAGATGTTGTCCCGGGGGACATAGCCCCACGTCCGGCTATCGCTCGAGGAATTGCGGTGGTCGCCCAGAACGAAGTATTTATCGTTCGGCACCACTTGCTCTTCGCCGTCGCGCCAGGAAACATTGTCCCGATTGATCGGCGGCACGTACTCTTCTTCCAGCAACTGGCCGTTCACCCACACCTGCCCGCCGTCCACACGGATCCGATCGCCGGGCACCCCAATCACCCGCTTGATATACGACTTGCTGGTGTCGCCGGGATACCAGAATACGACTGTGTCGCCGCGGGCGATATTCGAGAGTCCGAATCGATAGGTGAACTTATTGATGAAGATGCGCTCGTCGTTCAGGAGCGTAGGGGTCATGCTGGTGCCTTCTACCTTGACTGGCTGGTAGATAAAAACAATCAGCACGACTGCGATCAACACCGAAAACGCCAGGTCGCGCACCCACGAAAGCGCACTCCACAGGCTGGATCGGGTACGCTCTTTCGCGCGCTCACTCTCCAGGGGAAGCGCCGGGACGACCGCCGGGTTGTCGTATTCCTGCATCCCAGGTCCGCTACCCATGATTATACTGCTTTCAAGGTAGGGAGTGCGGCGTTTGGCCGCAGGGGATGCTGCGAAGGCCAGTTAAGACGACCAGTCCAGATTCATGCCTCCATGCGGCTCTTGAGTGAGCAAACGAACCTGGGCGCCTCCGAAAGCTGACTGCCCCATCATCCAGGACCCGTCCAACGGCGCGATTAGCATGCCTATGCTCTATTGTCGCTGGGAATGGGCAACAGTCCGAAAAGCCTCGGCAAGAGTGCCGAGGCTGCAGACAGGAGTGTCCGCGCCACGTCAGATGAATTCATGACCCAGACACCCACGTACCGCGCGCCGATGCGCCCCCCGGTTCTAAGGCACCAGCATCACGGGGGCCTGCCAGAAGTTCGCCTTCTGATTGGTCGGATCCACCACGCTCACCTGGCAGTCGTATTGCCCTGGCTGGAGCTTGTCCAGCGCAATGGCGAACTTTAGCGGCACTGCCTTCGATTTGGCATCGAGCCCATCCGTCACCGGAAGTGCCGGAGTCTCAAACGCCTTCGTCTGCCCGCGGTAGAAAGTCACAAACGCGACCAGGGGCTGCGTACTCGTGGTCGCGGTCCGCTCGTACGCCTGCAAATAGATGTACATCTCTTTGCTCTTGCTGAACACCCGCGTGACGCTCGGAATCAGCTTCAACCCGTCCTGCACCAGCGGATTGGCGGCTTCTACCTTATCTTTGCCCGCGGTGTACAACGAGTCCCGCATGTCCACGCGCTGGCTGCTCAGCACCACCGAACTGATCGGAACCCGCTTGTCTTCCTTGAGCAGATTTGGAATCAGGAACTTGTTCATGTAAGTGCCGATGCGACCCGTCTCGTCATCGCGGGCCAACACTTTGATGGTGTACGTCCCCGGCAACAGGGTATAGCCGGTGACGTACTGGATCGGCACCTTGGCCCACTGTTGCGCGGTCCCGCCCGTGAGCTTCGTGTCCACCTTATCGCGAATGTTCTGGATGGTGGCGCCGTATTCATCTTTGATTTCGCCAATGAAGTCGATCACCGTCCGTTCGGCGCCACCTCGGCGTGCAAGCGCCAGCTCGCGCCCGGGGATCTTCATCACCACAGGCACATAATACTCGGCGCGGTTCAGCTGAAAATAATTCACCTCCATCTGAATCGTGAGGTCGGTGATCGGGTCGCCTAACATTAGAGCGTCTTCCAACTGCCGTTCCTTGTCGGCGGCGTTGAATTTTCCGAAGACCTTCGGCCCTAAGTATCCCGCGCGATAGTCCAGCTTGGCGCTGAGTTCCTTGAGTTCGATCTTGATCTTGCGGAACTTGCCGTCGGGATTGCTGTTGGTGCTGTAGTACCCAAGGATGTAATAGCTATTGTTGGCCTTCTGCGCATTCACGATGCCCAGCGAAAGATCGTTGACGTCGAACAGTGCCTTCCCGCCGGTATCCGCCGCCAGCGAGTACATGGTGTCCTGCGACCGTTGCAGCCGGGTCGTCAGCGCCATCGCTCCGGCGCCGGAGTACATACCCAGTCCGCCCGGATTGGGTGAATGGGCGTCTCCCAGAGGTGCCTGTGCGACCAAGCCGCGTGCATCGATCGGCCACAACGACACATTCGCGCGCGCCGCGGCATTGGTGGTCGCGCGCATCTGCGCCTGGTTGTCCACACCCTGCAGCGTCAAGCCGCTCGCAAAGTAGATCATCGACTTCTTTTCGTTGAGGCCCGCAAGCATATTGACCGCGGTCTGCAGCGCGGCCAACTGGCGGTCGGTGTTGAAGATATTGAATTCGCTATCGTCTTGGCCGAATGCCGCGCCGGTATCGCCCGAAGCTGCGTCGTTGTCGTCGCCGGTAAAGCCTTGGTCCTCTCCCACGATCAGCGTTTCGATCTGCTGGTTCAGTGCGTCCTTGTCGTCGGTGAAGTCTTGCAGCACCTTCACGGAGCCGCTCGAGTACTCCATCATCGCCATCAAGTCCTGCTTGGTCATCTGCGTCAGCACGAACTTGCGGGCGGCAGCCAGGGCGCGCAACTGGTCGGGAATCGGCATCGCGCTCATGTCGAAGTACAGCACCAGGAGGCGGCGATTCTTGTAGCGGATGTCGCCCGGCTTCTCCACCGCGATCTGGTTCTTGGTGAGCGAATCGACTGCCGGTTTCTTCAATTCGGCCGCGGTGGGCTTGACGGCTTCCGCCGCAGCCGCCGCCGCGGGGTCCGGTTCCGCGATCTCGTCGAGCTTCTGGAAATAGCAGAAGCTGATGGTCTGCGGCTTGCCGTCCTCAGTGACGACGAAGTCCTTGGCGGTCAGGCCTTCGATCACCTTCCCGTCCTTGTCCTTCACCGACACCATCTCTTCCACTAACTGAGAGAGGCTTGTGAACTTCACTGGCTCGCCGGCGGCCGGAGCTTGATTAGAAGATGCCGCAGGCTTCGGCGGCTGGTTTTGTGGAACCGCCACCAACGGAAGCAGGAAAGCGATCAGGAAAGGTCGTATCGTTCGCATGTCAGAACCTCAATCGCAAAGTGGCACGTACTACACGCATCTGATTGGGGCTGGCGTTAAGTCCGAATTGCGGGCTCAGGATATTCGTCGTCCAGCTCTGGAAGGTGACGTGGTTGAGAGCATTGCTCATATCAAACCGCAGATCCAGACTGTGGCGGTCGCCCACCGTGAAGGAACGCCCCATCTGGCTATTCAACGTGAATTGGCCCGGACCAATGATGGAATCGCGGCCGGCGTCGCCCCACTCGCCTGCAAGAGGCGCCGAGAAAGCTGCTGGATTCAGATTCAATCCCGGAGGAGCGGCATAGAGACTGGCTCCTGTATAGTTCGGCCGGATGCCTGTGATTCCGGTGCCCACTACGGGAGCCGGATAGAACGGCGTCAGCGGCAATCCGCTCGACACGTTGATCTGGCTGGTGATGGTCCACTCCTTCAGGAGCAGTCCACGCCACCCGCTCAGAAGCGCACCGCCTGCCACTCCGACACCGGTGCTGTACTGGATCTGCACCTGCAAGGTGTGATGCGAATCGAAATTGGACAGCGCGCGTTCAGCACTCAGATTGAGCCAATTCTGAGCGATCACGGCACCACCTTTGCCGCCCAAGGCCGCGTCATCGATGGCTTTCGACAAGGTGTACGAGACACTCGAGGTGAAGCCGTTGTGCAACCGGCGCCGCAACTGGATGGTACCCGCTTCGCGCGTCGAATTGCCGTTGGAGGTCAAATATCGGTAACCCGGCAGACAGATCGGGCATGGATTAGCCACGCCTTCCGGATATGTGTTGGGATAAAACGACTGCTGTCCGCGGGTGCCTTTGATCCCATTGTAGATGGCGGTGACGATCAGCGCCGCCGGCAAGTCGCGCTGCGCCGATACCTGCCAGTTCTGCACGTAGCCCACGCGAAGATTCGGATCCACTGCAAAGGTGTTGCTGACGACATTGGGAGGGGTGTTGAATCCGTCGGCCAAGGTGAGAGGATTGGCAGGGCTGTTCTGCACGCTCGAACTCTTCGAGAGCGGATACTGCTGCAGCATGTTCTGGGCAATCACCTGGTAGATGGATGTGTCGTAGTAGACGCCGTATCCTGCACGGATGCTCAGCGACGATGCCAGGAAGGGATGCCAGGCGATCGCAATCCGTGGCTGAAATTCATGTTTGTCGGGCTTGATCAGGGAATCGGGATAGTGCAGGCCCGTCACTGATCCAACGGGAGCGTTGGCAACGATGGGCGAGATCGGGCCATAGAACGGAGCGATGTCCAGGTTGACCAGCCGCCCGTAGAGTTCCGTGATCGGCGTACTGTAGTCCCAGCGGAAGCCGAGCTTCATGGTGAAGCCGGCGCGTACCCGCCAGTCGTCTTCGACGAACGCGTCATAGACCTTTGACCGCAGATACTTGTCGGCATTACCGAATGCGATGGAGCTTTGATCGGGCACACCCAGCAGGAAATCGGCAAAGTCGAAACCGGTTCCCTGCACCGCCACTCCATTCAAAATCTGCTGCGTCGCTGTGCCGTTGAACGTGAATCCGCCGCGAGGATTGGCTTGCGACAGAATATTGAACTCCTGGAACCGGACGTCGGTTCCGAAATCGAAGTTGTGCGAACGCCGGTTCCACTTGGTATCCAGCGTCAAGCTGGTGGTCTGGTTCCGGTTGTGATTGAAGTTCCCGTCGGAAAGCCCGGTGATGCTGCTGGCGAAATTCAGAGCGGGCGGGCCCCAGTTGATGGGGTCCTGATTATTTCCGCCGATTCCGGCCTGGCCGGAAATGTTCTCCTTGTTCGCAAAGTACGGATTCGTTTCGGTTGTCGAACGATTGTAATCCACCGATACGAGCGAAAAGATGCGAGTGCCGAAACGATGATTGAAGGTCGCGCTTCCATGAACGCCCGTCGTATCCAAGGTGTCGATGAACCCGAATCCGGCCGTGTTAGGGTTCACGGAATGGCTTCGGCTATAAGCGAAAAGTCCATACACCTGGTTCTTCGGACTGAGTGTCTTGCTCAACCGCGAATTGATATCGTCCGCGGTGGTCGAACTGACGATCGGGATCTGGTAGTTGTAGCTGGTCGAGGCGAAATTTGGAGCTGGGAAAAGGCTCAGCAGTGCCTGCGCCTGCGGGCTGATACGGTTCTGCGGAATCGCGTTGTTGGGAAACGGCTGCCCGGTGGTCGGATCGAAGATCTGTACGGGAGTTCCCTGGGGTGTCAGGACCTGCGAAAAATCGCCAGCCCGCTCCGCCGCCGTAGGCATCAGCCCCGGCGTGGTGCTCCCATTGCGATTTCGCGCCCAGGAATAGCTCACGAAGAAGTTGATGGGGTATCGCGACGCCGGAATGATGTGCTTGATGTTCAGCGGTCCGCCGAAAGACGCGATGCCTTGGAACCGATTGGTGGACGGCTTGGGAACAAACTGGCCGCTCAGCGAATAAGGGCTGGCATCCAACGCGGAGTTGTCGAGCACAGTCGCGATCGACATCTGATAGGGCGACCGGAAGCCGCGCCGGTTATTGCCGAAGGCCGGATTTTGCGCGAAAGGCGAGGACGCTCCGTTGTTCTGGCTGCCGTTGATCAGGAGGCCGTCGGAAGGGCCGCTGTCGGCGGCTGGAGAAGCCGCGGAACCGGGCGCCGGCGCTGGCGTGTCGGGTGGCTTGGCTGCGTCGGTTGCGGCATTCACACCAGTCCGCTGAAAGCCGCTCTGCGCGGTGGTAGTGGGTGCCGCGCCGTTCTTGCCCTTCTTCGGCGGTGCGGGTGGCTTTTTGCCGTTCACTGCTTGGGCGGCCTGCGCGATGCTGGGAGCGGACGGCGCCGGGTTGTTTCCAGCCGCCGGGGTTTCCCCGTTTTGGGGTGGAGCCGAAGCCGTAGTTGTGGCCGGAGTCGCAGGTGCGGCCGGAGGCGGTGCTGACGCCTTGATCTCGTCGAACGGCAGCATTTTCAGTTCCCATACCGCACTGGGAGCATTCGGGCCGACCGCCACTTCCTGCTTGATCGGAGCGAAAGTGAGCATCTCGACCTGGATCGTCCAAACTCCCTCCGGCAAATCGGGAAAGGAATAGGCGCCCTGCTGATCGCTCACCGCCATCAGCCGCTTATCGCCCTGAGTCATCGTAATTGTGACCCCGGGGACCGGCAGACCAGCGAATTTCACCTGTCCGTGATGTTCCGCGGCCGTCAGGCTGATCACCGCCAGACACCCTAAAATGCTGTTCCTGATAAACTTGGGAATTCGCTTCAGTACTGTCAAGATCCTGCTCCTCGATTCAACGGGCCCACCCGAAACTCGCATGTTCCGCCAATGCTCCGCGGTGCCACTCGCGCTAAAGCCATCCTATTCGTTAGGTTACGCAGCATCAGTTCGATTTGTTCGAAACTATGGCGTGCACTGACACGTCGCCCTCTGTTTTGCGCTGTCTGTATGACGCTGTAACTCGAATAGTGTTTAACATAATGTGCGGTTTTTTTCGCAGATCTGGTTCAGGCCGGTACTTTCACGTCAGGCACACAGCCGCTTGTCCCTTGGACGCCAATTCGTGCAAAATGGCTCTAAATTACATACTTTGTTGTACGGTTGGCCCACCTAGTTCTCCGTCGGCACACGCTCCGCGCGATCGATCACCAATACCTCAGTGGGCAATTTGCGCGCTTCCAGCTTGAGTCCCAATTGCTCCTGCACCAGATGCGGCAATCCTGCTCCTCCTAGCATCTTTTTGGCGTTCACGATCGGCTGGGTCTTGTCCATCTCGTCGCCATCTCCTGACTTGGCCGTCTCCAGGTCAAAGTCGAAGAATCCGCTTAAACCAGTCATATCCAAAACCGGCCGCTCCATTTGCCTCGAGAGCAAGTCGCTCAATTGGCCCATAGACATGTGGGGAATCGTAACCGTGTTGCCGACAACTTTGATCTTTCCCGCCGCTGCGTCCTCGGAAGGGCGGAGCTTGGGCGGATTCTTGCCCTGAATCAGGGCGTACACCAGCATCTCTTTCTTGTCGCGATGCAGGGTCAAATTGAATCGATCTGCCAGCAGCGCCTGAAGCATCGGTTTCATCTCGTCCGCGGAGGCGGGACCCGATGCCTTTGCCACAATCTCGTACACCTCTGAATCCATCCACGACGGCCCCGATATTTGATAGTCCTTGACCCCGTACGCCCATCGCAAGCAGGTATTCAAAGTCGCATTGCGAATCGTCAGATTCCCGGGCGAAACATCAATCGAATCACGCGCTTTAGCCTTCTCGATGGAACTCATCTTCAGAGCTTTCACGGAAGCAACTTCAAATGCTGGAGCCTGCGGCGCCGACTGTCCATACGCCGGCCAAAACGCGAATCCCACGATGCCGACACCAATGACCGCTCGTCTCATCCTTCCCTCCTCCGTATTGCCGATTAACGGAGAGACGCCACCGTGAAATGATTTGTGACACAGGGCAACCCGCTCAAGAGCCATCCTTCCCGGTGAGCCGTCGCAGCGTTTTTTCCGCCTCCTGCACATCTTCCAGGGTCAGCTTACCCGATTCGATCAGGTGGGCCATGACCGGCTGCGTCCGGCCGCCAAACAAGGCCAGCACGTCATCGATCAGGCGATTCTGCGCGGCATGACGCGAGACGACCGCTTCGAAGATGTGGGCGTTGCTGATCTTCTTCACACGCTGCAAGGCCTTCTTCGTCTCCAGCCGGTATACCGTGGTCTGAATCGTCGTATAGGCTGGCCTGCCGAGCTCCGGGAACGCCTCCTGGATCTCGCGAATGGAAAGAGCTCCACGATTCCAAAGCGCCTCCATGATCTGCATTTCGAGTTTCGTCAGCTTGGGCAGAGCCATAATGCGGTTTACGAGCTACTATTGATGTTTGTAATTCTACTACGGTCATGGTCCGCCCCGCAAGCTGTCAGCAAGCCTCAGCTGTCGGCAAGCCTCACCTGCGCCCGTCCGGGGCGTCTGTCATAAGAGCCGATATATAATCGTTCTGAACCAAAAGGAGAAAACTAAAGATGAAACGTCACACTCAAGTGGCGGCGCTTGCCCTCACCGTGGTAGCCGCCCTCGTTGCACAAGCCCCCAAGGGATGGAAGATGCGCGTCGACCACAGCACGTCTTCGCAGGATCCGGATGGGACCGGAAATATCAGTTTCGTGACTTCAGGATCGGGCTTTCATGCCACGAATCCGGCGGCGGCGATTTACTGGAATCCCGCCGACAAGGCTTCCGGAACCTACACGATCAAAGGTACCTTCACGCTGATGAAACCAAGCGGCCACACCAACTATTACGGCATTGTATTTGGCGGGAGCGACCTCGATGGTCCGCAAGCCAAGTATCTCTATTTCATGGTGGCGCAGAACGGGACCTGGCTCATCAAGCGGCACACGCCCGACGGACAGGCTGAAAACGTATCCTCGCGCACTCCCAGCGATGCCGTAAAGAAGCCGGATGACACTGGGAAATCCACCAATACGCTGGAAGTTCGCGTAGGCGCTGACAAGATCGACTATGTAGTGAACGGAACAGTTGTAAACTCTACTCCGAAATCGGGAGCAACTGCAAATCCCGATGGCATTTACGGCATCCGCGTGAATCACCTGCTGGAGGTGCAAATCGACGGCTTCGCGATGACGAAATAGCAACACTCCGGAGGGCGACGGCGAACGGGTCCGAAATCAGAGCCCGTCCGTCCCGTCCTCAGCGCGCCAAATTGCGCTGCCGTCGAGCGAGAGATGCCAGCGTCGTCTTCGCCGTCGCCTCCAGATCGGACTGCGCCTTATTCCAATCCGCCTCGCTCGTTCCCGCTGGCCGATTCGCACTGGTGAAGTATCCCGGCACCAATTCCAGAAGATCGCGCGCGGCCGCCTGTCCGGTAAGGAATTGCTCATGAGATGGGTACGGCACTTTCTCAATATTGACTGTCGTCAAGAATAGGGCGAGGATCATCTGGCGCTGGTCCTGTAGTGTCTTCTCGATACCGCTCGAGAGCAGCTGGAGCGCGGTGTCCACGACCTTTCCGGGCTGGCCCGATCCGTTGTACGCCAGAACATAGTAGTAGAGCCGGTCGGCCTTGAAGTCCGACTCCGCATATTTCTCCGTCCAGGAATCCAACTCCTTCAGTGCCTTCCCGAATCGGTGGCCTTCGATATCCTGGATCGCCGCGCTGGCCGCTTCGTATTCGCCAGGCTTGCGGAACTGCTTATCGTGTTGACGGCGGCCATCCGCTGGGTTGGTCGACTTTTGTGGCGGCGTGCCCTTCGGGGGTAGCGTCGACTTGGGTGTAGTGGCCGGCGGTGCCGCCTTCGCTGCAGGCGAAGATGCAGGTTTCGGCGGACCCAGCGTCACCAGCCCCGTATACACCGGCACAGGGAAGGGCACTTCGACCGTCTCCGGCGGAGGAGCGGGCGCCTGCGTGACCACCACCACGGGAGGCTGCGGTGCGGGATTGATCACGATGACAGGCCGTGTGCTCCTCTTCTCATACGTGATGCCATCCAGATTCGGCGTGACGCGCGTACTGCCAACGCGCAACTCGGGACGCATCGCCTCCAGCCGCGACCAAAGAAACATCGGAGAAGGCAAGGCCTGCACGAAATCGGCCACGGTGAGCGGCTCCGGCGGCGCTGATACGACAATCGGTCCGTTGCCCGGGGATGGCATGAAAGACTGCCAGGAATACCCGGCTGGATCGATCACCGTGGTGTTCTCCTGGAAGTTCGCAAACGTCAGCCAGGCGTTCTGAAATTGCAGCGGATTGCCTTTATCGGGGTCCGGGGGATTCCAGATCTCGCCGGGCGCCAACGGGCCCCAGCCCACCAAAGTCGGCGCCTTCGAATTGCCGCGCATCCAGAACACGTCACCAGGCTTGAAGATCGAACTGTTGGCGGGTGCCCACACCCACCCGAGGTTCTCCCGATGAGTCCATCGTCCATAGTGATATGGCAGCCACCCCCACGCGTCGTCGCTCACCCACGTGTAGCCGAGCGTGTCGTACCAGCGCCAGCGCCCCTTCTCGAAAGGCTTCCAATCGTCCTGCGATTTGGGTTTCCAGACCGCGCCCAAGTCCTCTGTCTGGATCCAAGTGCCGGCGCTGTCGAGATCCTGCGCACCGAAGCGCTGTCCCACATGCAGGCCGGACGTGGCAGCCACCAGCGCCTTGTCCCGCTCCAAGCTCCATTTGTCCAGGTCCACCGCGGTAATCTCGCGATCCAGGAAAAAGCGCGTGGGATTGGCCGGCTCCACCCGCGCCGTCTGCCCCTCGCGCAGTTCCAGTTCTGCGGCGGGCGACGAGAATCGCACCGATCCTTGCAGGACCGAGATTTGGCTGGCCGTGTCCCCAGCTTCCAGACGAATGCGCGCGCCCCGTTCGAACGTCACCTGCGCCCCGGGCACCACTAGCATCAAGACGTCCTTGCCTTCGGCCTGGCCGGTTAACCACGCCGTTCCGTGATCCAGCGAAAGCAAGGTGACGCGTTGGCCCGTGGATAGCCTCGTGTAGTCCGAGATCTCGATCTGAGAGTCGGCGCCCAGCCGGCAGACACTTCCCTCATCCAGCTCAATCTCGAGGCGCGATTCGGCTGCGGTGCGGACCCAGGTGGCTTCCGGGAGCGGAAGATTGCGCTCCGCTGGGATCCACGGGTCGGCGGCCTGGAGTTGTACTTCCACATCGCCCTGGAACTCGCCCAGCCGGGCATAGCGTGCCTGCGCCGCAAAGAGGGCGGCAGGCAGCAGGAAGACGATCAAGCGCCTCATTTTGGGTCCTCTCGTAAGTTGACGCTCGCCGCCACGAGGGCGTGGAGTCGAGTTCTGCACCAGTCTTACACGGCTCACCACTGTAAAATGAGGCATGACGGACGCGGCCATTCTCGCTCACATCTCCCACCTGCCGCACGCCCGTGCGAATTTCAAACAACTCGTGCGCGAACTCGGGGCCAAGGGCGAGCAGCGCGAGGAACTGGAGATGGCCCTCACTCGGCTGACCGCCCGCGGCGAATTGATCGAGACTCGCGCCGGCCAGTACACGGTCACCGCCCGCAGCCGCGAATTCGTCGTTGGGCGCCTCAACATGCACCGCGATGGTTACGGATTCGTCATCTCCGAACGGCCGATCGAGGGGCTGGCAGGCGACATCTTCATTCCTCCTGAATCCGCCGAGAAGGCCATGCACGGAGACCGCGTGGTCGCGCGGATCGGCCGAATCGAATCCGACGGGCGCGCGGACGGCGAAATCGTCAAGGTCCTGAAACGAGCACACCCCACCGTGGTGGGCGAATTCCGCATCAACCGCCGCGGCCAGTTCGTTGCGCCGCTCGACGACCGCATCCAGCAGTGGATCCAGATTCCCGACGGAATGGAACTGCCCGCGGGCGGTCCTACCCTCGACCGGATCGGCGTGGTGGCACCGAAGATTTCGTCCGTCGAAGAGTTGCCCGGCATGGTGGTGAACGTCGAGCTGCTGGAGTATGCGGAGCACGGTTCGGCGCCGGTGGGTCGTGTGATCGAAGTGCTGGGCCACCCGGACGATTTTGGTGTCGACGTGGAGATCGTCATCCGCAAGCATCATCTGCCGAACCACTTTCCGCCCGAGGTGCTAGAGCAGGCGCAGGCGGTGCCCGAGACGATCACTGCGCACGAACTCGAAGGGCGCCGCGATTTCCGCGACTTCGACATCGTCACCATCGATGGCGAAACGGCCCGCGATTTCGACGACGCGGTGTGGGTCGAAAAGCTGGCCAACGGAAACTACGCCCTGCAAGTGCACATCGCCGACGTGAGCCATTACGTGCGCCCAGGGACGCCTATCGATGCCGAAGCGCGGCTCCGCGGCACCAGCGTCTACTTCCCGGATCGCGCCGTGCCGATGTTGCCCTACGAGCTTTCGACGAATATCTGTTCGCTGGTTCCGCATGCCGACCGGCTGGTACTCTCGGCGCTCCTGGAGTTGGATCATCAGGGAGCAGTCGTGGCGCAGGACTTCACCGCCGGGGTGATTCGCAGCGCGGAGCGCATGACGTACACCAACGTCCACCTGCTGCTGGAAGGAGACTCGGCACTGCGCGAGCGCTATGCGCCGCTGGTTCCGCGCTTCGAGTTGATGCGCGAACTGGCGCTGATCCTCAATCGCAAGCGCGTCAAGCGCGGCTCCATCGATTTCGACCTGCCCGAGCCCCTGATTGAATTCGACGAGTGGGGCGCCATGACCGGCGTCACCCGTGCACCCCGGAACATCGCCCATTCCATCATCGAGGAGTTCATGCTGGCGGCCAACGAAGCCGTGGCCGCGCATCTGGAGCATGTCGCCGAAGCTTCCATCTATCGCATCCACGAGAAACCCGACCCCAAGCGCGTAATGGAGTTTGAAGAAGTGGCCGCGCATTTCGGCTATTCGCTCGGCGTAGGAGCGGTGCGGGTGAAGCGGTTTGCATATACCGACAAGCGCCGCGACGGCAGCAAGCAGCGGCGCGACATCGAGATTCCCGAATCGGAGATGAAGATCTCGTCGCGGCATTATCAGAGACTGGTGGCGAAGATCGAGGGAAAGCCGGAGGAGCGGATCCTCAGTTACCTGATGCTGCGCTCGCTCAGACAGGCACGCTACAGCACCGACAACGTGGGACACTTCGCGCTAGCCGCAGACACATACACCCACTTCACGTCCCCGATTCGCCGGTATCCGGATCTCATCGTTCATCGCCTTCTCCGCGCCAGCTTTGCCTCGAGCCCTGGTCCGTGGCTCCCACTCCCTGAACTGCAGCGCATTGCCGATGAGTGCTCGCAGTCCGAGCGGCGCGCGGCCGATGCGGAACGCGAATTGGTGGAGTGGAAAAAGGTGAAGTTCATGGCCGAGCGGGTTGGCCAGGACTTCGACGCGCTGGTGATCAGCACCGCGAAATACGGGCTATTCGTCGAATTGGAAGAGTTGTTCATCGAAGGCCTGGTGCCCATCGACACGTTGCCGGGCGACGAGTATGCCTACCAGGAGACCGTGCGCAAGGTGGTCGGCAAGCGCACGCGCCGCGAGTTCTCGATCGGCGACAAGGTGCGCGTGATTCTCGACCGTGTGGACGACAGTCAGAGGAAACTTCAGTTTTCGATCCTGGAAGACGCCCCTAAGCCGCGCAAGAAAAAGAGGGCCCAGGAGCCGGGAGCCAGAGGCCAGGGAGCCTCCCGGTGACTGCGGTTTCTCCGGTTCCACTGCGTCGCGAGCAACGGCCTGCCGAGGCGCACCTTGCCGCACTGACCGGCTTGCGATTCCTGCTGGCGCTTTGGGTCATCGTCTTTCATCTGACCGGGCCCGGCGATATGCTCGAATCGGCGTCGCAACACCTGCCGGGGGCCCTCCATGACTTCATCCGCGGCGGCTACCTGGCGGTCACTACTTTTTTCGTGCTCTCGGGCTTCGTGTTGTCCCGTAGCTATGCACGCAAGCGCTGGAACAGATCGAACCTGTTGCGCTACGGTGTGGGCCGCCTGGCGCGCGTTTATCCGGTCTATTTGCTGAGCCTGGTGCTGGTCTCGCCTTTCATTTTTCTCGATCGCGTGCCGGGAAAAGGCGCTCTGGTCGCCGCATACGGTCTTCTGTTACAGGGTTGGATCATCAATCTCCCTGTGGGGTGGAACACTCCCGCCTGGTCGCTCTCGTGCGAGATTTTCTTCTACCTGCTGTTTCCGCTCGCTGCGGTGCTGCTACAAGGCGCCAGTTGGCGCAAGACTGCGGCCATAGGATTGGCAGCGTGCTGCCTGACTCGCGTGCTGTGGGCGGTGGGCGTTTCCGATGGCATCAAGCCCTTGATCCACTTCTCCGATTTCCTGATGGGCATCGCCGCTTCCCGCGCCTACGATCTGCTGCTTCAGGCCGACCGGCGCCCGCACGGCGCATGGCTCTATCTCCCCGGCGCCGTTCTCGGCGCGACGCTGATCACATTCCCAAACCTCCTGCCCCCGCACGTGGACCTCAACAGCGCACTGCGGCCTCTGAACGCGCTACTTCTGGTCGGTTTTGCATTAGGCGGAGGTCCTGTGGCGCGCGCCCTTTCCTCGCGAATCGCGGTGTACCTCGGAAAGTCGAGCTACGCCATGTACATCCTCCATGTGCCGCTGTTGTGGTGGGTGCCGCGATGGCATTTGCCGTGGAGCGGCGCGATCTGTGGCGCCATTTACCTTGCGGCGGTAGTTGCCATCTCCGCATGCGTCTACGGATGGTTCGAGGAGCCGGCGAATCGCCGCCTCCGTTCACGCCTCGAGATTGCCCTTCAGTCCTAATTCCTCGGCGCGGCTCTGCATGGCCTTGACGCAGAATTCCACGTGCTCGTCGAGCGGTATCCCCAATTCCTGCGCACCCTCCACGATGTCCTGCCGGTTGACGGAGCGGGCGAACGCTTTGTCCTTCATCTTGCGCTTCACCGAGGACACATCCACTTCGAACACGCTGCGGTGAGGCTTTACGTAAGAGATCGCCGTGATGAAGCCCGCCAGTTCGTCGCACGCGTAGAGTGTCTTTTGGAGCGGAGTCTGGCGCGGCACTCCGGTGTGATTGGCATGCGAGAGAATCGCCCGACGGATCTCCTCGTCCACGCCGCGCTCGATCAGAATCGCTTCGCCTTTCTGCGGATGTTCTTCCAGTGTCGGGTGGATCTCCCAGTCGAAATCGTGCAGCAGCGCGGTGACGGACCATTTCTGTTCGTCCTCACCGAGCTTTCTGGCATACGCCGTCACACATGTTTCGACTGCCAGCGCATGCTTGCGGAGTCCGTCCGATTTGGTGAATTCGCAGAGGATGTCCCAGGCCTTTTCCCGATCGAGCATGAAATCAGGATACCTTGCGAGCCGCGCGCGTAAGCAAGCGCTGCCGCACTGCGAAGGAACTCACTGCCCGGAGAAGGGCTACGGCTGAAGCGGCTTTAGCGCGACGCCCGCCGGCGAACTTCCGAAGCGCCGCAGCGGCAATGCCTATTTCCGTGAGCAACCCCTACCGAGGGTTCGGGTGCCCCCACTGCCGCCGGCGTGACCGTGAGCTGAAACCTGGATCTGCTAACGGAGCGGCGATATCGACAAAAAGCAATCGAAGTCGGGATAGCACGTTCCCAGGTACCCAAAAGGCCTTGCCGCCCTAGCCGTACTGAACCTCACCGGAGTACCATCTAACAACATGGCCTTCTCGAAGCACCTCTTCATCTCCTACGCCCACCTCGATAACGAACCCCTCAGCGACCAGCAGCAAGGCTGGATCACCCGATTTCACGCCTCCCTGTCCACCCTACTCTCCATGCGCATGGGCCGCCGCGCGGAAATCTGGCGCGACTCCAAACTGCGCGGCAACGACGTCTTCGCCGACGAGATCGTCCAACAGTTTCCCAATACCGCGCTGCTCGTTTCCGTCCTCACGCCTCGTTACGTCGAGTCTGAATGGTGCACTCGCGAAGTCCGCGAATTCCTCAAGAGCGCCGAAGCTTCCGGCGGCATCGTCGTCGATAACAAAGCCCGCATCTTCAAAGTCATCAAGGCCCCCGTCGATACCGAGGAGCCTTTGCCCCAAGTCATGAAGGACGCGCTCGGGTATCCCTTCTACGTCTTCGATGACGAAGAGACCCCCATCGAGCTCGACCCCGCCTACGGTGGCGATCTCGCGCAAAAATACAACCTCAAACTCGCCAAACTTGCCTGGGACGTCGCCCAACTCATCAAAAAAATCGAGGCCGCCACGCCCGCGCCAAGCCCGGGCGCGCCGCCTGCTGCCCCCGCCGCAACCGCCGATCCCCCCAAGCCCGTCGTCTACCTTGCTGAGACCAGCTACGACCGCCGCGAAGCTCGCGACTCCCTCGAGTCCGATCTCCGCATGCACGGCTACACTGTCCTCCCCGATCGCCCTCTCTCCGACATCGAATCCGAGTACGTGCAAGCGGTCGGCGAAATGATCGGCCGTTCCAAGCTCTCCGTGCACCTGGTAGGGTCGCGCTACGGCGCTGTGCCCGACGGGCCCAGCGAGAAGTCCGTGGTCATGCTGCAGAACGAGCTCGCCATCCAACAGGCCCGAAAAAATGGCCTGCAGCGCATTATCTGGATGACCGAAGGCAACAAGTCCGAATCCGAGCGCCAGCAGAAATTTCTGGACGCCCTGGTGCGCGACGCGGAACTGCAGTACGGCGCCGACCTCGTCACCGGTGACCTCGAAAAGCTCCGCGGCGTGGTGCATGCCAGCCTCCAAAAGATCGAAAAGCCGCCCGCTGCCGAGCCAGGGCCCGGCCCGCAATCGGCCCGCCTGGTCTATCTCATCTGCGACGAACGCGATCGCAAGGCCACCATTCCCGTCCGCAAGTACCTCAAAGCCCAAGGTATAGAAGTCAAAATCCCGCTCTTCGAAGGCGACGCCAACGCCGTTCGCCAGTCCAATCAGGAACTGCTCACCGAGGCCAACGCGGTCCTCCTCTTCTACGGCGCGGGCGACGAGGCATGGAAGCGCATGGTGGAAAGCGACCTCCGCAAATCGCCCGCGTGGCGTGGCGATCGGCCCGCCCTCCTGCGCTACACCTACCTCGCCGAGCCCTCCACCGACGACAAGACCGAACTCATCGAACTCGAGGAACCGAACCTCATCAGCGCGCTTTCAGGTTTCTTAGAAACCGCCATGGAGCCCTTCACCAAGGAGTTACAGAAGTTGTGACGGCCCGCAATCCGTTCCCCGGCCTGCGCCCTTTTCGCGACGACGAAGAGCACCTCTTCTTCGGCCGTGAGAACCAAGTCAACACCATGGTGGACAAACTGGCCGAGACTCGCTTCCTCGCCGTGGTGGGCACCTCGGGAAGCGGCAAGTCATCTCTGGTGAATTGCGGGCTGCGTCCCGCGCTCCATCGCGGACTGATGGCCAAAGCCGGCACCGCCTGGCGTATCGCGCAGTTCCGGCCGGGCACGCGTCCCATCCAGGCGCTCGCGACGGCGCTGGCGCAGGATGGCGTGCTGTTTACGCATTTCGAGTCGGAAGGCATGGCTCTCGCGGACGTCGTGGAAGCTACGCTCGAAATGAGCAAGCTGGGACTCGCAGACATCTACCAACAGGCCGGCGTCGATGCGAATCTGCTGGTCGTCGCGGACCAGTTCGAAGAGCTTTTCCGGTTTGGCGGCGCCTGTTTCAGTGTGGCGCTCGTGAATCTGCTTCTGGAGGCCGTCGCCACCAATCCTCGCATCTACGTCGTCCTGACCATGCGTTCCGATTTCCTGGGCGACTGTTCGAGTCTGCCGGGACTGCCCGAGGCCATCAATCGGGGCCAGTACCTGGTGCCGCGTCTCACCCGTGACGAAACCCGCGAGGCCATTCGCGGACCCATCGGAGTGGGTGGTGCGCACATTGCTCCCGTGCTCCTCACGCGCCTGCTCAACGACGTGGGTGACAATCCCGACCAGCTCTCTATCCTGCAGCACGCGCTCAAGCGCACCTGGGCGCACTGGGAGTCGAAGGGCGCTACCGGTCCTATCGATCTGCCCGACTACGAGGCCATCGGCACTATGTCCCAGGCGCTCGACCAGCACGCCGAAGAGTGCTTCGCGGCCGTGGGCGATGCGCGCCGGCAGCAGATCTGTGAACGCATCTTCAAAGCCCTCACCGACAAAGGCACCGACCCGCGCGGCGTCCGGCGTCCCACCCGCCTCGATACTCTCTGCGCCCTTACGGAAGGCAGCGAAGCCGAGGTGCACGGCATCATCGACATCTTCCGCGATCCGGGCCGCTCGTTTCTCATGCCGCCCGCGGGAGAGCCGCTGACCGGCGAGTCGGTAATCGACATCTCGCATGAGAGCCTGATGCGTGTGTGGACCCGCTGCAAGCAGTGGGTGGAGGATGAGGCCGAGTCCGCGACGCGATACCGCCGACTGGGGCAGAATGCCGAGCTGTTCTCGCGAGGAGCCGCCGGCTTGATGACCGACCCCGAGCTCTCGCTGATGCTCAATTGGATGGATCAGGCCCATCCCAACGCCGCTTGGTCAGAGCGCTATGGATTCCCGTTCGAGCGCTCCCGCACCTTTCTGGAGCAGAGCCGACTTGCCCGCGACGCTATGGCGCTGGCCGAAGAGTATCGACGCAAGCAGGAACTCCATCGCGCTCGCGTTTTTGCGATCGTGGTGGGCCTTGGATTCGTGCTCTCCCTGGCGCTTGGGATTATGGCATTTGCGGCGCGCCAGCAGGCGCGCCACGAGACCACCATCGTGCGTGCCGGCCAACTCGCCGCGAAGGCGCTGCTAAAGCGCGAGAGTCAGCTCGACCTGGCATCTTTGCTGGCATTGGAAGCCAATCGCATTGCCGACACCACGCAGACCCGCAATGCCCTCGAGCTGACTTTCCTGTTCAATCCAACGCTAATCTCGTACCTGCACCAGACGGGGTCCATCTACGGAGTCGCCTTCAGCCGCGACGGGAAGTTGTTTGCCTCGGCCGGAGACGACGCATCTATCCGCATCTGGGATCCGGGTTCTCGGCAACTCATCGGCGAGCCTCTCCGAGGCCATACCGCATCGGTGTTTGCCATCGCATTCAGTCCCGATAGCAAGCTGCTGGCATCCACGGGCGACGATGGCACCGTGCGTCTTTGGGACGCCGCCACGCACCAGCCCTTGGGCACGCCCATGACCGGCCACACCCGAGCCGGTGGAAGCGTGGCCTTCAGTCCTGATGGAAAACTTCTCGTGAGTGCCGGCTACGATGGCACCATTCGCTTTTGGGATGTGACCAGCCGGCAGCCAATCGGCCAGCCGCTCACCGGTCATCAGGGTCCTGTGCGGTCGGTCGCGTTCAGTCCCGATGGCCGCCTGCTCGCATCGGGCAGTGAGGACGAGACGGTCCGAATTTGGGACGTCGCGGCCGCGCGGCCCAGCGGCAATCCATTCAAACTGGCGGGCGGGGAGATCGAGTCTGTGGCCTTCAGCCCTGACGGGAAAACGATCGCGGCGGGCGTATCCGACGTGATTCAATTACTCGACGTCGTTCAGCGGCAGCCCATCGGTTCGCCCCTCACCGGCCATACCGCGCCGGTGCACACTGTCACCTTCAGCCCGGATGGCCGAGTGCTGGCTTCGGGAAGCGATGCCAGCATCCGGCTGTGGGATGTAGTGAATCGCGTGGCCATCGGCGAACCTCTCAAGGGTCACACGAACCCGGTGTGGAGCCTCGCGTTCAGCCCGGATGGACACCTGTTGGCGTCGGCGAGTTCCGACAATATCGGAATCTGGGACGTGGGTGACAAACAGCCCCTGCCGCCGCCGCTCAAAGGCCACACCGGTACGGTTAACACGGTTTCGGTCAGTCCGAATGGCCAGTGGCTCGCCTCCGGCAGTCGCGACCAGACCGCGCGTCTCTGGAATCTCGCGAACCATCCGCCTACCGGAGAAGTTCTGCAGACAGGCACAAGCGCCATTAGCAGCGTCAGCTTCAGTCCCGACGGGAAACTGCTCGCGTCCGGCACCGAAGATGGGGAGATCCGGATTTGGAATGTGGCCGCCCGCAAAGCCATTGGTGGCGTACTCAATCAGATCCACTCCATCGCCAGTGTCGACTTCAGTCCCGATGGAAAGATTCTGGCGTCGGCCAGCGATGACCCCTCCATCTGGCTCTGGGATGTCGCGGGGCACAAGCCGTTGTGCGAACCGCTGAAGGGCCACACCAACTCGGTTTACCAGGCGGTCTTCAGCCATGATGGAAAGCTGCTCGCCTCGGCCGGCGGCGACAACACCGTTCGCCTGTGGAACATGGTGTCGAGAAAAGCCGATGGCGAGCCGCTTACCGGCTACCGGCATCCCGTCTGGAGCGTCGCCTTCAGTCCCGATGGCCAATTGCTGGCGGCTGCCAGCTCCGACACGGTCGACTTCTGGGACCTCGCCACCCGCCGGCGCGTCGGCGAACCTCTGCGCGGACGCGGAGAGTTGGTGTCGCGTATCGCCTTCAGTCCCGATGGCAAGACGCTCGCCGCTGCCAGCGCCAACACCGTCACACTCTGGGACGTCGCCAGCCGCCAGCCCCTTGGTGAGCCGCTTCTCGGGCATACCGGAATGGTCTACGCCGTGGCCTTCAGCCCGGATGGCAACCAATTGGTTTCGGCCAGCAACGACAAAACCATTCGTCTCTGGGAAGCGGTCAGAGGCCACCGCGTGAAGGAGAAGCACCCAGCCGTACGACCCTGCATCCTCGCCAATCGCAATCTCTCCACGTCCGAATGGCGCGAGTACATGGGCGAAGTTCCCTATCACCTGACGTGCCCCAATCTGCCCCCTGGAGAAGGAGTCATCCCGTGAATCAGTCCGTAATTGAACTGCAATCTACCGACACGCCTGAAACGGCGGCCGCGAAAATCAAGCCGGAACCGAAGTCGGTGGTCGTGATGCTGGGCAGCACCGATCCCTCTCTCCAGTCGCAGGTGCGATCGCTGCTCAGCCGCGCAGTCGCGCCCCTGTCGCTCGATTCCGGAGCGCTGATCATTGATGACGGATCCAAGTCCGGCGCCGCGGCCATCATGGGCTTGGCCGCGCAGGACCAGGACACCCCGCCCAATCTGCTTTCCATTGTGAGGCACGAGACCACAGAGTGGGATGCCAATCATCCCACCGTGATGAAGCTTCCTGCGGAATGGACCGAGACGGCCAAATACACTGCGCAGATTGCCGCGAGGCTCGTCCAATTGCCGGAAGATCGCGAGAAGCCGATCCTCGCGATCCTGTTTGGCGGAAGTGATAGTGACAAAGAGTACCTCGTCCAATGCGCGCGCCGCGAGTGGCCGATCCTGGTGATCGCCGGCAGTGGAGGCCTCGCCGATCAGATCGTGAAAGCCTCGGCCAAGCCGGCCGACGGCTCGACGGCCGAGCCGATTGCCGATCCGCAACTGAAGGAGATTGTAGAGTCGCTGCCGCGACAGTTTCAGATCGGCGACTCCGTCGATCGGCTGGAGCGCATCCTGGTAGCGCATCTCGAAATCTGCGTCCAAACCCTGGCCGACGCGTGGGCGCGCTATGACGATCTGGATGTCGAAGCGGGAGTGAAGCAACGGTCTTTCAAGATAATTCAGGCGATCGTTCTGATTCTGGGCGTGGGGGCGACATTTCTGGTGATCTCGCAGACCTCAGGGGCGATCCCTGTGTGGCTCAAAGCCCGCGTTCCGGAGAAGGCCATTCACATCCTGATCATCCTGGTTCCCATAGCGACTTCGATTCTGGTGGCCACCAACAATCGCTTCCGCGATGGCAGTAAGTGGATTTTGCTGCGTTCCGCGGCGGAGGCGGTCAAGAGCGAGATCTTCCGGTACCGGGCGCAGGCCGGCGACTACAGCTTGCAGCAGGTCTCGGAAACTTCCCCCGAAGCGCGTCTCGCGGGCAAGATCAAAGACATCACGTCGGCGCTCTTCCAGAGCGAGGTCAACAAGACCAATCTGAAGCATACGCCGCAGCCCGACCAGGGGCGTCTGACATTCCTCACGCCTGACGACTATGTCACCGCCAGGCTGCAGAATCAGGTCAGCTTCATGGTGAAGAAAACCGCCAACCTGAACTACCAGTTGAAGAAGAACCAGATCTGGATCTATGTCGCCGGCGGATTGGGCACTTTCCTGGCGGCCATTAATGTGGACGTGTGGGTGGCGCTGACCACGTCGCTCGCCACCGCGCTCACCACCAAGCTGGAATCTGAGCAGGTGGAGAACTCGCTGGTGCAGTACAACCAGGCGCTGGTCTCGCTGAAAAACATCGAAACCTGGTGGAAGGCGCTCTCGCAATGGGAGAAGACCCGCCGCACCAATATCGACCTGCTGGTGGAGCAGACCGAGCAGACCATGGAATTCGAACTGAAAGGGTGGGCGCAGCAGATGCAGAGCGCCCTGGATAAGCTCACCGAAAAGCAGAGCACCTCCACGGATAAAACCAACGCGCAGACCGCGTAATCGGCCGAAGGCGGCACCCTTTTCATACCATCCCAAACGGGACTTGCACCCGTTCGGCCCGCTCCTGCATCCATTAGGTGAGTAATCTTGACTAAAAAGTGCAGATTAGCTAATTTGGTTGTAGCCCAACCATTTAGGAGCCATCGGTGAGCAGTTCTGGCAATACCATTGAAACATTTGCGAATCAGGAATATAAGTGGGGTTTCGTCACCGACATCGCGGCCGATAGTATCCCCCGCGGCCTGAACGAGGACGTGATCCGGCTGATCTCTGCCAAGAAGAACGAGCCGGAATGGCTGCTTGACTGGCGCCTGAAAGCGTACCGCCACTGGCAGACGATGACCGAGCCAACCTGGGCAAACGTCCACTACCCCAAGATCGACTACCAGGACATCATTTACTACTCCTCGCCCAAAACCAAAAAAGACGGCCCGAAGAGCCTCGATGAGGTCGATCCCGAACTCCTGAAAACGTACGAAAAGCTCGGCATCCCGCTGCAGGAGCGAGCACTGCTCGCCGGCGTGGCGGTGGACGCGGTGTTCGACAGCGTTTCGGTGGCCACCACCTTCAAGGGCAAGCTGAAGGATATGGGCATCATCTTCTGCTCCTTTTCCGAGGCGGTGCAGGAGCATCCCGAACTGGTGCGCAAGTACCTCGGCTCGGTCGTCCCTACCTCTGATAATTTCTTCGCGGCGTTGAATTCGGCTGTGTTCAGCGATGGCTCGTTCTGCTACGTGCCTAAAGGTGTTCGCTGCCCGATGGAACTGTCCACCTACTTCCGCATCAATGCCAAAGACACCGGACAGTTCGAGCGGACCCTGATCGTGGCAGACGAAGGCGCCTATGTGAGCTATCTGGAAGGCTGCACCGCGCCGATGCGCGACACCAACCAGCTACATGCCGCGGTGGTGGAGCTCGTCGCGCTCGATAATGCACAGGTCAAATACTCCACGGTGCAGAACTGGTATCCGGGCGATAAAGAAGGCAAAGGCGGCATCTACAATTTCGTCACCAAGCGCGGCGCCTGCCGCGGCGTCAATTCCAAGATCTCGTGGACCCAGGTGGAGACCGGATCGGCCATCACGTGGAAGTATCCAAGCTGTCTCCTGATCGGCGACAACTCCGTGGGCGAGTTCTACTCGGTGGCCTTGACGAATCATTATCAGCAGGCCGATACCGGCACCAAGATGATTCACATCGGGAAGAACACCACTTCGACGATCGTCTCTAAGGGAATTTCGGCGGGGCACGGGCAGAATACCTATCGCGGCGGAGTGAAGATCCTGAAGTCGGCTACGGGCGCGCGCAACTATTCGCAATGCGATTCCATGCTGATGGGCGATCAGTGCGGCGCGCATACGTTCCCGTACCTGGAAGTGAAGAACACCTCGTCGCAGGTGGAGCACGAAGCGTCCACTTCGAAGATCGGCGAAGACCAGATTTTCTATTGCCGGCAGCGCGGCATCTCCACGGAAGACGCGGTTTCCATGATCGTGCACGGCTTCTGCAAAGAAGTATTCCGTGAGCTGCCCATGGAATTCGCGGTGGAAGCGCAGAAGCTGTTGGGTGTGAGTTTAGAAGGAAGCGTGGGTTAAGATGTGGCGCAAACACTCCGGTTTGCGGCGTCGAGGCTGATCTCGACGCTTTTCGGGGTGTCGCGCCTCGTCGCAGTGAGTACGAAGATTATTGATTATGCCGTTACTGGAAATTAAAGATCTGCACGCCAAAGTAGGCGAGCGGGAAATTCTGAAGGGTATCGACCTCGTCATCAATCCGGGCGAAGTGCACGCCATCATGGGGCCGAACGGATCGGGCAAGAGTACGCTCGCACAAGTGCTGTCGGGCCGCGAGCTTTACGTGGTGACCGGCGGCGAAGTGATTTACGACGGGCAGAATCTGCTCGAGATGGCGCCTGAGGATCGTGCCCGCGCCGGGATTTTCCTCGCGTTCCAATATCCGGTCGAAATACCGGGCGTCAGCAACATGTACTTCCTGAAAGCTGCGCTGAACACCATCCGCAAGAGCCGCGGCCTGGAGGAACTCGACGCGTTCGACTTTCTCAACCTGGTGAAAGAGAAGATGCAACTGATGGAGATGGATCAGACGCTGCTCAATCGGCCAGTGAACACCGGGTTTTCCGGCGGCGAAAAGAAGCGCAACGAGATTTTCCAGATGGCGGTGTTGGAGCCGCGCCTGGCGATCCTCGACGAGACCGATTCCGGTCTCGATATCGACGCCCTGCGCACCGTCGCCGGCGGTGTGAATGCGCTACGCGATCCGCAGCGCTCGATGATCGTGGTGACCCACTATCAGCGCTTGTTGAACTACATCGTGCCCGACTACGTCCACGTTCTGTCGCAAGGTCGCATCGTGAAATCGGGCGGCAAGGAACTCGCGTTGGCACTCGAAGAGAGCGGATACGCTGGTCTCGGCATTGAGGACGAAGAGGAGGCCGTCGAGGCCCTATGACTGGGGTTGGGGAACAGATCGGGAATTGGCTGACCTCGTTCACGAGCCAGCCGAGCGTCGAACCCTGGATCCAAGGATTGCGGGAGGCTGCGTTCCGGCGTTTCTCCGAGTTGGGTTTTCCGACTACACATGACGAGGAGTGGCGCTTCACCAGTGTGGCTCCGATCGCGCGCCGTCAATGGATGAACCTTTCCCGCGAGCCTTCCAGCCTTCCAGCGGAAGTGCAGCGTCACCTCGCGCAATATGCTCCCCAGACGAACCCGTTCGTCGCCTTAAACACGGCATTTCTTCGCAACGTGGTTTTCCACGTGGTCCCAGCCGGAAAGGTCCTGGAAACGCCGATCGGGATCACATATGAGACTGAGGGTGACGTCGCTGTGCACCCGCGCACTCTTATTCTCGTCGGCGCCAATGCGCAGTGCACCATCGTCGAGACTTACAAAGGCGCGGGTCAGTATTTCACCAACCCCGTCACGGAAATCGTGGTCGGCGACGGCGCGGTGGTAGATCACTACAAGATTCAACAGGAAGACCCGCGCGCTTACCACATCGCCACCATGCAGGTGCAGTTAGGCCGGAGTGCAAACTTCTCCTCCCATTCCATATCCTTGGGCGGCGCTCTCGTCCGCAACGACGTGGGGGCGGTCCTCTCGGAAGGTACCGAGGCCACTCTCAACGGCTTGTACATCGTCAACGGTACGCAGCACATCGATAATCACACCGTAATCGACCACGCCAAGCCGCACGGCACCAGCCACGAGATGTACAAAGGTATCCTCGACGGTAAGGCTAACGCGGTATTCAACGGCCGGATTATCGTCCGCAAAGACGCGCAGAAGACCGACTCGAAGCAGACCAACAAAAACCTGGTCCTCTCGGACGATGCGGTGATCAATACTAAACCGGAGTTGCAGATTCTGGCGGATGACGTACGCTGTACTCACGGCGCCACGATCGGCCAGTTGGACGCGGAGTCGCTGTTTTACATGCAGTCACGCGGCATCGGCAAGAGTGATGCGCGGAACTTGTTGACCTACGCATTTGCGCAGGACATTGTCGATCGTGTAAAGATTCAGTCCCTCAAAGATTCGCTGGAACGAATCCTATTCGAGAAATTCCATGAGCACGCTCACTAGTGTCGTCACCGCCGGTTTCGACGTGGAAAAGCTCCGGGCAGATTTTCCGGTTCTAAAGCAAAAGGTCCACGGCCAGCCGCTGGTATATCTGGACAGTGCCGCCACCGCGCAGAAGCCCACGGTAGTGGTGGATGCCATCCGCCATTTTCACGAAGTGGATTGCGCCAACATTCATCGCGGAGTGCACGAATTGAGCCAGCGCTCCACGGCTGCGTATGAAGAGACCCGGGTCAAGGCCAAGAAATTCCTCGGTTCGGGTTCAACCAACGAACTGATCTTTGTCCGCGGCACAACTGAAGGCATCAATCTGGTGTCGAGTTCCTGGGGCCGCAAAAACGTCAAGGCGGGCGACGAGATCATCATCTCGGCGATGGAGCACCACTCCAACATCGTTCCCTGGCAGATGCTCTGCGAAGAGACGGGCGCGAAGCTCGGCGTGATCCCGATGAACGATCGCGGAGAGCTGATCCTGGAAGCGTACGAGAAGCTGCTCAACCCGCGGACCCGCATGGTTGCGGTAGCGCATGTTTCCAATGCCCTGGGCACGATCAATCCTGTGAAGGAGATGATCGCGATGGCGCACAAAGTGGGCGCCCTGGCACTGATCGATGGAGCGCAGGCCGCGCCGCACATGAAGGTAGATGTGCAGGAACTCGATGCCGACTTCTACACAATGTCGGGGCACAAGGTGTTCGGCCCCACGGGCATCGGGATTCTCTACGGGAAGGCGAAGCTGCTTGACGCCATGCCTCCTTACCAAGGCGGCGGCGACATGATCCGCACCGTCACTTTCGAAAAGACCACGTACAACGACCTGCCGTACAAGTTCGAAGCCGGAACCCCGAATATCGCAGGCGGCATCGGCATGGGCGCTTCCTTAGATTACGTGACCGCGATCGGCATCGAAAAGATCGCCGCCTACGAGCACGATCTGCTGCTCTACGGGACGGAAGCGCTGTCGCAGATTCCCGGCCTGCGCCTGATCGGGACTGCGCGCGAAAAAGCGGCAGTACTTTCGTTCGTGATCGAAGGCATTCATCCGCACGACATCGGCACGGTGCTCGACCGACAGGGGATTGCGGTGCGCACCGGCCACCACTGCGCGCAGCCGGTGATGGACTGGTTCCACGTGCCGGCGACCACTCGCGCCTCGCTGGCCTTCTACAACACCACTTCGGAGATCGACGCGCTTACCGCCGGTCTGCAAAAAGTAAAGGAGATTTTCTCCTGATGGTTGACGATCTTTACCAGGAAACGATCCTGGACCATAGCAAGCGTCCCCGGAACTGCCATCCGATGGAAGACGCGAACCGCAAGGCGGAGGGCTACAATCCTCTCTGCGGCGACAAGCTGAAGCTGTTCCTCCGAGTGGAAGACGACATCGTGAAGGACGTCAGCTTCGTGGGGTCGGGCTGCGCGATTTCTACTGCATCGGCATCGCTGATGACCGAAAGCCTCAAAGGCAAAACGCGCGAGCAGGCGCTCAAGCTGCTCGACAAGTTCCACGACTTGCTGACTACCGACACCCCGGTCACCAAGGAGTTGGGCAAGCTGGTGGTGTTCTGCGGCGTCCGCGACTATCCGGCCCGCGTCAAGTGCGCGACGCTCGCCTGGCACACGCTAAAGTCCGCCCTGAATAGCGCCAATGTAGAGGAGCCGGTAAGCACCGAATGAGTCTCAAAGACCAGGTAATCGGAGCCATGCGCAAGGTCTACGATCCCGAGATGCCCGTCAATATCTACGAACTGGGACTCATCTACGGGGTAGAGGTGAGCGCTGAGGGACAGGTGGACATTCGCATGACGCTGACGGCTCCGAACTGTCCGGTGGCGGGATCGCTGCCCGCGGACGTGGAACGCGCCGTGCGCGCCGTCCCCGGTGTGACCGGAGTGAAGCTGGAACTGACTTTCGATCCACCATGGTCGAAGGCTCGCATGTCGGAAGCCGCCAAGCTCGCCTTGGGGCTGGAAGACATCATCCCAATCGCGAGGATCCGACGATGAAACTGAGCGCGAACGAAGAATACGGAATTCGCTGCCTGGTGCGGTTGGCATACGCGACGGAAGGCCAGGGCCTGACTATTCCCGAGATCAGCCAGGCGGAAGGTGTTTCGCCTGCCTATGCCGCCAAGATTCTGCGGACCCTGCGCAAAGGCGGTTTCGTGAAAGCCTCGCGCGGCAAAGAGGGCGGCTATGCGCTCTCGCGACCCGCGGAATCAATCGTCATCGGCGACGTGATGGACCTGCTCGGCGGACGCCTCTTCGAGAGCGACTTCTGCGACAGTCACGCCGGCCAGGCGGCCATCTGCACGCGCTCCGTGGACTGCTCGGTGCGATCGCTATGGCGTGCCGTACAGGTCGCGGTCGATCAGGTGCTCAGTAAAGCGACCTTACGCGATCTGCTGCAGAACGAAGAAGAGATGAATTCGTGGGTGCGGACGATTCCAGGCTCGAACGGTCTACGCCTCCTGCAGTAAAGCGCGCATAAGCAGCGCTCCGAGGAGTTGAAGCCGCGTCGATCGGAGCGGCTCGGGACTTCTTGCAGCTCTTCACTTCCCCGGAGACTATTCCAGCTTTTTTACCAACTCGACAAGTTCACTCTTATAGGGCTCCGGCGCGCTTCGAAGGGCCATCTCCATCCACGATTTCACCTGACCAGGGATCACGCGCGGATCGAAAAATCCGACTGCCGAGGACGAGGGTGTTGCCCCGCCGGGCGGCTGGAGCATTTGCGCGACATTCATCGCGGACAGCAAAGCGGCTTCCTGGGTGTCAAACCAGTCGGTCCACCCTCCCGCGAACATCAGACCATTGCGGTTTTGGTAGGCGCTTAACTGGCTGCGAAGCTGCATGAACGTCGTGGTGGGCAGCAGCACGTTATGGACATGCGAGAAAAACTCGGGTGTACAGCCAGCCAGATTTGGTGAGCCCCAGGACTTGAAGACAGGAATCAGTTGGTTGTCGCCATAAGGCGGTCGCAGTGGACCAAACCACGCGCTGAACGCAACACTATGGCTGTCAGAGCTATTTACCATGGTGATGACCGGCTCCCAGTAATTCTGATCGGAAGGCATCCAGCAAGAGCCGTCCCTCTGCATGATGATCGAGAGATTCAGGTACTGGTTGCCGAGCCCCTTCAGTAAACCGATCAGATTCGGATCGGCAGTGCCGCCGTTGGCCAGAAGGGTCGCCGATGCGCCGGGGTCACACGCCATGACCACGTGTTGCGCATGGATTGTCCTGCCATTCACCGTAACGGCGACGCCTTGATCGGCTGGTGCGACGGCTGTTACGGGAGAATTGGTTTGCGCCAGCACGCCGGACGCTTTCAACGTTTGCCGAAGGACGCCCGATAATCCGACGAGACTCTGGTTGGTCTCAAAGGTTGGAAAGTCGAGATCGAGAGCTGCTGCCGTCGATCCTCCCAACACGTTGCGCACAAAGTAGGTTGTGGCATATACAGCCGATGCCGTGCCTATGCTGCCATAGGGTAGCGATACGAACTGGTACAGGAAGTTTTTGATTACATTCTGTTTGAAATCGTCCGTAAGCGGCAAAAGCGTCAGCCAATCGTCGACGCTTAAGGTCCAGTCGGGCTGGCCCACACGGTTCAACAGGGCTGCCGCTACGAGAAACCCGCCGAACTGGATCACACGGGCCCAATCGTCCGCGGTGTAGCGAAGGAAGCCGCTCACCAAAGAGGGTATCCATAAGAGACGCTGATTCGCCGCCTTGTCCCATATCGTGAAACCCGCCGGGTAGGAAGCGATATCGTTGCCCAGGCCAATTTCTTGAATCAGGTTTACGTAGTTGGGCTGGGCTTTGCTGTAGAAAAACTGCGCGCCCGCATCAATGATATATTCCTTGCCGCCGTAGGAAACCGTGAGTGAGGAAACATTGCCTCCGATTGTTGGCGAAGCTTCAAATAACTGAACATTGAACTGGCTGGGCCATCGCTTACTGATCTGATAAGCCGAAAATACTCCAGCGGCTCCAGCTCCTATGATGACAACCGTTGGCAAATTGCCCGATCCGACGTTCGTTGGCACGGCGTTTCCTCCAAGGAGTAATCCATGAGAGCGAGTGCAAGCTGTCCAAAGTACTCCGCTACGAAGCCCAAGCGTATCATAAGCAAAGATCGGTGACCTGCTCCTCAGAGAGCCAGATCATAGCCAGATCGCTTGCTTACGCGCGCGGCTCGCAAACGAGCCACGACCGTAAGAGAGTGATTTTCGGCGCAACGAGCCACGACCGTAAGGGAGTGATTTTCGGCGCAGCGAGCCACGACCGTAAGGGAGCGATTTTCGGCGCAACGAGCCACGACCGCGAGGGAGTGATTTTCGGCGCAACGAGCCAGGACCGTAAGGGAGTGATTTTCGGCGCAACGAGCCACGACCGTGAGGGAGTGATTCTCGGCGCAACGAGCCACGACCGTAAGGGAGTGTTCTTGCCTTGCATACGGGGCCGTGTCAAGGACGCGATGTACTACTCCACGCGTCGCCCCAGCCCGTTTTTCGTGCTGCGCGGAATGCGTCTCGATCGCGTTTAGTCACGGGTTCCGTCGTGAGTCCGCCGGCTGTACATGTCTGCAGGACAATCAGTCCAGGACGTTGTTCCGGCCGCCGGATCACGCGCGCCGCGGGCAACGCGACGATATCGCGAGCCAGCGCCACATAGCTGTACTTTTCGTCCTCGTACCCCAGTTCCGCATTTTTGAGGCGGCGGTGAATTGACGATCGTTCCACGCGCGCGGCAAAGTGGCACCAATCCTTCCCTGAGATGGGGCATGGCGATTCCGCGGGGCAAGGCGCGATCATGTGAGCTCCGGATTTCAGAAGTTCGTCACGAATTCCGCGCACCAGTGAGAATCCCTGCGGTGTGCCCGGTTCGATCACCACCAACGCAACCCGCGCCGTCTGCCACAAGCGCATCGCCACAGCCTCGCGGATCTCGCCCAAGGAGTAAGCCGCGATCACCAGATCGTGCGTCGGCAGTGGAAGGGACAAATCCCGTACCGCGGCATCGGGAACGAAAAGACGAGCCGCATCCGCGAATGGCGTATCGCGCTCCACCATGGTAATCGCGGCATGGGGAAACCAGGCGCGTGCGGCCAGCGAAGTTGCGCCTGTCCCGGCGCCGATATCGAGCACGCTCCCGATATTTCTCGCTCCGAGACGCGAATGCACCTCACCAAGCACCATGTACGCCGCTGCGTAGGTAGCGGGCATGCGCGTGGCCAGATACGCGGCGGTGCGCTCCGCCGCGGGCACACGCGCCACGGTACCACCGCGATATGCCTCCGACATCGCGGCCGCAGCCTGCTTGAGTGCGGAGAACCCTACGCTCTCGGCTCGTTCTTCGATCATGCGTCTTACGGAGTCAGGCAATTGCACCAATACCATGTTAGCGGAATCAGTCGCCCGTGGAACTTCTGTGCTTTCGTGGTGTCTATTCCAGTGGAGGTTGGCACACAATGTCAACACCCGGACGCACTCGCAACTGAGGTAGCCGCCTCACGACCCCACTCTTCCACTGACTTGAGGAGTAGTGTGTCCATACATGTGAAAGAAAGAGGTCTCACTATGTTCGAACAATCGACACTTCCGTCAGGGCGTGGATCCAAGCGCTTCTGGGCTACATGTGTAGGGATGACCGGGGAAGCACTGCTGGTTGGGTGCGCGATCGTGGCCCCGATGGTATTTCCGCAGGTGCTGCCGAGGGCCGCTCTGGTCACCTCGCTGCTGCCGCCCGTGCCACCTGGGCCTCCGAAGCCGCCGCCCGATAGGCCGCACACTTCGCAGCCCGCACACGCGCGTCCGGAGCCCCAGTACAGATTGGGGGCGGTGTACATCCCCACCACCATCCCGCAACACGCGCAAATCATTGAAGATCCGCCAGACGAACCAATGACTGGCGGTGTCTATGTTCCGGGCAGTCCGGACTCTGGCGGCCCAGGTGGGGGCGGAAGTGCCTTGATCAACGGGATTCTGGGCGGCACAGGGACGGCACCGCCTCCACGTCCTCGCGTAGAAACTGCCCGTCCGCCGGAACCGCCACCAGCGGCGCCTACACGCGTCCGCCAAGGAGGGCTGGTGAAGCCCGCCGCGCTGCTGCAACGTGTCGATCCTGTATACCCTCCGCTCGCCCGACAGATGCGGGTCGCCGGCACGGTGGAGCTACAGGGCGTCATCGGCACCGACGGCCATATTCGCGAGCTGAAAGTAATCAACGGACACCCGTTACTCACTCGCGCCGCTTTGGACGCCGTAAGTCAGTGGGTCTATGCTCCGACGCGGCTGAATAGCGAATTAGTGGAAGTGATCACGACGATTACGGTTACTTTCCACCTGAACTAACCGATAAGAAGCCGCTTACATTCTCTCGTAACAATCGCCCGAAGCTCTTATCCAGATAGGAACGGATGGAGACGTAACATTCGTCGCACTGGTTCTGCGAGGTGAACTCGCGCACCATCTGCGTGCGTTTCTCGAGAGGGTATCTGTGGAACTGCATAGAACAGGGCTGCAACAGGCCATCGGCGGTCACTACCAGAAATCGCTGGCCGGCCTTGCAACCCGGGGTCCCGCCGTTAGCGAAGTATCGGCGAGTTGCCTCGAGCGTGGAAGGCGCGTTGACGATCCAGTTGGTGGAGTCGCGGCGCGCCTCCACGCGGTCTAGTTGCGTATTCAACTCCGCCAGTTGATCCGGCGTATATAAGAAGTAGTCCCGGCACCCCGTGCGCCGCGTAGAGTAAGCACTGTAACAGAGATTCACGCCCCACTCCCGAGCCTTATCCGCGAGCCGATTGATCTCCGCGACGTTCTCGCTCGTGATGCAACTGTTTAGTACGATGTCATCGTAACCCAGCACAGCAAGGCGTGGAACCAGGTCCTCTAAGTGCCGGTACAGGCCCGGATGGATCCGGAATTCGTCATGGCGTTCGTCAGGAAAATCCAGACTCACCGAAAATTGATCCACTCCGGCATGCCGCAATGCCAGGTATCGCTGCTCCGTCATCAGCGACCAGTTCGAGACCAGTATGGTGTAGGGCGGCCGCGGGCCGTGTTTGATCTCGCGCACGATCTCCACAACGTCATCGCGCATCAGCGGCTCGCCACCCGATATCTGTACCACGCAGGGACGCAGTGCTTCCATGTACCGGCGATACTCGGCGGGACGTAAGTTGCGCGTTTCGTCGCGCGGACCGCCGTGGTCGCAGTGCCGGCAGTAGCACGTGCATGCGTCAGTTACTTCGAAGGAGACCACAATGGGCCGTTCGGCGAGCCAGTTCAGCGACCCTCGTCCGATGATTCGCAGCGAGTCGAGCAGGGGGACCTTACGCAAAAGAGTAAGCCTCTAGGAATGGCGATGGTAGCATGCGGCGCGCTATTCTCGAAGCATGCATGGGGGGCTGACGCTGGTGCAAATCGTGGATGCGGCCATGGCCGAATCCGTGCGCAAAAGCGGGAGTTTCCTGGCATGCCGGCCGGGATGCTGCGAATGCTGCATGGGCCCTTTTCCCATCACGCAAGACGACGCCGAGCGGCTGCGGCAGGGCCTGACTGATCTCGAAACGCGCGATCCAAAGTGGGCCGGTCGAATCCGCACGCGCGCCCGGAATTGGGCGGGATCTGACGACGAGTCCTGTCCCGCGCTCGATCCCGACACCGGAACCTGCGACCTCTACACCGCGCGCCCGGTCACCTGCCGCGCCTTTGGACCTCCGGTACGATGCACCTCGGGTGCCCTGGCGATCTGCGAACTCTGTTTCGTGGATGCCACTGAAAACGAAATCGGCGCCTGTGTCGTCGATCTGGATCCCGCCATTCTGGGGGACATCGACGAGACAGGCGCCGAGATTACGGTCGCTTCTGTGCTTGCGGAGTAACTACCGGCGCATTGCGTACACGCGGGCAGCCTGATTGAGCAGGCTCTGGGCTTTAGGCAGGCTCTCAATCGCCTTCAACACTTCCGGATCCGCCGCCCACATGCTGCGATAGGCGCTGTTCTTGTCGAAGGCCCGGTAGTAGAATTCCCAGCGAATCCGCTCGCGCAGCCAATCTTTCTGCGCATCGAATTCGGCTTGAGTGAAAGTGATCTTTTGCGAATCCAGGAACGTGCGGAACTGGTTCAACACGTCGTCATTCGGCTGCCAGTTCGCCGAAAGCTCCGGCTTCTTGGTGCCGAAGTAGTGGGACGCGAAGCGATAAAACGCATCGGCATATCCGGGAACGGGTCCCAGGCGGCGCTGGAATATCGTGTAGTGAGGAGAAGCGTACTTCTCGTCTGGGGTGATACCGCCGCCGCCGAACACTTTTCGTCCACTGTCCGTCGCTTTCACGTCGGCAGTGTTGGTGTCGGGATTATTCGCGTCCTTGCGGGAATAGTAGTATTCGAAGAACGATTTGTGGGAGTAATCCCGTTGGATCAAGCGCCCGCTGGGCGTGTAGTAGTGGGCGATTGTCAACAGCAGTGCCGCGCCTTCCGCCAGTGGAAATTGCGCCTGCACCAAGCCCTTGCCGAATGTCGTATCGCCCATGATCCAGGCGCGATCATGATCCTGGAGCGCGCCCGAAACGATCTCCGACGCCGAGGCCGACTGCGCATTCACCAGGACCACCATCGGATATTTCTGCGCCAGCGGATTGGCCTTGGCGCGGAACACCTGCTCCTGCTCGGCGCGGCCGTGGTGCGAAACCACCGTCTGGTTGTCACGCAGGAAACGGCCTGCCAGGCCGACCGCCTCGTTGACGAGTCCGCCGAGATTGCCACGCAGGTCGAGGATCAGGCCGTTTACATTCTGCTCGCCCATCTTGCGGAGGAGGGCATCGGTATCGCGGCTTACGTTCTGGGCTTCGAAGGTGGTCACGCCGAGGTAAGCGATCCCCGGCTTCACCCAGAAGGCATCTACGACGCTGGTCTCAATTTCGCCGCGGGTGATGGTCGCGGTATAGGGCTCGGTGGCACCGTCACGCTTGACGGTCACTTTTACCTGGGTGCCCTTCGGCCCGCGCAGCATGTCTGCCACCTTGTCCGAAGTAACGCCGAGCGTTTCCTTACCATCGACGGCAGAGATCACGTCGCCACGGCGAAGATCGGAATTCCAGGCCGGCGAGTGCGGGAACGGCTCCATGACCACCGTATTCGGCCCATCCATGCTGATCTGCATCCCGACGCCGTAGTACTGCGCATGCTGCCGGCGCTGCATCTCGCGATATTCCTTCGGGTCCACGAAGCTGGAGTGCGGGTCCAAGGTGTGGAGCATCCCCGGGATGACGCCCTCATAAAAGGCCTTTTCCGAGTCTACGGGGTCGGCAAAGTTCTTCTCCACCAGCGCGTAGGCCGCGGCGACCGAGCGCATGTCTTTGTCGAGGTCGTCTGCAGTTCCGTTGGATGCGGCGCGGGCGGTGATGACGGGACGGTACACCGGCGCGAGTAGCACCGAGGCGGCAATGATGGTTGCGAATACGGTAGTTCGAATTTTCATGGACTTTACCGGCTGGCGGGGCGGCATGCGCTGCCGTAGCCCGTCGAAAGACTCGTCAGATTGGGAAGACGGCCATCTTGGGGAATGGTGAGGGACGCAAATGATGGCATGATGATGCGGGCGGCAGAGCTCAGACTCTTGACCGTATAACTCCCTTCCCTATCAAATATCATACCCCCGTCCCGTAAGGTTGCCAACTGGCAGTCCTATCTCGTGCGGGATGAGCCTGAAAACGGGGTGTCGAATTCTCACGAAAGATGAGCCTGAAGGGGAGCCACGGAATGCTGGGAGTTGAGCATCAGTATGGACGGTCCACAAGCCACCAGCCTGGAACAGATCCGGGGCTTCCTGGCGGGCTGCGAGGTTCGCTTTGCCTAGGCAAAGCTGCGGGGAGGTGTACCGATTGGTACAGCAAGTCTTGGTACGTCACCAGCATACAAGCCTCAAACGGCCCGACCATGCACTGCTGCGACGGTAAATCGGACGGATGATGGGCCAGGACGCCTCCGCGAATATGGCCACGCAAAGCTTCAGACGGTGAGCCAGCCCCCTAATGCTTTCCATTGGCCGGCGTCGAGGCCGCCACACATTATGAAAAAGCGCAAAGCCTGGCTCCTATTTCGCCGTTCCGGCGACGCCGCCACCCACGGCGCGCACGGGAACCGGCGTGTAGTCCACCGGCACCTGGAACTGCCCCGGATCGGGCGGAGCCTGCGAGATGTTGGTGAGCTCATAGGTGGTCACGCCAAAGCGCGGATCGGAGTTCGAACTCTTCACCAGAACCTGGAGATCGTCGGAAAACCACCGTTCACTGACAATCTTGATATCCCGGTCGTTGCCAAAGGTCCCCGCGGGTATGGTCTCGGTAATTCGGGAGCCGTGGCTGTAGATTCCATTGATCATCTGCGCGGGCAGTTCCTCAGTAGTCGCATGAGACTGAATACTTGTCACCAACGCCTTATGCTGGGCTTTTCCGGGCGCCATCTCGCCGCGGCCCCCGCCACTCGCTGGAAAAATCGCGGCGTTCCCCGAACTGATCGACGTCCGATTGCCAATCGTCGCGATAGAAACTACCGCATCGCGAATCGGCCCCTTCCAAAAGGTCTTTGCACGCATGTCCAGTTGATAAGTAACTCCGGCTACCGGGTCGTAGATCAAAGCCTGGGTCGGGCTCTCGGAGCGCATCCGGCCCTGTGCGTCGCGGTAGAACAGGCTGCTGCTGGAATCCTGCACATGAGTGCCGTCCCCCAGCGTTTGTACCGTGTGCCGCACCTCCATTGCGGAGAGCGGCTTGCCCGCCACCGGTCCCGATTGTGCGGCGGGCCGCAGCGTCGGGTAGCTGGCGAGGCTGGATCCCGGTGCGGCGATCCATCCTGACTGTTGAAACGCGGATCGCTGCGGGAAGCCCTGCGCCAGCATCGTGGCGGCTCCGCACGCGGCAGTCATCGCGATTATCGTGGCCTTCATCATGGATTGAATCTCCTGTCGGGATTGGGTATCGACTCGGTTACCAGGCGGACGGCATGAGCGCGCCCGTCCTGCCCGAATAAGATGTCGGCCTTCACAGTGGAAGCGACATCGGCGACGTGAACTTCAAAGCCGGCAGCGATCAACGCTGCCACCGGGACATCCATCCGGGTGATGGCGGCCCGCTCGTAAGGCGCCAGCGGCGCTACATAAGGAATCTCCAGGAACGGAGCCTCGGCTCGCCGGTCGGGCATTCGGACCGCCGGAGCTTCAGGCGCTGGGCGGAGCAGGAGCACGGCGCAGACCAGCACGGAGGCAGCTACGGCACAAGACCAGGGGCGGGACAGTCTCGCCGTCTTGCGAGTCGGGCCGGAAGAATAGATCGCGGACTCGGCTCCGAAGCGCGCCGCATAACAGCGATCGCTCCAGCGAATGCCCGATTCACGGAACAGCAGGAAGGTCTCTCGCAACCGGTCCAATTCGGATCGGCACAGGGCGCACTGCGTGACATGATGCTCGGCTTCCATCGAGCGCTCCCCGATCACCCAGCGCGAGATTTCTTCCGATGACAAATGGCTCTTCATTTCACCTTTCCCAGTTTCTCCCGAATCGTGTGGACCGCCCGGAAGAGATGTACCCGAACCGCTCCCCGGGGTATGCCCGCGGCGACCTCAATCTCCGCCGGTGTCATGTCCTCCATGAAATGCAGCAGGAACACGGTTTTCTGCCGTTCCGACAGGGTCGCCACGGCACTCCAGATGGCCTCCACCTGCTGTCTGCCCGCGATCCGCGCCTCGGGAGACAGGCCCGGGTCGGGAACCCAGTCGCGCGCTATGTCGATGTCGATCGCGATCGCCTGCGCTCTTCTCCAAAACTGGATCCGGCGATTCCGCCCCACGTCCCTTACCAGGTTGATGGTAATCTGCATGAGCCATGTCTGGACTGAAGATTCGCCGCGGAATCCGCCCCAGGCGCGGTAGGCTTTGAAGAAGCAATCCTGGGTCACGGTCTCGGCTGCATCGCGGTCGCGCAGCGACGCCAGTGCGAAACGAAACACGCGTGGCCGGTATAATTGCACGACAGTCTCGAATTCGGGCACTTCCGCCGTTTCCTTGTCCATGCTCGCCACAATGGGCTCGACCCCGGAAACCGGCTCCATTTGCCCGTGTAGACGTTTTTCCGCTCCCGCCGGTTAACACGCGGTAGGATGTCTTTTTCTCTCATGCGATTCCGCGCCAGCCATTGGGCCATTGCAGCCTGCCTGTATTTCTTTCTTGCGGGCCAGGTATTCATTCCGCTTCTGGGGATCGAAGCAGATGAGGCGCTGTTCGGGATGGCATTTCTTCCGCCGCGGTACGCCGCCAGCATCCGCATCGGGCACTCCACCTTGCCGCTGATGATCATGACGTATCTGGGAGCGCTCAAGGCGTCGATTTACAGACCGATCCTGCGTTGGTTTCGGCCGGGAGTGTGGACCTTGCGCGAGCCCATGTTGATCGCCGGCGCGGCCAGCATCTGGCTCTTCTACTTACTGCTGCGGAGAATCGCGGGGGAGCGAGCGGCGATCATCGGGGCCGTGCTGTTGGCCACGGATTCGCTCTACCTCCTCACCACCTGCTTCGATTGGGGGCCAGTCGCGCTGCAGCATCTGCTGACGATTGCGGGCGCGTATCTGCTGTTGAGGTTCGCCCAGGAAAAGACGGAAGGTGCTCTCGCGGGCAGCGCTTTCCTGCTGGGCTTGGCGGTGTGGGATAAGGCGCTGGCGGCATGGATGCTCTCCGGCATGGGCATCGCGGCACTCCTGGTGTTCCGGCGGGAAATCTGGAGCCTGCTCACGCTGCGGCGGATCGCCATCGCCGCGGGCGCTTTTTTGTTGGGAACTCTGCCACTCTTGGCGTACAACGCCAAATACGAATGGGCCACCTTCCACGGCAATTTCCATCGCGACTTCAGCCAATTTCGCGGGAAGAGCGACGTCCTCCTCGCCACATTCGACGGACAGGGACTTCTTGGATACCTGGCGCGCGAGGATTCCGGAGCGATCCATCCGCATCAGCCGGCAGGCGCCCTCCAGACGATGTCGGCCCAAGTGGTGACGCTCACCGGCGATCCGCGGCATAATCTGACTCTGTATGCCTTCCTGATCGCTCTGCTGCTCGTGCCATTCGGCGCCACGTCCGCTCGCAAGACCGTACTCTTCAGTCTTATCGCGATGATCGTGGCCTGGTTCCAGATGGCGATCACCGCCAACGCGGGAGGGTCGGTCCACCACACAATTCTCTTGTGGCCGCTGCCTTATGTGGTGATCTCGGTATCGTTCGCCGCGGCGTCCAGGCGGTTGGGTACGGCCGGACTACCGGCGGCCGCTGTCGTCACTTCGGTCCTGTTACTGTCGAGCGCTTTGCTGATGAACGCTTACTATCACAAGATGTTTCGCAACGGCGGGTCAGAGTCGTGGAACGACGCCATCTTTCCACTGAATTCTTACGTGCGCGATCTGCCGGCGACGTACGTGTATTGCATGGATTGGGGCTTGCTGGATGGTCTGCGCTTTCTCTCGCGTGGCAAGTTGAAACTAGCTGGGGTCGACGATCGATTCACCAAGGCGGAACTGACCCCCGACGAACGTCACGTCGTGGAGCAATTGCTCGCGGATGGCGAGAATCTTTACATCGCGCACACGCCCGGCGCGCAGGTATTCCCCGACAATCCCAAATTTCTGGCGCGAGCGGCTGAGTTTGGGTATCGGCCGAACCGTCTGGCGATTATCGAAGACAGCTTCGGCAGACCCACATTCGAAGTGTATCGGATGGTGAAGTAGGACCGTGGCGTAGACAATCCTGTTGCCGTCTCGACACTCATGGCGAGACTTTTCGGGGCGCGCGCTGGTGCCGAATTGTAGCTGCGTTGAAGACGCCGAAGAGCTCGCGTGGGACAAGACTTGACCGACGCCCAAAAGCGTCGCGACGTCCGGAACGGATCCGAAGTCTCGACGCGGCAAACAGGAGGGTTTGCGCCAGCTCAAAATAGTCGCAGCTTGCGTCCCACTCGGAACCAGAAGCTGCGGCAGAGGCGCGTCATTTCGCTGTCGAGCTTCTGTTTAGCCTCGCAATACTGTTCCAGCACCTCGCGCGCCGATTCTACTCGGAACGCGAATGCGCCCTTGCGCGCTACGATCGGCAGCGACCACGCTTCGGAATGCACGATGCCGAAATCGGGTACATCTTCGTTATAGATGCGCACCGATTCGAAACCCGCTCCTGTTAACAGCTCCCTAAGTCCCTGCTCGTTGTATTCGCGCATTTCGAGCGCGCTGCCGCTGCCGTCGCGATGAAACACCAGCTTGTCGAAGACCTGCACCGCTCCTTCGCGCGTCCGATTGATCAAGTGAATCCGTCCGCCCAGTTGCATCAAGCCGAACTCGTGCAATTCCGGGAAATGCTCCGCCATCGTGAGTTCCAGCGAATAGGGCACGGTCATTGCCAGAAAGCCGTTCGGCTTGAGCGTGCGGCAAGCATTTTCGAAGGACTTGCCGGCAGGAGGAATCACGTGCTCCAGGACCTCGCTCGAGATTAGAAAATCGTACTTGCCGGTATGCTCGTCACCCGGCGCGGCGATATCGAACCGTGGTTCGCGGTCGTGAAACGTATTGCGGTAATCGAATTTCGCGGCGAGGCGGTCGGCGTACTGCGTGCTGTCGCTGGTGCCGATTCCTCGCAAGCTCTTCACGCGAGGAAAATCCGGCAACACCAGGGCGGCCCCGAAGAGTTCCATCGAGAGCGCGTAGAGCAAGCCGCGAGTGCGCACGTTCGATCCGCACGAGGAACAACTGGGCGTCTCGCGATCCATCGGATTGCCGGCCCATGCGATGCTCTCGCCGCATACGTTGCAGGTGAACTCCATCAGTCTCCATCATAGGGCCCTTACGGTGGTGATTCCAGATAGAATAGGGGGCGTCCAAGGTTAAGCTATGTCCAACGACGACTTCTCCCGAAGATCCTTCCTGACGTCTGCCATGACCGGCGCAGCCGCCTTCACGATTGTGAAGCCGGAACTCGTGCGCGGTGCCGGGAACGAAAAACTCAAAGCTGGCCTGATTGGCGCCGGCGCCCGCGGCACGCAAGCCGTGCAGAATATCCTCACCGGATGTGACAACGTCGAACTCGTCGCGATGGCCGACGTCTTCGAAGACCGGCTGGAGGAGTCGCTTCGCAAACTCAAAGCCTTGCAACCCGAACTGGCGGACCGCGTCAAGGTCGACGCCGAACATCGCTTCGTTGGCTTCGACGCGTACAAGAAAGTAATCGCCTCCGGCGTGGATATTGTGATGCTGGCAACGTACCCGGCATATCGCCCGATGCACTTCGAGGCTGCTGTCGAAGCGAAGAAGCACATTTTCTGTGAAAAGCCATTCGCCACTGACCCGGTGAATCTGCGCCGTTTCATGGCCGCGGCCAAGCGCTCCGAGGAGCTCAAACTCACCGTCAAGTCGGGCGCGCAGAGGCGTTCGCAGGTCTGGTATCTCGATCAGTACAAGCGGCTCCAGGACGGCGCCATTGGCGACATCGTGGCGGCCTATGCCTATTGGGAAGGCACGCCTGTGCTCAACTTCAACACCTTCCCCAACAAGAAGCGCGATCCCAAGTGGGGCGACATGGAGTTTCAGCACCGCAACTGGTATTCGTTCGTCTGGGTGTCGGGCGACCAGATCGTGGAACAGCACTTGCACAATATCGATGTATGTAACTGGTTTATGGGGACGCACCCCGTCGAGGCGGTGGCCTCCGGCGGCGCTGCCTGGAGGCCCCGCGAGGAAGAGTATGGCAACATCTACGACCATGTCGCCGCCGATTTCGTTTATCCCAACGGCGTGCACATGTCGAGCCGTTGCCGGCAATATCAGGGTGCCGAGATGGCGCAGAATGTCAGCGAGCGGATCGTGGGGACCAAAGGCGCGATCGACAGTGCGACGCTTCGCGGCGCGAAGCTGCCGTTCGACCCTTATGTGCAGGAGCACATCGATATGGTGAACAGCATCCTGGGCAAGGGGAAGTATCTGAACGAGTCGATGGCCGTCGCCGAGAGTACCATGACGTGTCTGATGGGCCGCGAGGCGGCATACTCCGGCCGCAAAATTACCTGGGATATGATGATGGCCTCGCAGCAGGATCTATTGCCCAGGCACTTCGATTACAAAGACAGGGTTCCCGTTCCGCCCCTGCCCGTGCCAGGCGTCTACAAGTTCGTATAGACTGTATTTCGAACCCTAGGGAGGTCGATCCATGTATAGATTGAGCTTTCGAGCGGCGTGTCTTTCCGCCGCTTTTTCCGCAATGGTCTGTCTGTCCCCGGCTTTTGGACAAACAGCCACCGCAAATGCTGGCGGAACACCACCCGCACAGGCCCCACAGCAGGGTAGGGCCGGACGCGGGCCGCAAGTCACGTCGCCGGAAGTATCGTCCGACCGCCACATTACATTTCGGATCCTGGCTCCTAACGCGCAGAACGTGCGCGTGACCGGCGGCGACATGCCGATGCTCGCTGGAGGGCGCGGAGGCGCACAAGGCGCCGCGGCAACACCTTCACCCGGCCAGATGACCAAGGGTGAAAATGGCATCTGGGAAGTGACTCTTGGACCGCTCGAGCCGGGTGCGTACCGCTACAACTTCAATGTCGATGGGGTCACGGTGATCGATCCGCGCAACCCCTCGATCAGCGAATCCAACACCAATGTCTGGAGCCTGGTGGTGGTACCTGGCTCGGAGTGGATGGATACGAAGGAAGTGCCCCACGGCGCCGTGGCTTCGATTACCTACTACTCCACCGCTCTGAAGAAATTTCGCCGCATGCATGTGTACACGCCTCCCGGGTACGAGACCAGCAGCGCGAAGTATCCGGTCTTCTACCTTCTGCACGGCGCTGGGGATTGCGACGAGGCATGGACTTCGGTGGGACGCGCCGGGTTCATCCTCGACAATCTGATTGCGGCCAAAAAGGCCAAGCCCATGGTGGTGGTGATGCCTGCGGGCCACACCAGCACCGCGGCGTTTGGTGGCGGTGGCAGAGGCGCGGCGCCGCCTTCGGGTACACCTCCGCCACCCGATGAGTTCACGCAGGATTTCATGACGGACATCATGCCGTACGTGGATTCGCATTATCGCGTGCTCAGCGACCGTGCCCATCACGCCATCGCCGGCCTCTCGATGGGCGGCAGCCAGACTCTGAACATCGCGATTCCGCACCTGGAAAAATTCGCCTATGTCGGGGTCTACAGTTCTGGATTGCTGGGCGGTTTCGGCGGTGGGCGCGGCGCCAACGCGACTCCTCCTCCGCCGGGACCTTCGCCCTGGGAGACCCAACACATGGCGGAACTCGATAACGCCGCAACCAGGAAAGGGCTGAAGCTCTTCTGGTTCAGCACGGGCGTGGACGACGGGCTCATCACCACCACACGCGCCACGGTCGACCTGTTCAAGAAGCATGGCTTTTCGCCGGTCTTTAAAGAGAGCCCCGGCGCCCACACCTGGTTGAACTGGCGCAACTACCTGATCGAGTTCACACCGCAACTTTTCCAATAGGAGCAGCCGGATTCCGTTTGCGAATCTGTGCCTGCATGGAGGTGCTATGACCCTTCGACTCTTTAGCCTCGCCTTGCTCTGCGCCGCGGCATCGTACGCCGCCGCTCCCGACGGCGAGGCGCTCTTCAAGCAACGCTGCGCTACTTGCCACGAAGGCGCGCCGCAGCCTCGAATGCCTACCCGGCAGGAGATCGCGGCGCGTACGCCCGAATCTGTCTACCGCGCCATGTTTGAGGGCGCCATGCAGCCGCAATCCTCAGGCTTGACGCCCGAAGAGGGCCGCGCCATCGCGCGCTACGTGACGGGCAAGGAGTTCGGGGGAGGCGGAGGCGCGGGAACGGCGGCCGGGAAATGCTCCTCCGCCCCTGGACCTCTTCGCGTGAGTGACACCGACTGGAACGGATGGGGCGACGACCTGGCCAATACGCGCTATCAGGCGAAACCCGGCATCACTGCCGCTGAGGTGCCGAACTTGAAGTTGAAGTGGGCTTTCGCTTTCGAAGGCGACACGGTTCGTGCCGCACAGCCCACGGTGGTCGGCAATCGCGTGTTCGTTTCCGGTTCGAACGGATCCGTGTATCTGTTGGACGCCTCCACTGGCTGCACCTATTGGAAATATGACGCGGGAGCCATGGTCCGCGGGGCCATCAGTATTGGCCAGGCAGGCGGTAAGAGCGTCGCGTATCTCGGCGACGTTCGCGCCACCGTTCACGCGCTCGACGCGGCCACCGGGCAACTGCTCTGGAAGTTGAAAGTCGAAGACCACCCCGTGGCTCGAATCACCGGGGCGCCCGTCTTTTACGACGGTAGGGTCTATGTTCCGGTGTCCTCGATCGAAGAGGCGTCGGCAATGGGCCCGACGTATGAATGTTGCAAGTTCCGCGGTAGCATCGTGGCCCTGGATGCAGCCAGCGGTAAGCAGATCTGGAAGAGCTACAGTGTGGTGGATCCTCCGAAGCCCTATGCCAAGACGCCTGCCGGAGTCCAACAGTGGGGGCCGGCGGGCGCATCCATCTGGTCAGCGCCCACAATCGACACCGCCAAAAAAGTGCTGTATGCGGCCACCGGCAACTCCTACACGAACGTCTCGACTCCCACCAGCGATGCGATCCTGGCATTCGATCTGGAATCGGGGAGTCTGTTGTGGTCCAGCCAGGCATCGGCGAAGGACAACTTCACGATGGCGTGCAGCGGTCGAGGCGCCAATTGTCCGCAGGACGCCGGACCTGACTACGATTTCGGGACGTCGCCAATTCTGCGGACACTGCCGGGTGGCAAGCGCATTTTGGTTTGCGGACAGAAGTCGGGAATCGTCTGGGGACTCGACCCCGATCAGCGGGGCAAGGTCCTCTGGCAGACGCGCGTAGGGCAGGGAGGCGCGCTGGGCGGCATCGAGTGGGGCGATACCGCGGATCTCGAGAACGCCTACGTGGCGGTCAGCGACTTGCTGAGTCGTGGCGAGAACAAGCCCGGCGGAATTCATGCCGTGAAACTGACGACCGGCGAGAAGGTCTGGAGCACTCCTGCTCCGGAGCTGCACTGCACACCCGGATCGAAGGGATGCACGGGAGCGCAATCGGCGGCGATTTCGTCGATACCGGGCGTGGTGTTTTCAGGTTCGGTGGACGGACACTTTCGCGCCTTTTCGACGAAGACGGGGGAGATCATCTGGGACTTCAACACAGTGCGCGATTACGAGACCGTGAACGGAGTCCCCGGAAAGGGCGGCTCGCTGGATTCGGCAGGCCCCGTCATCGCCGGCGGAATGGTCTTTACGAACTCAGGCTACGGCATGTGGCAAGGCATCCCCGGCAACGTGCTCCTGGCCTTCGCGAAGTAGAGGGCAGGAGGGGGTAGAGATCGTCCGGAGGGCTGTCGCTTCGGGCGCTCGGACGCGGTGAACTCACTCTTCCATTCCCAGGAAGAACCGGAAGTCTGCCCCCTGCTCGCGCGCTTCGAGCCAGATCTCGCCTCCGTGGGATTGAATTACCTGCCGGCAGATCGCCAATCCCAGTCCGGCACCGCTGCCGCCCGCACTGAGTTTCTTGAAAGGCTGGAAAACCCGCTTCGCCAGCCGGGGTTCGATGCCTCGTCCGTTGTCGACTATCGATACGTACCAGCCGCCTGGACCGCCCAACCCATCCGCTATGTGAACCCGCGGCGCACTATCACCACGGAATCGGATCGCGTTCGTGAGGAGTTCCTGCATTACCCATCCCATCAGGAATCGATCGGCATCCAGAACTCTCCGCGTGGCGTGAGTCACCTCCGCTCCGCTCTGTGCGATTTCGTTGAATAGCGTCTGCTTGGCGGCGTCGGCGAGTTGCGCCACGGCAACCGGCTCACGATCGATGGGCCGGCTGCAGATGTCCACGTAATCGCGCAGTCCATGCGCCACCACATCAAGTGCGGAGGCGGAATCTTCAATGTGCCTGAGCAGCATGCGGCTGTCTTCGTCGAGGCCGCTATTGTTGCGGCTCAACAACTGGGCGCCCAACCGGATTCGCGATGCGGGGCCTTTCAAGTCGTGAATGGCGGCATGCAGCAATTCTGCCGTGGCGGGATCCAGCCCAGTCTTGGCCATAGAGTGCGTTAGTGGGAACCGAGAACTTCCGAGACTTTGGCCTTCAGTGTCCGAAAATCGAAGGGCTTGCGTAAAAAGCCGTTGACCGTCTTTCCCTGAAAGCGGGCGCGTACCTCGCTGTCGCTGAAGCCGCTGCAGATCACCACCGGCAAATCCGGCGCAACCCGGCGAAGCTCATCAAATGTCTGCTCGCCATCCAGTCCGGGCATTCCCAAATCGAGGAAGACCAGCGAGTAGCGCCTGGGCGCGGCGGCCAGTTTGTCAAGCGCCTCCTGTCCACCGCTGGCAAGCTCCACCATATGTCCTGCGTGCTGCAAGGCCGCACGAGCGCTGTTCCGGACAATCTCCTCGTCATCCACCAGTAGCACTCTCCCTTGCGCGCTCTTCTCTGGTGATGGACCCGCCTCAGCCGGCGTTCGCTCCGCAGAGGTAGAAGACGCAGGAAGAAGCACGCGGAAGGTACTGCCCTTGCCCGGCGTGCTCTCCACTTCAATCGCCCCATTGTTGCTACGGACGATCCCGTGCACCGCGGCCAATCCCAATCCCCTGCCAGTGAACTTCGTCGTGAAGAAGGGATCGAATATCTTACTCAAGGTCGCGGTGTCGATTCCGGAACCGTTATCGCGAACCTCCAGCACCACATAGTCGCCCGCGTTGATGTCCGCGCTCCACGTGGTGCGTGGCGCCTCGATCCTTTCGACATCCGTGCTGACGATGATGATTCCTTGACGGCCGGCCGGGATCGCCTCACTCGCATTGATAATCAGGTTCATCACGATCTGCTGCAATTGCGTCGGGTCTGCATGGATCGACGGAAGATCCGGCCGGATGAGGAGCTTCACATCCACAAACGAAGGGATGGAGGCCTGGACAAGCTGCCAGGTGGTATTGACCACCTGGCCAAGGTCGACGTTCTCAACCTGGAAACTGCCCTTGCCTGCATACGCCAACATCTGGCGCGTAAGGTGTGCGGCGCGGTCTCCCGCCTTGAACGCCATCTCGAGGATGGGTCGCAGTTCGTCTTCAGCCGGAAGCACTTCCAGCGCATAGCTCACGCCGCCGATGATGCCCACAAGCAGATTATTGAAATCGTGCGCGACACCGCCGGCAAGGACGCCGATGCTTTCCAGCTTTTGCCGCTGATGGAGAAGCCGCTCCGCTCGTCGCTGATCCTCGATATCGGTCAAAGTCCCAAGCCATTTTACGGGACGCCCATCGACCGCCAGGGGCAGAGCCCGCATGAGTTGCCAGCGCATTGAGTCGCCGGTGGCTCGGACGCGGCATTGCACCTCCAGTGACGCCATGTTGGCCACAGCCGAGTCCCAGGCCTCCTGCACAGAGGGTTTATCTTGCGGGTCGATAAAGTCGAGCCAGCCGTGGTCCATAGCCCTATCTGGCGGGGTGCCGGTCAGCCGTGACCATCTCTGATTGACATAGTCCCACCCGCCGCGGTGCGCCGCAGTCCAGACCACTTGCGGCATCGCTTCGGCCAAGGTGCGGTAGCGCGACTGGCTCTCCTCCGCAGCGCGATGGGCGGCCCGCTCGCGTTCCAGCGCCAGTTCCAACTCCCGATTGCGTTCTTCCAGTGCGACCCGCTGCTGTTCCACCTTGCGCTGCAGATTTCGCTTCTCGAGCGCATTCTCCACTACGTGGCACAAACCCTCTGCGGAAAGCGAGCCCTTCACCACGTAATCGGTCGCCCCGGACTTCATCGCTTCGACAGCGACTTCTTCCGTTCCGTATGCCGTGACCACTACTACGGGGCACGGGTCGGGATCTTTCAGAATGGAACGGAGCAGTTCCAGGCCGTCCATATCGGGCAGATTGAGATCGAGCAGAACACAGTCGGGACGACGGCGCCGGATCTGATCGAGGCCGGCGATTGCATGCGCCTCTTCAAAACAGTCGAACGAACGCGACCCGTGCTGATTGCGTAACAAACGCCGGAACAGGTCGCGGTCCACAGGGCTGTCGTCAATGATCAAGACGCTTGCGGGCGTTGACATGAGCAGGTTCTTCGAAAGGAGCGGTGGCCCCCAAAACCACGCGCAAATGCGGTGCAGGCGAATAGCCGCAACGGTATTATAGCGGCCGACCCATCCTCTACGCGGCGAATTGTTGTGAGCACCCACACAAGGGGAGGCGCAAGGCTGTGCCGGCGCGTACAAAAACGCTTTTATATATAAAAAGGGCGGCCGGAAACCGGCCGCCCAAATTCTAAATCTGGCTTCTCAAAAAGAGCAGATCAACGTGACGAGCTAGGCAGCGTGCCAGCCACGAAGTTTGGCGTGTACGGACCCCGATCTCCGTTCTGCCTACGGAGGATGCGGAAGGCGACGGCGTCACCAGGTTTCAACGTGGTCTGTATCTTTTTCACATCCGCAGTCGAAGTGACCGGGTGCTGATTGATGCTCGTCAGAATGTCGTTGGGACGCAGGCCGCAGTCTTCGGCGAAGGAATTCGGCTCCACCTCCGCGATCTTTACACCGGGCTCCTTGATGCCGAGATTCTCGCGGGCTTGCTCGGTCAAATCGCTGATCGAGATGCCGAAGCTTACCGTAGTCCCTTCCGGCTTGGGCGTTTCCTGCTCGGTGCCGGTGCCAAAGCGCTCGGGGAAGATCTGGGCGAGGTTGCCCACGACGACCTTGAAGTTCTCCTGCTTGCCGTTGCGAAGCACGCCAAGCTCGACGGTGGACCCAACTGGTGTGGCGGTCACGATATTGACTAAGTCGTTCCCCTGACGGATCTTTTTTCCGTTAATGGTGGTGATGATGTCAGCTTCCTTCAAACCAGCCTTCTCGGAAGGCCCGCCGGGTTCCACGCGCTGGACGAAAACGCCTTCAGTCACGCCACCCATGGCTCGCAGCAGATCGCGGGCCTGCGCCGGGTCGGACGAGAAAGTAATACCGATAGAACCGCGCACCACCTTACCGTTCTTGATGATCTCGTTGTAAACCATCGCTGCCGTGTTCATCGGCAACGCAAAACCGATGCCCTGATAACCGCCCGAACGGGACGCGATGGCGGTGTTGATGCCAACCACTTCGCCGCGGATGTTCAGCAGCGGGCCACCGCTATTGCCGGGATTGATGGCCGCGTCAGTCTGCAGGAAATGCTGGAACTGCTGCAGCGGGTCCACATCGCGTTCTTTCGCGCTGATGATGCCCGCCGTTACGGTGGCCTGGAAGCCAAACGGAGAACCGATCGCCACGCACCAATCGCCGACATTCACCGCATCGGAATTCCCGATCTTGGCGGGCTTCAAATCATGCTTCCCTTCCACTCGGATCACCGCGAGGTCGGTTTGCGCGTCGACCCCGACGACCTTGGCGTCGTACTCCGTGGCATCGTCTACGAACTTCACCTGAATACGATCCGCTTTGTCGACCACATGGTTGTTAGTCAGGATATAGCCGGCCTTGTCGACTACCACGCCCGAGCCCAACGCATAACCTTTACGCTGCATGTCGGGAACGCCGCCGCCACCGCCGAAGAAGCGGTTCAGCAGATCGTCCATGCCGGACATTCCATCACCCTGATCATCCTCGTCAGGAGGCATCAACTGCTGGCGCCGCCCATTGCGCGTCCGAGTGGTGGCTTTGGGGGAATAAGTGGTGGAGATGTGAACCACAGAGGGCTCAACCTGCTTGGCAATCTCGGTGAACTGATTGGAGAGTTCCACCGGATTCGGAATCACCAGTTGCGTGGCTCCCGGCGCCACCGCCCGATCGTCCCGCGCTGCTTTGACCCCCGTGCTGAGCACGGTTCCAATCACGATCCCGGCCGACAGGGTTAGCAGAATCAATGTGAACGAGAGCAACTTCTGGGTTCGCATTTTGTTGATAAAACTCATGAATTTAACTCCTCCGCCAGCGAGGCAGTGCAGCAATCATTATATGCCCGCTCTAAACTATTATGATGGATGTGGCCGCGGTTTCCACGGTTTCAACTCCACCACCAGTACTCCACTTAGGATAAGGGTCGCGCCCGCAGCGGCGCGTGTGGAAAGACCCTCACCCACCAGAAAATAAGAGGTTATCCAGGCAAACAGCGGCTCTAGCATGTAGATCAAGGCTGCCCTCGACGAACTGGTGTACTGCAACGCCCACGCCTGGATACCATACGCCAGAGCTGTTGCCAAAAGACCGCAGATCAGAATGGCAAAAATCACCGCCGGCCGCCATTGGATATGGGGAATTTCTACCCACCAGAAGGACGACAACGCCAACACCGCCGCCGCACCGATCTGAGTCATGGTCAAAAACTCAACACTCACGGATGCGGAGAAGTGGCCGACTATCACGATCTGGGCGGCAAAGGCCACAGCGCACAGAAGTGTCAGCACATCGCCACGGCTGATTGCCCCGATTTCTCCTTCCAGAGTCATCAGGCCCAGCCCGACAGTTGCCACCAGTACCCCGACTACCTCGGAAACCTGAGGCCTGCTCCTATAGACGAGCGCGGACTGCAAAGGTATCATCACAGACGTCAGCCCGGTGAGGAACGCAGATTTCGGCGCCGACGTAAGCCGCAACCCGAGGGTCTGCAAAAGGTAGCCTGCAAAGAGGAAGACGCCCGAAAGACATCCTGCGAGGATGGCTTTGCCGGTAACCGAGCCCTTGCCAGACCCGCGAAACAGCACCAGCAGCGCCACCAGGGCCACGCAGAATCGCAACGCCAGAAACAAGACTGCTGAGATATCCGCCAATGCCGCCTTGACCAAAACGAAGGTGGCGCCCCAGATGAGAGTATTGAATGCCAGAGCCGCGTCGGCTTTACTCTGCGCGGCTGGGGCCCACTTCACTTGACGGATCCGCTTGAGCCGCCAACATTGGTAGACAAAGAATTCCGCATCAGCATCAGTACGGTCAGCAGGATTCGCTTTAGCCCGAGGTCGCGCCCTTCCGGGCGGAACCATTCCTGTGTCGTGTGTGCCCCGCCCCCCAGTCCCCCCGCACCGATCGCGACCGCGGGGATACCCAAAGATAGCGGAATATTCGCATCGGTAGAGGAGGTGTCGAGGTGTGAGCGAATCCCCAGGTGGGCATCCACCACGCGCAGATACTGAAGAATCGGCGCATTGTCTGGTAGTGCAGCCGCCGGTCGCGAGCCGATCTCCTTCAGCTTCACCGCCACCTTGGCGCCCGTGGCACGCTGATTCTCCACGTCGCGGGCGCGATCGATGGCCGCGGACAAGAGGTCCACCAACTCGTCGAGCTTCTGATTGCTCTCGGAGCGAATATCGACTTTGGCGCGCGCGGATTGGGCGATGGAGTTGACGCTCGAACCGCCTTCGATCAGGCCTACATTGATCGCCGACTTGGGAACGCCATCGATCCGGCTATCCGAAAAGAGTGCAGCGGCACGACACAGCGCGTGGACGGGGTTGCCGACGCCATAGTCGCTCCAGCTATGGCCGCCGGGACCGGTGAACAGCACTTCGAAACGCCGGCTGCCGAGGGCGCGCGTGGTGATGTGGTCGGTGTTGGCGCCGTCCACCACCACGAAAGACTCGACCTTCCGCGCCAGCGGCGATTGCTTGCACAGGTGCCGCATGCCGAGCAGATTCCCTTCGCCCTCTTCGCCGACATTGGCCACGAGCAGCAGTCCGTGAGGTGTTTCGGGCAGGCCGGAGCAGAGCCGCCACACACGCGCGATCGCCAGCAATGCAGCCAGGCCAGCGCCGTTGTCGGAAACACCGGGGCCGCGAAACCGGCCCTCGGCATCCACGCTGATTTCGTCCTTGCTGCGTGGCGCGATGACCGTATCCAGGTGAGCGGTGAGTGCCACGTACGGCCCGTCTCCAAGGGCGGCGATCACGTTGCCGGCCCGATCGATGGAGGCGTTCCAGCCGAACGAGCGTAACTGATCGAGCATCCAGGAGGCGCGCTCTTGCTCCAGGAAGGTGGGCGCGGGTACGCGGCAAAGCTGTAGATGGATTTCGTTAATCCACTGTTTCTCGCGTGTGAACCACTGCAAACACTCGCGGACCGCGCGATGCTCTGTTATTTCGCCGAGATTCAACCCGAGGGCCACATTGGCAGCCATGCTCAATGTCAGTGTACCAGTGTGGCAAAACTCGGCCAATTGTGGCGCGTCTTCTATTGCGAGGAAGGCCGCCTAGCGCGCGGCGGCGGTGACGCACCGTTTGGCTCCCGGCTGAATCCGTGATTCCATCCTGGTAGCACAAGCCGATCGAAATTCTGATTGGTAGAAATTCGTCGACTCGTCGGGCCCGGCAAGTATTCATCTTGCAAACTTCGTCGCTGTCTTTCGTTTGTGCCGATCCAGCGCCAGATCGATCAGCCGGTCCACCAGCGCCGCGAACGCGATTCCGCTGTGCTCCCACATCTTGGGGTACATGCTAATCGACGTAAATCCCGGAATTGTATTGATCTCGTTGATATACAGCTTGCCGGTGCTGTTTTCGAGCAGAAAATCGACACGCGCCATGCCTTCGCATTCCACGGCGCGGTAACACTCAACTGCCAGCCGCCGCAGTTCTTCAGTCTGCTCGGAAGAGAGATCGGCGGGGACTTTCGTTTCCGCCCGGTCGAGCAAATACTTGTCTTCGTAGTCGTAGAACTCGCGCGACGGCAGAATCTCGCACGGCAGTGACGCCTCCGGCGCTTCGTTGCCCAGCACCGAGCACTCCAACTCACGCCCCGTAATGCCGCGTTCCACGATGATCTTGCGATCGTACTGGGCGGCGAAGGCGACCGCCGCCTCCAGTTCCTCCACATTGTGAGCCTTCGAAATTCCCACCGACGACCCGAGATTCGCCGGCTTCACGAACATCGGGAACTGCAGCCGTGCGCAGATCTCCGGAACGTTGGCGTTTTCGCGAGTGAAGGCGATGTAGTCTACCACCGGCAACATGCGTTCCGCACAGACACGTTTCATCATCTCCTTGTCCATGGAAACGGCCGACGCCAGCACACCTGCGCCGACATACGGCAGGTCGGCCAATTCGAGCAGCCCCTGCATGGTGCCATCCTCGCCGAAGGTGCCGTGAAGCACGGGGAACACTACGTCGATCTCCGGCTGGGCGCCGGGCTCGGGAAAGATCGGCTTCGGCGACCATTTGCCTTCCCGCCCGATAAAGTATTCGATCGCCTCATACTTCGCGGGATCCATGGCGTTCAGGATGGCGCGCGCCGAGCGCACCGACACATCGTGCTCGCCGGTTCGGCCGCCATAGATGACGGCTACGCGTAATTTCATAGAATTCGTTTTCCCAATCCGGACATGACCAACTCGACGGCCAGATCGGCGGTCCGGTTGACCTCGTCGATCACCGGGTTCACTTCTACCACCTCCATCGAGACCATGTGCCGCGAATCACATATCATTTCCAATGCCAAATGCGCCTCGCGGTAGGTGGCGCCGCCGCGGACCGGAGTCCCCACTCCGGGAGCGTCCTTCGGATCCACAAAATCCATGTCGAGCGATAGGTGAAATCCGTCCGTTCCATCCGTCGCCAGGCGAATGGCCTCCTCCATGACGGACCGCAGACCGCGCTCGTCAATATCGCGCATCGTGAAGGCCCGCACGCCGGACTCGCGCACCTGCGGCTTCTCGGTGGTGTCCACATCGCGCAGGCCCACGATGACAATGTTGCGCGGCGCGACTTTAGGATGGTAGCCCAGAAGATCGGTCAACTCGACGGGACCCATTCCGGCGATGCACGCGAGCGGCATGCCGTGCACGTTGCCGCTCGGGCTCGACTCCGGCGTATTCATGTCGGCATGTGCATCCAGCCAGATGAGTCCGATCTTCCGGTTCTGCTCGCGGAAATACTGCGATACGCCACTCACGGTGCCGACGGCAACCGAATGATCGCCCCCGAGAACCAGAGGCATACTGCCTCGTCCCAGGGTCGCCCCGACGACGGTTGCGAGCCGCTGGCAGGTGGCTGCGATCTGGGGCAGATACTTGGCACGCGGATGCCCTTCGGGCAGCGACTCTGCCTGATCGACAGGAATGTTGCCGAGGTCTTCGACTACATACCCCAGCGATTCGACGCGCCGGTTGAGATTGGCCACCCGCATTGCGGAAGGCCCCATATCCACGCCCCGCCGCCCCTGCCCCAGATCGAGCGGCGCCCCAATAATCGCGATGTGAGAATGCGCCATGTTGTCAGGTGGCGCAAACACTCTTGTTTGCTGCGTCGAGACTCATCTCGACGCTTTTCGAGTGTTTGCCACGTCTGCACGAAGAGTTTCTGACTACCGAAAAATCTCGAGATGAGCATCGAGACGGCAAACAGGAGCGTTAGCGCCACGTCTGCCGCCGAAGATCTTCATACACATCAGTGGACCCCACTCCTCTCTCAGAACTCCGCGTTCCCAGGAGTCCGCGGAAATGGAATCACGTCTCGAATATTCTTCATCCCGGTGAGATACATCATCATGCGTTCGAATCCCATTCCGAAGCCGGCATGCTCCACGCCTCCGAACCGGCGCAGATCCAGATACCACCAGTAAGCCTCTTCCTTCATCCCCTTGTCCGCGTGCCGGCGAATCTTCTCCAGCAGCACGTCATGCCGCTCCTCGCGCTGGCTTCCGCCAATGATCTCTCCGATTCGCGGAACCAGCACGTCCATCGCAGCCACGGTCTTTCCGTCGTCATTGCTGCGCATGTAGAACGCCTTGATCTCCTTGGGATACCCCGTAACAATCACGGGCTTCTTAAACAACTCCTCGGTCAGATAGCGCTCGTGCTCGCTCTGTAGATCCGATCCCCATTCGACCGGGAACTCCCAATTTCGCCCCGCCTTCTGCAGCAGAGCGACCGCTTCCGTGTAGGTGATCCTTTCGAAGGTGCTGCCCAGCAGCGTCTCCAGATTCTTGAACAGCTCGGGGTCATACCACTTGCTCAAGAACTCCAGATCAGGCCGGCAATCGCGGATCACCTGTTCCACCTGGTTCTTCAGGAACGCCTCGGCAAGATCCTGATTGTCCTTCAGATCGCAAAACGCCATCTCCGGCTCGATCATGTAGAACTCGGCCAGATGGCGCGGCGTATTCGAATTCTCGGCGCGAAACGTGGGCCCGAACGTGTAGACGTTGGCGAACGCGTGGGCGAAGATCTCGGCTTCCAACTGGCCGCTCACCGTCAGGTAGGTTCGCTTGCCGAAAAAGTCCTGTCCGAAATCGACGGGCTTCGACTGTTTCGGCAACGACTCCAATTCCAGAGTCGTGACCTGAAACATGGAACCGGCGCCTTCCGCATCCGACGCTGAGATCACGGGAGTGTGCACATACAGAAAGCCGCGCTCCTGAAAAAACTGGTGGATGGCGCGGCACAGGGCGTTGCGCACGCGGAACACCGCGCTAAACGTATTGGTGCGGGACCGCAAATGGCCCAACGGACGCAGCGTTTCCAGATTGTGCTTTTTCTTCTGTAGTGGATACTCTTCAGGATCCGCCGCACCATGCACTATCAACTCGCGCGCCTTGAGTTCGACGGCTTGCCCCTTCCCCATCGAGGCCACCAGTTCGCCCTCGACGCTCAGGCATGCTCCGGTTGTGATACGGGCCACCACGGCGGGTTCCACCACGCCGGCATCCAGCACCACCTGCAGATCGACAGGCGACGATCCGTCGTTCAATTGAATGAAGTGTACGTTCTTACCGTCGCGCCGCGTCTTCACCCATCCTTTGGCGCTGGCCGCTTCGCCGGGCGCGCGCTTAAGCAGGTCGCGAACGTAGTTTCCGGGCTGAATCATATCTGTTTCCGCCGCTACCTCACGCGTTTTCCAAGCGGTTGAATATCTCTTTTACCGTCTCCAGCGGGTTGGGGAGATCGGGACGTTCTTTCAACTCCAGCAACAGCGGATATTGATTCTCGCGGCTCTTCAGCAACTGCATGGTGTGCTTCCAATCGATGGTGCCGCCTTCGCTGACCAGCGGAAAAAGGTGCGAATCGTCCTTGCCGTTGTTGTCGTGAATGTGGGTAGACCGTATCCTGTCCTTCATTCGATTGAAGGCAGGCTCGATTCCTTCACCCATGTGCGCATGCCCTACGTCGAAGATGAAATCTAGTCCCAGGTGCGTCAACTCTTCGAATTGGTGCAGGCGGTCGGAGCTCGAGAGGTCGTTAGGAATGTTCTCGAGCAGAATCTCCACGCCGCGCTGCCGCGCGAACAGGCTCAGTTCTTCCAGTGCCGCAAAAGCCGCATCCACTTTGCGCATATCGAACTCTTCGTTGCTGACGCCGATATGCTGCACGAGGTATTTGAAAGGGATCACTTCCGAGATCGCCAGCGCCCGCTTGATCTCATCCACCACTTGAAGCCGCAGCGACTTCACCGGCTCGGTGATACTGACTACGGCGTGAGGTCCGGAGCGTCCCCAAATCTCGTCGTTGTACATCGGCGAGTGCAGCGAGTTGAGCTGGAGTTCGGAGTCGCGAAACCAGTGTCCGAGTTCCGCAATCTGTTCCTTGTTGTGATAGTCGAGATGCTGGCGCGCGCAAAAAATCTCCACCGCGGGGATCCCCGCCGCCTGGATGCGGCTCAGGAGTGCGACGGTGAGCCGGTGATTGACGAACAGATGCGTTGACAGTGCGTGATTCATCTGGTGGTTAGTGTCCTTCCGCGGTGCCTTCAGTTCTCGGATCGGCCGCGCCTTCGAGCCACTCACCATTGAAACGAATGGCGGCGACCTCCCCCTGGTTGGCCACGCGTTTCACGGTGTAGCCCCGCTTTTCAAGAAGCGCGACGGTGTCGGGCGAGTAGCCCGGTTCCATCCGCAGTTCGTCGGGTAGCCACTGGTGGTGGAAACGCGGCCAGTTGACGGCGTCCTGCACATTCATGCCGAAATCGAGCACATTGACCATCACCTCGAATACCGTATTGATGATCGTGGGACCGCCGGGAGATCCCAAAGCAAGCAGCGGCTTGCCGTCTTTCATCACGATGGTAGGCACCATGGAAGAAAGGGGTGTCTTATGTGGCTGGATGGCGTTGGCCTCGCCCTGAATCAGCCCGTACATGTTGGCCTCGCCCGGCTTGGGCGCGAAGTCGTCCATTTCATTGTTCAGCAGGAATCCGAGTCCGGTGGCCGTGACCTTGCTGCCGTAGCCGCCGTTGAGTGTGTACGTTACAATCGCGATGTTGCCATCGCCATCCGCCACCGAAAAATGCGTGGTTTCGTTCGACTCGTGGCCTGTAAACCTGGCAGCGTGAATCTCGCTCGAAGGCGTGGCGCGTTCCGGATCGATCGAAGCCCGCAGCTTGCGAATGTACGCCGGATCGAGCAGCGAACTAAGCGGCACCTTCACGAAGTCCGGATCTCCCAGATGCTCGGAACGATCTGCGAAGTACCGCCGCATCGCCTCGGTCATGTAGTGGACGACGGAAGCGGAGCCCGCGCCACCCTTCTCATATCCAGTGCCTTCCAGTACCCCGAGCATCTGTAGAATGCCCACACCACCGGAGCTGGGCGGCGGAGACGTGATGATGTCGTAACCGCGATACGTGCCCGTCATCGGCTTGCGCTCGATGGCGGCGTATCCCTTGAGATCTTCAAGTGTGATGAGGCCGCCGTGCTCCTGCATGTCCTTCGCGAGCAGGCGCGCCGTCTCGCCTTCATAGAAGTCCTTCGCGCCGAGCGACGCGATTCGTTCGAGGGTGTGGCCCAGATCGCTCTGGACCAGCACTTCGCCGGGCTCGTAATACTTGCCGCCGCGCAGGAAAATGCGATTCGATTCGGGGAATCGACTCAAGCCGCGGCCTCCCGAACGAAGTCCTTGCGCCTGGGCGTAGGAGAGCTCGAAGCCTTTCGACGCCAACTCCACTGCCGGGCGGACCAGATCGGCCCAAGGCTTCTTTCCATATTTCTTCGAAGCGTACTCCAGGCCGCGCACTGTGCCCGGAACGCCGGACGCACGGTATCCGACGGTGCTATCTTCCGTAGCTTTGCCCGATGCGTCGAGATACATATCGCGGGAGGCCGCTCCGGGAGCACGTTCGCGAAAATCGATGAACGTGGTCCGGCCGTCCGACAGGCGCACCAGCATGAATCCGCCGCCGCCGATGTTGCCCGCCGAGGGATGCGTCACCGCCAGGGCGAAGCCCACCGCGACCGCGGCATCGATGGCGTTCCCTCCAGCTTGAAGAATCTTGAGTCCGGCCTCGGTAGCGTGACGTTCGCGAGAGACCACCATACCGTGTCGCGCCCGCACCGGCTGCGCGGCCCACACAGGCAAGGCGGCCGCGAAGAGCAGAAGAGCTAGGATGCGGCGCATACACTCGATTCTACTATGACGTCGCGCGCGGACTCGGGTTTTATCTGTATGACGCAAGCACTGATTGAACCTGGAGCAGGTCACCGAACTGTCACGGCCTGCTCCACGTCATCGCGTTACCATAGCGGCGTGGAGCAATTCGCCCTCGAATTCGACCTCACCCCGCAGCGGCGCGTCTTCACCGTCGGTGAATTGAATACCGCTATCCGCTCGGTGCTCGATTCCGAATTCACCGACATCTGGGTCTCGGGTGAAATATCCGGCCTCAAACTTGCGACCAGTGGGCATTATTACTTCACCTTGAAGGAACGCGAGGCCCAGGTGAGCTGCGTGGCGTTCCGCTCCGCCCACCGCTACTGGAAATTCCGGCCTCAGGACGGCATGGCCGTTCTCGCTCGCGGCCGCATCGACGTCTACGAAGCCCGCGGTCAGTATCAATTGCAGGTGGAAGCCATCGAGCCGCAAGGTCTCGGCGCCTTGCAGGTGGCATTCGAGCAGCTCAAGAGGAAACTGGCGGCCGAGGGACTTTTCGCCGCCGAACGGAAGCGCCCGCTGCCGCGCTTTCCGCGACGCATCGGCATCGTCACCTCGCCGCGCGGAGCCGCCATCGCCGACATGGTCCAGATCCTCACGCGCCGATTTCCCGGCTTGCACATTCGTCTCTTCCCTGCCCTGGTGCAGGGCGACGGGTCGATCGAAGAAATCTGCCGCGCCATCGACTACTTCAGCCGCACGCGCTGGCCCGACCTCGTGATCGTCGGCCGCGGGGGCGGATCGCTCGAAGACCTCTGGAGTTTCAATTCGGAAGCCGTCGCCCGTGCCATCTCGCGTTGCGCGGTTCCCGTGGTCTCGGCAGTCGGCCACGAAACCGACGTGACCATCGCCGATTTTGTAGCTGACCTGCGCGCTCCCACTCCCTCCGCCGCCGCCGAGATGGTGGTCTGCACGCGCGAAGAACTGGTGGACCGTATCGCGGCATTGCAGACCAAAGGCGGGCAGGCGGTGCGCTATCGCCTCGCCATGCTCGATCGCCGTCTGCGCCAGCAGGGCATCGAACGCGCCCTCAATGTGCTTCACCGGCGCATCGGCCGCGGCCTGCAGCGCATTGACGAGCTCGATTACCGTTTGCGCGAACGCATCCGCCTCACACTGGAGACGCGGGAACGCGCCCGCCGCGCCCTCGACGCCCGGCTCCAGCGGTTCGACGTTCGTCCGCGGCTGGCTGCCGATCGCCGGCGTCTCGACACCGCGCACACCGTGCTCCTGCAAACCATCCGGCAGCGTCTTGCAGAACGCCGCGGCGCGTTCGAGCGCCTTACCGCCAAGCTCGAGCAGTTGAGCCCCTTGCGCATCCTCGATCGGGGCTACGCGATCGTCTCCTCGCCCGACGGCATCGTGAAGGATAGTGCTGAGGCGCCGCCCGGCACGAGGATTCGCGTGCGCCTGGCGAAAGGCTCTCTGGACGCCGTCGTCACTTCACCAGGCTCGCAGGAATGAGATTTCGCCGGCGGCCAAGGCTGTCGGCTTCACAGCGTACCTTTTCGCCACCCGGCAGCTTTGTCTGGCTTGCCCGATGCCTGGTAAAGTTGCACAATCCATTCGCGGGCGCGGTCGATATGATACCAATCCGGGACCCCGATCCGGTCTTTGCGGGCGGCCATACCTTGATAGCCTTCCAGCAACAGCGGTTCGGCTTCGGCATATTTCTTCTGTCCGGCCAGGCTCGCCCCCAGCAGGCTCTCGGCGCGGAATCGTGCCCAGTCGTCCGGCCGCTTCTTGCGATTGGTCTCCAATGCCTCCCGCGCGAGAGGCTCGCTTTCCGCGAACTTCCCCTGCGAGATATAGGCGAGTGCCAGATCCGCAGCCGAGGCCATGGTGTTCGGGTGATCGGAACCCAGGGTTTTCCGTCGACCTGCCAGTGCTTGAGCGGCATAGGTCTCTGCCAAGGCAAATTTGCCCTGCCGTTGGTAGATGAACACAAACTCGGACAGGGTGGAAAGCGTGCCGGTGTGCTGGGGACCCAATACACGGCGCTGAATCTCCAGGACCTGGCGCTGAAGCGCCTCGGCCTGCGCATATTTGCCTTGATAGCTGTAGACGGCCGCCAGATTGCCCATGGATGACACGACGTCGGGATGTTCGGGACCCAACAAACGCCGCCGAATCTCCAGGACTTCAGCGTCCAATGCCTCGGCCTGCGCATACTTCCCCTCGTAAGAGCAGACCACGGCAAGATTGTTCATGTTACTGACCGTTTCGGGATTCTCGGGACCGAGTAGGCGTTTTCGAAGGTCCAGGAGATGGCGATTGAGCGTCTCGGCCTGTTCGTATTTGCCCTCATAGGTATACACAACCGCCAGATTGTTCATGGGACGCAGGGTGTCGGGATGCTCGGGACCCGACACGTGACGCTGGATTTCCAAGGACCGGCTGTAGAGTTCCTCCGCCTGCGCGTACTTGCTCTGGAAGACGTAAACATTGGCAAGATTGCTCATGGAACCGACTGTGCTCGGATGCTCCGGACCCAAGACGCGGCGCTGAATCTCCACGACCTGGCTGTAGAGGGCCTCGGCTTTCGGGTAGTTCGCCTGAAGTTGATTCACATGGGCCAGAACGCTCATCGAATCGAGAGTACGAGGATTCTCGGGGCCCAGCAGCCGGCGTTGGATCTCCAGAGTCTTGCTCTGGAGACTTTCCGCCTGCGGGTACTTTGCCCGATAGATATAGGCGAGGGCCAGACCGTTCATGGAAATGAGTGTGTCGGGATGCTCGGGGCCGAGCACGCGACTCTGGATCTGTACCGTTTGGCTGAGGATCGCCTCGGCCTCGGGGTAGTTTGCCTGAATGCGGGCAAGATTGCCAAGGCGTCTCATGGTGGTGAGAGTCTTGGGATTTTCAGGCCCGAGCGAGCGGCGAAACAGATCTCGTGCCCGCTCCAATTGTGCGCGTGCCGCTGGATAAGAGCCGAGGTCCATGTAGGTCTGCCCCATGGTGTCGCGAATAGCGGCCTCCACCTCGGGTTGGCGGTCGAATTTGCCTGCGATGCGGAGGGCGGCCCGGTCCAGTGCAGTTCTCACCTTCAACTCCGGGTCGGGCTTAGATGCCAGCCCGGATTGGTTGGTGGAACTGGCCTGGGCCAGCAAATCGTACTCCAGGAAATCATTGATCGCCTTCGCAGCCGCCGCCTCCCGGTTCGCGCGCACGCTTTGCCGGATGCTGACGGCCGCTGCAGCAGCCATCACCAGAACGAATGCGCAGACGGTGGCTAGTGCCACCCGGTAGCGGCGTGCGAATTTGCGGGCGCGGTACCTGGCGGACTGTGGCACCGCCAGCACCGCTTCGTTCCTGAGATATCGCCCGATATCGGCTGCGAAGTCGGAGGGAGATCCATAACGGCGCGCGCGATCTTTCTCCAGGGCCTTCAGCGCGATCGAGTCCAGGTCGCCCCGAAGCTGTTTCGTCAGCGTCCCCGGCTCGGTTTGCCGTTTGTGGGCTACGGCGGTGGACGTGTCATGATCCTGCGTGCGGATTCTCGTGCTCGGTTTGGGTGGTTCGTCCTCCCGCAGCCGGCGGAGGAACTCATCCAGGGCCGCTTTCTTCAGGTCGAGCGGCGTCGCACCGGCTAACAATTCATAGAAAATCACTCCGAGCGAGTAGACATCGGTGCGTGTATCGATATCCTCACCCGCCGAATTGGCCTGCTCCGGGCTCATGTATTCCGGCGTTCCGATGAGAGTGCCCAGGCGGGTGAACAACGAGTCCGCAGTCAGCTTTTGGGTGAGCGCCTTGGCGACTCCAAAGTCGATAATCTTGGGAGCCGCCCTCCCATCCACTTCCATCACGAGGATGTTGGAGGGTTTCAAATCCCGATGGATGACGGCCTTCTGATGCGCGTGCTGCACCCCCTCACAGACACGCAGGAACAGTTCCAGGCGTTCGCGTGTACTCAACCGGTGATTGTCGCAATAGGTGGTGATGGGAGCGCCCGCGACGTACTCCATGACGAAGTAAGGAGCGCCCTGGGGAGTTGCGCCGGCGTCAAACACCTTCGCGATTGCCGGATGATCCATCAGGGCCAACGCCTGGCGCTCGGCCTCGAAGCGCGCGATGATCTCCCGGCTGTTCATGCCGGCTTTGACCAGTTTGAGCGCCACGCGGCGACGTACGGGCGCTCTCTGTTCGGCCAGCCAGACTTCGCCCATACCGCCTTCGCCGATTTTTTGTAACAGGTGGTAGGGGCCGATCACCGCCCCGGCAGTTTCGCCAAGGCCACTGGTCTGGGTGGGTTGTGCCATGTATGCCACCGCACCGACCACTGCGGCAATGGTCTCGCCAGGCCGCGCATGATCGAGCAGGGAAGCTACCTCGCGCCGCACTTCCTCATCGGTAATAGTTGCCAGGCCGGCGGCACGCTGATCGGGAGACAAGTCACGTAGGGCGTCAAAGTGGGCTTCGACGCTGGCCCAAGCGTCAGCATTCACAATTTTCACAGCGTAACACGACCTCGCGGCAGTGTGTGTGCGCACGATCGTCCGCGCGATCTACCCGACTCAGTGTTCGAGCGACCCGTGGTCTACTGGACGGGCGTGTCGAGAGCGCGGCGCAAACAGCCACGTTGCGCCTTGCGGGCTGCGGTTAAGCACTCACCACAACAATTTGCAGCGGAGCCTCACTCTGCCACGTCACCGCACTGCTAACTCTTTTGGTGACTCGACTGCTGTTCGATTACCAGTGATCCACTCCTGGAACCGTTCCAGATACAAGTAAATCACTGGCGTGATATAGAGCGTCAGAAACTGACTTACGACCAACCCGCCGACTACCGCCAGTCCCAGAGGCTGGCGCGCATCGGCACCTTCTCCGTATCCGAGCGCGATCGGCAGCGTGCCGAACAACGCCGCCACCGTGGTCATCATGATCGGGCGGAATCGCAGCAGACACCCTTGCCAGATCGAATCATAAGCACTGTGGCCCTTGCGGCGCTCGTCGATCGCGAAGTCGATCATCATGATCGCGTTCTTCTTCACCACGCCGAACAGCATGATAATTCCCACAAACGCGAAGAGATCGAGCTGCTTCTTAAATAGCACCAGTGTAAGTAGCGCTCCGAAGACGGCCGACGGCAGTCCCGACAGAATCGTGATCGGGTGGATAAAGCTCTCGTACAGGATTCCCAGCACGATGTAAATCACCAGGATCGCCACCAACAAAAGAAGCGAGAGGTTCTGGAAAGAACTCTGGAACTCCTTCACCGTTCCCTGGAAACTGGCCGTAATTGTCGCCGGCATGCGCAGATCTCGAATGGCATCTTCCACCGCCTGGGCCGATTGCCCGAGCGCAAATCCAGGCCTCAGATTGAATCCGATGGTCACCGCCGGCAACTGGCCGAAGTGGTTGATCTGCAGCGGTCCCGTCTGACGCCTGGTCTTCACCACACTGTCGAGCGGCACCAGCGATCCCGACGACGAGCGCAGATACAGCTTGGAGAGCGCTTCGGGCGATCGCTGGTCTTCCGGAGAGGCCTCCAGAATCACCGAGTACTGATTGGCGGGCGCGTAGATCACCGAGACCTCGCGCTGGCTGAAGCCGCTAAACAGCGCATCCTGCACCTGCTGCGGCGTGATCCCCATGGATAACGCACGGTCGCGATCGATGTCCACCATCAACTGCGGGCTCGATACCTGCATGTCGGTAGTCACGTCGACGAAGCCGGGGAGTTGCTGCATCTTGCCCATGACCTGCGGCGCCCAGGTATAGATCTCGTTCAAATTGACGCTCTGCAACGTGACCTGATACGAGGTGGCGCCGACGTTCTGCCCGCTCAGCGTGATCGGCGGAGGATTCTGCAGGAAGGTGAAGATGCCTGGCACCGCGCCCACCTTGGGCCGCACCTGTTCGATGATCTGATCCACCGAGAGGGTCCGCAGTTCGCGCGGCTTCATATGCGCGAAGACGATGCCGGAGTTGAATCCGCCGGTAATTCCGGGCACGAACACGCCCACATCCTTGACGTCGGGATGGGAGCGCAGAATCTCTCCCACGGCGTGCGCATGCCGCGCCATGTATTCGAACGAGACATCCTGCGGGCCTAGCATCGCGCCGAACAGGAAGCCGCTATCCTGGCTGGGAATGAAGCCAGTGGGCATCGTCCTGAATAAGTAGACCGTCCCCACCAGCATCAGAAGGGCGACCGCGAGCGTCGCCAGGCTGAAACGCATCGCGATGCGCAGGGTGCGTTCATACCAGTTAGTGAGCAAATTGAATCCGCCCTCCAGAAACCGGTACGCGGCCCCGTGCTTCGTCTCGTGCTCCGACTTGAGGAAGCGGCTTCCCAACATGGGCGTCAAGCTCAGCGAAACGAAGCCCGAGATCAGAATCGCCACTACGATGGTGACGGAGAATTCGTGCAGCAGCCGGCCGACGATCCCGCCCAGGAACAGCACCGGAATGAAGACCGCCACCAGCGAGACCGTCATCGAGAGAATCGTGAAGCCGATCTCGCGCGACGCCTTGAGCGCGGCCATCATGCGAGTCTCGCCCAATTCCATGTGCCGGACGATGTTCTCCAACATGACGATAGCGTCGTCCACCACGAACCCTACCGACAGAGTCAGCGCCATCAGCGAGAGATTGTTCAAGCTGTAATCGAGCAGGTACATCACCGCGAACGTGCCCACAATCGAGAAGGGCACGGCACATCCGGGAATCAGCGTGGCCGAGACGTTCCGCAGGAAGAGGAAGATCACCATCACCACCACGGCGATCGTCAGCACCAGCGTGAATTCCACATCGCGGATGGATCCGCGAATCGACTCAGAGGCGTCGAAGGCGATCGACAGTCCGATGGCTGGGGGAATCTCCTTGCGGAATTGCGGCAGGAGTTGTTTGATGCTGTCTACCACGTCGACAGTATTCGTTCCCGGCTGCTTCTGCACCGCCAGGATGATTGCGTGCACGTTGTTGAACCACGCCGCGAGCTTGGTGTTGTCGACGCTATCGATTACGTTCGCGACCTGTTCGAGCCGCACCGGCGAGCCATTCCGCCAAGCCACGATGATCGGGCGGTACGCCGATGCGTTCGGCAGCGTACCCGACGACTCTATGGTCATTGCCTGATTCTGGCCATCCAACTGTCCCGTGGGAAGGTTGGTGTTGCTCGATGCAATGGCGCGCTGGACCTCGTCGATGCCGATGTTCTGTGCGGCCAGCTTGTCAGGATCCACTTGCACGCGCACGCCGTACTTCTGCGCGCCGAAGATGTTCACGCGCGAGACCCCAGTGACCATCGAAATGCGCTGCGCGAGCAGGGTGTCCGCATACTCGTTGACCGTGTACATGGGCAGCGTGTTCGAGTCGAGCGCCAGATACAACACCGGCTGCTCGGCCGGGTTCACTTTCTGATACGAAGGGGGCCGCGGCATGCTGGTGGGCAGACGGCCGCCGGCGCGCGCGATCGCAGCCTGCACATCCTGAGCGGCCGCATCAATCTTGCGGTCGAGAGTGAACTGCACGGTGATCGCAGTGGACCCCAACTGGTTGACCGAGTTCATCGACTGAATTCCCGCGATGGTGGAGAATTCGCGCTCGAGTGGAGTCGCCACGGATGACGCCATGGTTTCGGGACTGGCGCCTGGCACGGCCGCGGCCACGGAGATCGTGGGGTAATCCACGCTCGGCAACGCCGCCACTGGCAGGATCCGGAACGCAATCGCTCCGAACAGCAGGATGGCGAAGACCACCAGCGCGGTCATGATCGGACGTTCAATAAAGATACGCGAGAGATTCATGATCGGCCCTCGTCTTTCGGACCTTCCACCGCTTTGATCTGCGCACCGGGGAAGAGCCGCAATTGGCCGTCCACCACCACCGTGTCGCCGGGCACAACGCCGCTTTCGATCAAAGCTTTCTTGCCAAAGTTGCGCGTCACGGTCACCGGGCGAGTTTCGACAGTATTGTTCGCCTTCACCAAATAGACGAACGATCCCTGCTGGCCGGCCTGCACTGCTTCGGCCGGTATCACCGTGGCGTTCTGAATCGTATCGAGAGTCAGCACGGCTGTAACGAATTGACCGGGCCACAGTGCGCGGTCCTTGTTTTCGAACGTCGCCTTCAGATGGATCGTGCCGGTAGCGCTGTCGACGGCGTTGTCGATCACCGAGAGAGTTCCCGTAACCGGGCGATCCGGATTGTCGCGCGAGACTACATCGACCGAGAGTTTGCGGCTGCTGCTCAAACGCCGGATCGCCGCCAGGTGCTGCTCGGGAATGCTGAAATTCACAAAAATCGGCGACACCTGGTGGATGATCACGAGCGCCACGTCATTCACCTTCACCAGATTGCCGGCGTGTACCAGCAGATTGCCGGTGCGGCCCGCGATGGGCGCCGTGATGGTGCAGTAGTCGAGATTGAGCTTGGCCGCGGCCACGGCCGCGACGTCCGCCTCGAGTGCCGCGCGGGCGCTATCGATATTCGCCTTGCTCACACGGGCGGCCTCGCGCGCCACATCGGCTCCGGCCTTCGACTGGTCGAATTGCGATTTCGAAGCGAGCCCTTCCTTTTGCAACTCGGCGTACCGGTCGGCGTCCGTCTGGTTGTATCGGGCCTGCGCGTTGTCTCGCGAGAGTGCCGCTTCCGACTGCGCGATCTGCGCGCGATCGCGCGTCACGGCAGCCTCGGCCTGGCGCATCGCATCCTGGAAAGGACGCGGATCGATTTGGAAAAGCAGATCGCCCTTCGCCACGTTCTGGCCCTCGGTAAACGCGACTTTGATCAACTCGCCCGCTACTTGCGATTTGACCTGTACGATTGACGACGCCTCCACCGTGCCGACCACGCGCAGTTCCGTCGGCACCGATTCCTGGGTCACTTTCGAGACTGAGACGGGAACGGCTGGCGGAGGCCCTCCTGCAGTGGTCTGCTGTTGTTGACAACCGGAGAGCGTGAGCAGACAGGCCACGGCCGGAATGAACAGAGTGGTACGTTTTAACACAGACACGATATTTGACTCCGGATTCCCTTTGTTTCAGTTTAGACGAAAGCGAAGAAAAAACGAACCCAACGCCCTGTCACGGTTTTGTGCGGATAACTGGATTTTAGCAGAATGGGTGCGAAAATCTTAGTGCGCCTTCTTCGGAATACTGAGTGTCTTCCAATGATCGTGGGCGAAGTGCTTCGCCAGCAGAACAATCTGTCCGACGTGCGAAGCATAGTGGGCCACCTGCCGCTGGATGGCCTGCATGACCGAGTGCGGCTCGCCGCGGATCGTCACCGTCCGCCCGAGATCGGCGTCGGAGAGTTGCCCGATCGCTCGAAAGACATACTCCCATCCCTCATCCCACATTTGAAGCAATTCCGCGCGGGTCGCAGGTCCCTGTTCAAATTCGCCATCCCGGTTCCGGTCCGGCTTCTCGCCGTCAGTCGTCAGGAAGTCCGTCCAACGCGAGCGCATATTGCCCGCCATGTGTTTGACGATGATCGCGATGGCGTTCGACTCGCTGTCCAGTTCGAGGAACAACTGGTCGTCGGTGACTTGCGCCATCGCGCGCTCTCCTATGCTTTTGTATTGGCGGAACACCGCCAGAGAGTCCTCCACGTACGATGTTGTGAATTGGTGGGCCATTTCCTGTTCCTCAAAAAATCAGTTTCAAGCCGAATTGAATCTGCCGCGAGGTAGTGGCAGTTGTGGTGATCAGGCCTGCCGTCGAACTGATGGCGCCATTGGAGAAGACGATCGCATTCGGGGTGCCGAAATTCGCGCGATTGAACAGATTGAAGGATTCCGCGCGGAACTGAAGTGTGGCCTTCTCCGATACGGCGGTGTTTTTGAACACGGAAAGATCGAGATCGCCCAATCCCGGACCGTTCAACGTCGCGCGCCCGAGGTTCCCATAGGTGCCGACCGTCGGCAGAATGAAAGCATTCGGATTGAACCACTGATTCGGGGTTTGCAGCAGCACGGGGCCCGAGAACGACGGATTCACCGACGGCCGGTCGGGGTTGCGTGTGTCGCCATCACCGGAACGGTTCGAGCCGATCTGCGGCGTGAAGGGAAAGCCGGTCAGCACCGTCGCGATCGCGTTCAATTGCCATCCGCCGGTGAGTTTGCGCATCGCTGGCGAACCGCTTTTCCCACCAGGCAACTCGTAGGTGGTCGACACGCTGGCCTGGTTCGCGATGTTCTGCGCCGCGGGTCCCCAGTCTTCACGCAGATTGTTGCGATTCATCACCATCTGCGACTGATTGTTCGCCTGTGCTCCGGTGAGCCCGGAATTCATGTCGAGATTCTTGGCGTATGTATAATTGGCGCGGAACTGGAGTCCGTGGCTCAACCGGCGCGTCACATCCAACTGCAGCGCGTTGTAGCTGCTGTTGCCTTCGGTGTACCAGAAGAAGCCGCCGGAAAGGTACGGATTGGGCCGTGTTCCCACCGGAATATAGAGGGCGCCTTGGGCCACCGTCCCTCGGGCGGTTCCGCTGCCGCCCGTGGTACAGGTGGCGCTTGCGCACACCTGCGTGGGGATGCTGTTGGGATCGACGCTCAGCAGTCCGTGATATCCAAATGACCCGACATACGCTACGCGCAGCACGGTATTGCGGCTGACCTCCTGCTCTACCGTCAGATTCCACTCCTGCACTGTCGGCGTCTTGGCGTCGGGTTGAATGCCTTGCGGTGCGTAGGTAGTGCAGGGCTGCGGAACTGTGGGACTGCACGATGGCGCCGGGGGGATGCCGGGAAGGATCGGGAGAATCGAAGGCAGCGATACCGCCGAATACGAAACCGAACCGTTGTACGGCGGGATCGAGTTCATCAGAAATGCGAGATCGTCGATCAGCGCGAAGTACGTTCCGAAGCCGGCGCGCACCGACGTCTTGCCATTGCGGAACGGATCCCAGGCGAGCGAAAGCCTTGGGCCGAGCAGACGTTTGGCGTTGTTCTGTTTGAATACCGAACTTGAGACCACCGGATCCGTCACCAGCACGCCCTGATTGGTGATGTAATTCGCGGCTCGTCCGGAATCTTCATTCCATCCCGTAGTGAATTCGTGGCGCAGCCCCACCTGGATCGTCAGGTTGGGCCGGATGCGAATCGCGTCCTCTACAAACCACGCGCCGAAGAGGCTTCTCCAGCCGAGTTCGTTGGGTGTGGGCACCACTTGGAACGTGGTCAGCGTACCCTGCAAGAACGTCTGCAGGCTCGCGAAGCTGGCTTGCCCGAGTTGGCGCGACGCGCTGTCCTCGTTATCCCGAACCCGTTGAAACCACACGCCCGCGGTGATCTGATGCTTCCCCTTGTTGAACTGAAAGGTGTCGGAGTACGTGAACAGGGTGCGCCGGTTCCACACGTTCGCGGCATTGTTCGGCCCTGCCGATGTGATGGTGGATGCGCCGGTAGTCGTGACGCCGCCGCCGATCACAATTCCCCCCGGTCCCAAGCTGGAGACGAAAGAGTCGCTGGCCGGGAAGTTCGCGAGCGCGAACGAATCGTAATTGAAGCCCGCGCGCGAGATTCCCAGCCGCAGAGTATTCAAGGCGCTCGGTGAAAGGATATGGGTCTCTTCCACGCTTCCCACCTGGTTGCGCAGCGTCGAATAGGAACCGAACAGCGGGTCCGCCAGGGGCGTCAGATTGTTGCCGTCGTCAATCGTGTATGCGGCCGAGAGCGTATCGCGGTCGCGGATGGTGTAGTCGGTGCGCAGTGTGCCGAAGTCCTCGCGAATGGACTGGCGGGGATTGTTGTAGGAGAGCGCGGTGCCGCTGTTTAAGCCGTTCACCAGCAGTTCCGGGCCGTTCTGCAGCGGCCAGAATGACATGTACTTCAACATCGCCTGATTCAGATTGGCGACCGGCACCGGCGTGCCGGAAGCGTTCGGCAGCAATCCCTGGCGTGCCGCCTGGTCGGGCACAACCGTGACGTTGCTCACCGCCAGCGCCTGGCGGAATCCCTCGTAGTTGGCGAAAACGAAGAGCCGGTCTTTCTTAATGGGACCGCCCACCGCGGCGCCAAACTGGTTTCGGCGGAATGGCGGAGCCGATCCCTGGTCGAAGAAATTGCGCGCGTCCAAATCGCTATTGCGCAGGAACTCGAACAGCGATCCGTGCAGGGAATTCGTCCCCGATTGCGTCACCACGCTGACCTGCGCTCCAGGACGTTTGCCGTACTCCGCGCTGTAGGCGCTGGTCTGCACATTGAACTCGCGCACGGCCTCGATGCCCAACAGTTGTCCGCTCACACCGCCCGGGCTGATGGCAAGTTGGCTCGATCCGGTGTCTTCAATCCCGTTCAGCAGAAACAGATTCTCATACGTGCGGCGCCCCGCCACCGAGAAGGTATTGCCGTTGCTGGTGCTGGTTCCAGCGCTCTTGTACGCACTGTAGTTCACTGCCCCCGGATTGAGCGTCAGAAGATTGTCGAAACTGCGCCCGTTGAGAGGCAGGTCCTTCACCTGTCGCTGCCCGACCACACCCGCTACGGGAGCCGTACTGGTGTTGACCACTGGCGCCTCTTCGGAGACCGTCACCTGTTGAACGAACTGTCCCACGTTGAGCCGCAGATTTACCTTCACCGCTTGCCCGACGGCCAAACTGATCCCGGTACGAACCGCGGGTTGAAACCCGTTCTTCTCCGCTTTGACTTCCTGCTGCCCGAGGGGAAGCGATAGCACTGCGAAGTTGCCCGACTCGTCGGACGTCACTACGCGGGTCGCGCCGGTCTCCAGACTCTTGACCGTGACCGTCGCCCCGGCCACCCCGGCATTCGAGGCGTCCTCTACTCTTCCGGAGATCGATGCAGCCACCTGCGCCCAGCCAAGTCTCGCGGCGAACGCCAAAACCAGGATGGTGAAGCCGAACGTTCGGCTGAGGATACGGGTTCCCGCGGATGTAGCGCGCATGCCCCTGGACTGCCTCCCTAGTAGTTGTTGTCTATAGTCTATAACGGACGAGGTCCGCGGGAACATCAACGGGGCGGAAATCCTTCACCGCGGGGCCGCGATCGCGCGGAGACAAACGCGGAGAAGACGGGCCAGAGGCTGACGAACGCCAGTCAAGCTCGTCTGCGACCAAAGGTGAGCGCGGACTGCCGCTGATTGCACCCTCGCCTCAAGTGCTTACTGGTGTGGCGTCTTTTCTCCGCGCTTTCCTCCGCGCATTCGCGGTGAGGTCTCTCTGGCTCCCTGATGCGCTTACGCACGAATACAAGCGCTCTCAGTTCAAACCCAGGCGATTCACCAGGGCGTCGAACCGCGGCTGGCCGCGCAAAGGGTCGTACAGAGGATGCACTCCGACGGCGGACAGCTGCGACTCCCTTCGCGCGGCTCCTTCCTCGAGCCAGTCGAGTGCGCGCCCTTGCTCACCAAGTCCCAGATGGACCACTGCAAAACACGCGGCCGGAACGTACCTTACCTTTGCCAGGCGCTGCAGTTCCTTCAGGAACTCCCGTGCCTGTGCCTCGTCTCCCAGCAAGGCGTGAATTTGGCCCAGTGCCGCCAGAATGCTGGGAATATCTCCGGCCAGGGAGCGCCCCCGATTCAGCATTGCCAGCGCTTCCTGGTAGTTCCCCATCTGCGCGTACGTCCTGCCTAAGGAGGTGTAGCCCTTATAAAATGACGGGTCGAAAGCCAGCAGTTCGCGATATTCGGCAATGGCGAGATCAAATTCACGCCGCAGCATTCGCATGTACGCGCAGCCCTCGCGAATGATCAGCGAGAGTGGATCGAGCTGCTGCGCGATGGTCATTTCGGCAAGCGCTTCATCCATCCTGCCTAGCGGCGCATAGTGATCGCAGCCCAGCCAGTGGTGCGCGGTGGCATAACCCGGATTCAGAGCGATGGCCTGATGATAGAGCAACTCGGCATCGTCCCACTGCCAGTCGTAGACGCTGCGGATGAACGCCAGAGAAGCATGCGGCTCGGCGAGATCCGGATCGAGTGCGATCGCCCGTTGTGCGGCTGCTTTCGCTTGGGGGAAACCTTCTTCCGGATGCAGCGATCCATAGTCCACCAGCAAACTGTAGGTATCGGCAAGCCCGGCGTATGCCAGCGCGGAGTTCTCGTCAGCCGCGATTGCGTTCTCGAAACACGCCACACTCTGCTTCAGTTGCTCCGGCTTGCGCGACCGCCACAGATGGCGCCCTTTCAGATACCAATCGTAAGAGCTGACCGTGCTGTGGCCGCGCCCTATGCGTGCATCCTGCCGATCCCCAGAGAGTTTCACATGCAGCGTACGCACGATCGCCAAGGCAATTTCCTCTTGAATCGCAAACACGTCCTGTACCTGCCGGTCAAATGTCTCCGACCACAGGTAAACGCCACTCCCGGTGTCGATCAATTGGGCACGAACGCGCAGACTGGAGCCCGCCATGCGAACGCTCCCCGTGAGCACGGTATCCACGCTCAACTGTCGCCGAATCTCGCGCAGGTCCTGCTGGCGGTCGCGCAATTGCGCCGCGGTGTTCCATGCCACTACGCGCATACCGGGTAGTTTGGTGAGGGCGTGAATCAGTTCTTCCGTCAGGCCGTCGCTGAAATACTCGTAGTCTCCACTGGCGCTGAGATTGGCGAACGGGAGAACCGCCGTAGCCGCGACGTCCGGCACTGAGCGAGGAGGTACTGCAGCCGGCGACGTGGGTTCGAGAATCGCCGCCGCTTCCCGAATCTTGGGCACATAGCTGCCGCGCGGGAACTCGATGAGGATCGGGTCAGACTGGCCGTCAGCGCTATAGTAGGCCTCCAGTTTCGATCGCAGGCGGCGCGCCTCGACGCGAACGATCGGGTCGACACGCGGATCGTACGACTGCTTGCGGTCGAAGACCTCCACGCCGATGAGATACTCTTTCAGTTCGTCGGCCTTGCCATCCAGCGCGCGCTCCACGGCGAGGCGCAAAAATCGGCCCATGCGTTCGGATCGCGCGAACAAATTGTGCGCAAGAATCTTCTCGAGCTGAATCCGGACAACGGAGTGTTGGATCTGCACCGGTCTCGCCTGGGACACAATGGCTTCCTGATGTTCTTATTATTTTACCGTCTACCGAAACCCTCCACCCGATCCTTGCGGTCAAAACGTGTCCTCATGCTATTCGTTACCCGCATCACAGTTTTGGATGCAACAGCGGTCCGGTTGGACTCCGGCTTGCTCCTCCTTAGCGGACGGAAATGCCACGAACGATTTTGCCCGGCAAGCCCTACCCCCAGGGCGCCACTTGGGATGGAACAGGGGTAAACTTTTCACTCTATTCCGAAAAAGCCACTTGCGTGGAATTGTGTCTCTTCGATGACGCCGATTCCACCGATTCCGAAAGGATCGCGGTTCGGGAAGTTTCCGGATACGTGTGGCACTGCTATGTGCCCGGAGTGAAGCCGGGGCAGTTGTACGGATATCGTGTGCACGGCCCGTATGAGCCGGAACACGGTCAGCGCTTCAACCCTGCCAAGCTCCTGATCGATCCCTATGCAAAGGCCTTGACCGGCGGTCTGAACTTCGACGCTCCGGTATTCGGGTACAAGCTCGGCGATGCCGGAGCCGATCTTTCTTGCGACCCGCAGGATGATGCACTGGCGGTCCCGAAGAGCGTGGTCACGGCTTCTTATTTCGACTGGGAGAACGATCGCCCGCCACTCACGTTCCTGCACGACACCATCCTGTACGAACTACATGTGAAAGGGTTCACCGCTTCTCATCCCGAAATTCCGCAGGAACTTCGTGGCACCTACGCGGGCCTTGCCCACCCGGTCGCTATCGAGTACCTGAAGAAGTTGGGGATCACGGCTGTCGAGTTGATGCCGGTCCACGAGTTCGTCGACGACAAATATCTGCTGGATAAGGGCCTGCGAAATTACTGGGGTTACAATACGATCAACTTCTTCTCGCCAGCCGCGCGTTACAGCTCGGCGGGCGACCACGGCGACCAGATCGGCGAGTTCAAGGTCATGGTGAAAGCCTTACATCGGGCCGGGATCGAAGTGATTCTCGATGTGGTTTACAATCACACCGCCGAAGGCAACCAGATGGGGCCGACGCTGAGCTTTCGCGGAATCGACAACTCCACCTATTATCGCCTGGTTTCGGACAATCCCCGTTACTACATGGATTTCACCGGAACCGGCAACACCCTGAACGTGCGGCACCCGCAAGTCCTCAAGCTGATCATGGACAGCCTGCGCTACTGGGTCCAGGAAATGCACGTGGATGGCTTCCGCTTCGATCTGGCGGCAGCTCTCGCGCGAGAATTGCACGAAGTGGATCGCCTGTCTGCATTTTTTGACATCATCAATCAGGATCCGGTGATTTCCCAGGTGAAGCTGATCGCCGAGCCGTGGGATGTCGGCGAGGGCGGCTACCAGGTCGGGAAGTTCCCGCCGTTGTGGGCGGAGTGGAATGGAAAGTATCGCGACGTTGTCAGGCGTTACTGGAAGGGCGACGACGGGCAACTCGCCGAGCTGGGCTATCGTCTCACGGGATCGAGCGACCTATACCAGCGCGACGCCCGGCATCCCACTGCGAGCGTGAACTTCGTAACCGCGCACGATGGTTTTACTCTGAATGACCTGGTGAGCTACGACCATAAGCACAACGAAGCCAACGGCGAAGAGAACCGCGACGGCACGGACGCGAATCATTCGTATAACTATGGAGCCGAGGGCGAGACCGTCGATGCGGGCATACTGGAAACTCGCGATCGCCAGATGCGCAATCTGCTGTTGACGCTGCTGACATCCCAGGGTGTCCCGATGATCTGTGGCGGCGACGAGATCGGCCGCACGCAACATGGCAACAACAATGCGTACGCCCAGGACAGCGAGATCAGCTGGTACGACTGGAATCTCGACGATCGTAGCAAGTCGCTGCTCGAATTCACTCGCCGCCTGGTAGAATTGCGGCGCGAACATCCCAATCTGCATCGGCGTAAATTCTTCCAGGACCGTCCGATCAACCCGGGAACGGAAGAGCGGCCCGTGAACGGCCACACCGAAAAAGACATCACCTGGCTCAGGCCGGACGGCCACGAGATGGCTCCTGAGGAGTGGAATCAGGGATGGGTCCGCTGTATCGGTCTGCAATTGAACGGGCGGACACTCGATGATGTGAACGGTGTTGGAGAGGCGATTCGCGATGAGACCTATATGATTCTGCTCAATCCTCACCATGAACCGATTAAGTTCTTCATGCCCGACAAAACTGCCAGCGCGTGGGAAGTGATTTTGGATTCCGGATATCCGCAGCGCAGCGAGAAGCCGGTGATAGCGGCAGGTGCATCCCACGAACTGATTTCGCGCAGCACCGCGCTGCTTCGGGAGCTTACGGACTAATGCCGCGTAGAATTGATCCGCCGCGCCACATCGACTGAACATGCCCGATCGCAGACGATTTCCAGTCGGAGCCGAAGTGCTGCCGCACGGAGGCGTGAGTTTTCGCGTTTGGGCTGCGAGCCGGAGGAAAGTCGAAGTCGTTCCCGAACGCGGCACAGCGATGGAACTCCAACCGGAAGGCGGCGGGTACTTCTCGGGGATCCTCGCCGGCGCATCCCACGGCGACCGGTATCGCTTTCGCCTGGACAGCGCCGGCGCGTTTCCGGATCCCGCATCCCGATTCCAACCCGACGGTCCGCACGGTCCTTCTCAGGTAGTCGACCCAACCCGCTTCGCGTGGAGCGATTCGTCATGGCAAGGCGCCGCTATCGAAGGCCAGGTTCTCTACGAAATGCATCTCGGCACCTTCACACAGGAAGGCACATGGGAGGCTGCACGGCGCGAGTTGCGGGAGTTGGCAGACTTGGGCATCACCGTTGTCGAGGTCATGCCGGTCGCCGACTTTCCTGGACGCTTCGGCTGGGGCTACGATGGCGTCGGCCTATACGCACCCGTCGCCATTTATGGCGAGCCGGATGACTTCCGCCGGTTCGTGAATGAAGCGCACAGTCTCGGTATGGGGGTCATTCTCGATGTCGTCTACAACCACATCGGCAACTATGGCAACTACCTGGCCGAATTTTCGAAAGACTTTTTCTCCCGAAAGCACAAGAGCGATTGGGGCCAATCTCTGAACTTCGACGGTGAGAACTGCGGACCCGTGCGAGAATTCGTGACGAACAACACCGCCTATTGGGCCGAGGAGTATCACATTGATGGCCTGCGTCTGGACGCTACACAGCAGATCGTTGACGACTCGCCGGAGAACATCATGGCGGCGCTGGCCAGGAGTATGCGCGCTGCGGCCAAAGGGCGCAAGGTGTTCATCGCAGCCGAGAACGAACCCCAGGAGACCCGGTTGGTTCGGCACTGTGAATCCGGCGGCTTCGGGCTCGACGGCCTTTGGAATGACGACTTTCATCATTCTGCCGTTGTGGCCATGACCGGACACAATCAGGCTTACTACAGCGACTACCAAGGCAAGCCGCAGGAACTCATCTCCGCGGTGAAGTACGGCTATCTGTATCAGGGGCAGCGCTACTCGTGGCAAAACAAGCGCCGTGGTGCGCCGTCGTGGGGCTTGCATCCGGCGCAGTTCGTAGCCTACATCCAGAATCACGACCAGGTGGCGAACTCCGGCCGCGGAGAACGCGTACACCATATGACCAGCCCGGGACGGTTTCGTGCGATGACTGCGCTGCTGCTGCTCGCACCATCCACGCCCCTGCTTTTTCAAGGACAGGAATTCGCCGCGTCGAGCCCGTTCTTCTTTTTCGCGGACCACGAGCCCGATGCCCGGCCATTGGTGTCGGAGGGGCGTATTCAATCGCTCTCGGAATTTCCCAACCTGGCACAGGCGGAGATGCGTCCGCATCACCCGGATCCCGGTGAGGTCGGGACATTCGAACGCTCCCGAATTGACCTCAGCGAGCGACAGGCCCACGCAGGGATTTATCAGCTTCACAAAGACCTGCTGCGATTGCGGCGTGAAGATCCTCTCTTCCACGCGCAGAAATCGGGCGTCGTGGATGGCGCTGTACTCGGCGAGGAGGTATTCGTGCTCCGCTATTTTGGCGGGAGCATTGGACGCCCTGGCGATGATCGCCTTCTGATCGTAAACATGGGCCGTGACCTGACCCTCGAGTCCGCACCGGAGCCGCTGCTCGCCCCAGTCGAAGGCCATCTGTGGGATCTGATTTGGTCGAGCGAGGCACCCTGTTATGGCGGGTCCGGAACCGCTCCGGTAGAGAGGGGACTGGGGTGGCGTATCCCTGGACACGCCGCCGTTGTGTTGCGCCCGTGCGCGGAAGACCCAACATGGCAGACTTGATTCGAGTACCTAAACGCACGCTCTTCGATCCGGAAGCCGACCCGCACCTCCGCGAAGAATGGCTGGTCACCAACGGCCTCGGCGGTTACGCTTCCGGTACCGTGAGTGGCGCAATTACGCGGCGCTATCACGGACTGCTGATCGCAGCGCTGCCGAATCCGCTCGGCCGCACCATGATGCTCAATGGCCTGTCGGAACGTCTGCGCCTGCCGGACCACCGCGCGGTCTATACCGGCGCCGAAGAGCTCACATCGACTGCGCCCGAACATACGCTACCGGTGGCGAACTTTCGACTCGAGGGCGGACTGCCGGTGTGGCGCTATGAGTGGGAGGGCTTTGTTCTGGAAAAGCGCCTGCTCATGCCGTACCGGCAGAACACCGTGCACGTCGCCTATCAACTCCTGTCAGGCATCGGGAAACTGCGCCTCGGCTTGCGGCCCGCGATTCACTTCCGGCCCCATGACGATCCGGTGAATGCGGGCGGACCACAGAAATACGTTCTGACGGCCTGCGACGATCAGTTCGAGATCTCCTCGGGCCACGATCTTCCCACGCTGCGGTTGTTAATCCTCGGCCCAGCCTCCGCATTCACGTTCGACCGCAAGGAGACGCAGACGATTCCCTATCCCACCGAACGCAGCCGTGGATACGAGTGGCAGGGCTCGCTGTGGAGTCCCGGTTACTTTCGCTCCGACCTGCACGAAGGCGATCGGGTGACGCTAGTCGCTTCGACCGAAAACTGGGAGACGATTCGCGCGCTGACGCCCGAGATGGCGTTCCGGGCGGAGTTGGACCGGCGCAAGCTGCTGCTCGCGCGCTCGCATCCGCAAACGCGTACCGGCCCCGCGGCCGAGTGGGTCTGCGCCGCCGATCAGTTTCTGATCACACCGGTGGGCCGCGTAGAGGACGCCGCCCGCGCACGCGCCGCCGGCAATGAGATCCGCACCGTGATCGCAGGCTATCACTGGTTCACCGATTGGGGCCGCGATACGATGATCAGCCTCGAGGGATTGACCCTCACGACGGGGCGCAACACTGAAGCGGGATGGATTCTGCGCACCTTCGCGGATTACATTCGCGACGGTTTGATCCCCAATATGTTTCCCGAGGGCGAGAAGCAGGGCCTCTACCACACCGCGGACGCCACGTTATGGTTCTTCCACGCCATCAATCGCTACGTGGAGGTCAGCGGCGACCGGACCACGCTGCAGTTGTTGCTGCCGAAACTGGTGGACGTGATCGACCACCACATCCGCGGCACGCGATTCGGTATCGGCATGGACCCCGTAGACTCGTTACTGCGCCAAGGCCAGGAGGGTTACCAGCTCACTTGGATGGACGCCAAGGTCGACGGCTGGGTGGTGACACCGCGGCGCGGCAAGGCCGTGGAGATCAATGCCCTCTGGTACAACGCGCTGCGTCTGATGGAACGATGGCTCTGCGAAGAGCAGCAACCGGACCGCGCCCGCCGGATCGGCGACATCGCGGCCCACGCCCATGAGTCCTTCCAGAAGCGCTTCTGGTATGAAGAGGGGGCTTATCTCTACGATGTGGTGGACGCCGAGACCGGCGGCAACGATTCCGCTTGCCGGCCCAATCAGGTGCTCGCCATTTCGCTTGATTATCCGGTGCTGGATCAAGCCCGATGGGCCGCGGTGATGGATGTGGTGACGCAGAGACTGCTCACGCCCGTGGGACTGCGCTCGCTCGCTCCCGGGAGCCAGGACTACAAATCCAAATACTATGGCGATTTGCGGTCGCGCGACGCAGCCTATCATCAGGGAACGGTTTGGGCGTGGCTGATCGGCCCTTATATCGACGCATGGCTGAAGGTGCATCCGGGAGAGGAGTCGCAAGCCCGCAAATTCGTCGAAGGCTTCACTCCGCACATGAACGAGGCCTGTATCGGCTCGATCAGCGAGATCTTCGATGCCGAGGCGCCATACACACCCCGCGGCTGTGTCGCGCAGGCGTGGAGCGTAGCCGAGGTACTGCGCTGCTGGGTCAAGACGGCGCCGCACGTGCTGTAAGCCGTGGCGCGAAGGCTTTCTTCGCCGCGTCGACACTCTTGTCGACGCTTTTCCGGCCTGTACCAAGTCTGTTGCAGGTGGAACGTCGTTCAGAGCGCCTTCGCGAGTTCGGCCAACGCCAAATCTCCATAGCGGGGCTCCTTTATGGAGAATTGCCCTTTCCTGATGCTGGCATTGATATGCAGAAAGATTTGCGATTCCCGCTCCCCGTCTCCGAAGATGAGTTTCAGCGCTCTCCAATTGCCCGGTGGAGTTGCGTTAAACGCGCCGACGGCTGCTTGTGACAGGTTGTCCCCGACTTCTACATACGTAAATGGGATGCTGGTTTTGGTTTGAGGAACAGCAGGCGCATTTTTGGCACTAAGAGCTTTTTGCAGATCGACGAGAAGAACACTGGAGTCCGATCCCGGTTGGGGTATCAGGGTGCCTTCGCCCGACTTTACATCGGGCCCTCCGGCGGTCTTGCCGGGCGTCGATTCCGGTGCTCCGAAGTCCATTCGGAACCTGGCGATCCTTCCAGGTGAGTTGTATATTCCAACCCACTGCCGGGTCCCGTCGCCACTTGCGTTGGGCAGGGCTTCCAAGTCGAACCCCACAAACGCCTCTTCGGGCAGATGGTGCTCGACCGTTACACTGCGATCTGCAACCCGGTTGCACCCTGGCAACAGCACTAAAGCGACGGCCGCAGCGCCTATCAGTGGCCATCGAATCATAGAGGACAATTATCGCAGAGTTTTCGGAGAAGTCTCGAACCGGAGGGCTCCAACATGGTCCAGATGAATCGCTGATGGGATTTCAAATACCAGGGTGTAGTAGATCCCCGATCTGCTGTTGTCGTCCAGCTTACTCCCCGCTTTGCTGCAGCAGCTTCGCCACCAGCCCCGTCCAGCCAGTCTGATGACTCGCGCCCAGGCCCGCACCTGTATCGCCGTGAAAGTATTCGTAGAACAGAATCAGTTCGTTCCAGCTTGGATCGCTGCCGAACGGCTCGCTGTTGCCGTGGGCCGGCCGTCGCCCGTGATCATCCTTGAGGAACAGTCCCGACAGGCGCCGCGAAATCTCGGCGGCGACCTCCCACAGCGTCATCATCCGGCCGGACCGCGTCGGGCACTCCACTTTGTACTCGTCCCCCAAGTAGTGGTGGAACTTCTGCAGCGCCTCGATGATCAGGTAATTCACGGGGAACCAGACCGGTCCGCGCCAGTTGGAGTTTCCGCCGAAAATTTCGGTCTCCGATTCCGCCGGCTCGTAGTTCACGCGATATTCGGTGCCGTCGCTGCGCAGCACGCACGGATGATCTTTGTGCACCCGCGACACACTGCGAATTCCGTAAGGCGACAGAAACTCGTCTTCGTCCAGCATGCGCCTCAGAATCTGTCGAAGTTGCGTGGGATTCACGATGGAAAGGAGCCGCCGCTCGCCCTTGCCCGGAATTTCCATCGAAGCCACGTTATGCGTCAGGTCACTGCGATTCTCGATGAACCAATCCATCCGCCGCCGAAAGCCCGGAAAGCGCGCCATCACCCGAGGCTCCAACGTCTCCACCGCGAACAACGGGATCAGCCCCACCATCGACCGCACCTTGAGCGGCGTGTGATGACCGTCCGGCCAATGCAGCACGTCGTAGAAGAATCCATCCTCCTCGTCCCACATGCCGATGCGTTCTTCGCCCAGGTGATTGATGGCGTTTGCGATGAACAGGAAATGCTCCCAGAACTTGCTGGCGACGTCCTCGTAAGCCGAGTCCTCACGCGCGAGTTCCAGAGCGATGGCCAGCAGGTTTAAGCTATACATCGCCATCCAACCCGTGCCGTCGGCCTGCTCGATGAAGCCACCGCCGGGCAGCGGAGCGCTGCGATTGAATAGTCCAATGTTGTCGAGTCCCAGAAAGCCGCCTTGGAACACGTTGTTGCCCTGCGCGTCCTTGCGGTTCACCCACCACGTGAAGTTAAGCAGCATCTTATGAAAGATGCGCTCCAGAAAGGCGCGGTCCGGCTTGCCGCGCCGTTTCTCCTCGATCTTGTAAACCCGCCACGCCGCCCAGGCATGCACCGGCGGATTGACGTCCCCGAAGTTCCATTCGTACGCCGGAAGCTGCCCGTTCGGATGCAAGTACCACTCGCGCACCATCAGGGTGAGCTGTTCCTTGGCGTATTCGGAGTCGATCAGCGCCAGCGGCACACAGTGGAAAGCGAGATCCCAAGCAGCGTACCAAGGGTATTCCCACTTGTCCGGCATCGAGATCACGTCGGCATTATAGAGATGAGTCCATTCGTGATTGCGGCCGTCTTTCCGTCCCGCGGGCGGAGGCGGCTGTCCCGGGTCGCCACGCAGCCAGTCCCGCACCACGTAGTGGTAGAACTGTTTCGACCACAGCAATCCAGCGAAAGCCTGCCGCATTACGGCACGGCCGTCGTAGGTCATCTCTCGCGGCGTTACCGTGGCGTAAAAATCGCTCGCGTCGTCGAAGCGATCCTGCAGCATTCGCGAGAAGGCATCGCCAAAAGGTTGGGCACAGGGCGCGTCGGTGAATCGTAAATCGATGTACGCGGAAGCGCCCCCTTGCAGATCCAGAACATAATGTCCGGAGGCTTTCGTCCCCACGCCGTACGGATTCACCGCCGCATGATTGCCGTGCACCACGTACTCGCCGATGCCGTCCTTGGTGTATGGTGATGCGCCGGGGATACCAAACAACCGCGGGAAGTTGGTCTCGTTCTCCGTAAACAGCAGGGTTGGCGCAGGTGTGGCTGGCGGAGCGCTGGATGGAACGATGCCGAATGGTTCCCAAGGGCCGGGGCGCGCATCCGCGAGATATAGCCAGCGCTTTCCGTAGTTCGGCTCGTCGAGCTCGATCGTGGACGGTTCCGAGCCTTTGCGAAGTTCCGGCTTGTGACCGCCGTTGCCCCACGACCACAAGTTGCGGAACCACACCGTAGGCAGGACGTGCAGCGTGGCTGCTTCGGGGCCGCGATTCACCACGCCAATGCGGATCAGAATATCTTCGGGTGTGGCTTTGGCATACTCTACCGTCACGTCGAAGTACCGGTTCTCTCGGAACACCCCCGTGTCGGCGAGCTCATATTCGGGATCGTTGCGGCTGCGCTTGCGATTCTCCGAAAGCAATTGCTCGTAGGGAAACGCGGCCTGCGGGTACTTGTACAGGGCCTTCATGTAGGAATGCGTCGGAGTGTTGTCGAGGTAGAAATAGTATTCCTTGACGTCTTCTCCGTGATTGCCTTCGTTTCCCGTCAGGCCGAAGAATCGCTCCTTGAGAATGCGGTCGCGGCCGTTCCACAGGGCAAGCGCCAGGCAAATGCGCTGATGCCGGTCGCACATGCCCAGCAGTCCGTCCTCATTCCAGCGGTAGGCGCGCGAGCGCGCATGATCATGTGAGAAGTATTCCCACGCCGACCCATCCGGGCTGTAGTCCTCGCGCACCGTGCCCCAGGCGCGTTCGCTGAGGAAAGGTCCCCACCGGTTCCAATGCGCGCGGCGCTGGCGCGACTCTTCTATGCGCGCCTGTTCTCGTGTCATAGATGGCGCAAAAGGATCAGATTACCATTACCCGGTGATCGGGGCAGTCTAACTGGAGGGCTTCGTAGATATGATCGATGAGTTCGAATCCGTGCTTTGCGAGGAAGGGAAGTATGGAGTATGTGCGCTCCTGCAAGGTGCGCTCGGGGAAGATCAGGCCGTAAAGCGACGAGGCATCGTGGGCCGCGCGGGCATGCCTGCGCATAGCTTCGCGCCCGGTCTTGCGCTCCACTTTATCGAGCTGATACTGGATCTTGCGGCCGCTGCGCTCGAGCGCCCTGGCGAGCGTGGGGTCGAAACCGCTGAGCTCGCCGCGCAGCTTGTCGATGGCTTTCTGCACGCTCGTCTCGGCCTCCCGCATGGCGCCGCCCACCGCCGGAGGGACCAGCTTCGCTGAGATCCGTTCGCGCAGCGCTTCCTCCCCATGGAAGAAGTGCTGCAATACAAGACCATACCGATCCATCAGCTTCTGGCTGTGTTGATCGATGATGCTAAACCCGCTGCGCGGCACAGGTACAGGCATACGCCCCAGGATCGCGCTGTAGATCGCCTCGGACTGCGCAAAGTAGGCCAGTTCCGCCGGACCACCGATACAGGCTACCGTGGGCAGCATGGAATCCTGCACCACCGGCCGCAACAGCGCGTTGGGTGAAAGCGATGCGGCACGATCCAACAGTTCCGCCGTGGAGAAGCGTCGGCCGTTCAGCGTGTACTCGTCACCGTTCCGCCGCAAGGCCAGGCGCTTGCCGTTCTCGAGCAGGAACACCAGCGACGTCTGGCTCTCCACGTGGACCTGCGCATGGTATCCAGCAGCCACCAATTCCTGGTTCCGCGCGAGAATCGCGCCGGTCAGCTCGGGCGCGGCTCCGACTGCCGCGCGAATGGTTGGCGCGGCCAGCTCGCGAAACTCCGGCAGCATCGGATCCACCTGGAGCACGTCGAACTTCTCGAGCAGGCTGCGGAGTAGTTCTCCGAAAGCTTTGCCCATGGAACTGCCGGCCCGATAGGTCTCCTCCACCAGGTCGGCCACCTCTTCACCGAACGGCAGGCCGTGCAGCGCGGTCCGCAATTCGCGCACGGGAGGATCGGCGAGCACGACGCCACCCACCGGCTGAGCGCTCGCCGCGCGGCGCATTTCGAGCTTCACTGGATGATGTTCGGAATCGAAGACCCAAGCGTGGTTGACCTCGGCGAAATCGTGGTCTTCCGTGGCCAGCCAGAAGACCGGCACCGCCGGAATTCCGTTTTCGGTGAGCCACTCGGCCAGTTTGGCGGCGTGCAGCAACTTGTAAATTGTATAGGACGGTCCAGAAAACAGCCCGACTTGCTGACCCGTGAGCACCGCGACCGTTTTCGGTTGCGCCAAACGCTCCAGCGCGGGACTCCCCGCATTCTGGACCCGCAACGCGGAAATCAGCGCTGCCCGCCGGTCGGGCGGCAGGTTGACCTCCGTAGCCGCCGTTTGATATGCGCTCAAGTCACGATGGGGGTGGGGGTAGAACCGCGCAATGCGGTCCGGATGATACAGGAAATCGGCGAACAGCGATGAGGTGTGCGGGATGTCAGTATGCCGGACGCAGGAGCAGTGCATGCCAGGGATCAGCTTACCAGATGATCCCTGGTGCTTGAGGGATTCAGGTTTGGATTTGGCAGCGTCTCATACCGTCCACGCGATCGAATGCGTGCATAAAAACGGCCTGAACACTAGCCCGCCGGCAATAGCCGCGAAATGTCGTTGTAAATCGCGAACACGACCAGCAACATGATGCAAACGAACCCGACCTTCAGCATGGCTTCCTTCACATTGATGCTCAGATCCCGCTGCATCGTCATTTCCACCAGCAGCATGAGAATCACGCCGCCATCCATGATCGGAATTGGCAGCAGATTCACGATCGCCAGATTCAGGCTGATCATGGACATCAGCAGCAGAAAAGCCGACGGGCCTTCTCGCGCCGCCTCACCCGAAAGCTGGGCGATGCCGATGGGTCCAGTCAAATTCTTGGTGGACATCCGGCGCTCCAGAACGCCCTTCAGCACCTGCACGATCATCATCGCGTTCTTGCCGTTCTGGCGAATCGCTTCGGCGAAGGCGTCCGGGAAGGACAGCTTCGTCGTGATGATCGTGAACTTCGGTTGCGGTCCGACGCCGATGTACCAGCGGCCTTGGCCATCGATCTTGGAGAAGATCGGCTGCACAGTCACAGTGTTCTTCTGGCCATTGCGCTCGTATTCCACTTCGACTGGTTTGCCGTTGCTGGCCTTGGTCAGTTCTTGAAGTCTACCGGCGGAATGGATGGGCTGGCCATTGAGCGAAAGAATGATATCGCCTTTTTTGAGCCCTGCCTTGTCCGCTGGACGGCCGGGTTCCACTTCCACCAATTGAATCTCACCGCGCTCGTCCCACCCCGCGGATCCGACGCCGATCCGCTCGTTCAGGACCGGTGTGACCGTGACGTCGAATCGTTTTCCATTCCGGTCAATCGTCAGGTTCATCGGACGGTATGCGCCTTCGGCCTCGGTGACAATGACGTCCTCCCAGGTCGGATTCGGTTTGCCATCCAGGCGGACGATATGGTCGCCATCCTGAAGGCCAGCCTTCGCTGCGGGAGAATCGACAGCCACATGGCCGATCACGGGCTCCATGTCGGCGTCCGAAATCCGCTGATACTTCACCATGTATAGACCCGTCAACACACCCACCGCCAGGACCACGTTCATAAAAGGTCCTGCGAACGCGATAATCAGGCGCTGCCACCGTGGTTTCGAGAGCACGCTGCGGGGATCGCTGGCATTGTCGTCGGTGGCCTGCTCACCCACCATTTTCACGTAGCCGCCAAAAGGCAGCAGGGAGAAGCGGTAATCGGTTTCGCCGCGCCGGAAGCCGAACAGCCGGGTGCCGAACCCGAAGCTGAAGGCCTCTACTTTAACGTCGAAATACCGGGCCGCCCAGAAATGTCCCAATTCGTGAACGTTGATCATCACCCCGATCAAAACCAGCAGCCACAATACGTTTTCAAAGAAAACTAGCATAATAAACTCAAACCGTTACGGCCCCTGAGCGCGATGTCACCAGTTCGCGGGCAAGGGTTCTCGACGCCCTGTCAATTTCCAGGATATCGCTAATTGTGCGCGGAGTCTGTGAAGGCATCCGGGATAAAGTCTCGGAAACCACCTCGTAAATGCCGGAAAATGGGATCGCCTCCTGCAGAAAGGCCTCTACCGCGATCTCGTCCGCCGCATTTAACGTACACGTGGCCGATCCCCCCGCTTCCAGACATTGGTATGCCAGGCGGAGCAGCGGGAACTTGTCGAAGTCGGGAGGCAGGAACTGCCAGGTTCGCGCCTGCGTCCAATCAATCTTCGGGACGGGCGCCTCCCGGCGATCCGGGAAAGTCATCGCATATTGGATCGGCATCCGCATGTCGGTCGCCGCTATCTGGGCAAGTACACTGCCATCGGTGTACTCAATCATGGCGTGGACTGTGGATTGTGGATGGATGACGACCTTCACCTGCTCTGGCGTGAAGTCAAAAAGCCAGCAGGCCTCAATCACTTCGAAGCCTTTGTTCATCAGCGTCGCGCAATCGATCGTGATCCGTTTACCCATTTGCCAGGTGGGATGTCTCAATGCCTGCTGTGGCGTCACTCGGGATAAAGCGTCTTTAGGCGTTTCGCGGAAGGGGCCGCCAGATGCCGTCAGGATCAGCTTCGAGACCTGCTGGCGATTCCCGGCGCGCAGACACTGATGCGCTCCGTTGTGCTCGCTGTCCACCGGCAGTAATTCGGCGCCGGACTCTCGGACGGCATCCATGACCAGCTTACCGCCGGAAACCAGGACCTCTTTATTAGCCAGGCCGACGCGCTTCCCGCAGCGCACCGCTTCGTAAGTCGCCTCGAGACCGGCCACACCCACGATCGCCGAAATCACGATATCCACTTCCGCGGCCGTCGCGATTTCCACTCGTGCGGCGTCGCCGCAACCGAGTTCCGGCCATTCCGAACGAGGCAGACCTGAGGCCTCTAGTCGAGCCGTCAGCCGCCTCAAACCGTTGGGATTTGCAACGACGGCCGTTTTTGGGCGGAATTCCAAAATCTGGGATGCCAGACTCTCCACGTTCTCGCCGGCGGCAAGCGCATACACCTGGTATTGGTGGTGATTCAGTCGGACGACGTCGAGGGTATTGGTCCCTATGGACCCGGTGGAGCCCAAAATGGTCAGTTTCCTCATCGCGGTGTGGCTTCCCGGAGCGTATCCGCCATCATATCATGCAGCTAACAGGGGAATCCCTGTTTTCCAGGCATTTCTCGCACAACCGTACATCTCGCATTACCAAACGCTGCACTGTAGAAGAGTCGGAGAAGCGACAAGGAGTTTGTTTTTTTTTCTTTTTTTTGAAGACCCTCAAACCCTTTCGGGCGCCGGGGAGGATTGCTTCAGGGGTCTTTTATTTTAGAGGTTAGTCTCGCTTTGGTGGGAGTTGCCTCCCCGGCTTACTTCCAATAATAGTAGATCCCGATTCTGGAATCAACAGAAATTTATATATTTTTTTATCGGGATTCGACGGTGGTCCCGGTAATTCCCTCTAAAACTTTGATAGTAGAGCAGATATCTTCGTCGCCATGGCCCGCCGCGATGGCCGTCTGGAAAAGCTGCCGGGTCAGAGCCGTCAAAAGTAGGGGTACGCCGAGCTCTTTTGCGGATTCCAGCATCAATCCGACATCCTTGTCCATCCATTTCACGGAGAAATTCGCCTGAAAGTCGCGCCGGAAGACGAATGGCGCCTTGTACGACACCAGTCCCGACTTTGCAGCGCTGTTCTCCAGGATATCCAGCATCAGCTTGGGGTCGACACCGCCCTTTGTGGACAAGACCATGGCCTCGTTGAAAGCCATTAAAATGTTGGAAAGAATCAGGTTTTGGCTCAGTTTGGCCTGCAGGCCCATCCCAGGCCCGCCACAATAGTAGAGCCTCTTGCCCATCGGCTCGATGTACGGCTTCACCTTGTTAAATACCGCCTCGTCGCCGCCGATCATAAAGGTCAAGGTTCCGCCCTCGGCTCCCGGAGTGGATCCAGTGCAGGGAATGTCGAGGAATTCAGCACCCTTCGCCCGAAACGCATCCCCAATTTTTCGGCTCTCACTCGGACTGATGGTACTGGCATCCGCGACCACCGCACCGGAACGAACTCCTTCGATCAGTCCGTTCGGCCCCAACATGACAGATTTCGCCATCTCGGTGTCGCCGACGCAAAGGAAGATGCACTCGGCATTTTCTGCCACCTGCTTCGGTGTATCGCAGAAGAGGCCTTTCTCCTCGGCCGCCAATTTCCGTGCCTTGTCCGTCGAGTGAGACCATAAGGCGACTTCGTGACCGGCCCGCAGAAGGTTGCGCGCCATCGGATAGCCCATCAGGCCGAGCCCTAAGAAACCTAATTTTGCCATAGAGAAAGGATTGTACCGCTATGCGAAGAAGGCTCGCCACGTGGTAACCACCAGTGCGTGTGTCACCATACCGGCACGGATGCTGCCAGCCTGATTGCGGGCATGGCCGCAGAACCAGCCCAGCACCGCAGCCACCGCGACCCAGGGCCAGTTTGGAAATCGTCCCCCAAAGCCCAGGTGTACGAGCCCGAATACGCACGAAGTAATCGCCAGCGCGCCGGCCCGGTTGCCCGTCCAATCTTCGATCCATTGTTGGAGCACGCCTCGAAAGAAGAACTCCTCCGAGAGTGCGAGCACCCACAGGAATCCCAGAAACGTACCCACGATCTTCCAAATCGGAGCTGCCGGAGCGAAGTGGACCGCTTTCAAGGCGAGCGCCAGCGGCAGCCCGATCGGTATGAAGCAAAGGAAGTGGAGAACGCCGATCCTCCACTCGTTGGGATTGGGAAGAAAGCCATATCCCGTCTCCTTGACACGCCGCGCTACGAGTAAGACCATCACGACAATCTCGATCAGCGCGAGGTGCCCCAAAATCACCAGATCCTTGAGCCCTGGGTACTGGGGTATGTAGATGGTACTGAAGAACTTGCTGAGCAAGACCGCGGGGATGAAGGCAAGAAATGCCAGATCCGCCAGCCAGCTTGCCGGCAGAAGAAGGTACCACAAGCCGAAGCCTAGGGCCATGGCGGACAGTTTTGCCAATCCGATCCATTGAAATCGAACTGCACCGCAGGCGCACGCCATGTATGGCAGCACTGCGGCGGCCACCAAATAAATGACGAAACGAACTCCCGTGAGTCGCTCTCGGAGGTCTGAAAATGCGGGAACCAGATAGAATGGGTATGTTACAAGAAATGCGGCAACGCCCGGTATAGCCGCCCAAATGGGAATACCTTTGATGCGCGCGTATAAGAATCCTGCGGTGCCCAGCGCCACCCAGCCGGCCAGCAGAGCCGCCCGGAAATCGCCGAGCGATTTGGTCATTAGCCTGATTCTAACATTCGGGGCCGTCGCGCTCCCGCTTCAGGCCCAGGACGCTCCCGCGAATCTCGCCAAGCTCGTGGCGCACCGGGAAAGCGAGTCCGAGGCAGAGCGCAACGATTACATGTACCGACAGACCGTCACGATCGAGGAGTTCGATGACCATGGCGGAGTGCGGGGTTCTTACCGGGAGGTTCGCGACATCATATTTTCGCCCCAGCACGAGCGCTCAGAAGATTTGATCGGCAAACCTCAGAACGGGCTGAAGTTTCTCACCATGACCGATGAGGATTTTCGCGACATCCGAGACATCCAACCACTCGTTCTCACGGAGGACCGGCTCTGGAATTACGAAACCAAATCCCGAGGCGAGGAGATTATGGACGACGTGGACTGCTGGGTCCTGCAGGTGCGTCCCCGGCAGATTCTCGACGGGCAGCGGTTCTTCGACGGCCTCATCTGGGTAGACAAGAAGGACTACAACATCGTTCGTATGGAAGGTCAGGCGGTACCGCAGATCCGGACCACCAAGACGGAAAACCTGTTTCCGCGCTTTACCACCATCCGCAAGCCCATCGACGGCAAACACTGGTTTCCCATCTACACCTATGCCGATGACACCCTGCACTTCCGCACCGGGCCTCAGCGCGAACGTCTCCGGATCGCCTACAGCAACTACAAGCGATTCGGCGTGGACACCACCTTCACCCCGAAATAATCCGCGGTTTAGCCCAGATAGTCGAATAGGCTCGAGTGTGGCATCTTTCCCTGCATCTGGAGGGACGCCTGCACTTGCGTCGAACTCTGCGTGAACTGCATGGCGGCACTGGTTACATCGGCGTCCTCCGTCTGACTGATCTGAGTTCTGAGCTGCGTGTCGAGGCTTCCGGCGTACGTTATAGCCGTTTGGATGCGGTTCTCGACGCTGCCGTAAGATGCCAAGGCTGTATTTAATTGTGTGGAGGCCTGCTTGATCGACGAGATGCTGTTTGTCACAGAAGTGGTATCGCCGCTCAATAGGGCCAGCCGCAAGCTGTTTAATGCGCTGAAAGCACTGCCCGACGAGCTGTCGAAAATCTGTTGCGAACTCTGTGCGGCGGCGAACGACCCGCCAGCCGGGTCTTCCACGCGGTAGGTCGCAGGCGCTGACGACTGCATGACGACCGGATTGGTCGCCAGTAGTGAGGAGTTGAAGGTGTAGGCGGGGCTGTCCATCTTATCGCCGCTGAAGATGTATCGGCCTTGAACGGCCGTCTGGCTCACCCCAACCATCTGTTCCTGAATCCCTTCCACCTGCTGCGCCAGGTTCGCCAGGACGTCGGACGTTTGCGTGCTGTTCGCGCCCTGCTCGCCCAGCGTCAAGGCCTGATCCATCATGCTGATTGCGGAACTGATAGCCGAATCGGCTGCCGTCGCGTCTGCCTGAGCGGAGGTGAGATTCGTCTGGATCTGGCTGTTGTGCTGGAGTTGGGCGCGGAGTTGCAGCAGAGAGCCGATCTGGTCCGGGGCATCCGAGGCCGAGCTGATCTTTTTGCCCGAAGAGACTTGCGCGTTCGCCGTCGAGATGGTTTGCTGCACCCGGTCGAGGTTGGCGAGGAAGAGTTGTGACGATGGATCGAGGTTGGATATCATCAGGTCCCCAGAATGTTGATTGTGTCTTGAGTCAATTGGTCCAGAACGCTGATCATCTTCGAGGTTGCTTCATACGCCCGCTGGAACTGAATCATCACCATCGCCTCTTCATCCAAGGACACTCCCGAGGTCTGCTGGCGCAGAGTCTTGGCTTGCGCCAAGGTGGACTGCTGCACCTGCAATTGATTGGTTGCGTCGTTGAGTTTGGTTCCCACGCTCGCCGCCATCTGGCCATAATACTGGCTGAAACTCGAAGTTCCGTTCACCATGTCAAGGGCGTTGGAGGGATTCACCAGGTCCGCAAGAGCCAGCGGGACGCCATTCGACACCTCGCCAGTGAGCGCTACCGGCTGGGTGTCGGAGGAGGTCGGCGTTCCCGTGATCGCCGCCAACTCGTCGGATGTAATCGACGGATTGACCGTGAGCGATTTAGCGACATTGGTGTAGTCAGGGACCACGGTGCCGTCTCCAGTGGTGGTGGTGGCATATTGAAAAAGCGGTGCTCCGGACGGTGGTAACGATCCCGTGGTTCCGTCAGAATGATCGCTGGTGTATCCCGTTGTGAGGAGCGTATTGACCCGGTCTGCGAACTGCTGAGCCATGATATTCAGTTGACCGGGTTGAGTTGCGTCGCCGAGGTAGGACGGCAAGACCTGATTGTGTGTGTTGAGCAGCGAGCCTAGTTGCCCATCCGTGGTTTTCGAGGTGATGTCACGGCCATCGGATGCGTAGATATGGGCCGAGGGCGGCGCGTTGGGGTAGGTAGCGGAGGGGTCCGGGCCTTGAAGCCCGTAGCTCAAAGCGTACGATTGGTCCCCCACCAGGAGTGGGGTTTGCCCGTTCATCAGAACGTCAACTGACCCATCGCTTTGCTGGGTCACGGTGGCGTTCACATACTGCGAGAGTTGCTCCAAGCTCGAGTTCACCTGGGCGTCCAGTCCGGGATCGTTTCGCTGGCCTTGCAGGATCTGATGGTTGTAGCCCTGAAGCTGGCTCACCAGTTGATTCACGTCCGTCACCGTCTGTTGGATCTGCCCTTCCGTATCTTTGGCAACGCTTTGCAAACCCGCTGTCGCCTGCTGAAAGGAAGTGGCGACGGTGCCGGCCTGATCGATCACATTCTGGCGTGCAGTCGCATCGGTAGGCGATTGGCCCCAGGCCGAGAAACTCTGGAACAGATTGTTTAGGGCACTGGCGATTCCGGACGTACCGGTAACGTCGAACTGCGACTGAATGGCCGTGAGGCTGTTGACGTCCTGTTGAGCTTCTCCCTGAGCAACGGTCTGCCGCCGCACCTCCTGCTCCGCGAACTGATCGCGCGAACTCTCCACGGCACCAGCGCGGACGCCGCCAGAAGATCCCAGAGCGAGGTCCATAGGCATCGCCTCGAGCTGCAGTGTCTGTTTGGCGAATCCTGGAGTCGAGGCATTCGACACATTGTTCTGGGTGACGGCTAATGCCTGCTGGTAGGCCGCGAGCGCGGTGGATGAATTGAGCAGAGTGGAAAGTATGTTTGCCATCCGGTCATCCCGTCAAACTCATTAGACTGCGCCTGACTGGAGTGGGTGCGCCTCCCGGAGCATAGCCCGACGACACCACTGCCCATGCCTGGCTCCACTGCGTATGGTATTGCCGCGCCGTCTGCAGGAGCCGCGAAGCGTCCTGCACTCGTTCTTGCAGCCGACGGACCTCCGGCAGCACTTCCACACGCCGCGCTGCTACGACCTCCCGCGCCGCACAATCCGCCAGAATGGAGCAGGCGGTTTCCAGCACCCCGGTGCAGCGATCCAACGCCTCTACCGAAGGCCTCGCCAGCAGACTGCACGCCTGTTCGACGAAGTGGAGGGCGTCCCGAATCCGTTCACTGGCGCGTTCGGACATTATTGACCGCCCGCCAATGCGTCGGCGACCATCCCCTTGCTGGTGGACAGAGAATCTGGCCGATAACTACCGCTCTGGTATTGGGCAGCCAATGCCTGTACCCGGTTGGTACGCGCGGAGGAGTCCGCCGTCATGGCTTGGGACAATCGTCCTAAAGTACTCGAAAACTCCACACGATCACTGCTCCCGTAGGCGTTTGCGCCGCCACCACGGGCACTGGCCGCGCGGTCCGTCTGCTGGGTCGCCTGTGCGCGCCCGGATTCAGCCGCCGAGGCGCCTGTCAGGTTTACGTCGTAGATTCTCATACTGCACTCCGCCGATCTTGGCTAAATGTCATATCGGCGGGTAGTCCCGGATTCATTAGCGGTTTCAGGAGAATCTTTTTCGATTTCTTGCTAAAGTTTTCGAGGCTTCTGTCGATTGCTTCTTGTGATCGCCATGGACACCAAAAGAGTGTTGTGGATTACCTCAATTCAATCGCACCATCTGGCAGATGTCCGCGCACCGCCCGCAGGCTGGTCGATTGATTCCCGGACCCCCGATTGGGCTCTGGAGGAGCTATCCCGCAACCGCTATGACGCGCTCGTCTTGAATCTACCAGCCTTGGGTTGGGCTCCGGGCGATCTCCTGAAGAATGTAGAACCGTATTCTTCGCACCTGCCGATTTTTATCCGCGACAGTCAAGATCTCCTTTCGAGCGCCCAGTTGTCGCGTTTTGGAGCGTACCCGACTCTGACGGCGGCCGATGATCTGTTTGCCCGCATTCTCCAGACAATCGACTCTCGCAAAAGTGCCTCGATGTCCACTTCAGTCGAGTCCGCACCGCTGGAGGAATGGGAGCGGTTGCTGGTCGGGCGGAGCCCCGAAATGCGGCAGGTTAGCCATGTTATCCGATTGGTGGGTGCCCGCCGCGCCACGGTTCTGATTACCGGGGAGACTGGTACCGGCAAGGAAGTGGCCGCACGCGCGCTGCACCTGTCAAGTCCGCGGCGGAAGGGGCCCTGGGTCGCCGTGAATTGCAGCGCTCTGCCTGAGAACCTGCTCGAAGCCGAACTGTTCGGCCATGTTCGAGGCGCCTTTACCGGAGCCGTGCAGAACCGCGCCGGACGATTCGAACAGGCCCACAAAGGCACCTTATTCCTGGACGAGATCGGCGATTTGCCGATGGACTTGCAAGCCAAGCTGCTGCGCGTATTGCAGGAACGGGAGTTCCAGCGGCTGGGGAGTTCTGAGACCATTCACGTGGACATCCGCGTGGTGGCGGCGACGAACTGCAATCTGGCGCGGCGCGTCTCGGAAGGTCGCTTCCGCGAGGATCTCTACTACCGCTTGAATGTGGTGCCGATTCACATGCCGGCTTTGCGAGAGCGAACCATCGACATCCCCATGCTCGCCCGCTATTTCGCAGAGAAGATTTGCCGTCTGGAGCAGATTCCGCTCAAATTGCTGAGCGACGAAGCGATCCACCTGTTGTGCTCCTTTTCGTGGCCAGGAAATGTGCGCCAGCTCGAAAATTCGGTCGAGATGGCGATTGCACTGAGTGGAGAGCGCAGCACCCTGCTGCCCACGGACTTTCCAACGCCGGGTGCGGTGCCGCCTGCGCCGATGTTATCGGCAGAGACACCCGTTGTCTCCGTTCCGGATGACGGATTGGACTACGAGCAGACTCTAGCGATCATCGAGCGTAGCATCCTCGAGCAGGCGCTGCGCAAGACGGGCGGTAATAAGAAGGCGGCGGCAGGAATGCTGCGTCTCAAACGGACGACCCTTTCCGCGAAAATGCGGAGCCTCGATCAGGCGGCCTGCAATTGAGCTTCGGTTGCGGCCGGAAACGCCACCATGATATATAGACCGACTATGGTTGCGCGGACTGTAGCGGCAATCGTGCTGACTGCCGCCGGATTGGCGGCTGCCGCCGAGAGCGGTGCAGGTTATGTGGGCGCCGCCGCCTGCGCCCGGTGTCATGTGGAGCAGGAGCACCGCTGGTCGCAGTCGCGGCACAGCAAAATGGTCCAGCCAGCCACGGCATCAAGCGTCAAAGGCGACTTCACGCGCGGCCAGATCAAGCTCCGCGGGGGAAACTACCGCCTGCGGGAACGGAACGGTGTCTACTACATTTCGGAAGCTTATCTGACGGGGACCGAGCAGGAACATCGCGTCGACTACACGTTGGGCAACCGGCGCATTCAACACTACCTGACGACACTCCCCAGCGGCCGCATTATTGTTCTGCCGCCAAGCTGGGACGTCCTCCGGAAGGCGTGGTTCCACAATTTCGATATCGGCGATCCCGACGAAACCAGCGAAGTGATGGTGCAGGTCTGGAACAAGAACTGCTACTCGTGCCATGTCAGCCAGGAGGAAAAGAACTTCGACGCGGCCACGAACCAGTACAAGACAGCGTGGCTCGACTTCGGGACCAATTGCGAGCGCTGTCATGGACCGGGCAGTGAGCACGTGGCGCATTACTCGAGCGCCTTGAAGCCCCCCGGTGCCGTTCGTGATATCGTGCTCCAGACTCGCCTCTCGCCGGCACGCAATACTGGGGTTTGCGCCCAATGCCATTCGTTCCGCGATATCGAAATCCAGGGGTACACCGCAGGTTCGGATTACTACGACTACTTCATGCCGGTATTGGAATATAACCAGCCGGTGGATAAAGACCCGGCGTACTGGCCGGACGGACGCACCCGGCGGTTTTCCAATGACGCTCTCGGACTCTGGCAGAGTGAGTGTTACCTCCAGGGCGGGGTCACATGCGTGAGCTGCCATGTTACTGCCCACGAGACTGAGATAGAGAAGAATCCTCAGTTGCGTCCGGATGCGAATGCCCTGTGCGCGCGCTGTCATGAAGCTATCGGCAAGGCTGTGACGGCGCATTCCCATCACGCCGTAAACAGCACGGGAAGCTCTTGCGTCGAATGCCACATGCCGCGAACCGTTCTGAGCATCAAGGCAGCGATCCGCGACCATTCGATGAGCATTCCGGTTCCCGAAAACACCATGAAGCACAGCATTCCGAATGCCTGCAATGTCTGTCACACCGATCGCGATGCGGCATGGTCGCTGAAGCAGATGAAGGCGTGGTACGGCGACAATGCCCGCGAGAAGCTCATCCGGCGAGCGGACGCCTTTGCGATGGCACGTGGCGGGGATCCGGCCGCGATTCCCAAACTCCTGGAGATTCTCAAGCGCCCCGCGGAGGGAGCTTTGGTACGCGGAAATGCTGCCGGCTACTTGAGCCGTTTCCCAAACGATCCGCGAAGCTATCCCGCGCTCGCACAGGCCGCCGCCGATTCGGAACCACTGGTGCGGGCGATTGCGATGTTGCGAATTAGTCCTAGCCCGTCTAGTCGCGATGCCGCAGTCAATCTGCTGGTGCGCGGACTCGCCGATCCGGTGGCGACCGTTCGTCTCAATGCCGGCGTGACATTAGTCACGCTGAATGTGCCGACACTTTCTGGTATCGATGCCGAGCGCATGGCGCGCGCTCAGCAGGCTTTTCGTGCACGCGCCGAGTTGAATTCCGACGACCCCGCCTCGCAGTTGGGAGCGGGCAAGTTCTATTTGCTGACGGGGGATTCGGTGTCCGCGATCCGCGCACTCGAAAACAGTCTCAAGCTCGAACCCGATATGCCTGCACAATATTTTCTGGCATATGCGCATGCGCAGCAGCGCGAGTATCGGGAGGCGCGCGAGATTCTGGTGAAGATTCCACCAAACGACCCACAATATGGAAACGCGCAGCAATTGCTGAATGCAATCGCCGGACACTTCTGATTTTCGGAAGGTGCGTTTTTGCGGCCATTAACAATGCTTTCCCGCGCTATTAACAATGGAAAATCATAGCCCCAAAATTCTCAATTCCGTATAACTTCAGAGCCTCTTCAGTCAAGATACTCGTTGTAAAATGACACAACTCAAAACTCTCGTTGGGTCGCTTGACAACGGGAAGCGCAGCATCTACAATCTCCCAATATCCTGTTTGTTCTCATCTCGTTAAACTTCGGGTAGCGGGCAGCTTTTAGTACTCGTGGGAGGGTTCGCAAGGTGGTATTTTCCATCATTCCTCCTTCTGGTTTTGCCCCGACACCCGGTCGTGTCCGGGTCCATTCGGAGCCAAACCCCGGCATCATAAACCGTCACTACGAACGGCATCAGAGTTAGAGGTTAAACGCATTTCGCATTTGGGAAACAACGCTTTAGGAAGGGGATACACAATGGGCTTTTCGCTCACTCGTTTTGGGAGTTCTCGCATATACTTCGGGCTCGTCGTCTGTCTGGGGATCCTGATGTGCCTCAGTTCTACACCTGCCTGGTCACAAGCCACCTCCACCGCCAGCATTGCGGGCCTCGTCGCGGACGAACAGGGAGCTGCGATCCCGGGTGCTGAGGTCAAATTGACGGACACAGCCACCGGCGGTTCACAGGTGACCTTATCTAACGATGCAGGCCGCTACGTGTTCGTGAACGTCTCACCAGGCGTCTACACGGTGCTGGTCAGCAAACAAGGCTTCACCGCGTTTAAGGTGGATGCCCAAAAGGTCGACGTGGGCACCGCCATGACGATCAACGCCACGCTGAAAGTCGGCGCCACCACCACCACGGTGGAAGTGACGGCGACGGTCGGCGCGGACCTGCAGACGACCAATGCCACAGTCGGCAGCACATTGAGCCAGGCAGCGCTGTTGTCGCTACCGAACATGGGCCGCGACGTCTCGACGCTGGCAACTCTGCAGCCCGGCACGACACCGGCGGGCATGACGGCGGGTGCATTTTCGGACCAGAACGTATTCATGCTTGATGGCGGAAATAATTCCGACGACATGGCTGGCAACAATACCAGCTACGTAACGAACTTTACCGGTACGGGTGGTACACAGACGGGTGGCAGCCCCTCTGGTATTGTGCCGACCTCCGTCGAGAGCATTGAGGAAGTCAAGGTATCGACCTTCAACCAGACGGCCGACTTCTCGGGATCGATCGGTGGTCAGATCCAAATGGTGACCAAGCGCGGAACCAACCAGTACCACGGTTCTGCCTACGGTTTCTACTACGCTACGAACATTGGCGCGGCGAACACCTGGACGGCGGACCATACGCCTGCGGCCGGCCTCCCCTATACTCCGCTACCGAAGAATCATCGCAGCCGCTTCGGCGGTTCGCTGGGCGGCGTCCTGTTGCCCAAGCTTCTCGGCGGCAAAACGTACTTCTTCGCGAATTATGAAGGCAGCCGTTTCCCCAACGTAGGAACCTACGAGCGCCTGGTTCCTTCACCGCTGTTGCGTGCCGGTGTGATCCAAGTCGCGGACGCCAGCGGCAAATTTCAAGCCTATAACTTGAACCCCTCTCCGGTCACCGTTGGCGGAACCACCTACCAGCCCGCCTCCTGCGGTACGGGCCTCTGCGATCCCCGCGGACTGGGCCTGAATCCCACGATTGCGGCGATCTGGAAAGAAATGCCGCTACCCAACGACCCGCTGTATTCATCCGGCGATCAGTACAACACCCAGGGATATCTCACTACGATCCGCGCTCCTCTGAATCAGAACAGTTATGTGCTTCGCGTTGACCATGACTTCGGAGACAAGAATCGTTTCTTCGGGACGTATCGCTATACCAAGATCACGAACCTGACGACCAACCAGGTGGACATCGGCGGCGTGCTGCCGGGAGACACCTTTGGCAACGCGACTCCGGTGGCGGCGCGCCCGCAGCTTCCCTCATTCATGGCCTTCGGGTTGACCAGTTCGATCAAGCCGACCATGACGAACACGTTCAATTTCAACTACACTCGCAACTTCTGGCAGTGGGGCGCTTCTGGCCCGGTTCCTCAGGTTGCCGGACTCGGCGGCATGGTGGAGATCGGCGGCGAGAGCACGAACGCGTTGATTCCTTTCAATGTCAATTCCCAAAACGTCCGCCAGCGGTTCTGGGATGGCCAGGACAAGACCTTCAAGGACGACGTTACGTACATCAAGGGAAACCACCTGATTCAGTTTGGTGGTTCGTACCAGCGTAACTTCGATTATCATGGACGAACCGACAACGGCCAGGGAATCAATAACCAGATCGTCTACCAGGTGACTTCGTCGAACACGAACTTCGGGAATTTCGCGTACCCGGGAACCGTGCCGTCGAACCAGCAGAGTAACTTCAATACCTTATTCTCCTATGTTACCGGCATGGTCGCCCAGTCGCAGGTCGTCTATACCCGTGCGGGTTCGAATCTAAGTCTGGAACCGGTCGGAACCTCCGGGTTCGACCAGAGCGTGATCCCTTCGTATAACGTGTACTTGTCCGATACCTGGCATATCAAGCCGACCGTCACGTTAAATTATGGTCTCAGCTACGAGCTCGAGATGCCCCCGGTTGAGGCAAACGGCAAGCAGGTATCGCTGGTGGATCAGAATGGGAATCAGGTTCCCGCCGCTCAGTACCTTGCCCAGCGTCAAGCCGCCGCTCTGGCGGGCCAGGTGGATCAGCCGATCTTCGGATTCGCGCTGACTCCCAACATCGCCGGCCACCCCAAATACCCCTACGACCCGTTCTATGGCGGTCTCAGCCCGCGCGTGTCAGTAGCGTGGAGCCCGAAATATTCCCATGGGCTTCTGGGCACCTTATTTGGCGATGACAAGACCGTCATCCGCGCCGGTTACGGCCGGATCTTTGGACGTCTGAATGGCGTCAATCTGCTGCTGGTTCCACTGCTGCCGCCCGGTTTGTTGCAGGCGGTTTCGTGCCCCGGCGTCAGCAAGGGCGGACAGTGCCTGCTGAACAACGGAGTTGACCCCAGCACCGTATTCCGAATCGGCGTGGACGGGAACACAGTGCCGCTGCCGAACGTGTCGCAGACCCTGTCGCAGCCGTACTTTCCCGGCGTAGGCGGAAATGCCGGCGCGAGCGATGTGACCTTCCTCGATCCGCACTATCGTCCGGAGCGCACCGACAACGTCACGGTTACCCTGCAACGGCAGGTGAGCCGCACGATGAGCCTGGAAATCGGGTACGTCGGCCGCCTCATCCGCAACGAGTTGGAAGCTCTCAACCTGGACGCCGTGCCGTACATGACCACCCTGGGCGGCCAGAGCTTTGCGACGGCATACGCCCAAGCGTACTTCGCAACTCCCGCATCGGGAACGTTGACCAATACCTTCACGGCGGCGGCGCAGCCGTTCTTTGAGACTGCTCTGGGCGGAGCCAACTCCGCATACTGCCAGGGTTACGTCAACTGCACCAGCGCGGTGATCGCTAAAAATACCACCGCCATCCGGAACACGGCAGTCTCCGACTTGTGGACCGCACTGTACAAGGCTCCGTCCTGGATTCTCGGCCGCAGCCTGATCAGCCAGCCGCTCCCCGGCCAGACCACCAGCCAAGGCTACACTTACATCTCGAACTCGGCGAACGGCTACGGCAACTACAATGCGCTGTTCGTCTCGTATCACATCCGTGACTTCCACGGCATCACTGGAACGAGCAACTTCACCTGGGGACGCGCACTCGGCACGGGTACAACTTCACAGGCCACCAGCTCGAACACTGCGCTCGACGTTTACAACATGCAGAATAACTACGGGCCGCAGAGCTACGACTACAAGTTCCTCTACAATATGGCGCTGTTCTACTCTCCCAAGGTCTTCCGCAACCAGCACGGCCCTCTGGGCAAGGTGCTAGGCGGCTGGACCTTCTCGCCGCTCTTCACCGCGCAGAGCGGAGCGCCGATCGTTCCCGGTTACAGCGAAGGTGGTTGCACCGGCTGTCAGGCATTCGGCGAAGTCAGCACTACTTCCTCGGCGACCACTTCGTTCACCACCAATGCGCAGGGTACCGGGCCGTTCACGGGCGGGACCAATGCCAACTACAACGTGGCTGGCTCCAACGGCGTTGGCACCAACAACCCGCAGGGCATCAACATGTTCTCCGATCCGAACGCGGTTCTGCAGGAATTCCGGAAGTGTATTCTCGGATTCGACCAGAGTTGCGCCGGATTTGCCTTGCGCGGATTGCCACGCTGGAACGTCGACCTTTCCGTTAACAAGACCGTACAGTTCTGGAAGGAAGGCGTGGGCGCGGATTTCAGCTTATTGTTCACCAACGTGCTCAATCACGTGGCGATGGGCAATCCGACCTTGACCCTCACGACTCCTACGACCTTCGGCCGTATCACCACCGTGGCGAACACGCCCCGACAGATGGAATTCGGCCTTCGCTTACACTTCTAGAGTGGTTTCACTATCCTAACTGCCAGGGGCCGGTTCGCAAGAATCGGCCCCTTTTCCTTTTGAGTACCAGGATTCTTAGCCCGCTGACCGCGCCTCCATTTTTAAACGTCGAAGTCCGAATTAATCCTTGACTCGCAGGGTAGTTGAGCATACAATCCCGTCAATATCCCACTATCGCCCTAGTTGCCGTTTAGGGGATTAGTGTTTTCTACGTGATGGAGGGGAGTGTGAACAAGCGTAACTACCTCGCTCGAGGTGTGTCTTCACGCCTTTACTCCGAATTGGGTGTCATTAGCCTGGGACTTCTCCTCAGCCTCGTGGCCACGCCAGTTTGGGCGCAGTCATCCACAGCCGGTACGGTCGCCGGGCAAGTGACCGATGAAAGCAGTGCCGCCGTTCCTGGTGCTGCTGTCAAGCTCACGGACACAGGAACCGGGGCCACGCAAAACACCATCTCCAACGAAGCAGGCCGGTACATATTTAGCCAGGTAAATCCCGGAACCTACCGGATCACGTTCACCAAGGAAGGCTTCACGACCTACGAAGTGAACTCTCAGCCTGTGGACGTCGGCATGTCGCTGACGCTGAACGCGAAGCTCAAAGTCGGCGCGACCTCGACCACGGTTGAAGTCACGGCGGCGACAGGCGCGGAGTTGCAGACCATGAACGCGACGGTCGGCAACACGCTCAGCGGACAGGCGCTGATGCTGCTGCCGAACATGGGCCGTGACGTCACCACGCTCGCGGTGTTGCAGCCGGCGACCACGTTGGGCGGCTTCACTGCCGGATCCTACAACGACGCCAATACCTACACCTTGGACGGCGGAAACATCACCGACGATATGGCCGGCAATACCATCGGCTATCAGACCAACTACTCCGGCCTGGCAGGCAGCCAGGGCGGTGGCAGCCCCTCCGGCGTCATTCCCACGCCTGTGGAGAGCATTGAAGAGTTCAAGGTCTCGGTCAGCAACCAGACCTCCGACTTCAATAACTCCTCGGGCGCGCAGATCCAGATGGTGACCAAGCGCGGCACGAATCAGTTCCACGGTTCGGGCTACTGGTGGTATTTCGATACCAAGGTGGGTGCGGCGAATTCGTGGAGCAACAACCACACGCCGTTCAGCTTCGGCAGCGTTTCGCTTCCGTACACGCCGATCATTTCCAATCACCGGAACCGATTCGGCGGGACGATCGGCGGCCCGCTCACCCCCAAGGATTTCCTCGGCAAGAAGTGGTATTTCTTCTTCAACTACGAAGGCTTGCGATTCCCCAATCAGAATCTCTATTCGAAGAACGTACCGTCGCCGTTGTTCCGGGCAGGAGTGATCCAGGTGCAGAACGCGGCAGGACAGTACGTGGCCTACAATCTGAACTCGTCTCCGGTGACCGTGGGCGGTGTGACTTATCAGCCGGCAGTTTGTCCGGCGGGCCTCTGCGATCCGCGCGGCGTCGGTCTCAATCCGGTGGTGAGCCAGATCTGGAATCAGCAGATGCCATTGCCCAACAATCCGCTAGGCGGTGACACGTTCAACACGCAGGGCTTCCTCGGCACGATTCGCTCGCCGCTGACCTCCAACATTTACGTGGGCCGCATCGATCACGATTTCAGCGACAAGTGGCATTTCTATGCTACCTATCGCGACTTCAAGCTGGTGAGTCTCACGACCAACCAGGTGGACATCGGCGGCGTGCTCCCCGGCACCTCGTTTGGTACTCCGACTCCCACCGCTCCGAGACCGCAGCAGCCGTCGGTATGGACGACGGGGCTGACGACTTTGATCAACCCGACCACCACCAACACGTTCGTGTTCGGCTACACGCGCACGTTCTGGCAATGGGGCAGCGACAATGGGCCGGCGCAACTGCCGGGACTCGGCGGCGCTCTGGAGATCGGCGGCGAAAGCGCGTCCGCGTTGATTCCGTACAACGTGAATACGCAGAGCGTACGGCAGCGCTTCTGGGACGGGCAGGATAAGCAGCTAAAAGACGATCTGACGATGATCAAGGGGAATCACCTGTTCGGATTCGGCGGATCGTATCTGCGTGCGTTCGACTACCACTCGCGCACCGACAACGGTTCCGGTGTGAATAATCAGATCAGCTATCTGAATAGCAGTTCCGGCATCAATTGGGCCAGTTCGGTTACCGCGAACGGCATCACCAATCCGTACATCCCCGCGACGGTGCCCTCTTCGCAGTATTCAAGCTACGAAACGCTTTACTCCGAAGCACTCGGCTTGGTCAGCTCGACGCAGGTGATGTACACGCGCGCCGGGCCGAACTTGACGCTACAGCCTCTGGGAACTTCGGCGACGGATAAGTCGGTCATTCCGACGTACGCCACCTACTTCTATGACACGTGGCACGCGAGGCCGTCCCTCACGCTGACGTACGGCATTGGCTGGAACCTCGAGCTGCCGCCGTACGAGCTGAACGGCAATCAGGTCGCACTGGTCGACCAAAATAATCAGCCGATCGTCACGCAAGACTTCATCGCGCAGCGCGAAATGGCGGCTTTGCAGGGCCAAGCCTACACGCCCACCATCGCCTACACGCTGGTGCGGAACGTCGGGGCCGGGTTGAAGTACCCGTACAATCCGTTCTACGGTGAGTTCAGCCCACGTGCCTCGTTGGCCTGGAGTCCGAAATTCAGCGACGGAATCCTGGGTAAAGTATTCGGCAGCGGCAAGACTGTGGTCCGCGGCGGATACGGCCGCATCTACGGGCGGTTGAACGGTGTCGACCTGGTGCTGGTGCCGTTGCTGGGCCCCGGCCTTTTGCAGGGCGTCACGTGCCAGAATCCTTCGATGACCGGGGCTTGTGCGGGAAGCGGTGTGGTCGACCCGACCAATGCATTCCGCATAGGCACCGACGGCCTGAAGGCGCCGCTCGCCGCGGCCTCGCAAACGCTCGGCCAGCCATTCTATCCGGGCGTGGGATCGAATCCCGAGACCGTCGACCCGGACGCCCTCGATCCGCACTTCCGGCCGGATCGCACGGACAATTTCACGTTGACGATCCAGCGCGAGATCAACCAGCACAACATGCTGGAAATCGGCTACATCGGCAAGATCATCCGCAACGAGTACATGCTCGTCAATCTCGATGCGGTTCCCTACATGACGACGCTCGGCGGACAGTCGTTCGCACAAGCCTACGGCGCGCTCTACCAGCAGTTGGTCTTCAACAGTGTGAACCCCGCGAACGTAACGGCGCAGCCGTTCTTCGAGTCGTCTCTGGGAGGCGCCAATTCGGCGTACTGCCAGGGATTCGGTAGCTGCACCGCGGCGCTGGCATCTAAGAACACGACGCTCATCAAGGAGACTGCGGTGAGCGATCTGTGGGCTGCCATGAACAAGGCGCCAAGCTGGACCCTGGGCCGCACCATGCTTAGCCAGGCTCTTCCGGGCGGATCCGTGGGGCAGGCCACCTCGGTCGGCATGAACACCAGCTTGGGATACGGCAACTACAACGCGATCTTCGTGTCACTGCGGACCAACAACTGGCATGGGCTCACGGCTATCTCCAACTTCACTTTCGGGCGTTCGCTCGGCACATCGCAGTTGGCGCAGTACAACAGCGCATCGACGCCGCTCTCGATTTACGATCTGCAGGCTAGTTATGGTCCGCAGAACTTCGACATCAAGTTCCTCTACAACCTCTCGATGTACTACCAGCCTCCGTGGTATCGCAATCAACGTGGCGTCCTGGGACATATTCTGGGAGGCTGGACGTTCTCGCCATTGTTCACGGCGCAGAGCGGCAGCGGAACGGGCGTCGGCTACAGTGAAGGCAGTGGCAACGGCACGCAGGCGTTCGGCGAAGTCTCCACCGGCAGCGGCACGGGATCCACTTCCGAAGCGGCCACTGGTTTCTCCAAGTACACCGGCACCACGTCGGTCAAGTACAACATTTACGGCGACACGGGTACCAACGTCTGGCAAGGCACCCAGAGCGTCGGCACCAAGACTTCCGGCACTTACGGCCTGAACATGTTCAGCGATCCAGGCCAGGTGTACGGCGAATTCCGGCCATGCGTGCTGGGCTTCGACACCAGTTGCGGCGGCTACTACAGCCTGCGCGGGCTTCCCACGTGGAATCTCGACCTGGCGGTAGTGAAGGACATCGGCGTCTACAAAGAGCGCGTAGGCACGACATTGTTCTTCCAGTTCACGAACGTGCTGAATCACTTCCAGCCGAGCGGTCCGAGCCTGAGTCTGACGAGTCCCACGACTTTCGGGCAGATCACCGGTCAGGCGAACACGCCGCGGAACATGGAGTTCGGTTTGCGAATCCGGTTCTAAAGCTGCTTCACCGATCGTAACGGGAGGGGGGCTGGTCGAAAGGCTGGCCCCTTTTTGTGTTTTACTTCTTCATTTTCCTGACATCTTCCAGGGTCTCGCGGGCTTCCTGCGATGACGGGTTGAGGCGCACCGCCTCCGAGAGTTGCATGAGCGACTCGTCGACATTTCCGGTTCGGGCTAACGCCAGTCCCAAGTTGTATCGCGCCTCGAAATCGTTCGGCCGGGCTTGCACGGTGGCGCGAAATTCGCGAACGGCGTCGGCCATCTTGCCAGACTGCGCGAAGGCCATGCCGAGATTGTAGTGCGCGTCGGCATTGTTTGGGTCGATGGCAAGTCCAGCGGAAAATTCGCCCGCGGCTTCGTCGGAACGGTTCAGCGCGCCTAAGGCTGCACCCAGGCGCAAATGGACGTCTGCGTTGTCGGGCTTCAACGACACCGCTTTCTGCAACTCCCCCACGGCCTCCTCGTTGTGCCCGAGTTTGGAAAGTACCTGGCCCAACTCGGAATACGCGATGGCGAAATTGGGCCGGATCCGGACGGTCTCCCGAAGTTGTGAAGCGGCACCGGAGAGGTCGCCGCGGGCCTCGAAGACGCTACCCAAATTGAAGTGCGCGAGATAATTGTCCGCCGTTACGTCGATCGCCCGCTGGTATAGGGCGACGCTATCCCGCCAGTATTGCAACTGCATCCAGGTCAGTACCAGGCAGGCGGCGCAGACGGCCGCAGCGGCAGCAATCCCCACTCGCGGGCGGGGCGCAAGAATTTCCGACAACCCCCACACGACCGCAATCGACACCCCAATCATCGGGATGTAAGTGTATCGATCGGCATGAGACTGGCTGCCGACCTGAATCAGCCCAATCACCGGCAGCAGCGTGACCAGGTACCAAAACCACCCCACAGTGAGGTAGGGACGATCCGGGAAAGCGCGAAGAGCGGCGATGGTGATCGCCGCCACCACAATCGCCGCAATGGCCGCGGGCAAGGCCAGCGAACTCACGGAGTAGGGATAGAAGACCGCAAGATCCATCGGGAATAGCATGCTCAGCAGGTACCGCGCGTACGAGACGAGGGCGTTCTCCACGCGCAGGGCGGGTGGGATCAGCACGAACGATGGGGCTGCGCCTGCATTCGCGTGGACGATGTAGGTGACCACAGAAGCGGCCGCCGACAGAGCCACGAAGGGGATCTTCTCAAGGATGCGGAATCCGCGATCGAGCGGCCAACGATCCCACAGCAGCAGGACCAGCGGCAGTGTCACCAGCATCGGTTTGGCCATCAGCCCAAGGGCGAACATCAGGAATGTCAGACCGTACCGCTGGGCTTCCGGGCGCTCGGCATATCGCGAATAGGCCCAAAGCGTCAGGACCCAGAAGAGTCCGCTTAGCACGTCCTTGCGCTCTGCCACCCAAGCCACGCTCTCCACATGCAGAGGATGGACCGCGAACAGGAATGCCACGATAGCGCTTCGTCCCGGCGCTCCGGTCGCGCGACGGAGCAAAACAAACAAAAGCATCGTGGTGAGCGCGTGGATGCAGACGTTCATGAAATGGTGCCAACCGCTGTCAAGCCCGAAGAACTGGCAGTCGAGCATGTGGGAAATCCAGGTGAGTGGGAACCAATTCCCCGCGAAAGCCGAGCCGAATGCCCACTTCAAGCCAGCCAGGGTTAGCCCAGCTTGCACGTGCGGATTTTCAGTTACATAATCTGGATCATCGAAAGTGACAAAGTCGAAGTGCAGGGTCTGGGCGTAAACGGCGAGTACCGCAGCTAATAACAGGAGGCAAATGCAAATGTTCGCGAAGGTCCGCGGGTGGGGCGTCTGCTGAAGCTGCTGCGGCTTCGATCTTCGCTTCGCCATCGGACTGACTATTCGACGCGGTCCAGCGCCAGGAATTCCTGAATGTGAGGGTGAGTCGACTTGGCCAGATCCGCCACTGGCCCGAAGTAAATCACGCCCCCTTCGAACAGGAAGACTACCCGGTCGGCCACTTTGTACATTAAGTCGAGGTCATGAGTTACCACTACTGAAGTGAGTTTCAACTGGCGTTTCAGCCGTAACATCATGTCGCCCAAGTGATCGGACATGATGGGGTCGACCATGGTGGTGGGTTCGTCGTACAGAATGCACTGCGGCTGCGCAGCGACGGCACGCGCGATGGCGACAGCTCGCTTGTACCCGGTCGAAAGGTCGGAGGGATAGGAGTTGCGGGCTTCGGAGATGTCCACCATCTCGAGCAACCCGTTGACGACGTCTTCCTTATTCTTCAAGTCGTAATCTTCACGAAGTTCGAGCGAAAAGAGGACATTCTCTGCGACAGTCAACGAATCGAAGAGGGCGCCGGACTGAAAGACCATCGTAACCTTGCGGCGAATGCGGCGTAGTTCAGACTCCGCCATGTCGGTAATGTCTTCGTGTGCCACAATCACCCGGCCGCTGTCGGGTTTGAGGAAGCCCATGATATTGGAGAGAGTAACCGACTTGCCGACGCCGCTGCGTCCGATAATCGCCACGGTTTCCCCAGGATTTACGTGAAAATTGGAGTCGACCAAAACCGGCCGGTCGAACGTCTTATACACATGGCGGAACTCTATGTAATGCGGGTACGGGTCATCTTGCGGCATAGCCGGCCCAATCCTCGGGGGTGTTGACGTTTTGAAAAGGGGCGATTTCCGCGAAGCGTGGCACCGCGACCCGCAGTCCGGCGCAGGCTTCCGTCACTTTGCGGGTACCGGCTGCGAAGGACTTCTCGAGAGAGGCTCGCGAGCGCCTGTGGTACACCGCGCACAGCGGTTCCCAGCGGCCGGAAGGCCCCGCGGGAATCACGGCGTCCACGTCTTCACGCTCGGCAGTTTCCAGCAGGACGGCCAGCAGGCTGACCGTGATCTCGGGCATATCGCACGCAACGATCAGATTCCAGTCGGCGGCATCGTGCTGGAGCACGGTGAGTATTCCTCCCAGTGGACCTTCGCCCGGATAGAGGTCGGGGAGGACCGGATACCCCAGCGACGCGATGGCTCCGCTTCCTCCGACCAGGGCAACACGGCCTGCGGCGACACTGACCGCGCGTGCCACCCAATCTCCCAGCACGCTTCCGTGATAGGGGAGCATGGCTTTGTCGCGACCCATGCGGGAACTGCGGCCCCCCGTCAGCACGTATCCCGCCCGCCTCACAGAGAAATGATAACATTGGGAGTTAGTATTGGACTGGACTTTCCCCGGGTTACTTACCGGAAACGTAGAGTTTCCAGACTTTTGCAGGTTGGCCGGCTGCCTTTTTTCGTCAGGAGTTAAACATTTTGACGCATTTCTGTTCTAAACTGGTTTGGAGTTTCGTGTTAGGGCCGATGGTTGTGTATGCTGCCGATACTGTACAGCAACCGCAGCGGATCACGAGCGTCATTCGAACGGACTTGAAAACCGGAAAGCTGGTGCGTAGCGTGGTAGTGACTCCGAGAGCTGTCGGCGAGCGGCGCGTGGCTGAGACCGTAATTAAGCCGCGTGTGGTACCCGAAACTCCTGCGGGAACACCTGAGCCCGAAGCCGCGAAGTCAGCCATGCCTGCGAACCTGGATGAGGCGGTAAATCGGGTTGCGGCCCAGCATTCCTTGCCTCCGCAATTGATTCACTCGGTAATCAAGGTGGAAAGTAACTACAATCCGAACGCCGTCTCGCCCAAAGGCGCGCAGGGACTGATGCAACTGATTCCGGCTACGGCTCAGCGCTTTGGAGTTTCGGACTCCTTTAATCCAATGGAGAATATCCAGGGCGGTGCAAAGTATTTGAAGTACCTGCTCGATCTGTATCACAACGACTATGCATTGGCGCTGGCTGCCTATAATGCCGGTGAGGCGGCGGTAGCGAAGTATGGCACCGTGCCGCCGTATAAAGAGACGCAGAACTATCTTCATCTGGTGGCGGACCAGCTCAAGAAATTGAACAAGGCCGCCGAAGAGGCTGGGCCTGCCCAGCCAGTGAGCCAACCCGCGGAGAGGGCGCCCGAGGGCCTGAAGCACATGCAGGCGATCGTGAATGAAGACGGCACGGTGCGCTACATCTCACACTAGAGCGATGGTATGAAGCTGATTGCAGCGCTTCCGGTAACAGTGGCGGTTTCCATTCTGGTGGCGCAAACCGAGCGCCCGGCGACGCATGTGGCGACCGCGGTCCGGCATTGGTCGCTGACGGACATGACGCGCGTCTCGGTTGAAGTGACGGGCGCCTTCCACTTGAAATCGGACCGCCTTCACGACCCCGAGCGGATCTACTTCGATCTGGTGGACGTGCGCCCGGGCATCGACGGCAAGCGGTCTTATTCGGAGCAACTCGAGGACAAGTTCGTTCACCGCATTCGCGTCGCTGAAACCAAACCTGGTGTGACGAGGGTCGTGCTCGATCTGGCGGCCTCGGCGGAAGTGAAGTCCTCGCAACTCACCAAGCCCGACCGCTTGATGATTGAGGTGCGCGCAGGTGCTCCAGTAACGGAACCCCCGGCTATGGTGCCGCCTCCCCCGGTTTCCACGATGCCGGCTCCGCTGAACAGCAAGGTAGAGGCTCCCAAACCCGATCCCTCGCTGAAGGCGCAAGCCAAGCCTCCTGCAAAGGTAGAACCGGAATTACCGGAACCACCTCCCGCAGAACCGGCAACTGGCCAGATGTCGAAAGCGCCCGAAAAAGCCGCTGCAGCCGCTGCGACCGCCGATCTGCCGAGGCCGGTGGAAGCGGTGGTGGATAGTTCGTCTGCCGCCAATCGTTTTCCGGAAGGCGAAGTGGGAAAAGCCGCGCGGCATACAGCGGCCGGCGACACTTCGCTGGTACGCGCTCTCGGTCTGAAGGTGACGCGGGTAGTGATCGATCCCGGTCACGGCGGTCACGACACGGGCACCTCGGGCTCTCACGGGCTGGAGGAGAAGGAACTGGTACTTGACGTTTCCAAACGTCTGGGGAAACTGATCGAAGATCGCATGGGCTCGGAGGTGATTTACACCCGCACCGACGATACGTTCATCCCCCTTGAAGGACGTACGGCGATGGCGAACGAGAAGCGCGCCGACCTCTTCATTTCGATTCATGCCAACTCATCGCCGATGTCGAAGATTTCCGGTGTGGAAGTGTACTACCTGAACTTCACGGACATGAAGGACGCCCTGGATGTGGCGTCGCGCGAAAATGCGAGTTCGCAGAAGTCGATCTTCGAGCTGCGCGACATCATTCAGAGGATTACTCTCCACGATAAGGCAGAGGAGTCAAAGGAATTTGCGAGCCGCATCCAGACGTCACTATTTGCCTTCGAGACCAAAAACTTCCCGGGCACGAAGAATCGCGGCGTCAAGAAGGCCCCGTTCATCGTGCTGATTGGCGCGAATATGCCCTCAGTGCTCGCGGAAATCGGATTCCTAAGCAATCAGCGCGAAGAGAGCCTGTTGAAGAAGCCGGATTACCGGCAGAGGCTGGCCGACGCATTATTCCGCGGCGTGTCCCGCTATGCCGATAGCCTGAGCCACTTTCAGGTTGCGGACGCTCCCGAGACTCCGAAGAAAAGTTCAGCGGCGGTCAACGAAGAGCGCCGATGAGTGCGGAGCGGCCCGGTTCGCACCGCCGGGTGGTGGCTTTCCGGCACGTACCGTTCGAAGGAGTCGGCCTGATTGCAAGCGCGTTGGAGCAGCGTGGGCTGGCGCTCGAGTACGCAGACCTCTACATCCCTCAAGCGGAAATTCCCTGCGTCGCGAATGCAGCCGGCGTGATCCTGATGGGCGGGCCGATGTCTGTCAACGATCCACTGCCGTATCTACAGCGCGAGACGGAGATTCTTCTTGCCGCGATCGAGCGCGGACAGCCGGTCCTGGGAATCTGCCTGGGATCGCAGTTGATTGCGAAGGCAATGGGAAGCCGTGTATATCGCAACCCGGTGAAGGAGATCGGGTGGTTCGACATCCATCTCACGGAGGCTGGGCGCGAGGATCCGGTCTTCTCTGCCATGAATGCGCGAGAGACGGTATTTCACTGGCATGGCGAGACGCTCGATCTGCCAGCGGGCGCGACGCGGCTGGCCTCTTCGGAGGCGTGCGCGAACCAGGCGTATCGGATTGGGCGAAATGTCTACGGGATGCAGTTTCATCTCGAGGTGACGCCGGAGATGATTGCCGACTGGTGTACGCAAGACGAGAACTGCGGGGATGTGCGCGAGTTGGAAGGTCCAATCGATGCGGGCCGCAACGCGGGGCAATTGGCAACTTTGGCGGCGAGCGTGTTTGGGCGGTGGTGCGATCTGTTAGCGTGAATCGCCGGCGCAGCGGAAGCTAAGTTAAGAGACTTCAATCGCAGATTCGGCGTTCCTTCATTTTGCGGTGACTAGACTGAAGCGTCTCTGAGGAGGGCGGGATGACTCAGAAGCTTCGGCAGACGCTCAAAGCGTGCGCGCTGCTCCTGGTATTTGCACTCTTCACCGCGGCGGGATTGACTTACCACTGGGCCCGGCTGGCGCTCGATCGCGAGGCGGAAGCCAGCCTGAGCCAGAAGTGGTCGGCGATGAAGGGATATCTGCGGATCAGTTCTGATGCCAATCACGCCGCGCGCGATGAGTGGTACTACGACTCAGACGATCCCGATGAGGCGAGTCTGGTGCGCGATCTGCAAGCACGCTGTTTCATCGCCGATCAGAACGGAAGTGTGCTGCGCGCTTCTCCCATGTATCGGGAAGCGGGCATGGAGTCGAACTCCGAAGTGCGCCAACGGATCGGACGTATGGTGCGCTCGGAGAATGCCAGTCGGGCTCTCTGGACGATCCGCTGGAGCGCGCAAGGGCAGCGATACCGGGTGCGTGCCGGTGTCGTGTTCGATGAACGGGGGCGATCACCCTATTATGTGGCGCTGGCGGTGCCCCTGGCCGGAGGCCGCCAAGTGTTGTTCCCATTCGCCTGCATGCTGCTGGCTGCGATCGTGAGCGCACTGCTGCTGGGATGGGTGCTGGCGCTGATTGCTTACGCTCCGCTGTCTGGCTAGCCGCGGTGTAAGCCAGTGGTCTTGGGCATTCCTTTTGCCAATCTTCGCGCCCCCGGGCGCCGCCCTTTACGCGGGTTCGCGCCTGCTGCTTCAGCCACTTGATCACGTGTTCGTCGGTCGCCCCAGTAGTAGGGCGGCCGCCGTATCCGCTGGGACTTCCGATTCGGCGAATCTTCAGCGCGGCCGCTTGACGCGCAAGCCAGCGCCGTAACAGAGGCATCCTCTTCAAGCCGCCTCGACGCACCCCCGGAAGCGCAACCCGCCACTCCGAACCCTTACCGCGGAGCGGTTTTGTTCGCTCCGCTTTCGCCGGTAACGGCGTGGCGTTCACCGGGAGAAATCCGCCATCGACGGAGGCGGCCTTGAACCTTCCCTCGCTAACATGCGTAAACTGGAAAGTACAATGTTTCGATATCTTCCGCTCATTCTGAGGAATTCGAGGCGGAACCTCCGCCGCACCATTCTGACCGTCGCCAGCATCACGGTGTCGATGTGCCTTTTGGGCGTGATGATCGCGATGTTCCACGCGTTGTATTTGAGCGACGCGACCCCGGAACAGGCGCTTCGCCTGGTGACCCGAAACCGCGTTTCGCTTACCCAGATCCTGCCGGAATCCTACGAGATGCGGATCAAGCAGGTGGCTGGGGTCCGGCAGGTGATGATTTCGAGCTGGTTCGGCGGCACCTATATCGACGCGCAGCATTTCTTCGCGCGCTTCATTGTCGACTCGGACAAACTGTTCGATGTCTATAAGGAGTTGCGGATTCCCGAGGACCAGAAGAAGGCGTTCATCCGCGACCGGACGGCCTGCGTGATCGGGCGAGACCTGGCGGTGAAATATAACCTGCAGGTGGGCCAAAAAATTCATCTGGTGGGCGACATCTATCCCGGCGATTATGAGTTCCTGATCGCGGGCATCTTTGACAGCCCGCGGAACAGCGAAGTGCTGTATTTCAGCCGGGATTATATGGAACAGAGCTTGCCGGAACGGCGGCGCGGCGCGGCTGGAACCTTCGTTACGGTGATTGACGATCCGTCATCGGCAACGCGAATTGCCCAGGAGATCGACAGCATGTTCCGCAACTCCACGACGGAGACCAAGACCGAGTCCGAGCAGGCGTATGTGCTGGGGTTTGTGGCTATGCTGGGCAATGTCAAGGTTTTCCTGGTTGCGATCTCGGCAGCGGTGATGTTCACCATCCTCCTGGTTTCCGCGAATACGATGGCCATGTCGGTGCGGGAGCGCGTACGCGAAGTCGGCGTGTTGAAGACGCTGGGTTTCACACCAGGCACGATCATGGGAATGATTCTGGGCGAGGCCTGCGCGATTTCGCTGCTGGGTGGAGCGATTGGCTTTTTGCTGTCCGCGTTTCTGACCATCGGCGTGGGCAAGAGTCCGGCTGGCCTCTTCCTGCCCGCGATTCCTCCCTTCCAGCCGGTAGTCGCGACCGCCTGTCTGCTCACGGCGGTGGGAATCGGCTTCCTGAGTTCGCTGGTGCCGGCAATGGGAGCGTCGCGAACTTCGATCATCACAGCACTGCGGAGCACGGACTAACGGTCATGGCAATTCCGCTGGCTTACAATTTGCGAAATCTGGTGGTTCGCAAGACCACCACGATCATGACGGCGCTGGGCATTGCGCTAACCGTGGCCGTGCTGTTGGCGATCCTGGCGCTGGTAAACGGACTCGCGACTACGCTCGCGACCACTGGTGACCCGCTGCACATCCTGGTTCTACGCAAAGGATCGGAGTCGGAGATCGTGAGCAACTTCGACCGCGACAAGTTCGACGTCTTGAAATTCAAACCGGGGATTGCACTCGGTAAGGATGGCAAGCCACTCGCGTCCTTAGAAGTGGTCACAGTGATCAATCTCGGATCTTCGGAGGGGCAGGAGGGCGTCAACGTGACCGTGCGGGGCCTTCCTCCGGCTGGAATCGAAATGCGGCACGCGGTCCGCATCACCTCGGGACGGTGGTTCGATCAGGGCAAGCGCGAGGTGGTGGTGGGCAAATCCATCGCTGCGAAATATGCGGAAGCCGCACCCGGCAAAAAGATTCATTTCGGTCGCGGCGATTGGGATGTAGTCGGCGTGATGGATGCCGGTCCCGGCGAGCAGGGAAGCGAGATCTGGGGCGACCTGAACCAGATTAGCGCCGATCTGCAGCGCCAGGAGGTGCTCAGCTCCGCCCTGGTGCAGGCCACCGACGCCGTGACTGCGAATGCGCTTGTCAACGACATCAGCAACGATCAGCGGCTGGATATGAACGCGCAGTCGGAACAGAAGTATTACGAGGCGCAGACCGCTTCGGCGGCTCCCATCGAATTCACCGGGATCTTTATCGCGATCATCATGGCGGTGGGAAGCAGTTTCGCCGCGATGAATACGATGTATGCGGCGGTGGCACGCCGCGCGCGCGAGATCGGTACGCTGCGAGTGCTAGGCTTCTCGAAGGGAAGTATTTTGCTGAGCTTTTTTGTGGAGTCGGTGGTGCTTTCCGCATTGGGTGGCGCAGTGGGGTGCCTCCTGGTATTGATGTTGAACGGCAGCACGACTGGCATTGGCACAGCGAACTTTTCGGAAACCACGTTCAGTTTCCACATCACACCGCAGATCATGACCGTGGGCATGACGTTCGCTGTTGTTCTGGGCGCTCTGGGAGGGCTTGCGCCCGCCCTGATGGCGGCCAGGAAGGAGATTCTCACCGCGTTGCGTGAGGTGTAGATTTACCCGCTGGGGACCCTCGCTTCGAGGGGTGGGAGCGGTATCGTTATGGACTCAGAACTTAAAAATTTGCAGATCGACCGGACTAAAAGGCGGTCCGGGGAGCCTTCGAAATGGGCCACTCGCTGGATCATCACCGGCGTGGTGCTGTTCCTCCTGGCCGGGGCGTGGCGGTTCACATCGGAGAAGCTGAACGCCGCAATGGACGTGGAAGTTCAACGGGTAAGGTCGATGAGCGCCGCGAGCGCGCCGCAAGGAGTGATCTTGAATGCCACCGGTTACATCGTGGCCGCGCACAAGATCGAGGTGGCGGCAAAAGTGGTGGGCAAGGTGAACTGGATCGGCGTCGACAAGGGCGACCATGTTCGCGAGGGACAGGTTGTGGTGCGTTTGGAAGACGACGAGTATCAGGCGCAACTGGAACAAGCCAAGGGACAGCTGGTCACGCTGCAGGCGCGGCTGGATGAAGCGATGCATGGCTCGCGTCCCGAGGAGATTCAGCAGGCGCAGGCGAATCTGGAGTCGGCGCAGGCGGATCTCGACAACGCGAAGGTCACGCTGGCGCGGACTCAGAGCTTGATCGCGGATGGCGTAGCATCAAAGCAGTCGCTCGACGATGCCCAGGCGCGTTACGATTCAGCGGTGCACAAGGTGAATTCGCTGCGGAAGGCTTATGAGCTGGTGAAGTTGGGCCCGCGCCAGGAAGAGATCGATGCTTTGCGCGGGCAGGTGCAGCAGGCGAAAGGGATGGTGGCGTACGCCCAAACCAACCTCGCCAATACGATTATCCGCGCGCCGGTGACGGGGACGATTCTGGAACGCGCGGTGGAGAAGGGCGAGTTCGTCACCACCAGTTTCGTCGGCGACCGCGGGGCGAAAGGCTACGTAGTTTCTTTGGCCGACCTGAACGATCTCGAAGTGGAGATCGATATCAGCCAGGCGGATTTCGCCAAACTGCACCTGGGACAAAGGGGCATCGTGAAGACCGATGCGTTTCAGGACATCCAGTACGACGGATTCATCAAAGAGCTTTCGCCGGAAGCCAACCGGCAGAAGGCAACCGTGCAGATCAAGGTGAAGATCGAGAAGCCCGATGAACATCTTCGTCCGGAGATGAATGCCAGCGTGGCGTTTCTGGCGGACGAAAAGCCAGGAAAGCAAGAGATGACCTCGGTGGCGCCGCCGGTGGTGATGGTGCCTTCAGGCGCGGTGCGAGACGGCTCGGTGTTTGTCGTGCTCGACGGGAAAGCGGTACGGCGCACCGTGAAAACCGGGGCGGTCAGCGGTTCGAGCATCCGGATTGAGAGCGGGCTGATCGGCGGGGAGGATTTGATTGTGAATCCGCCGGCGGCATTGAAGGATGGAGACAGGGTTCGGCAGAGAGTCTGAAACGATATGAGCGAAGTCGTGATTGAAACGCGGAACCTCACGAAGGAGTACGTGCGCGACGAATTCCACGTGATCGCATTGAAGAATGTGAGCCTGGAGATTCACAAGGGCGAATTCGTAGCGCTGATGGGTCCTTCGGGGTCGGGCAAGTCGACGCTGCTGCATCTGGCGGCCGCCATGGACCGCGCCACGAAGGGCGAGATCCAGGTGCTCGGCCACAATCTGCAGGAGTTGAGCGATCGGCAGATTGCGCATTGGCGCAACGAGAATGTCGGATTCATCTTCCAGCAGTTCAATCTGCTGCCGGTGCTGACGGCGTTGGAGAACGTGGAACTGCCGCTGAAGCTCACCAATCTGAAGAAGGCGGAGCGCATGGAGCACGCGACCACCGCCCTGAAGCTAGTGGGACTGGGCGATCGGCTGCATCATTTTCCCCGACAGCTTTCGGGTGGACAGGAGCAGCGCGTGGCAATGGCGCGTGCGATTGTTACCGACCCGGCGTTGATTCTGGCAGACGAGCCGACCGGCAATCTGGACGCGGCCTCGGCGCAAGAAGTCTTGACGATTCTGTCGAAGCTGAATAAGGATTTCGGAAAGACAATCGTGATGGTGACGCACGATCCGCACGCCGCGCAGTTCGCGAGCCGGGTGCAGCATCTGGAGAAGGGCGAATTGGTGGCGTAAGCAGCGCCTCACGTCGCGCCCACAGATTTGGAGGTGGGGCAGGCATTCAGCCTGCCCGTGCCTTTCTTCGCAACCTGCCAGAACATCCATCATGCGCTTCAGCATGGTCCTTGCGGCCTCAGACCCCTTTCCACCTCTCCGCGATCCGATTCACATCCGCTTCCTCTGCCCGTGCCGCATCCGCGCGCCGAGGCGCTTGGTGGTCACGAAAAGTTCAGGGCAGGAGGTGCCGAGACGGCAGGAGTGTTTGCGGCCGCCAACGCCAAATTCCCACGAACATGCCCCGTTGCTATACAATGTTTTGCGGGGTTGTTAACTCCGCCAGAGGGAGCTGAAACGACAGCATGTCGGATCGCGGATTGTTATTCATCTTCAGTATTCTGATGATTTTGGCTGGGTTGGGTGCGGCCATTTGGCTCATCCTCACGGGTCAGGCTCTGACCGTCGACGGTCTTTTCCTGTTCTTGACGTCGCTTTTAACCGCTGTGGTGTTTGGTATGTACGTGATGTACGTGATCCATCGCGCGATGGAGACCGCCACCGAGGCCGCCAAGCCGGCTGTAAAGGACAGCGCCGCAGTTCCTGCCAAAAAGCCTACGCCAGCGCCGGTTGCACAGCCGTAATCCGGAAGTAGCGGCGTTGAACGAACGGGAGACGCTTGTTTTACGCGCGGCCCCTTACGAGCCGCGGCCCGTCTTGTGCGACTCCTCCGGCGCCGATCGTCAAGCGCTACCCGGTCAGCGTAAGATTGGCTTGCGCCGCGATTTCGAGTGACGCAAATTCCCGCCGTTCCAGCTTTGGAAAAGCTGCGGCCGCGATCATTGCGGCATTGTCAGTAGACAATCCAGGCGTGGGAAAGTAGACCGGACAACTGATTCTTGCGGCGGCGGCTGCTGCGCGCAGTCCCGAATTGCAGGCCACTCCGCCGGAAACAATCATCGTGCGGGCATCGATCTTTTCGGCCGATTCCCGGGCGCGAGTCAGCAGTTCGACGATCACCGCATGTTGGAAAGAGGCCAGCAGATCCCGGGTCCGAGGAGGCGTGACCGTGAGCCATTCCTCCGCCGTGGGCGACGGATTCTCGACCCGCAGTGCCCGCCGGGCTTCGATTTCGGCCTGCATGTCGTGAGACTCCACCCAGCGCAGCACCGCCGTCTTCAATCCGCTAAAGCTGAAATCGAGCGCGTTGCCCTTCATCTTGGCGAACGTGAATCGGACTGCGAGCGGATCCCCGTAGGGCGCCAGCCGATCGATCACGGGGCCGCCCGGATACCCGTAACCGAGTAGTTTGCCAACCTTGTCGAACGCCTCGCCCGCTGCATCGTCGCGCGTCTTGCCGAGTAGCCGGTAAGCAAAGCCCTCGGCTACCTCGAAGAGATGCGTGTGTCCCCCCGAGACCACCAGCGCCAAGGCGGGAAACTCAACAGGCGTGCCGGCGCGTTTGCATTCCATGATGACGGCGTGGATATGGCCTTCGATATGATTTACCGCAATCAGAGGCAGCCCGCGCGCGAAGCATAGCGACTTCGCGTAGGTAAGCCCCACCAGCAGCGAGCCCACAAGGCCGGGACCAACCGTGGCGGCGATGGCATCGACGTCTTCGAGTTTCGTGTCGGCGCGTGCGAGAGCCTCGCGCACCGCGGGCACGATGGCGCGCAGATGCTCGCGCGAAGCGAGTTCCGGAACTACACCGCCATACTTGCCGTGGGTGCTCATCTGCGACGCCACTACGGACGAAAGCACGGACTCGCCGTTTTCCACAACTGCAGCCGCGGTCTCGTCGCAAGAGGATTCGATGCCGAGAATGCGCATGCTAGCGGCCCATCAGGTAGACTCCACTCGGATCGTCGGGAGGCGGGGGCGCCATCTCACGATTCGGCAAAGTGCCGCCCGAAGCGATCATGGCCTGAATGCGCGCGGCGGCGACCTCCATCGAATTTCTGATATAGCTGCGGTGCCGGACGGGGGTCCAGCCGGCGCGGCGCTGCACTTCCATGATCTCCACACCGTTCAGATGCCCTTCGGCACGTACGTTCTGAATCGCCTGGCGCGAGTTGATCCCCATGCGCACATCCAATTCGGGAGATGTCACGTCGAGCATCCAGTGACGAATGCCGCTCGTGCTGTGAGACTCCGTGGCGATCGCCTCGACGGTCTTGGCGGGCAGGTACATCAGCAAGCCCTCGGTGATCATTAGGGAAGGGGAATCGCCGACTGCCGCGAAAACCTGTAGTCGTTGTGCGGAATCCGTCAGGTCGGCGGACATCCGTTCCAGGCGGCACTTGGGAGTCGCGGATTCCAGAACGGCGGCTTTGTACTCCAGCATCGCGGGGAAATCGACCTCAATCCAGCGCAAGTCGGCAGGAAGGTCGAGCCGCCAGGGACGCGAGTCGAGCCCGCATCCGATGATGAGCACGGTTTTAAGTCTTAACTCGGCGATCGCATACATCACCAGTTCGTCGACGAAGCGGCTGCGCACACCGATACCGAAACGCATCGTATCGAGATCGGGAAAGGCCCGCGCGATGGCCATGCCGCGCTCGCCGGCGAGTTGTTCGGCGAACGGATCATGGATAATCCCCTCTGGAATGGCGGTTTCCATCGCCCTGCAGGCCGCGACCATTAGCGCCGTGTCGCTTACGTGTGCGATTTGATCCTGGGTGGCAGACATCTATCCATTATTGACGATGTGAAGAGCCGGGTTGGAGCGCGGCTGCGATGGCCTTCTCTGCCAGCGGTCCCATCACTTCATAACCGGCGTCGTTGGGGTGCAGGCCGTCCCACGTCAACTCCTTGCGGAGCACGCCTTGGTCGTCGAGCATCGCGGACCAGTAGTCGAGATAAACAATCTGGTTGCCCGCGGCATAATCTTTGATCCAGTCGTTCAACTCCTTGAGCTTCTCCATGGGCCGTTTGGCGGTCTGGGGACTCAAGTAGTCGCACACGGGCGTCATGGATGCCAGCACCACGGCGATGTGATTGGCGCGTGCCAGGTCCACCATCGACATGAGGTTGGCACGAGTGGCATCGCCTGCGATCGGGCCCAGGCTGCCTCCGATATCGTTAGTGCCGGCGAGAATGACGACGACTTTCGGCTGGAGAGCAATCACGTCCTGACGAAAGCGGAGCAGCATCTGGGGAGTTACCTGTCCACTGATCCCTCGATTGATGTAAGGTTTGCCTGGGAAGAACTTGCCGTAGCGGCGGCCCCAGAAGTCGGTGATGGAGTCGCCCATGAAGACGACGCGCGATTCGCCGGCGGCGGGAGGCGTGAGTTTGACGTTCTCGGCGGCGTAGCGGCTGAGAGCGGCGATGTCGTTGAGCGAGCGGCTCGGCTGAGGGACAGGCGTTGTCTGCGCTGCCGCAGTAACGATCATGGTCAGCGCGAGTAAAGGTCGCATGTTCCCTATTATGGCTGGGCGGGGGCGATGCCCGGCTGGGTAGTACTGCCGCACCACCGGGTACTATTTGGAACAGTACCCCCAAGACAGCGATGAAAAAAGTACACATGAGATGTTGCGGGGAATCTTAAGACATTTATTTTCAGCGCGCTCGTTCTTTGACGGTATTGATTCGCACATTGGTTTGCGGACTGCGATAATCAAGGTGATGTATCGCTGGGTACTGTTGGCTGTCTGTGCGTTCCGTCTGTTCGCTGCCGATGAGCAGCGTTTGGCCCTCACCTTGAAGGCCCAGACGGAGTTCGACCGCGTCACGCTAGCCGCTAGTCCAGACCTCCGCGACACCCTGGCTTGCGCGCAGACGCAGGCAGCATTGCTGCCGCTGACGCCTCCTGAGGATCTCGCGACGATTCACTATCGGAAGGGCTATTGCACCCTCGCTGGAGCGACGATAACTCACAACGCCGACGAGTTTAAGGAAGCGGGAGCGGAGTTCGACAAAGCCATCGAAACCTTTTTGCCCGCCCGTCACGACAAGAATAAGCCGGCCGAGGCGCTTCCCTCGGCTGTTTATTTGCTGGCGACACTCGCGCCTCTCCACGCGGGTTACCAGGAAGCGGACCTCGACCAGGCGAAGGCTCTGCTGGAGGTGTATTCGCAGGATCCGGTTTGCCCGGCCGGCATGATGGCGGAGAGCTTCTGTCGAGACGTGATTGCGGTTAGCCGCGAGTGGCTGGGCTGGATTGCGTTGCGGCATGAATTTCTGGACGAGGCATCAAAGGATTTCTCCGGGGCGAGTGGTACGGGCTGGCCGGAATGGGTGGCCGGACGTAAAGCATTTCAGGCACACCGCTATCAGGAGGCGGCCAGCCTGTACCAGCAGGCCATCGACGCACAAAAAATGGAGCCGGCGGGGTTGATTGCGCGGCTGGCGCCACGTGCGGACATTTCTGCCGAGCTGGCGGACTTGGGCGGCGCGCAGCTCTTGGCGGGGAATGTGAAGGCGGCGATCGCTACGCTGAACACTGCGGTGAAAGGGAATCCGGCGGATTCGCGTGCCCTTTTCATGCGAGCGCGCGCGGAGGAGATAGGCCGCCAGATGGATGCCGCGATGGCGGATTACAACATGGCGAGCCGCGTGGCGTTCGCGAATGCGAAGGACTTGGCCTCCGGAGAGGCGCACCTGTATCGCGGGATTCTGTACTACCGGCGCAAGGACTACAACCATGCGGAGGACGAGTTCTCGAGCGCGTTGAATTTCGAGATTTCGGCGGGCCTACGGGCGGATGCGACTGCCTGGCGGCATCTCGCGGCCGTAACGAACGGATCGTGCGCGGCCTCTCGACAGTACCTGGAGCGCTCTCTCCCGGCGGTTTCGCCGTTCTTCCCCGCGGATGAGGCGAGGAGCGCGATGGCGTCGTGCCGTGGCACTTCGCCCTCTCTGAACTTGCCTTAGCCTGGACGGCGAAAAAACGGCGAATCCGGGCCGCCGGGTGTGTTACAGTTCAGGATGAGATGGCATCCCGAAGCGTCAATAAAGTCATTTTGCTTGGTCATCTCGGCAAGGACGCCGAGACCAAATTTACGCCTTCCGGTGTGGCGGTAACGAATTTCACGCTTGCGACCTCGCGCCGCTGGAAAGACCAGCAGTCGGGCGAGTGGAAAGAAGAGACGGAATGGCACCGGTGCGTGTTGTGGCGCTCCGAAAACGTTTCGAACTACCTGACCAAGGGCAAGCAGGTATACATCGAAGGGCGCCTCCAGACGCGAAGCTGGGACGACAAGGACGGCCAGAAACGCTACACCACAGAAGTGGTATGCGACGAACTGATCCTAACCAGCGGCGGGCGTGGCGGCGATGCCCCCGGCGGTCCTCCGGGCGATTACGAACGCCCCGTCTCGATGCCTCGGTCGGCACGCGGTCCGCAGCCGGTGCAGGCGCCTCCCCCCGCTGAAGATTTCAATCAGGGCATCACCGACGACGACGTTCCGTTCTAGACGGCGATACTCGCGCCGTGAGTTTTCATACCCGGTTCAAATCGATCCTGTTCGGCTGGACGGCTTTAACAGCGCCGCTCCAGGGGTTTTTGTGGTCAAACCCACAAGCAAATCCCGATGGCCCAGGTGAAGCATTGTCTTCACACCATCGCCGATGATAGGCTGGCAAAACGAAAGCCGTAAAAAGAGTTAAATTCGGAGGACTGCATTGAAAACTAAATCGCTTTTTTTACTCGTGCTGGCCGCGCCACTGGCGTCGGTGTGGGGCGCGACGCTTACCCACGATTATGACCTCACCAATTCCCTGAACGACCTGATTGGCAGCACCCCCCTGGTCAGCGATGGCGGCACGATTTCGGCCGCCGGGTACACCTTCGGGGCGGACCAGGGATTGAACGTGAGTTCCGTGTTGTCGAATGTCGGGGATTATTCGATCGTCATGGATTTTAGTTTTGACACTTTGAGCGGGTATCGAAAGATCCTCGATTTCAAAAATCAGGCGTCGGACGATGGTCTGTACAATCTGAACACAGACCTCAATTATTTCAATTTCAGCTTTGGCCCCAATGGCGCCTTCACAGCCGGTACCCCAGCACAGGTGGTCCTTACCCGAGATCTGGCCACGGGGCTGGTAGTCGGGTATGTGAACGGAACCCCGCAAATCAGTTTTACGGACAGCACGAACGACGCCACGTTTACAGGTCCCAGCGGGATTATTCGATTCTTCGAGGACGATAATGTCACTGGCGGACGGGAAGCCTCGAGTGGCGTGGCGACGCATATCAGCATCTACGATGGCGCTTTGACCGCAGCGGAAGTAGCGGCGCTCGGAAGCAGCGTCCCGGAGCCCGCATCGTTGCTATTGTTGGGGACGGGGTTGGCTGGCCTCGTGTTGGCGTCCAGGCGACGCCGGACCTCCTAGCGTTTCCTTAGACCAAGGCGTTCTTGCAGTAGGCCACGCACTTCGCTACTTCCGTAATCAAATCGGAGCCTTCCGGCACCGTGTATTCGAATTCGATCACGGCGACGAACCTATTCCGCCGTTTCATGAACAATTACAAGGACCTTACCCAGGAGTAAGTTCGCAGTCTGGAAGCACGTAAGATCGACCACGTCCTGGTCGGCTCGAAGGGACTGCACGAGCGCGAAGAGACCGCGGCCATTCGCACCGCACTCTGCGCGATCAAGTGGCCCGATGACGAGTTTAGGCGTCTATGCCGTACTGCACGGCCCATTATTCGGAATTGACGACGCCACCATTCTGCGCTTCAAAGAACAGGCGGATCTCGACGAAGCCGCCCGCGTAGCCTATGTGTCCGCAACCCGCGCGCAGTACCCGCTGGTCGTCTGCGCACCGGGTGACACCGAATTCCAGGACGGGTGGCCGCAGCCTCTATATGACGCTTTGTACCCTTCCAAAGACCGCCGCCACAGACCGGAGATGGCGTCCGGCGACGAGACGGTTCTGAATGCTCCGGCGCAGCCCCAAGAGGAGCAGATCCACCCGGGAGTACATCGGCCGAAGACGGGGGCCTTAAGGTTCTTTGGTTTGACCCAATGGCGCTCGAGTTAGATGATCCGCCATCGCACGGCGCCGAGCGCGAACACCTGCTAGACGGCACGCGCGCTCAGATCGAGGATGGTCTCGCCCGATATGCCGCCTGGCGAACTTCGCGATCCCAGGCGATCGAATCCGGGAGCACGCCACATTCACGGTACACCAGCGAAGCCGCCCTGGTCCCGGAAGCCGCCGCAATCCCGGCGAAAGTCGTCGAGATCGACTTCCATTCGACTTCGCACGGCGGCCGGTTTGCCAAGCTCGTTCACGCCGTGCTGCAATCGGGCGGTGGGGCCGCCGCGCAAGGGTGCCGGTGGAACGCAACCCCGGATGAGATCCGCGCAGCCGAAGAGATTGCCCGTGTTGTGCTAAAGCATCCTGGAGGCGCCGTCGCCGGGCAGAGACATCTTTCGCGAGATGCCAGTGATCGTCAGGCTGCAAGACGACTCCATCATCGAAGGCCGTGTTGATCTCGCCTGGACCGATGGCGCATCCTGGACAGCCATCGACTACAAGACCGACTCCGCCGATCGAGACCGCTACAAGCGCCAGCTCCGACTCTATGCATTGGCGTTGCAGTGAGCTACCGGCAAGCCCGCCCGCGGCTTTCTGCTGGAGGTTGGATAAGACGAATTCGCTCCTGCAGGAGTGCAGACGCCAGGATCCGCCCTATTTGCAGAGTTGACTACACTAAACCTGGGACGCCTTGCGTCGCCCTTGCGCGGATTGTCACAACCATTGCATGAACGGCTAATGGAAGGTCGAGCTGCACAACACGCCTGCCGGGTATCAGTGGGGAGACCGGGCTGTAATGTGGGCGACTCAGTCGTCTCCGTCTTCCTCACACTCCTCGCCTCATAATCTGCTTCATTCCCCTCATCAAGGGCGTCGTCGAACGGGATGACTTCGATGTAGTGCAGGCTTTTCTTCTCGATTGAGCGCGACGAGTTCTTCCTTCTTGTCAGTTAGTCCAAGATTAACGTATTTAAGACCTTTTACTATTAAATAAAATGCTATAATCTGTAGGTGCCCGAAAAGTTGGTTCCATTGGGATATCTGCATCCGGGTGAACCTCATCAGCGAATGTTCTGTACTAATTGCGGTCATGTAGTGGCGGTGTCAACCCAATACTGTGGCGGATGCGGAACCCGCATCCATGAACTTGATTCCTCCATCTCTCAGTCCAACCCCGAACGGCCCGACTCGCCGTCAGTGGGGACCGCAGCCGCCGCCATGTGCGGTGCGTCGGAACCATCCCACCCCGCCGACCAAGCTGGCAAGTTCTGTATAGATTGTGGCAGGGCCTTGCATCTGAGGGCCGAAATATGTCCTTACTGCGGATGCCGGCAACTTCCCGTCGGCGGCACCTTCGGCCGACGCGACCCTTACGCAATTAGAGTAGGCCAGACTGGAAATGGTTTCGAAGGCCGAATGGCCGTTCTGATCGTCCTGAACATTCTTTGGAGCGGCTTGGGCAACTTGGTCATCGGCGACAAGCGGGGGTGGGGTTTCGGGATCGTCAACTGGATCGTATTCGCGATCTCCATCTTCACCGCCTTCGTCCCGTCAATCCTGTTCTTCGCGTACTGCACCTTCCAGGGCTACACGTATCTCAGACAGGAAGGACTAGCGACGTGATAGATCCAGTGATCGGCTTTGGGACGTCTGGCGTTCCCGAACTTTTTGGTTCTGGACTTGCCTCTAGGAATATCCCTTTGCGTGATGAGCCCATCCAATCGAGGCGGTAATCAAAACAAAGCACAATGCACCACGCAACGGTCATCTGCGCCCGATGTGGCTGCCGGAGTGCCCTGAACTCGTACTGCTGCGAGTGTGGAAGTCCCCTCGTTCGGGCAAGCGATCCAGTTCCAAACGTCGCGCGAGTAACCAACGGGCCGCCGCCGCTCCAACCGGTTCAAACGCGCAGGGGCCATGGAAGCAGCGTGCGGAACGTTGTAGTTGGATTGTTATTGATCGTGCTTGCGGTAACGTTTTTCTTCGTCTACATGATCACGAGGCCGGACCCGAACGGACATTATGGCTTCGACCCGTCATCGTCAGATCGGGCCCTATATTATATGAGGAAGGAGGTCCGCAGTATCGCAGCCGCCCGCGGCTTCCGTGATATTACCTTCTGCGACGGCGGCAGCGTCACCAGGCCGGGACCGTTCGTGTACCTCGTCAACTCCTGCTTCGAAGGTGATGCGGGTGGTCGCTTCCGAGTACCTTTCTTTGCGCAAATGGATCGGACTCCTCCAGACGGACAAACCTACTCATTACTTCAATTCAAGGTCGGCCAAGTGGAGCCGGTTACGCCTCCTTTCATAACAGACAGCGGCGGGCGGACCCCACCCATCCCGAGACCGGCGGCGGTTGGAACCTTTTACAGCGAATATCTGAACGCGGAGGGTGGCTACACGTTGCCAGGTTTGAACGCCGTATCGATCCGGCCTGGTTACGGGTGGGTACAGCTGAAGGGCAGCCTTCCACCGGGCCTGACCGAGAAGTTGGTCAACAAACCCTGTATCCAGAAGGACATGGAGCAATGTGCTCTGCTCATTTCAGGTACACCCACGCAGCCTGGCACATTCACCTTCACGGAGCAGGTCACAAACTACAATGGCAAGAACACCTATAGTAGTCAGCAGAGCGTCACGATCATCGTGAATCCGAGTAGCAACGGATCAGACACTTCCGATAAATCGCATGCAGTTGGCGCCAACTGTGCGCAGCGGATTCCGGTTACGCGCACTTCCGGCCAGAAAGCAGCTCCTTTGAACGCACCAGTTCGTTCGCGGTGCTTAAGTCGTTTTGTTGGACAATTGCGGTGTGGGGCGGATTCGGGCCTTTTGCTATTTCCTTCACGCCGCGTCTGAGCAAGTGGCGTGTAGTAGCGGTGTGCTACTCTCTTGATGCCAACATCCGCCGTCTCGCTGGTCGCTATCGGATCAGTGAGTTTCTCGGCATGACCAGGATCGTCCATGAGACGGTATTCGTTCCGGAGAGCCGGCCTGGTGTTCGCGAGGGGATACCGGACGGCCCGCGCCTCCTAGCGTTTCCTTAGGCCAAGGCGTTCTTGCAGTAGGCGACGCACTTGGCAATTTCCGTCATCGCATCGGAGCCTTGCGGCACCGTGTATTCGAATTCGATCACGCCGACGAACGGATACTTCTCTTTTTGCATCAGCTTCAGCGTTTCGGTGATCGGCGTGTCGCCCATGCCCCACGGGACGTTCGGGCCGTTGTGCAGCTTGCGGTCTTTGATGTGGATGTGGGTCACGCGGTCGTGATACTTCTGCAGAAACGGGATGGGGGAAGTGCTGTTTCCGGCGATGAAGTGGCCGATATCCAGGTTGATGCCGTTGTATTTCGAATAGCTCATGGCCGTCTCCCAGCTTTCCGGACGGCCGAACGCCTCGGGACTGGTCACGTCGGTATGACCGTGATAGCCGATCATCATCTTGTGCTTTTCCCCGAACATGCCGAGCCGTTTGGTGTGGCTTAACGGGATCTCGCAGGAAATCGCCCGGGCTCCGCCGGTGGCGGCCAGTCCGAACATATAGTCGATCTCTTCGTCGGTGAAGGTGTCGATCGCGTCTACCTTGACGATATCGATTTTGACGCCGGCGTCCTCGTACTTCTTGCGAAACTCTTTGACCTTGTCCATGGACGCAGCCAAACGCCAAGCGCGTAGCTCCTCGGCATTCGCTTTTCGTGCCGCGATCTGCTCGGGGGTAGGGGGCTGACGAGTGCCGCCTGATTTCTTTGGCGGCTCGGCTGGCGCGCCTGGCTGATTGGCCGGCGGCGATGCTGGAGCTTCGCTGCCGCCCCGCGCCGCTCCACCTGGACGCACCGCGGGATACGCGACCAGATCCGGACGCGCGCCCATGAACTGCTCGATGGGTTGGGCGCGGAGTTCCACGGAACTGAGGTTCAGACGAATCATCGCGTCGAGGCACTCGGCACCGCTGTTGTAAGCACCATGGAAGCTGTAAGGGGCGTTGATTCCGATTTGGACGCCGCCAAAGTTGGAATTGGTTTTGGCCAGCAAGCGGGTAGCAGGCAGGGCGGCCAGAGCGAGTTTTCCGAGATCCCGTCGGGTAAGATTCATGAAAAGACCCTTTCTTGGGGTGAGAACCCCAAACCTATCGGATTTAACGGTAACTGTCAACCAGCTCTGTCGGATCGCAAACAATCGGCGAATTCCAGAGGCATCCTTTGCCGCAGACCGGGCATCCAACGGTAAGCACCACAAGGAGATTCATGAAACGAACTGCGAGCGCGCAATGGCGCGGAGATCTGAAGGCGGGCAACGGCACGGTCACGACGGCGAGCGGAGTACTTTCGCAATCGCCCTATTCCTTCCACACGCGATTTGAAGATGGGAAGGGCACGAATCCCGAGGAGTTGCTGGCGGCGGCACACGCCGGATGCTTCTCGATGGCGCTGTCGGCGCAATTGATGCAGGCGGGTCTCACTGCCGAGAGCATCGATACCTCGTGCACAATTTCGCTGGAGAAGCAGCCCGACGGATTTGCGATCACGGAAAGCCATCTGGATCTGACGGCTCGCGTTCCGGGCGCCAGCCAGGAGGCGTTCGACAAAGCGGTGCAGAATGCCAAGAACGGTTGTCCGGTGTCGAAGCTTTACCGTGCCAACATTAGCTTGACGTCGAAGCTGGTGAGTTGAGAAGGCTCAGACTACTTCCGACAAAGCTTGAACGGCCGGCTTTTCCAGACGGATCACGACTGCGGTGACGTCATCCATCGGCGGTTCGGTCATGCGCCGAATCGCCGCTTGAAGGATGGCCAAATGGACTTCCGTAGCGGAGCCGTCGCGATGCCTGGCGGCGGTCCGGGCGAGGACGTTGCCTACGGATTCGCTTTTGCGCTCCGCGATCTGCGCAGCGAGTCCGTCGGTGTAAAAGAGCAGAGTATCCTCTTGGGAGATGGACGCAGCGCCGTGATGGATCGCCGACTCTTGACCGCGCGCGGCAACGTCCTCCACCGCCCGGTTTCCGTTGATGGCCAGGGTAGGTGAGTCTCCTGTGCGTGCGTAGCGGATGGTGGCGGCGCGCGCGTCGATCACCGCATAGATCATCGAAATATTTCCACCCACATTGTGCAGGGTCCGCTCGAGAAGTTCGCGCAGACGGCGCAGAACCTCCACCGGCGTGAGATCCATTCGAACGGTGTAGAGCAGGTATCCCTTGGCCAGCGCAATCGGCATCGCCGAGGCCAGTTCGCGATTTCCTCCTTCCGCGACGAAGACGCCCAACCGGTGATCGTCGAGGGCATACAGATCGTAGAAATCGCCGCCCACTTCGCGAGCGGGAACACACGAACCGGCAATGGAAAGCCCGACGATGCGCGGCGGCACGTCGGGGAGAAGGCGAATCTGGGCCTGCCGGGCTGCGCCGATCTCGGCTTGTAGGGAGAGGCGCTCCGCCAGGTGGCGCGCATAAAGCGGCCGGACCTCCCAATCTTCGTAGACTCTGCCCCGTTCCGCGAACCAGATTTCGATGATCAGGAATGTCACGCCCACGACGATTACGGGCAGACTTAGTTCTTTCCATCGCTCTACGCTTGCGCTGCGATAGATCATCTTGGAAACGATGTCGAAGGCCACGACGCCGCTGAGCGACGCCAGGAGATCGCCGAAGAAGAACGGAATGCAAGTAACGGCGGCGGAGACTGATACGGCGATCAAGTAGTTGCGCCAGGTTGACGAATCTGCAGAAGTGGAGGCCGACAAGATCGGGCAAAGGGGCAGGAGCACGTAGAAGAGTTTTTCGTTCCGTACACGCGGCCGCAGGAAGGCGATGGGCAGGAGCAATCCGAAGGCAGCCACGGCCACTGCGTGCATGGCGGTGGCGGAGAAAGCATGGCCGCGAGGAAAAGTAGCGATCAGGCTGCTGACGATGTCGTTGTCTTCCACGGGACGCGAGGCGTGAACCGCGAGGAGGGCGAGGTTCTGGACGAGGAGCATGGCGCCCGCGAAGGCGCCGCCCGCCAGAATCGATCGCGTTACGTTGAATGAGAAGAGTTTTCCGGAAAGCAGTGCGTCGAGAGACGTGAGCTTGCCGGGATAGACGGTCCGAACGTCGCCTTCTCCGGCGCCATAAGCCATCCCGAAGAAGGCGCCTCCCAAAGAGAACATCACGACGAAGACTCCGAGCAGTACGGTCTTCTGGACCGACGTCGGCGGCGCGCCATTGACCGACAGACTGGCCTGTGCTGCGCCGTAGTAGATCGTGAACGCGCTGAAGGTGACGAAGACGACGGCCACGAGCAGGGTACGCCGGTGGGAGATCTCCTTATCGAAAGTGCGGCGGACGTACCGGACAATCGCGTAGATACCGATCGCGGTCATGTACAGGCCGGCGAGGGTCATGCAGTAATAGACGATGGGTGCGGGGCGCAGTTGGTTCAGGTAGGAAGAGTGGACGGTGACGTCGCTGGATTCTTTGACAACGCGGTCCCCGGCGAGTTCCACCCGGAACAGCAATTTGCCAACCGAGAATCCCGGAACCGACGAAGGCCATTCGAACATGCGGTCTTGCTTCGCCTGATCTACGAAGTGCATCCGGGGAGCACCGAGAGTAAAGGGCGTGGAGGGTCCGAGGAAGTCCCGCAAGAATGTGGAAGCGATCTTTTCGGCCTCGGTATCGGAGATCGTGGCCGGCACCTGCGAAGGCTCCTTGAGCGAAAACCCGATGACATGTTCCGCTGGGGTGAGCTGAACGCGAAACCAATCTCCGGAATCGGGTGACCGGAAGCGGACGGCCACTGTGGATGCCGCAGCCACCAGTTCCAGGGCTTGGGAATGGGGGTGGGCGAGAACCATCGAAAACTCGTCGTCTTTTTGCGATCCGATGGTCGGGAACCAGTTGCGGACGTCGATTTGCCGGCTCTGCGCGAATCGTACCGCCGCATCCAGGGCGCGTTCGCGATTGATCGTGATGGTGGTGTTACGACTGGGAAGTTTCTGGGCCAGGTAGAAGCTCGCAAGGTAGGCGAGCGGCGATAGTGCCAGAACGAGAATCCACGCGGTCCGGCTCGAAAACGGATTCCTGGTGGATGCCGGAGATGAAAGCAGCGTTTCCATTGGGACCGGATCGAGACTTCTAGTATACGGTCGATTGGGGGCGTGTGTGCTCGTGAGGCACACCGCTCGGGTGTTACTTTTTCTTGCCGCCGAAGAGGCTCTTGATGGCGCTGCCGACCGCCTTCTTTTCCAGGGTCTTGGCTTCGTCCTTGGCGATTGCGCCCACATTGGGGCGAAACACCGGGTCGGCGCAGGTGCCCTCCACCAGGAAGGGGATAGGGCGATCATTGACTGCGGCCATCATGCCGCTGGCGTGTACCGCAGCCGTCATTTTGAAGTCGAGCGCCTTGGCTGGGCTGATGGTGCCACCACCTGTTAAATTGCCCACCGCTGGGACGACCAGTTGGATGTCTTGCGCCGAAGTGCCTTCGGGGGCCACTCGTACCGTAGCGCTTAAGGTTTGAATCTCGGTATCGGAAACGCTTGGCAGGCCGGCGAGTTTTTCGACTGTAGCCATCTTCTTGCCGAGATCGAACCCCTTGAGCACGGTGTGATCGAAGGACAACGAGCCGGAGGTGACGAGCAGGTTGGCAGGTCCCACCAGATCGAATCGCGCGCTGGCTGTGCCTCCTTCGAGCGAAGAACCCGCGGGCAGCACCACTCCCATCGCAGGCAGCATCGCGGCCAACTCCGGGATCGGCATGCCGGGAGCGGAAAAGACCATCTTTAAGGCGGTGCTGTCACCTTCGCGGGCATAGGTTCCGGTCAGGCTGGCTTGGGCTTGCCCAATGTGGATGTCGCCGCGAATCACTTTTCCGGCCTGCGCGTGCAAGTCGTGCTGGATCGTGAAATCGAGTTCCACAGTGCGGTTAGCGGGAGTTCCGTTCTTCGCGAGGACGAGTTTCTCGGCCTTCACTTTGCCGTCGACCTTCACCATGCCGTTCTGGGATTCGCCTGTGCCCTCGAGTGAAACCAGACCGCCCATTCCGAGCGACGAGCCAGCGATATTCAATTGCGAGACTTTGAGACTGGCCTGAGCCGGAGTCATGGCGACGTCGGTTGGATTGAGAGGGCCACCTTTGCCATCCAACTGGATCTCGCCGCCACTGCCCAGTTTGGAGGTGAAGGAGAAAGGAAAGACGGAAGTGCTGGAGAAGTCGTGTAGTTCCGCATTCACTTCTTCGAGTACTACGGGCGCCTGCTGGCTGGAGGTGCGAGCAATAGAGACGCGGCCGCTGGTGATCTTGATCAGCTTGATGGAAAGCTGAATCGGAGCCGTGGAAGCCGACGCCGGAGCTGGATGGCTTCCAGGCGATTCTACGGTGGCGGAAGGCGGAATCTGGCCGGTGGCGGATGTCGGTGCGCCTAATCTGGAGAAGTTCCAGTCGCCGGCCTGTCCCTGGATCAAGGTGATTTCGGGGCGATCGATGGTGAGGCCGACGACATTGAGTTTGCGAGAGAAGATCAACGGCCAGAGCTCGATTTCCAGGTTGAGCGAATTGGCGCGCACGAACGGAGTGCGGTTGAAGATGGGGTCGTCGGCAATGCTGAGGTCGTTGGCAGACACGGCGCCGGAAAAGACGTCCAGGCTCAGAGCGCCGAGTTTGACTTCGCGGCCGAGCGCTTTGCTGAGATCGGCTTCCAAGATGGGACGGAACCGATTGGCATCGATCCAGAACGGAATGCTCAACAGGAGTAGCAGCAGAGCGGCTGCCACAATCGCGGCCCAGCGGAGTTTTCGTTTCATCGCAAGCTTATTGCTTCTTTAGAAAATAGACGTAGTCATTGAGGCCGAAGGTCGTGGTAGTGGGATTAACGAAGTGCCAGTCGAGTTCCGTCGCGCAGCCGGTTTCGACAGTCTTCCACGATTTACCAGCGAAGCCCAACTTGTTCGCCACCTTGACCGGATCCACCGAGGCATCGCGACGGTGCATCTCGTCGAATGCTCCTTGAAACAGACCCTCGGCGGGGGAGTCGATAACCTTGTAGCGAGGACCTTTGCACGCCACCTGGCGAGGTCCGGTAATCTCCGTGGGCTTGAATACGACGATTTTGCCCATCAGGGTCTTCATCTCCTCCGGATCGGGCTTACGGCCAGCTTCGACCCAGGGAGCAGGAACGGCCGAATCGATCTTCCACGTGCCGAAGTAAAAAGGCTCGGCTGCCTCTATCGGAAAAGTGCACGCACCGGCGAGTATGGCCGCAGCAAAGAACGTAAGGCGACAAGAGGCAGAAGTTCTCAACAGGACTCCGTCCCCCAGAGGTTATCACAACTGGCCGAGCGGGCTGCGAGGGTTCAGTAATCGTCAGGTGAAGCTCAGCGGATCGTTCTGCGCCTGATTCGCCTGGTAGAGCGCCAGTAGCTTATTATCGGAGCCGGCTGACGTTGAGCCACGGTGCTGGTGGTGATGATGTCCGCCGAAAGCTCGCGCGAGGTCCTGAACGCTGGGCAGTTGATTGGTTTGGGAAGCGTTAGTGAAGTCCTGCGCAAGTTGGTTGAGCGATGCGGCCTTTGGTTGTATCCCCGTTGGATTGCGCGGACTGCGCCGCGGCCTGGAGCTTGGAAGCGATTTGCTGAGTCAGTTGTTGAAACTGCTGAGGATTGGACTGTTCCAACTGCTGTAACGCATTGAGCAATTGGGCAAACGGCGAGAGCCGGCCGGAATCCGAGGTTTGCGAGCTCGCAGAACCAGAAGCGCTGGTAAGGGAGAATTGATCATGCTGCTCATGCCCTCCGGATTGGCATTTGGACAGCCATCTGAATTGCAGACGAACAGGTGTGCGGAAGAAAAGTTCGTCAAGGTTCCGCTCTCTCACCGTCGTGGCTCGTTGCGAGCCGCGCGCGTAAGCAAGCGATGCCCGAACGCCCGAAGAATCACTCCCTGACGGTCGTGGCTCGTTGTGAGCCGCGCGCGTAAGCAAGCGGTGCCCGATCGCCCGAAAAATCACTCCCTTACGGTCGTGGCTCGTTGTGAGCCGCGCGCGTAAGCAAGCGATGTCCGATCGCCCGAAAAAACACTCCCTTACGGTCGTGGCTCGTTGTGAGCTGCGCGTGTCCTGCATTGCGGCCTTCGATCACTATTCCCCAAGTCTGCTCCTTAACTTGTGATCTCCAGGTGACGCCGCGGAAGCATATACTGTTGCCTGTGGAGGCACTCTGCTCGCTCGGATCGTAGTCGCTGCCGCGCTGGTCGCCAGTGCGCGAGCACAAGATTGGCCGCAGTTTCTTGGCCCTTCGCGCAACGGTGTTTATTCGGGAAACGACATCGCCGCGAAATGGCCGCGCCCACCCTCAGTCGTCTGGAAAAGGGAGGTGGGGCAAGGATTCAGCAACCCATCCGTCTCGCAGGGCAGATTGATCCTGTTTCACCGCGTCAAAGACTCGGAAGTGGTGGAGGCACTGGACGCCACCACCGGGCGCGGCATGTGGACGTTCGAATATCCCACACGTTACCGCGATGACTTTGGATTCGATGAAGGACCTCGGGCGGCACCCACGATCGCGGGCGGACGCGTCTACACGTTCGGTGCAGAAGGTATGCTCCACTGCATCGATTTCGCGACGGGAAAGAAAATCTGGAGCGTGGACACTCACCGCCAGTTCCAGGTGGAGAAAGGCTTTTTCGGTGCCGCTGGAGCACCGCTGGTGGACGACGGGCGCGTCCTTATGAATATCGGCGGAGTGAGTGGCGGCCTGGTAGCGTTCGACGCAGCGACGGGCAAAACTTTGTGGACGGTGCCGAATCAGGAGGCGAGCTACTCCTCCCCGACGGTTGCCACGATCCGCGGCGTCCGGCATGCTTTGTTCTTCACGCGATCGGGTATTGTGGACGTCGATCCGGCCACTGGGAAAGTGCTGTACGAACTGCCATGGCACGCTCGCATGAAGGCTTCCGTAAACGCGGCGACGCCGATCGTAGTGGGCGATCAGGTGTTCTTCTCGGCCAGCTACGGGACGGGAGCGATTCTTTTGGAGTCCGTTGCCGGTGGGTGGAAGAAGGTCTGGTCGTCCGACGATGCGCTGACCAATCACTACTCGACGAGCGTCTATCGCGACGGGATTCTGTACGGTTTCCACGGGCGGCAGGAAGAGGGGCAGAGTCTGCGCGCAATCGACTTCAAGACGGGGAAGGTCCGCTGGGACGTCGATGGATTTGGCGCAGGTACGGTGACGCTGGCGGGCGACAAGCTGTTGATTCTGCGCGAAAATGGCGAACTCGTAGTGGCTGCTGCGACTCCCGCATCGTTTCAGCAGCTTGCGTCGGTGAAGGCACTCCCGCCCACGGTCCGATCCTATCCCGCCCTCGCCAACGGACGAATTTACATTCGCAACGAGAAGACGCTGGTGTGTTTGGATCTGCGATAGGCGTTGGCGTGCGCGTCCGTCCGCGTTTTATGCACGCGTCACGGCGGCGACTTCGTAGTCTCGGACCGAAGGGATGGTGAATTCGAGCGTCCGGCCAGTCACGCGGTGGCGCAATTCTGTCCCGGCGCGAAGAGCCGTTACTTTGCCCACGCGGACTCCTTCGGGCAATTCCATCTTTACGGCCTGTGGACCGAGCGGATAGACTTCGCGGAACCATCCTTTGGCGAAGCTGGGGTTGGTGTAGTTAAGGACATGAATCGCGAATCCGGGCTCGGTCTCCCAGGCGAACAACTCCACCAGACCATTGCCTGCGACGCTCACGGGCGTGCGATCGTGCAAGATCCAGCGGACTGCCTGCTGGAGGACGCGGCTCAGATCGCCGTCGCCCGAACGCCAGAAGCTGCGGTCGACGTCGCCGGGCAGCCAAACCCGCCGGCTGGTGCCCTCTTCGCCGAGGACGATCGCCGGTTCGTCAGTGTTCGGAGTGCGGGTGTAGACCATCTCCGGGGGGAAGGCCGGATAGGGAGGTACGACGGTGAGGATCTGCGGCTTGGCGGTCTTCACGGGAAGGCGATATTCGGCGCCGGGCAGCACCTGTGTGTCCTCGAAACCACTGAGTATCGGGTGGCGCTGCTCGATGCGTGCGTAATAGGAATTGCCGTGCGGGCCTTCGACGTCGCCAGTCGCCGTGATCCCGAAAACGTCGCCGAGGCCAAGTTGTTGCCGTCGCGTTCCGGGAGCCTCGTAGCGGCTGGTCTCGAAGGTGGCCAGCAGTCCGCCACCCGATCGCGTGTAATCGCGAAGTTGCGAGCATTGCGCGTCCGACAGAACGGCAACATTGGGCAAGACGACGGCCGTGTATTTCTTTAAAGTCTCGCTGGTGAGATCGTCTTCGTGGACGAAATCGAAGACGAAACGGCCCTCAAGCAGGGCGTGGTACATCCCCTGCAGAAAGTCGGTGGCGTTGGCGGAGGTGCCTCCGGGCGGCGTGTAGGCGGTATTCGCACGCTGGCTGAAGACGACTGCCAGATTGGCGACGGGGCGGCGATTCACGAAGTGAGGCTCGTGACGCGCGATCCATTGAAAGAAGTCGCGGCCGGGGGCGCGAAATCGCTGGTCCTCGGGCGCGCCGCCCAGCCAGTGGTACCAGGGCACCATGCCGCTGGCGGTGGTTTGGGCCATCCACATAGTAGCTTCGAGTGGTGCTTTCGCGGTGTGACGCCAGAGCGGCGCCGAATTCGCATAGGAGCCGGTCACGTTGGTGATGGTGCGCCCCTTCATCACGGATTGCGCTACGCGTCCCTGCTGCGCGCAATCCCAAATTGGAGTGGAGCCGCTGCGCCCCTGATGATCGGCATTGAACCATCCGGCGACGCCAGCGATGCGGCGCACATCGATGGCCGCTCGAATGCCGCCGCCGAGGTTGCCGACGTAGACGCTGTCGGCTTTCTTCTCCTTGGCCGCGGAGTCCCAGAGCTTCCAGACATCGAGGACACGGGTGATGTGCTGCTCGGCGAATTCGGCAGTCTGCCGGCCGGCGAGACGGCGGCACGCCTCGCAGGAACAGGCGGGAGGGCGGCCGGTGCCGGGCCAGCCGTTGGTGAAGAAGCCATCGACATCGTAGAGGGAATTCACTTCGCGAATGATGGCCGGCATCTGTTCTGTGAAGTAGCTGGTGAACATGCAAGTGGCGTACAGCGAGGGCGATTCGTTGTGGCGTACAGGCTGGCCGCCCGCGTCGCGGCGGAACCATTCGGGATGAGCGTTGAGGGCCTCTCCGAAGGCCCAGTTACAGTCGAGCCGGGCGACTACGCGCATGCCGCGAGTTTTTGCGGCTTTGGTGAAGTCGCCGAAGAGGTCGCGATTTCCAAGATATTGGCTGCGGTGATGGTAAGGAATCCTGGTTGGATAGAAGGCCATGATTCCGCCGGCGTTTAGCAGCAGGGCGTCGAGTTTGAGACTGGCCCAGTAGTCCACCCACTCCGGGATGTTCAGCTTTTCGGGATCCTGCTCGTTGAAGTTGACCTGACCGCAGCGGCGCATCTTCTGATACCAAGGGGAGGAAGACGATTGTGCCGCGAGGGCGGGCAGGATGGTTCCGGTGGCAAGGAATGTTCTTCGCGAGAGTTCCATAGGGCGGCCTTACTTGCGAAACAGATTGCGGAGAATGAAGAAGACATTGGCTGGGCGCTCGGCCAGGCGGCGCATGTAATAGGGATACCAAGCCTTGCCGAACGGTACGTACAGGCGCAGGCGATACCCATCGGCGATCAGGCGGCGCTGCAGATCGCGGCGGATGCCGTAGAGCATCTGGAATTCGAAGGCGTCGCGCGCGATCTTTTTAGCTTCGACATAGGCCCGGGTTTCGGCAATCATGGCCTCATCGTGCGTGGCGATTGCAGGGTAAGTGCCGCCGTCGAGCAGGAGTTTCATGAGCTCGACGTAATTGCGGTCGACATCCGTCTTCTTTTCGAATGCCACCTCGGGTGGTTCGAGGTAGGCACCTTTGCAGAGGCGCACCCGAATGCCCCGGGCATTAAGCCTTTCGATGTCGGCGCGGCTGCGGCGGAGGTAGGCCTGGATCACAGTGCCGACGGCGCCGTGGCGCGCGTGCAGGTCGTTTACCAGATCGAGGGTTCGATCGGTATACTCGCTCGATTCCATATCAACCCGCACGAAGCTGTTCAACTCGACGGCCCGTGTGACGAGTTGGTCGACGTTGGCTCGACACTGCTCGCTGGAGAAATCGAGACCAAATTGCGTGAGCTTTAGGGATACGTTGCCTTGGATCTTAGAATCGTGAATCGCCGATAATGTGCGCAGATATACATCGCGCGCTTCAGCCGCTTCGGCAAGCGTAGTGACGCTCTCGCCGAGATGATCGAGGGTGATCGTGATGCCTTCCGAATTCAGCTTGCGGCTTACGGTGAGGGCCTGATCGAGGGTTTCGCCGGCCACGAAGCGAGTGGCGAGGCGCTGGGCCAGGGGAGAGGTTTCCATCCATCTCCGCAAATGACGCTGGCGCGATAGAAACAAAAGGAAACGGCGCACGAACTCCAGACTAACACCGTGCACTGGACGAGCCAGGGAATGAGCGGAACGGTCCAAAGCTATGCATTTTCTGTCCGTCCCGCGTAAATCCTGCGCTGCCGGAGAGGCGCGCCGGAAACATGGTACTCGAATTGGGGGCTGTACTATGCGGTTGCGCATGGTATTTCCGTTCACAGTGACTTGGACCGAGACGTGCAACGGGTGGGAGGAATGCATGACCATACCAGCACCGGAGCGATGCAATGCGCTTGAGTTTCCGGCTGATACTGTCGCTAATCGCAGGTGTCACCGCGGTTTCCCTGGGCTTCGCCATCTACCAGGCTCAAGCGGAAGTGCATGCGCAACGGGAAGACGTTCGGATGCATGCGATGACGCTGGCCGAAGGGTTGGAACGTTCCGTCGAGCCGTTGTTGCTGGTGGGATCGCCGAGCGATCTGCAGGCACTGGTCGATCGATTTCAGAATCACGAACGGCTGGCAGGGGTAGCGGTCTATGACGTCAACGGAAATCCGCTGGCCATCACGGCTGGACTCGCAGTCTCGTTACGACAGGCTCCCGCTCCCGTAATCGAGGCGCTTGCCAACGGTAAGACACACAGCCAGTTTTTCCGACTGGACGACGAGCCGATGCATGTTCTCGCCCTGCCTTTAGGAGCGGGCAAGGGGACCATCGGTGTGATCGCGATTTTTCACGACGTCGCGTACATCAGTGCTTATCGGGCGGACGTTTGGATTCACGCGCTCGCGAGCATGGGTTTGCAGACTTTGTTGATCATCGGTACCACGCTGCTGATTGTCCGCTGGAGTCTGGGCAGACCTCTGCGCAGGATGGTGCAATGGCTACGGGACCAGCGCAACGGGCGAGTCTCGGCGGAAGCAGATGTGCCGAAGGAAGAGATTTTCGGTCCGCTGGCGAGCGAGGTTACGCAACTGGCCAGCAGTTTGAACGCGGCGCGCGCCGCGGCAATGGAGGAAGCGCGACTGCGGGAGGCGGGGGAGTCGCAATGGACGCCCGAGCGCCTGCGGATTTCGGTGCGCGGCAAATTAAACGGCAGCCGGCTCTTCGTCATCTCCAATCGCGAGCCCTATGAGCACATTCATAAGGGCAACTCGATTGTTTGCTCGGTACCTGCCAGTGGTTTGGTGACGGCGCTGGAACCGGTGCTGCGCGCTTGTGACGGCACGTGGATCGCGCAGGGCACCGGGGACGCCGATCGCGAAACGGTAGATGCGCACAGCCGCCTCAGGGTGCCGCCGGACGAACCGCTGTACACCTTACGCCGCGTGTGGCTGACTAAGGAAGAGGAAGAAGGCTTTTACCTGGGCTTTGCCAATGAAGGTCTCTGGCCTTTGTGTCACATTGCGCACACACGCCCGGCCTTCCACGCCAAAGATTGGGACCACTATCGAGCCGTGAACGAGCGATTTGCCGACGCTCTTATCGAAGAGATGGAAGGCGAACACAATCCCGCCGTGCTGGCGCAGGACTATCATTTCGCGCTGCTTCCAAGGATGATCAAGGAGCGTCGGCCGGACGCCAGGGTAGCGATTTTCTGGCACATCCCGTGGCCGAATCCGGAGGCCTTCGGCATTTGCCCGTGGCAGCGCGAATTGCTGGACGGCATGCTGGGAGCGGACCTGATCGGCTTCCACGTGCAGGCGCACTGCAATAACTTTCTCGAGACCGTGGACTACGCGCTGGAATCGCGAATCGACTGGGAGCACTTCGCCGTGAACCGCCGGGACCACGTCACTTCGGTCCGTCCATTCCCAATCAGCGTCGCATTCAACGGAAAAGACCACAGTCACCCGCCCCCACCCTCGAGCCTGGAACGCGCCGAATTGTTCCGGCAGTTGGGGGTTGAGGCGACCTACATGGGAATCGGCGTCGATCGTGTGGACTACACCAAGGGGATTCCGGAGCGATTCCGCGGAATTGAACACCTGCTGGAGCAGAACCCCAGCTACCGCGGCAAGCTCACCTTCGTGCAAATCGGCGCACCTAGCCGGACGCGCATCAAGCGGTATCACGACTTGGGAGCGGAAGTCGAAGCGGAAGCGCTGCGAATCAACCGGCGCTTCCAGACGGGAAACTGGAAACCGATCGTTTTTCTCAAACGGCACCACAATCATGAAGAGATCGAGCGGTATTATCGTGCAGCCCACTTCTGCCTGGTGACGTCGCTGCACGACGGCATGAACCTGGTGGCCAAGGAATACGTAGCCGCGCGCGAAGACGAGCAGGGAGCCCTGATCCTCAGCCGGTTTACGGGCGCGAGCCATCAACTGCCTGACGCCTTGATCGTGAATCCGTACGACACTGCGGAATTGTCACACGCGATTCACGTCGCACTGGAAATGTCTCCCGCCGAGCGGAGCGCCCGTATGCGGCGCATGCGAACCGCGATTCGCGAGAATAATGTGTACCAGTGGGCGGGTAGCCTGATCGGAGAATTGGCGAACATTCGTCTTGCCCAGGTACATACAGCGATACCGCGTGTGCCGCGACTGGAAGTGGTGGAGCGTCCGCCGGAGAGCGTAGCCGTATCGTAAGCGCGCATCTGACAGAATAGGGGGATGCCGGCAGCGGCTTTAGCGGCCCAAGATCTCACGATCCATCTCACTCCGCCAGGGCGTGCCGAGGTTCCGATTGTCAGAGGGGTGAGTTTCGAGATCGCGCCAGGCAGTATCGCCGGGTTGTTTGGTGAATCGGGATGCGGGAAAACGACGCTGGCGTTGGCATTGCTCCGATTGCTGCCGCCGGAACGCTATCGCGTGCGTGGCTCCGTGCGGATCGCCGACCGCGAGATACTCTCGGCTTCCGAACGCGAACTGGAGAGCATCCGCGGCGCGCGGATTTCGATGGTCTTCCAAGATCCGCTACTCGCGCTGAATCCAGTGATTCGGGTACAGGATCAACTGTCGGAAGTCGTCAGAGCGCACCGGGCGAATGCGGCGCCATCCGATCTGCTCGAATTGGCCGGACTGGCTCCCTCGGCACGGATCCTGAGTTCGTACCCTCACCAGTTGAGCGGCGGCGAACGGCAGCGAGTGGCCATCGCGCAGGCATTGGCGTGTCAGCCCTCAGTGGTGATCGCGGACGAGCCGTTCACGGCGCTCGATGCGGTGCGGGTGGTGGAATTGCTCGCGCTTTTCCGCAGTCTGCGTGACCGCCTCGGCACTGCGTTTTTGGTAATCACTCATCATCCCGGCATCCTCGCCAATCTTGCGGATCAGGTGTTCCTCATGCAGAGGGGAGTGTTTGCCGAGAGCGGACCGCCGCGGCAAGTCCTGCGGCAGTTCGCTGGCGCCGCGCGATGGGGAGGGCCGCATGGAGCCTGAGCCCTTCCTGCGGGTAACCAGACTCGGTAAGAGCTTCGCTCGCCGCACCTGGTGGGCAGGGCAACGCGAGAGCAACGCGGCACTTCACGACATCTCGTTTTCTCTGGCCAGGGGCCGCACGCTCGGAGTGGTCGGCCCTTCCGGCTCCGGAAAATCCACGCTGGCCCGATGCCTGGCGCTGTTCGATGCACCCACCAGCGGCGAGATCTTCTTCGAGGGCAAAAACTTGTGGAAGCGCGACGCGAAGCAGCGGAGGACGGTAAGATCGCAGATTCACCTGATCTTCCAGGAACCCGCCGCGAGTCTCAATCCACGCTTCACCGCGGCGGAGATTGTGGAGGAGCCGCTGGTAATCCAAAAACGGGGAAGTGTTCGCGAACGTCGAGTGAGAGCGGGTGAGTTATTGGAAATGGTGGGGTTGGCGCGGGATGCAACGGCGAAACGCCCGTGCGAGTTCAGCGGCGGCGAAAGGCACCGCCTGGCGATTGCGCGGGCGCTCGCACTGGAACCGGGACTGTTGATTCTCGACGAGTCGTTCTCCGGCCTCGACCTCGCGATCCAGGTTCAGTTGGAGAGTCTGCTGCTGGATTTGCAGAAGCGGCTTAGTCTGACCTACATACTGATCTCCCACGATCTGTCGGCGGTTGCGAGTTTGGCAGACGAGATCGCAGTTCTGGACCGTGGCGAGTTGGTGGAACACTCGAGCGCCGCTAACCTGTTGGCGCATCCGATTCATCCGCGCACCAAAGAGTTGGTGGAGGCCAGTCTGGCTTTGCGGTGGGATGGCGCGCAGGCATGAAGTATCTCGCCAGACGGCTCGCAGACAGTGTGCTGCTGCTCGCTGCCATCTCGGTGCTTTCCTTCGTATTCGCCCAGATGGCTCCAGGCGACTACTACTCTGAGATGCGCACCGATCCTCGCATTTCCGCGGCGACGATCGCCGGGTTTCGGGCACGAGCGGGACTCGATCGGCCAATCGCCGAGCGTTACATTCTCTGGCTGCACTCGGTTGTGCGCGGCGATTTGGGATACTCGCTCGCGTACCAGGGTCCCGTGACGCCGCTGCTGGCCGGGCGGATATCCGGCACACTGTTGCTTACCGGTATCGCGACTTTGTTTGCGTGGCTGCTCGCCGTCCCTCTCGGCATCTGGAATGCGACGGTACGGGGCACGTGGGGTGACCACGTTTCACAAGCGATTCTGACTTTGCTGATGACGGTTCCCGAACTGCTGCTGGCGATCGTTCTGCTGGTGGTCGCCGCGGAGAGCGGCTGGTTCCCGGTGGGCGGCATGCAGTCGCCTGGTTTCGGGGAGATGGGTGGCTGGGCCCGGATCCGCGACCTTTGCCGGCACCTGGCGCTTCCCTCGGCTGTGCTGATAGTGGGGATGGTCCCGGTGTTGACCCGTCACGTTCGTGCCAGCGTGCTGGAGGTGCTCGATTCGCACTTTGTATTAGCTGCCCGCGCTCTTGGGATAGCCCACAGACGTTTACTCTGGCGGCATGTGCTGCCGGCGGCGATGAATCCGCTGGTTTCGCTGCTCGGGTTCTCGATAGGCACGCTGCTGAGCGCATCTTTGCTCGTCGAGGTGGTGATGGGCTGGCCCGGAGTGGGGCCGCTGTTTTTAGAAGCGATCATGGCGCGCGATTTTGACCTGGTGCTGGCGGTAGTGATGTGCTCTGCGGCCCTGCTGGTGACGGCGAATCTGGCCGCCGACCTTCTGCTCTACCGCCTCGATCCGCGGATCCGCACGGAATGAAAAGCGTGGCGATTCCGGCCGCTGTGGCTGTTCTGGGGATCGTACACGCCGTCGTGCTGTTGGCCGGCTTCGTAGCGCCTTACCCATTCGACGAGCAGCATCGCGATTATCCGTATACGCCTCCCATGACCATCGCGGGACCTGCTCGCGTGCAGTTTCTGGTGAATGGGCGACTCTTCGGTGTGCCCCAGCCCGGGGCGATCTTTTTGCTCGGCACCGACGGATATGGCCGCGATGTATTCTCACGATTGTTGTACGGCGGAAGGGTATCGCTTCTGACCGGTTTGCTGGCGGCGTTCCTATCGCTCGGGCTGGGCTCCATTTTGGGAGCAGTCTCGGGCTTTTATGGTGGGTGGCTCGATCGGCTGCTGATGCGGTCGGGTGAGTTGTTTCTGGCGTTGCCGTGGCTATATCTGCTGCTGGCAGTCCGCGCCCTGCTGCCGCTCCACATCTCGACGGTACACGCCTTTCTTCTACTGATCGTGGTGATCGGCGCGATTGGATGGGTACGTCCTGCGAGATTGGTGCGTGGAGTGGTTCTGAGTGGCAAAGAGCGCGGCTTCGTGATGGCGGCGCGCGGCTTCGGCGCCTCCGACTTTTACTTGATGAGACGCCATATCCTGCCGATGACCGCCGGTGTGGTGCTCACGCAGGCCACCGTCTTGATCCCGCAATATATTCTGGCTGAAGTGACGCTCTCGTTTTTGGGGTTGGGCGTGAGCGAGCCGGTCCCGAGTTGGGGCAATATGCTGGCTGAAGCGAAGCAGTACTATACGCTGGTCTCTCACCCGTGGCTGCTCGCGCCAGGACTGGCTGCAATCCCCGTTCTGCTCGCGTATTTGATCCTGGCCGACGGCCTGTTGGCGCGGCAGAAATCGCAATCGCTGTAGCGAAAAGCAGCACGAGACGAACCGCACAAAACCATTGCTCCAGGACGGCTGGGCATTACCGTAAGAGAATATCGTTCATTCTGGCCATGCGTTAAACTAATCCGCTGTGGCGGCTCGGAGACGGGATCGATGGGGTAGTGGTGTCATTGCGATATTGCTATCCGGGCATGTCCTGTATGCAGCCGGCGATGCTCTGGTGGTTCAGGGATTGACCGGACACCCCGGCGGAAAGCTGGTGTTCGCCACGCGCACAGCCCCGAAGACATTCAATCCGATCACTGCCGCCGACGCCGCTTCACGCGAAATCATCGAGCGCATGTCGGCCGATTTGATTCACATCAATCGCGCCTCTTACCTGACTGAGCCTGCGTTGGCGAAATCGTGGACGGTATCGCGAGACGGCCTACGGTATGTCCTGGAGTTGCGCCATGGGTTGCGTTTCTCGGACGGCCACTCCTGTGACGCGGACGATGTGGTCTTCACGTACCAGGTGCACCTGGATGAGAAGGTCCACTCAGGCGAACGCGATATGCTTACATTCAACGGCAAGCCGATCGTGGTGCGCAAGCTGGATGCCTGGCATGTGGCATTTGAACTGCCCAGTCTGAATGCGGTGGCTGAGCGGCTGTTCGATGGAATTGCGATTCTTCCTCGCCATCTTCTGGAGACGGCTTATCAGAATGGCAGCATAGCGGAGGCGTGGGGAGTGCAAACGTCTCCGTCCGCAATGGCAGGGCTCGGGCCGTTCCGTTTGAAAGAATATTTGCCCGGACAACGGATCGTGCTGGAACGCAATCCTTACTACTGGAAGACAGATCCCGCGGGCGTCCAGTTGCCGTACTTGCAGGAGGTCGATTTTGTCATCGCGGGCACCGACGACCTGCAGGTCCTGCGGTTCGAATCAGGCGAATCCGACGTGATCAGCCGCCCGAGCGCCAAGAACTTCGCCGTGCTGGAGAAGCAGCGCGAAGCTAAAGGTTATGTGCTGCGGGATGCGGGCGCCGGATTCGAATACAACTTCCTGTTCTTCAACTTGAATGACCTTCCCAAGGACGCCGCAGCGGAGCTGGTTTTGCACCAGTCATGGTTCCGTCGCACCGCGTTCCGGCAGGCAATTTCTGCAGCCATAGACAGAGATGCACTGGCGCGGCTCGTATATCTGGGACATGCCACGGCCCTCTCGGGCCCGGTGCCACCCGGCAATAAGCTCTGGATTGACGGAAGTCTTCCCCGCCTGGCCGCTTCGCCTGCACGAGCCAAGGAGTTGCTTGCCGCGGAAGGATTCCATTGGACACGAGAGGGCGCTCTCACCGATCCACAGGGACGCGGCGTGGAGTTCTCGATCCTGGCCAGTGCCAGCAATCCGGAACGAGTACAGACCGCCACATTGATCCAGGCCGATCTGCAGCAAATCGGTATGCGGGTGGACTTGGTACCGCTGGAGACACGCAGTCTCATCGACCGCGTGCAACGCACTCATCAGTACGATACGTGCGTCCTTTCGCTCGTCAGCGCCGACGCGGACCCCAACGTCGATATGAATATATGGCTTTCCAGCGGGGGAAGTCACCTTTGGCATCCCGAAGAGGCGTCGCCGGCCACGCCCTGGGAAGGCGAGATCGATGGGCTGATGCGGCGGCAGACTGTGACCAGGAAGTACGCCGACCGCAAGCGGTTATACGATCGCGTGCAGCAGATCCTGATGCAGTACCTGCCCTTGATCCCGCTGGTGAGTCCCGATGTTCTGGCGGGAGCGAAGAAAGACCTGGGGAACTTCCATCCGGCTCTCTTGGACCATTACACGTTGTGGAACATTGAGGAGCTGTATTGGCAAGGACCCGCCGGTGCTCGTAAATGAGCTTGAAATCCGCCAGCGACTGGACCAATTCCCGGCTGGTTGAGGAATGCCTGCGGGGAAACGAGCTGGCGTGGCATGCGCTTGTGGACCGGTACAAGAAGCTCATCTACTCGATCCCGATGCGTTACGGCGCCACTCCGCAGGATGCCGCAGACATTTTCCAGGGGGTGTGCATCGACCTCTTCAACGAGCTTCCTCGCCTGCGGAATGCGGAGGCGTTGCAAGGTTGGTTGATTCGCGTCGCCACGCATCGCTGCTACCACTGGAAGCGGCAGCAGGACCCCAATGCGTCCGAGTGGGATGAGGATCACATCGGCGGGCTTTCGGGGGATGCACCAATCCCACCTGACTTGCTGGCGGATCTGGAGCGCGAACAGATCCTGCGGGAGGCAATTGCATCACTGCCACCGCGATGCAGGAAGATGATCGACCTGCTGTTCTTCGAGCATCCTCCTTTGCCGTACAACGAGGTGGCGCAGAAACTGTCGCTGGCACGCGGCTCGATCGGCTTCATTCGAGGAAGATGCTTGAAGCGGTTGAAGAAGATTCTCGAAGAGAAGGGGTTCTGAAATGGCCGGCCCCGGCGAGATCGACCTGAGCCTGGATGGCCTGGTAGAGCGCCTGGCTGCGGAAGGCCATCCCCTGCGGCGGCGGCAAATTCTCTCCGAGGATCAACAATGCTGGCGCCCGGAGACGGTGACGCGGCTGTACGACGAAGTAGTGCGGCGGATCCACGTGGATCTGCACCAGGCGGACCGATTGGCGCGATCGGCTGCCTGGCTGGCTACACGGATGGACGATTCAGGGTCGCGGGCGGTAAGTTTGCGGGCGTTGGGACACTTGCTATATCTGCGGCGCAAGTATCAGCCGGCACTGGCTCACTATCAGGAGGCGGCGGCGATTTATGAGTCTCTGGGTCGGGAACTGGAAGTGGGACGCACCTTGAGCGGGTCGCTCCAGACGCTGATTTATCTCGGACGGTATGAAGAGGCGCTGGAGGCGGCGAGCCGGGCCCGCTCGATTTTTTCCGGACAGGGTGAGCGATTGCACCTCGCACGGCTCGAAACGAACCTGGGGAATCTCTACTACCGTCAGGATCGCTTCGAAGAGGCTTTGGAGTGCTACCAGCGAGCGCACAGAGAATTGTTGGAACTTGGCAGTGCGCAGGACGTGGCCATCGCGCTCAAGAACATGGCTACCTGCCAGATCAGTCTCAACGATTTCCGCCAGGCATTGGCCACCTACGATCTCGCCAGTTCGTGGTGCACCGAACACAATATGCCGCTGCTGGCGGCCGAAGCCGATTACAATATCGCCTACCTGTACTACCTTCGCGGCGAGTACACGCGCGCGATCGACCTGTACCGCGTGGCGCGGGAACACTGCCATGCCCTCGGAGATCAGTACCATGAAGGGCTCTGCGATCTTGACCAGTCGGAGATGTTCCTGGAGTTGAATCTGAGCGACGAGGGCGCACACCTGGCGCGGCGTGCTTCGGATATCTTTCGCCAACTGGGGATGCGCTATGAATTGGCCAAGGCCACGACCAATCTGGCGATCGCTTCCAGCCATCATGGAGAGGCACGGCGCGCGCTGGAGTTGTTCCGCAAGGCGCGCGAGCTATTCACCGCCGAGAACAACCATGCATGGATTGCCACCGTCGATCTGTACCAGGCGTTGGTCTTGTATCGCGATCAGCAACGGGAATTGGCGCAGACGCTGTGCAAAAGGGCTCTGAGCTTTTTTGCAGCCTCCCCACTAATGACGAAGGCCGCGCTTTGCGAGTTGCTGTTGGCCCGAATCGAGTTTGATCTTGGGCGCCCTGCTGAGGCCAGGGAGTTATGCCTGTCGGCGCTGCAGCGACTGGCTCAAGAGGAAACTCCAGCCGTCGCGTGGCAGGCCTACTTTGTCCTGGGCACGATCGACGAGGCGCTGGGATCTCTTTCCGAGGCCCACCAGTCCTACCTGCGCGCACACCAGCAGATGGAGAATCTGCGAAGCCAGTTGAAGGCGGACGAGATGAAGATCGCCTTTTTGGAAGACAAACTGGCGGTGTACGAGTCGTTGGTACGGATGTGCCTGTCGGACTTGGCCTCGACGGAAATGCAGGAGGCGGCATTCGTTTACGTGGAACAGGCCAAGTCGCGCGGACTGGCAGATCTCATCGCATTTCGTGCGAATGGCCTCCCGGCGTCGAGTCCGGTACATCAGAAGCTGGTGCACGAGGTGAATGCGCTCAGGGAAGAGCTGCACTTCTACACGCGTTCGCTTCAATTGCAGGAGGGCAGGACGCCTCGGGATCCGCACCACGAAAAGCTGCGGCGATCGGCTCGGAACTGTGAGCGGAAACTCTCGGAAGTCATGACACGGATTCGCGCCGAGGATCTGGAGTATGCCAACATGCAAGGCGGAATCCCGATCAATCTGGATACGATCCGATCGGTAATACCTGGCGATGCGGTGTTCGTGCAGTACTATCGGGCCGGCGAGCGATTTTACGCGAGCTTGCTGACGCGCGACAAGCTGAAGACGGTTCCGTTGGGATTGGTCGCGGACGCCCGGCGAGAACTGCAATTGCTGCGATTTCAGTTGTCGAAGTTTCGTCTCGGCGCGGAATATGCACGCACTTTTCAAAAGCGGCTGTTGGAGGCCACGAATGGGCACCTGCAGGAGTTTTATCGGCAATTGGTCGCGCCCTTGCGGGAGCATCTCGAGGCGGAACATCTGATCGTGGCGCCGCATGGTTTTCTGCACTATCTGCCATATCACGCGCTGTATGACGGCGGCGAATACCTGGGCAGCCGGTACTCGATATCGTATGCTCCGAGCGCCAGTGTGTACTACCTGTGCACGGTCAAGAAGGCGAGGTCCACCGATGGAGCGCTGGTGCTGGGCGTTCCCGATCCTGGTGCGCCTTTCATCGAGCGAGAGGTCGAGGCGGTGGCGTCGGTGTTTCCCCACGCGATGGTGCACGTGGGTGCGGAGGCCACACACCAGAGACTGCGCGACGAAGGATCGCGCGCACGATTCGTCCACATCGCGACACACGGGTGGTTTCGGCAAGACAATCCGATGTTCTCGTCGATCGGTTTGGGGGATGGCCGTTTGAGTTTGTTCGATCTTTATGAGCTCGATCTGCCGGCGGAGTTGATCACGCTGAGCGGCTGCGGGACGGGGCTCAACGTTGTAGTTGGCGGCGACGAGTTGATCGGATTAAAGCGCGGACTGCTCTATGCCGGCGCGCAGGGGGCGCTGTTGACCTTGTGGGACGTTAACGATCAGAGTACTGCCGACTTCATGAAGCTCTTCTATGAGCGGTTGCAGACGACGGATAATAAGGCGCAGGCCGTACAGTTCGCAATGGAAGAGACGCGCCGGGCATGCCCACACCCGTTCTTTTGGGCGCCTTTCATGCTGGTGGGCAAGTACACGAACGGATGAGAAGAACGGCGCGATTGGCACGAGGAGCATCGGCGTGGAAAGCGCTTTGGTCCGACTCGGTAGACGCACGAAAACGTCGAGCGGAGTCTCGACGCGGCAAACAGGACTCGTCCCCAACCCTTGACCCCCAACCCCGGACCCCGGACCCCTAACCCCTAACCCCTAACCCCTAACCCCTAACCCCTGCTTTCAAGGGTCACGTCACCAGTTGGTGATGGAGCCGTCGGGACGGAAATAGGTTTGGGCCCTGGCGGTCACCGGTTGCGTGATCTCCGCGATCTGTGTCAATTGCTTCATGTCCAATTCCACGCCCAGTCCGGGACGATCGCTGGCGTAAAGCTTGCCTTCTTTGAAATCCAGACCGACCGGCATGTGGGGAATAGTGCGGCCGCCGTAGTTGTACTCCATCATCAACGGTCCGGAGAATGTGCCGAGAGCGTTGACTAACGCGGCCGTGGAAATCGGCCCGGTGAAGTGCGGGATGATGCCAACGAAGTGCGTTTCGCAGATGGCTGCGATCTTCATCATCTCGGTGATGCCGCCGACGTTCGGAAGCGTGGCGCGGAGGTAGTCGATATCGTGAGCTTCAATCAGCTTGTTGAAGTCCCACCGGTTGCCCCATTCCTCGCCCGCCGCGATGGGCACCTTGGCGCTTCTGCGCAGCAGCGGCAAGTCCTCCTGGAATGCCTCAGTGCGCACGGGATCTTCCACGAAATACGGTGCGAGGTCTTTGATCAGATCGCATCCGCGAATCGCGTCGGAAAGATCGAAGCGCTGGTGGAAGTCGATACACCAGTCGCCGTCCTTGCCCACGCCTTCGCGGACCTGCACACACTCTCCGTACATCTGATTGAGCTTCTGGTGGGTGTTGAAGGTGGTATTCGCGGGCGTTTCGGCCGCACCGAAACGGAACGACCGGTAGCCTGCTGCGATCGTCGCCTGGGCGCGCTCTTTGATGCTCATTCCGGGGCGGATGCCCGGCACGATACCCGAGGTGTTGTAGCATTCGCAGTAGTTGCGGACCATGCCGCCCAACAAAGCGTGAACCGGCAGATTGTGGACCTTGCCTTTAAGGTCCCAGAGCGCCAGATCGAGAGCCCCCAGCGCGTGCATCTTTTCGCGCCCGGGCGGGTAGAAGAAGGAGCGCGACATGTCTTGCCAGAGGCGCTCAATGTATTGCGGATCGCGGCCGATGAGGCGGCCGGCACACTGCTCCAGGGTGTCTTTGGAACCCCCTTCGCCAATTCCAGTGATCCCGCCATCGGTCTCCACGGTGACCACAATGTCGCTCTGATTGAATAGAGGATTCGGATTGGCGGTGCGGTAGGCGCGCACCCGGGTAATCTTCATTTTGGAGACCGCCGCCTGAGCGGGCACGGTTTGCGCCGCACTCAGGGCGGAAGTCGCCGCCAGCGCTTGGAAGAAAGACCGTCGATTCATGTCTACCTCTGAACTCTGCCGGAACCGCCGCCTTTGAGCAGAGCCTGAACCTCGTCGGCTGTCGTGCGGTTGAAATCGCCCGAAATGGAATGCTTGAGACAACTCGCGGCCACTGCGAACTCGAGGGCATCCGAGTGGCTGGGCAGAGACTGCCAGCCATAGATCAGTCCACCGGCGAAACAGTCGCCTCCGCCCACACGGTCGACGATGTGGGTGATGTCGTAGTGGCGGCTCACGGTGAAACTGTCGCGGTCGTTGAGGCACGCGGACCAGCCGTTGTGCGACGCGTTATGGGACTCGCGCAGACTGATGGCGATAGCCTGCAGGTTCGGAAACTCATCCAATACCTTGTTCGTGAGGTGCTGGTACTGGCTGTGGTCGAGTTTGCCGGAGTGGACATCGACGGCGATTTGGATGCCGAGCGCCATCTGCACGTCCTCTTCGTTGGCGATGGCGATATCGACATAGCGGATGAGTTCGCGCATCACGTCGGCGGCGGGCTTCCCCCACTTCCACAGATTCTTGCGATAGTTCAGATCGCAGGAGACGGTGAGGCCGAGTTCTTTGGCCTTACGAACGGATTCGAGCGAGAGATCGGCAGCGCCTGCGCTGATGGCGGGGGTGATTCCGGTGATGTGAAACCATCCGGCGCCTTCGAAAGTCCGGCTCCAGTCGATTTCGCCGGGCTTGGCAAGGGCGATGGCGCTATTGGCTCGGTCGTAGACGACTTTGGAGGGGCGCTGATTGGCGCCGGCTTCGAGGAAGTAGATGCCCAGACGACCTTTTCCGCGAACAATACGGCAGGTGTCGACACCGAAACGGCGCAGTTCCCCGACGGCTGCATCCGCCAATGGGTTGTTCGCGGGCAGGACAGTGACATAAGCGGCCGGCATGCCGAAGGACGCAAGCGCGACGGCTACGTTGGCCTCTCCTCCCCCGAAAGTGGCGACGAATTGGGGGCTCTGTAGGAATCGTTCGAATCCGGGAGGTGCGAGGCGCAGCATGATCTCGCCGAAGGTGACGGTCAGTTTAGGCATTGGTTCGCCTCATTATAGATCGCGGCTACCAGCCTTGCAGTAGACTGAAAGCCATGGAGTTGGTGCTCGACGACGCCTTCCTGCCTGCGATTCTGTCGGCGCCTCCGATGACTGATGAGGAGTTTGCCGAGTTCTGCGCCGAGCATCCCGACCTTTCCTTTGAGATGGCCGCGGAGGGTGACCTGATCGTCATGCCTCCCGCTTATTCCGTTACAGGTGCACGAAACGGTTGGATCTGCGGCGAGTTCCATATCTGGGCCCGACGCGATGGGAGGGGAATTGCGACCGGCTCTTCAACGGGATTCGTTCTCCCAAACGGCGCAAGGCGCGCGCCTGGCGCTGCCTGGACACTGAAAAGCCGCATCGCAGCACTACCTATTCCAGCCGTTCCCGCTTCTGGCGTCTCTGTCCTGATTTCGTGATCGAATTGCAATCCCCGTCGGATCGCGCTCCTAAACTCAGAGAGAAGATGCGCGAGTACATGGACAACGGCGCGCAGTTAGGCTGACTGATCGATCCGGATGGCCGCTCGGTTACTATTTATCGTCCCAACGTGGAACCGGGGACTCGCATCGGGATCGACTCGATCGCGGGCGAGGAGCCGGTCGCCGGTTTCGTCCTCGATCTTTCCTTCGTCTGGGATCCATTGCCCGGGCTTTAGTTCACCAGAGCCTGATAGACGGAAGCCATGAACTTGGGCTGTATGTCGGTGGCATTCGGCATCAACTGGATCATCAGCACGATCACCGTGTGACTCTGGCGGTCCACCTGATACAACGTACCGTAAGCCCCACCCCATCCGAATGCGCCCACGCCGGCCAATCCGCTGGCGCCGTAGCGGTCGACAGTCTCGAACCCTAAACCGAAGCCGAGGCCTGTAGTCGAATGCAGGTTGCCGGACTGGTTCGTCGTCATCAGATCGACCGTGCGGGGCGAGAGGATGCGCACTCCGTTCAATGCGCCGCCGCGGCGGATCATCTCCAGAAAACGAGCGTAGTCATGAGCGGTGGAGGTCAGGCCCGCGCCCCCGGCGAAACTCTTACGCGGTCCGTCCACGTAGGAGCCCTGCCCTTTCGAGCCCTCCGGGGCGCGGACGATCAGTCCATCGCGGCCGCTCGCGTAAACCGCAGCCAGGCGGTCGCGTTCGGCGGGCGGAATGAAGAAGCGCGTGTCCTTCAATCCAAGAGGGCCGGTGATGCGGGTGCGGATGAATTCATCGAGCGGCATGCCGGACGCCTTCTCGACAACGCACCCCAGGATGTCGGTGTTGTATCCGTACACGAAGGCCTCGCCGGGCTGCGCGACGAAGGGCAGTGTGCCGAGGCGTTCCATGGTTTCGCAGATCGGCTCGTCCTTGTCCGCGGTGTACCATCCGTTACCGGCCGCAGGTCCCAAGCCCTTGGCTTGATACAGCGCTGCCACCAGACTGTCGGTTCCATATGAAATGCCGGCCGTGTGAGTCAGGAGATCTTGTATAGTGATCGCGCGCTTGGCGGGAACAGTCGTCATGCCGGAATCGGTCTTGACCGCCACGGTAGTGTTGGTAAACGTGGGAATGAAGTGCCCGACTGGTTCACTGAGGCCGATCTTGCCTTCCTCCATGAGCGCCAGAACGGCGGTGCTGGTGATCGCCTTGGTTTGGGAGGCGATGCGGAACAGCGTATTCAGGGTCATGCGGCGATTGGCTTCTTTGTCGCTCCAGCCCACGGCGCGCTCGTAGATCGGTTCGCCATCGTGCAGGATCAACGCAACGGCCCCGGCGATCCTGTTCTGGTCGACATACTGCTGGAGTTGGCGTTCGATGCGTGCCAGGCGATCGGGAGAGAATGTGGCGTGTGCCGGCGCGGCCGCGGGAGTTTTGGCAGGGCTCTGCGCAAACACTCCGATCGGAATCAGAATCGCCGTCGATAGCAGGATGAGTTTCTTCATGGAAGCACCTCGTGTACCGATGGCGATGTTAGCATGGCGGCGTAGTCGGGTTGGCCTGAGGTGTTATTCTAAAGGCTTGAACCCCCTAGTACTTCGCCGCTTGGCGCTTCTGTTCGCCGTGGCGTCGGCCGCCGTAGCTCAATCCTCGGTGTTGCTGGATGCCATGTCTCAGGAGCTGAATCGTAACTTCAACGCCCTCAAGCAAAAGTCCGATCCGCCTCCTTATTTCCTCAGCTATGAAGTGACCGAGGTCGACTATCATTCGGTCTCAGGAACGCTCGGAACAGTGGACTCGACGAGTGGCGGGAAGAACCGCGCGCTGGATGTCTCGGTGCGTGTGGGCAGCCCCAAGGTGGATAATTACCATCGCGTGCGTGGAGATCGCGGGCAGTTTACCTCGGGCGCTTCGCTGACATACGAGGACAATGTCAATGCGATCAAACGGCGCCTGTGGCTGGAAACGGATCGCGCGTATCGGCAGGCCGCCGAGCGGCTGATTCGGATCAAGACAAACACCCAGGTGAAGGTCGCGGCCGAAGACGATTCCGACGATTTCTCGACGGAGGACGTGGCCACGGCGCAGGAAGCTCCGCCGAAACTGCGGTTCAACGAAGAGGAATGGTCCACCCGCATCCGTAAGCTGTCCGCACGGTTTCAGAGTTATCCGAGCGTGCTGACCTCACATGTCGCGGTCTCCGCTCAGACCGACACGCGGTATCTGGTCAACACCGAGGGTTCGCGAGTGGAGCACGGGCGCGGTTTCGCTCGGGTGACGATCTCGGCGTCGGCGAAAGCCGCGGATGGCACCGACCTTTCAACCTTCGAGACCTTCGAGGCGGTCGACCCTGATGGCCTTCCCGAAGACAAAGTACTGCTGGCGGCAATCGATCATGTCGCGAACGATCTCTCGCACCTGCTGCACGCGCCTGAAGCCGAACCGTTCGTCGGTCCTGCGATCTTCTCTGGACGGGCCGCGGGAGTCTTCTTCCACGAGATCTTCGGACATCGGGTGGAGGGACACCGTCAGAAGGATGACAGCGAGGGGCAGACGTTTACCAAGAGCGTGGGGACAAAGGTGCTCCCGGATTTCCTGTCGGTGGTGTTCGATCCGACCCGCAAAAAAATTGCCGGCATCGATCTCAATGGCTGGTATACGTACGACGATGAGGGCGTGAAGGCCAAGCCAGTCACCGCCGTCGATAAAGGTGTTCTGAAGACGTTTCTCATGTCGCGCTCGCCCATCAAGGGCATTGATCACTCCAATGGTCATGGGCGCCGGCAGCCCGGGCTCGAGGTGGTTTCGCGGCAATCGAACCTGATCGTGGAGTCTACGAACTCGGTGCCGGAGGCGAAACTGAAGCAGATGCTGATCGACGAGGCGAAGAAGCAGGGCAAGCCTTACGGACTCTATTTCCAGGACATCACGGGCGGTTTCACGACCACGGCGCGGGCTGGTTTGCAGGCTTTCAAGGTGATCCCGGTGATCGTCTACCGGGTGTATGTGGACGGGCGTCCGGATGAGTTGGTGAGAGGCGCCGATATTGTGGGAACGCCGCTCGCGAGCTTCTCCAAGATCATTGCTACCGGTGATAAGCCGGATGTGTTCAACGGATATTGCGGCGCGGAGTCAGGGAGCGTTCCGGTCTCGGCGGTTTCACCGGCGATCCTGGTTTCGGAGATCGAAATTGAGAAGAAGGCGAAATCGAACGATCGGCCGCCGCTATTGCCGGAGCCCACATCGATGGAGAAGACGGGAGGCCAGCGATGAGGGGCCGGGCACCTCTCTCGTTTCGCTCGCGTGGCTGGATGCTGGGCACCGGCTTGGCAGTCGCTTTCGCTGCTGCGATTACGGTTTGGGGGCAGTCCCCCAATGCGGGCAAGGATCCGCTACTGCAAGCGATGCATGATGAGCTGGAGCGGTCGGGCAAGCTCACATTGAACAATCTGGAAGGGCCGTATTTTGTCGAGTACGTGATCGACGAGTCGGAGAATTTCAGTGTTTCGGCAAGTCTCGGGGGGCTGGTGTCGCGGCGGCACGAGCGATTCCGGGAGCCCGAAGTTCACGTGCGCGTGGGCGACTACAAGTTCGACAACACAAATTTCGGCGGCGGCTTCGGCTTCCGTGGGCAGTATGACCTGGAGCGATTCCCGCTCGAGAACTCCTACCCGCTGTTGCGGCGCTATCTTTGGCTGGAGACGGATAGTGCTTATAAGGGCGCGGTAGAGGCGATTTCACGAAAACGCGCCGCGATCCGCAATCTGCAACAGAGCGATCAACTGAGCGACTTTGCGCACGCGGAGCCGGTTCACCATGTGCGTGATTTTCAACGGCTGTCGGTAGATGAAGATGGCTGGGCTAAGCGGGTTCGGACGCTTTCGGGTTTGTTTTCGCAGTATCCCGACGTGAAGAATTCCAGTGTGGAACTGGAAGCCAGCACGGGCGGTTATACGATCGCGAATACCGAAGGTACGGAGGTCCGCGAGCCGGAGAATGTGACCTACCTGCGGGTGCGCGCCATCGCGCAGGCGGCCGACGGCATGACGATGCGCGACTCGGTGACGTTCCACGCTCTGGATATTTCCAGAATGCCAGGCGATGCCGAGATGACGCGTGGCGTGACTGCGGTTGCGGAGAACGTGGTGGCTCTCGCCCACGCACCTCGGGGCGAAGACTACAGCGGGCCGGTACTGTTTGAAGGGACTGCGGGAGCACAGATCCTGGCCGAAGTGCTGGGGAAGAATCTCGCACTCACCAGGCGTCCGCTCTCCACAGGAGGGCGCGGCGGAGGGTACGTCCCGAGTGAACTGGAAGGGCGAATGGGCGCTCGGGTGCTGCCTGATTCGTTCGACGTGGTGGACGACCCCACCCAAAAGGAATGGCAGGGGCGACCGCTGTTCGGCAGTTATGACGTGGACCGCGAAGGAGTGGTTCCCAAACCTCTCCGCTTAGTGGAGAAGGGAGTGCTGAAGGGTTACCTGCTGACGAGACAGCCGGTCCGAGGGTTCGAGGGATCGAACGGCCGCGCGCGCCTGCCTGGGAACAGCGGCGCATCGATCGCTTCGTTCAGCAACCTGTTCTTCAGCTCCTCTGACACCGTCCCGATGGCCGAGTTGAAGAAGAAGCTGATCGATCTGACGCAGACTCGCGGCAAGCCGTATGGCATTATCGTACGCAAGATGGACTTCCCCTCTTCGGCTTCGGTGGACGAAGTGAGGCGAATTCTCACGAGCTCGCAAGGCGGCGATCATCCGATCAGTTCGCCTCTGCTGGTCTACAAGGTGTACCCGGATGGTCACGAAGAACTCGTGCGAGGACTGCGTTTTCGCGGTTTCAACGTCCGCTCCCTGAAGGACATTCTGGCGGCGGGCAACGACAGCGCGGCATTCGAATACATGGACAGCGCGGCGCCGTTCGCGCTTATGGGAGCCTCCGGCTTCACGGCCGAGACTTGTGTGGTGGCGCCCTCCATTCTTGTAGATGACCTGGAACTGCATCCGGTAGAGGACGAGCAGCCCAAGCTTCCCGTGGTGTCGGCGCCGGAGCTGATTCGCCAGCAGCAGTGAGGCCCAGCCGTCTGTGCGCCTCTTAGGCCGCTACGTTTTTCGCGAAATCGTCACCAGCGCCGTTCTCGGAACGCTGCTCGCGACGTTCGTAGTCTTTCTGCATAAGATCAACGACCTGTTTGCGCTCCTGGTGGGCGCGGGGCACCCGGGGATCAGGACAGGCGTCGAGCTCTTTATGCTCGCAGTGCCGCCTTTACTCCCGACGACAATCCCGTTCGGCGTCCTGGTGGGCATTCTGATCGGGCTGGGCCGCATGGCGGCCGACGGCGAGATCATCGCTATGCGGGCAGCGGGGGTTTCCAGCCGCAGGGTGATCGCACCGGTGCTGTTGTTTGCAGCGCTGGGAACCGCACTTGCGGGCTTCGCTTCACTGCGGCTGACGCCTTTGGCGTTGCGAATCAGCACCGATATCATCAACGATTTGGCCAAAGCGCAACTCTCCGCCGACATTCAGCCCCGCGTTTTCGATGAAGACTTTCCCAATAAAATTCTGTATGTGGACGATGTGCGCACCGGAACGACCACGGTGTGGCACGGGGTCTTCATTGTCGACGTGACGCCGCCGGAGCAGCGCACCAACGGCCTCGGCGAAAAAGCTTCCGGCCCGCTGATTACGGCGGCGAAATCGGCGATCGCGACATCGGACCCCAAGAACAATCGCCTGCAGTTATCGCTGTTCGACTACTCCACCCACGAGATGGGCAAGGATGGCCGGGCGCAGGACGTCGACTCGCCTCGTGGGGAACAGGTGTTGTATGCCAAGCCGCCGGGCGAAAAAACCGCGACGTATGCGGCCATGAACACCGCCGAGCTGCTACGCCGCTACTCCGGACCTGACCCGCTGGAAGATCGCATTGAGCTACACCGGCGTTTCACCTACCCGCTGGCGTGCATCGTGCTGGCGATGGTGGGCATTCCGTTAGGCATCTCCACGCGCAAGGGCGGCAAGTCTGCTGGATACATCATCGCGCTCTTCCTGGGCTTCTTCTGCTATTACCTCTCGTCGGTCACGCTGGTGAAGGTCGCTACCGCGCGGAAGCTTCCGGTTCCGGTGGCGATGTGGCTCCCCGATGTGGCGTTCTTTGTAGCCGGAGTGGTTTTCCTGTATCGCATGGAGAGCCCCGGCGACACCGACATTCTGACCTCGATCAAGAGTGGATTCGCGAGTGCATACGCATTTTTCAAGAAGAAGGTAGCACAGCGTCAGGCGCCGGGACGGCGGCTTACGAGTTGGCGGCTCCCGCTGCTGCCCGGGATCGTCGACACCTACGTTCTTTCGAATTTTCTGTTTTATGTTCTGGTGGTGCTGGCATGTTTCGTCTCGATGACGGAAGTGTTTGTCTTTCTCGATCTGATGGGAGACTACATTCACAACCACATCTCGCTGATGAAGATGGCCACTTACCTCTTCTTTCTGATCCCGGAGCTGATCTACCGGCTATCGCCCGTGAGCATCCTGGTGGCGACGCTGATCAACTTCTCGGTGATGACCAAACACAACGAGGTTACGGCTTTTAAAGCGAGCGGGGTGAGCCTGTTCCGCCTCGCGATCCCAATCCTGATTGCCAGCGGGCTATTCGCGGGCGGGTTGTTTGCATTCGATTTCTACTATGTGCCGGATGCGAATCGCAAGCAGGATGCGCTCCGCGACGAGATCAAGAATCGTCCCAAGCAGACGTATCTGCGGCCGGACCGCAAATGGATCATGGCTCCGGAGTCGCGCATTTACTACTACCAATACTTCGACGGACAAACCATGATTGGAGTGGATGTGTTCGAATTGGAGCCGAGCACCTTCCGGCTCACGCGGCAGGTGTTGGCGGAGCGCGCTAATTGGAGCCCTTCCGCGAAGACCTGGATTCTGGAGAACGGGTGGATCCGCAACTTCCGCGAGAAGAGTCCGAAGCCTTACGAGGAATTCAAGGTCAGACCCTTTCCTGATTTGACGGAGACGCCGGGTTATTTCCTCACGGAAGCTCTGCAGGAGAAGCAGATGAATTTTCGTGACCTGGATCAGTACATCCGCGGCTTGCAACAGAGGGGGTACGACACGGTGAAGCTGCAGGTGCAGTTCTATCGCAAATTCTCCGTGCCGCTGTTCGCATTGATTATGGCGATGATCTCAGTGCCGTTCGGCTTTTTGGTGGGGAATCGCGGCGCCATGACGGGAATCGGAGTGAGTCTGGCGATCGGCATCGCCTACCTGGGGCTGGATCCGCTTTTCACGGAGATGGGCAACGTGAATCAATTGTCGCCGACGATTGCGGCGTGGTCGCCCGATCTGCTGTTCTCACTGATGGGGTTGTATCTGCTTCTCAGAATGCGGAGTTGAGAGGTCAACGATCGTCGGGGGGCGGATGGCGACTGAGGATCAAGGACGGCGCCGGTTCTTGAAAGGGCTCGCGGCTCTGCCGGCAATCGAGGCTGCGGCCCAGGAGAAGGGGCAGCCGGTCCCGCTCTTCAACGCGATTCAGATGGGACCGCACACCATGCTGGACGAAGGCATCAATCGCTGCCTCGACCTTATTCAGGACACGGCTGCGATCAATGTCCTGATGGTGTACAGCCACACGTATCACGGCGATCTACGAAAGCCGCCACAGCTCCTGGCCACCGATCATGGAGTGCCGCCGCGCGATATGCGGAACCGCAAGTTGCCTTCGGTGTGGGTGCGGCAACATGACTCTTACTTCCGCAACACGCCCTTGCGACATCAGCGAGTGGACGCCAGCTTCGAGTATGCGGGCCGCGACCTCTTCACCGAACTGGCCGAGCCGGCGCGCAAGCGGGGCATGAAGCTTTACGCACGGATTTTGGAGGGATCGGGCCGGGAGGTGGCTCAATCCGTGGAGGGCTTTTCGCGTGTGGTTACTCGCGACATTCACAACCGCCCGACGACTGTGGCTTGCTGGAACCATCCCGACTATCGCGCGTGGTGGAACGCAACCGTCGAGGATCTCTTTCACAGCTATGATCTGGACGGCTTCCAATGGGGCGCCGAGCGGATGGGGCCGCTGATGAACGTCATTCTCCCTTGGAATGACGGCGCTCCTACCTGTTTCTGCGAACACTGCCTGGCCCGTGGCAGGGGCCAGGGAATCGATCCGGAGCGCGCTCGCAAGGGCTTTGAAGAACTCTATAGGTATGTGCGCGGATTGATGGCCGGCAATCCCAAACCCGCGGATGGCGTTTTCACGGGGTTTCTACGCGTCCTGCTGCGGCATCCGGAGATCCTTGCCTGGGAATATCAGTATCGCCTGTCGCGCGAGGAAGTGATGCAAGGGATGTATCGGACAATCAAGGGCATCAAACCCGGCGCGCAGGTGGGATGGCATGTCGATCATCAGCCGTCCAGTTGGGATCTGATCTACCGCGCGGAGATGACCTATGCGGAGATGGCGCCCTACTCCGATTTCATCAAGTTCATCGCCTACCATGACGTTCTGGGTCCGCGGATCCGATTCTGGTACCTGGCGCGATTCCAGAGGACGATTCTGAGCGAGATATCGCTCGAACAATCCCTCGATCTTTACTACGACTTATTCGGGTACGACAAAAAGGTCGAGCCGAAATTGGGCGAGCTGGAACACTCCGGATTCTCGCCGGATTATGTTTATCGAGAGACGCGGCGGAGTGTGGCATCGGCAGAAGGCAAAACGAAAATCTATCCCGGCATTGGATTCGATGTACCGTGGGGATCGAATCATATCGATGCGGACCCGGAGAAAGTCTACGAGTGCGTCATGAACGCGTTCAAAGGCGGCGGCGACGGAATCGTGGTGTCTCGCGAGTACGAAGAGATGCGGGTACCGAATCTGCGTGCTGTGGGGCGGGCGATGCGCGACCTGGCCAAAAGCCGGGTCTGATGCTTTGGTTGGTGCAGCCGGTTTCGACATAGAAGGAATCCTCGATTTTTCCCTTCGAAATCCCGCATTCGTAGATTGGCCGGACGGCTAGTCACGCCGGGTCCGAAGTTTTTTGTACCGTATTTCCCTCAAGTTCCAGGCAGACACCTCCAGCCAGCGGATACACACGCGCTACCTTGTGTGGCAGAGGATTAGGATGTTTTTCTCCGAAAGGCGGGTGCTCCTCGCCTATAAGAACTTTGCGGTCAACCGCAACATCAGCCACATCGGACTCGGCGTGGCGGCCATGAATACTGCCAAGGTCCTGCGAAGCCAGGGCGTCTCTGCGGAAGTTGTGCCGGTGGTCAACTCCGCTGAACTGGAGGCCATGTTGGATTCGTCGGTCTCGCACACCATTGTCTCTGCGCCTTGGATCCCCACCGCCGATTGGCAACGCATTGTCGCCCGCCACCCCAATATTCAATTCGCGGTGAATTGCCACTCCAATGTCGGCTTCCTGCAGGCCGACGCGAATGGCGTCCGGTTGGTGCGCGAAGCCATGGAGGTCGAAAGAGGAACCTGGAACTTCCAGGTCGCGGGAAACAGCACCAAGTTCTGCCGCTGGGTTTACAGCGCTTACCAGGCCCCTTGCACCTACCTGCCGAATCTCTACTATCTCGACCAGATACCCGTGAATCGGCCGTTATTCAGCGGCAGTACCCTGCGGATCGGCGCTTTTGGAGCCACGAGGCCGCTCAAGAACTTCATGAGCGCGGCCGGAGCGGCGATCCAAATCGCGGCACAATTGAGGGCCGATCTCGAACTCTGGATGTCCGCCGGACGCGCCGAAGGCGGCGGCGGAGTTCTGGACGCGGTAAGAGCCATGACCAATGGTCTGCCTCATGTCAAATTGGTGCAAAGTGGCTGGCAGAGCTGGCCGTCGTTCCGCAATACCGTGCGCCACATGCATCTGTTGATGCAGCCCAGCTATACCGAGTCGTTCAACATGGTCACCGCGGATGGAGTGGCCGAAGGCGTACCGTCGGTCGTCTCGTCCGCAATCGACTGGGCACCGGAGCATTGGAAGGCGTCGATTGACGACATCCACGACATCGCGCGCGTTGGACGATATCTGCTTTCCGACCCCCACGCGCAGCAAGACGGGCTAAACGCCTTGCAAGGACACAATCGCGAAGGTTTGGCCGCGTGGATGAACTATCTGGGAATTAGAAGCTTGTAACGAAGTTAATGAGAGGTGGGTTGGTGGACGACGGGGGGGTCGAACCCCCGACCTCTGCATTGCGAACGCAGCGCTCTCCCAACTGAGCTAGTCGCCCACTCTCAAACGATCATTTCTACTATATCGCAAACCGGGCGGCTTGAACAGGCCCTGACTTATGCCGATCATGCCGCGACAAGCCAGTTTCCCAGTTCCGAGACTTTGCATTCCCGGACGTCCTCCCAGCGCAGCCCGGTCCCGCGGAGGGCCATCTCAAGCCGCAGAAACGAAGGCAAATCCTCTTCCGCGCCGCTAAGATACTCCGCCAGATAGAGCAAGTGAGCTAGTGGACTCCCGGCCGTCTCGGGCCAATGATGCTGCCCGATGGCTGAGACGATCTCCTCCGGGAGTCTCCACTGCCCGGCGATCTGCGCGCCGATTCTGGCGTGATTGCTCCCCAGCAGAAGGTCTTCCGCATACAGCGCCGGACATCCGTTGGCGCCTAACCCCTCGATACGCGCATGGTCGTAGAGCGGAACCGACAACAGGGCGATTCGCCCCACATCGTGCAGTAATCCTGCCAGATAGGCCACTCCTGGATCCACCCTCCCGTTCTGGCAGGCCAGTTGTTGGGAAAAATCAGCGACTTCCAGGGAGTGAGGCCAGAGCCCCACGAGCCGTGCCGAAACGAACGACCCCCGCAGTGCGGCAGTTGTCACCACGCGGTACACGGTCGCGCAACCCAGACGCATGACCGCCTGCGATATCGTGGAGACGCGCGAACTCGATCCGAATAGCGCCGAGTTCGCCAGTTGCAGCACCAGCCCCGCCGTCGCGGGATCGAGGCTCACCGCCTCCGACACCTGCGCCAATCCGCTGAAAGAGCCGCGGATCAGGCTAAGCATTCGCGTTGCTGCTTCGGGAAACACCGGCACTGTCCACGATTGCGGCGACAGCGGCAGGACCGGGCGGGTGCAGACCTCCAGAGCTTCCCAGATCTGCGCTGGCCACAGCCCGGCTTCGATGCCCGGACGCAAGCTCTCCAGCACCTCCCGGGCGTCCGTTCCTTCGAAGATCTGCGACTCCATTCCCTGGTCGAATGCGTCGGCCAGCCGCAGAATCCCAGCCAGCCTTTGTGCGAGGGAATCTCCCGTTCGCGGAACTTCAGAGGCATGCAGGACATCCGCGACTCCTGGAGGTCCGTTCCCGGCCTCCCGCGGTGGGCACAAGCTGCTACCTACATCCGCCAGGAGCCTGTCCATGCTCCTCGGATCGAGCAGGCCCTTTCGCTGATGGTGCGCAAGGCAGGCTTGCCGCAGCACCGCCTTTTCCTCCGAGGCAAGGAACAGATGGTGCGCGATCAGGTCCGCTACCGCCGCCACTCGCGAACAATGCGCCTGGGTTCCGGCCTCCGCAGGCTGTTCGGTCCGCCGTCTGGATTGCGCGAACATCAGTTCCACGGGGCTTATCGGTCGAAGTGCGAAAAAAGATTAGGCGGGATCTTGCGCCAAGCCTCGGTCCGTGATTTACTTGAATGATCAATCAAGTGAAGAAGCAAGTCACCTCCACCCGCACCCGATTGCTAGATGCCGCGCGCTATCTCTTTTGGGAGAAAGGATATGCAGCTACCGGGATGGCGGAGATCCTGGACCGTGCCGAAGCCAACAGCGGCAGCTTCTACCACTTCTTCGACAGCAAGGAAGCGCTCCTGCTCGCCGTTCTCGACGACTACCTGCAGGGTCTCGAGCCGGTCATCGTCCGTCCCGCCTTCGAGCGGCACAGCGACCCCATCGACCGCATCTTCGCTATCCTTGAAGGCTACCGTGCGCGCCTGATCGATACCGGTTGCCGATACGGATGCCCTCTCGGCCGGCTGGCACTCGAAATCGAAGCCGAGAATATCCCGGCCCACAGCCGCATCTCCGCCAACTTTAAGGGGTGGATCGGCGCCATCCGCGGATGCCTCGAAGCTGCGAGCGATCGCGTGCCACCCGGCCTCGATCTCGAGGCCCTCGCCACCTTCGTCCTGACCACCATGGAAGGCGGGGTTCTGCAATCCCGCTCCGCGCGCCGTCTCGAACCGTTCGATCAGTCGGTAGCGCAACTGCGCAACTATATCGACTGCCTCACCGGCAACTCATCTCGACCAGAAGGAAAACCAACATGAAGATCACGCTCTCCATCCTGACGCTCCTCACCGCCTGCGGCCTCTTCGCCGCCGATCAGACGAGCGCCGTCACCGTAACCAGGCTATCCACGCCAGAGAAGGCATTGAAGTTCGAGGTGGTCGTTCCCGCCAAGCTCGAAGACGTCTGGACCGCCTTCACCACTCGCGATGGCCTCGTGACTTGGCTCTGGTCCGACGTCACTGTCGAATTGCGCGATGGCGGCGACTGGACCGTCCACTTTCCCGGCGGCAAGACCGGCGGTGGCACCATCACCAGCTTCAAACCGCAGCGCCAATTGGTGATGCGCGCCATGGCGCCGGAACAGTTTCCCACCGTCCGCAGTGAGCGCACCCTCGCCACCTTCGATTTCGAGCCCGTCGGCGCGCAAACCCGCGTCACCCTGACGCAGACCGGCTGGAAGCAGGGCAAAGAGTGGGACGATGCCTATGAGTACCTCGCCAAAGGCAACGCGCAACTGCTCGACCAGCTTCACTACCGCTTCGTCAAGGGCCCCATCAACTGGAACCCGCCCGCCAAAGAAGAATGACGAAACGAACCCGGCAGGAATTTGGCGCCGCGCCAAAAAACTGACGCGTTTCAGTCGAGCCGCCTCTTTATTTGGAGAGAGTTGCGGGCGGTCGTGAAAGTGCCAACTGGATCATCGCGTCCAGTTATGAGATCACGACTGCTGGTTCTTGCGGTGCTCATTCTCTACGTCACGCTCGGAGTCCTCGCGGGAGGCGGCGCTCCCCCGCCTCCCGAAAGTCCGGCCCCCGAGACGGGGATCGCCAGTTGGTACGGCTACCCGTATCATGGCAGGCACTCGGCGGACGGAGAGATCTACGATATGGAGAAGCTTACAGCCGCTCACCGTACCTTACCGTTCGGCACCTGGGTGCGCGTGGTCAATCTCCGAAACGAGCGCGCGGTCAGGGTCCAGATTACCGATCGCGGTCCGTTCATCGATGGACGCATCATCGACCTGTCGAGGGCGGCGGCGAGGGCCGTGGGTTTGGTTCACGCTGGGATCGGACCGGTGCGTCTGGAAGTGCTCGGCAAGCCCGGTGCTTCTCGCGCGGGCCGGTTCGCGGTGCAGGTGGGCGCGTTCGAGGACCGCGAGAACGCGGAGCGGTGCGCCGCGTTCATGGCTACGCGATACGGACCCGCGCGGCTGGTTCCACGGGAGGGCGATCCGATCTTATGGCGGGTCGTGGTCGGTTCCGCGAATACTCCCGAGGAGGCGCGCGACCTCGCGATGCACATTCGCGTCGAAGTGCCTGGCCAAAGCGCATTCCTCGTGCGGCTCGACTGATGATGCGGAACTCCTGTGATCGATTCGTCTTCTGGTTTCCGCCCTACTCAACGGGAGTGAAAAGATCATGAAAAGAGTTACTTGGGCCATCGTGGCGGGAATCGCGTTCTGGAGCGGTACGGCCCTCTATGCGGCGGACAACGACAAGACCGGCAACCTCTATCAGCGTCTCGGCGGCATGCCCGCGATTCAAGCGGTGGTGGACGATCTGGTGACGCGCATCCTGGCTGACGAACGAGTCAATCGATATTTCGCCCATGCGGGTGCCGATCCGGAGAATGCGCGCGCCTACAAGGCAAAGCTCGCCGACTTCATCTGCCAGGCCACCGGCGGACCCTGCAAATACGCCGGAGCAGACATGGTGACCGCGCACGCTGGCCGCGGGATTACAGAAGATGCCTTCAATGCGGTGGTGTCCGACCTGGTGGCAACGCTCGACAAACTGCAGGTCCCGGAAAAAGAGAAGAATCAACTTCTCGGCCTTCTCGGTCCAATGAAAGCGGCAATTGTGCAGTCGAAGCAGTGATTCGGGAAGCGGAGGGTCACTGCGACGGAGGCGGCTCAGGGGTGCCCTTGGTCGCCTCTTGGAGGTCGCAACGGGCATGCGCCAGGTTCTTTTGCGTCCGTTCCCGCTCAGAAAGCAGACCCTCGCGCGTGTACATCTCCACTGCCCGTTCGTAAAAGGCGATGGACTCGCGCAGATTGGCAATCCGGTCGCCATCCGGCAATTCAGAATAAGCAACGCCAAGGCTGTTTTGCGTAATCGCCCAATCGACGGGAAACGCCTCTTGGGTGTACACCTGCAGAGCACACTCGTAGCAAGTGATGGCCTGACGCAGGTTGGCACTCCGGTCGCCATCCGGCAGATTCCGGTAGGAAATCCCCCTATTGTATTGCGTCGCCGCCCAATCGGCCGGGCAATCGTCAAGAGTATACACCTCCAGAGCATGCTCGTAGCGGGTGATGGCTTGGCGCAGGTTGCTACTTCGGTCGCCGTCCGTCCGTTTGAAAAAGGCATTACCAAGGTTGTATTGCGCCCTCGCCCAATCGACGGGGAACGCCTCGCGAGTGTGCACCTCAAGGGCGCACTGGTAGTAAGCGATCGACCGGAGAAAGTTCGCTGCGCGATCGCCACCAGACAAGCGGGCGTAGACTAGGCCTAGATTGTTTTGCGTCATCGCCCAGTCGGCAGGGAATGCCTCACGCGTGTACACCTCTAGAGCGCACTTGTAACAGGTGATGGCTTGATCCAGGTTGGCATCCCGGTCGCCATCCTTCAGGTCGGCATAGGCAAGGCCGAGATTGTTTTGCGTCATCGCCCAGTCGATAGGGAATGCCTCACGCGTATACACCTCCAGAGCATTCTTGTAGCAGGTGATGGCTTCGTCCAGGTCGGCGCCCCGGTCGCCATCCTGCAAGTCGGAATAGGCAAGGCCGAGATTGTTTTGCGTCATCGCCCAGTCGATAGGGAATGCCTCACGCGTGTACACCTCCAGAGCATGCTTGTAGCCGGTGATGGCTTGGTCCAGGTTGTCGCCCCGGTCGCCATCCTGCAAGTCGGAATAGGCGTTGCCGAGGTTGTTTTGCGTCATCGCCCAATCGACGGGGAACGCGTCGCGCGTCCTCACCTTAAGCGCACGTTCGTAGCAGGCGATAGCCCGGCGCAGGTTAGTATCGCCGTCACTGTCCGGCAGGCTCCAATAGGCAAGGCCGAGATTGTTTTGCGTCATCGCCCATTTGTTGGGGAAAGCCTCACGCGTGTGCACCTCGACTGCCAGTTCGTAACACGCGATGGCCCGGCGCAGGTTGGCACCCAGATCGCCAACCGGCAGGTCAGACCAGGCGTTGCCGAGATTGTTTTGCGTTGTTGCCCAATCGTCGGGGAATGCCGCGCGAGTGTACACGTTCAGCGCGTGCTCGTAGCAGCCGATTGCCTGGCGCAGATTCGCAGCCCGGTCCCCAAGCGAAGCTCTCCACAACTCCAGCCCCAGCGCCGACAGATCGGCCGCATCTTGTGCATTCTTGGGTCTCCGGTCTGCGATTCCGGTAAGGTCCCACCAACTCAGCAATTCCATATGGCGCGTCATGGCCAGTTCTGCCCGAGACCGTTTCACTTGACTCCGCCACGCATCCCTGGCCGCCTTACGATCCAGATGCCAGAAATGAAACCATGCCAAACCGGCTTGGCCGTGCTGCTCCCAGTACCCTCGCCACCGCTCATGCCATCCCTGCTCGGTCTGCCCGCTGAGTAGCAAGGCGTCTTGAATGGAGGAATGAATCGCAAACCAACCGGGCTTCGACGTCGCGGGCACCAGAAAACTCAGGCCTTTCAGCATCTCCCAAGCCGTCTCCTGCGCTTGCGACCAGCCGTCGCTATGCATGGCACGCGCCGCGCTCTCATCAAACGACGGCGTCACGGCCAGTCGGCGGATCCACTGCTGTTCCGCTTCGGACGACAGCGATTTCAGGAATCTCCGGACCAGACTCGCCATGTCCCCACGATCCACCTCGCCATAAAGTTCAGCTTTGGCCGGGCGGCCATTTCGTTTCATTTCCAGCCAGCCGATGTCCGCGAACAAACCCAAGCTCGCCGGGTGATATCCCTCGCTCTTCACTCGCAGACATTTGCCAAGAATCGCCGCCTGAACATCGGCACCCGCCAAGCCGCAGAGCGTCAGGAAATCTCTCGCATCCCACTCCGCCAAGCCTTCCAGCAAGTGCTGCTCGATCCAAGCCGGATCCTCCCACACCGGATCCAGGAAGCTCCAATCGAGCCGATTCTGCCCCGCCATCACGAACAAAACGCGGCCGCGCAGTTCGCCGATCAATTCCCGCAGGCGCCCCGACACCCGCTCCTCCTCGATCTGGCTCAAGCCCGCGGGAATCAACGCCTCCAGCGTGTCCACAAAGACCACCGCCTGTGCGGCGCGAAGGCCCGGCCGCAATGGGAAAGCCTCGGGCTCGCGCAGATCCTGACACAGCCGCCAAGTCAGTTCGCTCTCCACAGCCGGCAGGTCCCGAAACTGCAGTCCCGCCAGGTCCTGTACGAATTTCTCTCGAAGTGCACTAAGAAAGGCCAGGTCCTTAATCGCGTCGTAGCCCTTTTCCAGCACCGCCAACGCGCCACCCAGCACGGGGTTCACCACGCCACCCCACGCTTTGACGATTTCCCACCCGGCGCTGAGACTCGTGGTCTTCCACTTGTCAGCCAGGGCCGACTCGTCCTGTTGATACCGGCGCACCAGTGCCAGAGCAAACGCGACATCGAAACGCGGGCAGGGCGCTTCGGTGATTTTTCTCAGCTCTGCCAGGAAAAGCAGCGGATCCAGGATGTAGGCGTTGCTGCCTTGCTCACGGGTATAGTCGATCATCACCGAGGGCGCCGCCAGCAGTCCCGTCATTTCGAGCCGCAGCTTGCGGAGCAGCCAGCTCTTCCCCACGCCGCCCATGCCAAAGAACATCAGCGCGGGAAACGGCGCGCTGACAGAATCCATATATCGCCGGAAGACGTCGATGTGAGATTGCCGGTCAGTAAAGCGCTTCTGAAGGATGGAAGGAAGCTCCGGGTCGGTGGGGCGATGCATAACGCCTTTTCTCACTCCACAGGCGGCAACTCCGCAGCGCCTTCCATCATGACCCGGGCGACGATTTCGATCAGCGCGCTCCACGCCTCGCGCAGCTCGGGATAAAAATCCTCGTCCAACGTCACCGAGATCGCCCATAGCAGACTCGTTCCGACCAGCGGATAGTGCTCCGCCCGTACGCCGTATCCGACGTGCCTCTGCCCCAATGCCTTCAGGGCCGGGAGTACGTCCTCGAACGAGTCCAGCTGGCTCATCAGCGCGGCCAGCATGTCCATCAGCTTGCGGCCCTGCACCTCGATATCCTGTTTGAACATGGGCCGCAACTGCGGATCGACCTGAAACAGACGGCCATAGAACAGCATCGAGATGGGCTTGGCCAGTGCCGCGACAGTGGGAAAGCTACGGCGGATGGCATGCTTCTGCCCGGGTGTCATGAGCGTGATCTTCGGTTCCATTACGATTTGCTGGTCTCAGCCAGCGCCTTTTCTACTCGCTGCATCTCTTCGCGGTGCGGTGGGGCGAAGGCGGGGTCCGATTGCAACGAGCGCCATCCCTCGAGACTGTCTTGAAGCCATGGCGCTGCCGCTTGCCGATCCTGCTGCCCCTGTAGCGGCGTAGTGCCGGGCGCCCGCGCAAGGCGCGCCAGCGTCAGCCCGATCGCCGATTTTCCGCGCGGCGTCAGAAAGCGCTGGACGCTCGCCGGACGACCCTTCGCGAGCGGCCCATCCGGACCGCTGATCGCCAATGCCCGCCGCGCCTCGGTCATGGCAGTGTTTCGATCGCCGCTCTCCGCCGCGAGCAGTGCCAGCCGCTCATGCACCCATACCAAATCGACCGCGGGCAATGTCATCCCCGCCGCCAGGAGCGGCTCCCCGAGTGCGGCGCTTTCCTGGTAGTGGTGAGCTGACGCCGCACGATCGCCGGCCTCCAGGTACGCGTCGCCCAACAGCAGGTAGCCGTGGCTCAGGTCCCAGCGATTGAGCACGTTGCGTGGATTGACTCGCTGCATCTCCCGCAACAGGCTAAGCGACTCCTGCAGCATCGAAACACGCTCCGCCGATTGCCGCTCCGGCAGCACCGCCGCCACTCGCGTAAGTGCGATCGCGTAATCACTGACGGCTCTCTGGTTCGCGCGATCAGTTTCGTGCAGCCGCTTCGCCACCGTCAACATCTTCTGGTACGCGTCCAGCGCTCGTCCAGTGTCGCCCAGGCTGCGCCACTTCGGATTCCCCAGAACGTCACCCAAATGGCTGTAGGTCGACATCAGAGCTTGCTGGTAGGAGTTGTTCGCTGGATCCTTGCTGGCGAGTTCCTCCAGAATCGTGAGCGCCCGCCGGTATTGCGCCAGCCCTTCGTTCAATTGGCCCAGACGCGTCTGATCGATGCCGATATCGGAATACGCGAGCGCCATGGTCTGTTGTATCTGCCGGTCGGCGGGATTCGTCTCAGCAAGCTTCAGCGCCAGTGTCAGCGCCTTCGAGTTCTCCTCAATCGACTGGTTGAATTCACCGGCTTCCCACAACGCGTGTCCGGTGGCTTGATAGACTTCTGCCAGTTTCGCGGCGATCCGCTCGTCACCGGGCTTTCGCCCCGCCAAATCCGCCGCCAGTTTCTCAGCCTCGCGATAGCTCGCCAAGGTGTGCTCGGCGTCCTGCGTGTACATGTAGACGGCGCCGATGCGCTGCTGTACGGTCAAACGGTCGATCTCCGCCTTCTGGTCGGAAGGATCGTGTGCGATCACCGCATCCAGCAGCGCGGCGGCCTTCCCGTAACTCTCCAGGGCCGCCTGAGTGTTGCCGAGATTGGCCCCTAATACGTTGCCTTGCACGTCACCGATCCGTTGATACGCGGTCGCCAGTTCCCGCTTCAGGTCCCAGTCGCGTGCCGAATTGCGCGCCTCGTTATCGAGAAACCGCAAGCCGGTCTCCACGATCAACTGCCGCGCGCGCGTCGACCCGGGCAGGTCGCGCACCGCATCGTGGACGTCGAAGACGAAAACATTCGCCAGCCGCCTGGCCTCCAGAAGATTGGTCTGCGCGATCCGCGCTTCGTGCCAATACACCAGCGCTCCTGCCAGCAGGCTGCCGATGACCACGCCGCCTGCTACCAACATCTTGCTCTCGCGCCGCGCAAACTTGCGGATTCGGTAGGTCACCGTGTCGGGACGGGCACGTACCGGCTGATGCGCCAGGTACCGCCGGATGTCCTCCGAGAACTGCTCCACCGAGGCGTAGCGCCGGTCCGGATCCTTCTGCAACGCCAGCATCAGGATATTGTCGAGATCGCCTCGAAGCCGGCGAGCCAGCATTTTGTCGGGCACCAGGCTCGGGCGGATTACGTCGTGATCGCACACGGCTCGCTCCACCGCCTGTGGAGTCAGTTTCTCGAAACGGTGCGGCTTGAATCCCGTGAGTAGCTCATACAGGACCGCCGCCAGCGAATAGATGTCCGAAGCGATCGTCACCGGGTCGCCGCGCACCTGTTCGGGGCTGGCGTAATCCGGCGTCAGCATGCGCAGCGTTCCCGAAGCCGTATCGTGCATCGCGTGCTCGTGCTGCAGCAGTTTGCAGATACCGAAGTCGAGCAGTTTCGCGGTGCCATCGTCGCTCACCATGATGTTGCCGGGTTTGAGATCCCGGTGCACCACGAAGTGTTGATGCGCGTACTCCACCGCGGAGCAGACATCCAGGAAGAGCTTCAGGATTTCGGGAATACCCAACTCTCGCGAGCTGCAGTACTGCGTGATCGGCGCTCCGGGAATGTATTCCATGACGATGTACGGCAAGCCGTCATCTGTCGTACCGCCGTCCAGCAGGCGCGCGATGTGAGGATGCTGCAGATGGGCCAGGGTCTGCCGTTCGCGGCGAAAGCGCTGCAGGATGACGTCCGTATCCATCCCTGGCCGAACCAGCTTGATGGCTACCTTGGTGTGATACTGGGCGTCATCGCGCTCCGCCAGGAACACTGTGCCCATACCGCCGCGCCCGAGCTCCCGCAGGATGCGGTACGCGCCTACCCGTTGTATACGCGGCTGCGTGGTGTCGGCGTCGAACAGCGACATGACCGCCGACTTGACCTGTTTCTCGACGAACCCCGCGGCGGCGCGGTCGTTGTCAAGCAGAGAGAGCAACTCGCGCTGCACCTCCGGGTCGCCGGCGGAAGCTTCCTCCGCAAAGCGCGTGCGTTGCCCGGGAGGACGATCGAGAGCTTCGTGAAACAGCTCGCCGACCCTGCGCCACTGTTCGGCGTTCATCGCCTATCCCTTCTGGCTCAACTCGCGATGCAGCCAGGCTTCCGCCATCCTCTGCTCTCGTCCGATGGTCGCGACGGACATTCCCAGGGCTTGCGCCGTCTCTTCCACGCTGAATCCGCCAAAGAACCGGAGTTCCATGATCCGGCTCTTGCGTTCGTCCACTTTGGCCAAGGTATTGAGCGCGTCGTCCAAAGCCACGATCTCCGAACTACGTTCCGGCGCGAAACTCAAGGCCTCGTCCAGGGATGCGTTCGCCACGCCACCGCCGCGCTTGCTGCTTTTGTGCCGGCGGGCGTGGTCTACCAGAATCTGCCGCATCAAATGCGCGGCCACACCGAAGAAATGGGAGCGGCTTTCCCAGTCGGGCAGATGCTGTGCCACCAGCCGGAGGTAGGCCTCGTGTACGAGTGCGGTCGGTTGCAACGTGGCTGCGGCACGTTCGTCGCGCAGGTAACTTTCGGCAAGCCGCCGCATCTCGTCATATACCAGCGGCACTAACAGGTCAATTGCCGCTTGATTGCCCTGTTTCCACTCAATGAGCAGCCTGGTCACTTCTTCGCTAGCGGGCATCTCCTGAACCTCCGAGGCTGAAACTGTACCATTCTACGAAAATCGGCCTTGCAAAAGCATGGGGGACCCGCTCCACAACGCGTGCGTGGTGTTAATCTATTCGAGGAGAAGGTCGCATGATCATTGGTGTTCCCAAGGAAGTGAAGGATCACGAGACGCGTGTCGGGCTGGTGCCCAGCGGCGTAACTGCTCTGCGCGAAGCAGGGCACGATGTAATGGTGGAAACCCACGCCGGTGAGGGCAGTTCCATCACCGACCGCGAGTATATGCAGGCGGGCGCGCACATCCTCGAAAACGCGGGAGAAGTCTGGCAAAAGGCCGACTTGATCGTGAAAGTCAAAGAGCCGCAACCCAGCGAGTATTCGTATTTTCGTCCAGGCTTGATTCTGTTTACCTATCTGCACCTGGCGCCCCTGCCGCAACTGACTGACCAGTTGCTGGCGTCGCGCGTGAATGGGGTGGCCTATGAGACCATCCGCGAGAAGGATGGATCGCTGCCGCTACTCACCCCGATGAGCGAAGTGGCGGGACGTATGTCAGTGCAGGTTGGCGCGCAGTATCTCGAGAAGCCCTCGGGCGGACGCGGTATTCTGCTCGGCGGCGTTCCCGGGGTCGCGCCGGCGAATGTGGTGATCCTGGGCGGCGGCATCGTGGGCACGAACGCGGCGAAGATCGCCGTGGGACTCGGCGCGCACGTCACCATCATCGACCGCAATCTCAACCGACTCCGCGAACTCGACGATATCTTCGGTGGGTATATCGTGACGCTCGCGTCGAACACCTGGACCATCGGCGAAAACTTGAAGACGGCCGACCTCGTCATCGGTGCGGTGTTGATCCCGGGAGCTTCGGCGCCGAAACTGGTGCGCCGCGAGATGATCGCGACCATGAAGCGCGGCGCGGTGGTAGTCGACGTCGCCATCGATCAGGGCGGCTGTTTCGAGACGTCACACGCCACAACTCATACCGAGCCGATCTACTTTGTGGATGGCGTCCTGCACTATTGCGTGTCGAATATGCCGGCTGCGGTACCGCATACCTCCACATTGGGACTGACCAACGCCACTTTTCCGTATCTCCTGGAACTGGCGAATCGCGGACTCGAAGGAGCTTGCGAAGAGTATGTCGCCATTCGCCAGGGTGTCAATACCTATAACGGTTATGTAACACATGGCGGCGTTGCGGAGTCTCAGGGTAGACAGTGGAAAGAACTCGCACGAGTGAGCTGAAATAGTAACGTCAGATAGCCACAACTTGTAGACTTGTTTGTTAAGCCTGACACTTCTACACTGGGGATCTCATCGGTTCCTCGATGGTGCGATCTCTATGAGTGGCGATGTGGTAGTTCTCGGCGTCATCTGGTATGTCGTGTTCCTGTTTTCGACGACTTGCCACGAGGCGGCTCACGCCTTGGCAGCGAAACTGGGCGGCGATCTGACTGCCTTTCATGGCGGGCAGGTGTCGCTCGACCCCATTCCGCACGTCCGGCGCGAGCCGGTCGGCATGGTGATTTTCCCAATCCTGTCGTACATCATGGGCGGTTGGATGATGGGTTGGGCGAGCGCGCCTTACGATCCCTTTTGGGCGCAACGCCATCCCCGGCGGGCGGCCTGGATGTCGCTCGCAGGGCCGGGAGCCAATTTCGCCCTCACGATCTTCGCCGCCATCGTGATCCACCTCGGGATTTGGGCTGGTGTGTTCACCCATCCGGACGAGGCCAGCTTCACGCACATCGTCGAGGGTACAAGCCCGGGCTTGGCCGCCGGCGGCGCCGTCTTCTTCAGCGTGATGTTCTCGTTGAACCTGCTGCTGGGTGTTTTTAATCTGCTGCCGCTGCCTCCGCTCGATGGCTTCAGCGCCGTGGGTTTGCTGCTCAGCGAAAATGCGGCCCTCCGTTTCCAGGAACTCGGACACCAGATGCGCGGGTTCAGCATGATCGGGCTGGTGATCGCGTGGCAGATCTTCAATCCCCTCTTCGGCCCGATCTTTACTCTGTCGCTGCGCGCTCTGTACCCCGGCCAAGGCTACGGGTTATAACGCTTCGCCTGTCGCCCCGAGGCGAATCCAGATTTGCCGCGCGATCCCGCTTCGCGAGGCAAGCCGTAAGCCCGAGGACGACTATTGGACCTTCGATGACGAGAACTACGCTTACGATCAGCTGGGTGATCTTCGGGCGCAATGGCGTCTCCTGCGGCAGCGCGAAGGTCTTCTGCGGCAAAAGGCTGGACCTGGAGCGACACCGATGGAAGAAAGAGGAGGCGTTCGCGCGCAGGTTTTCCCGGAGTTGGAGGAGATGTAGCAGAGGCCAACCTGAAAACGACGGAGCCGACCTCGATGGAGTTAACATTCACCATAATTTACGCTAGTATGGATAGAGCAGCTTAAAATGAACGTTAAACAATGAAGCCCCAAAGCCCATCCGCGGTCCCCATACCCGTTGTCCGAGCACTCCGCAAGCTTGGGCATGACATTCGCGACGCCAGGAGGCGTCGGCGCATCCCAGTGGCAATCCTCGCGGAGCGTGCTTCGATCAGCCGGGTCACGCTGCACAAGATCGAGACGGGCGAGCCAGGCGTCTCACTCGGGAATTATGCGACTGTTCTCTTCGCCCTGGGGCTGATCGAACGCGTGACCGATCTCGCCGACCCGACGCACGACAGGGTCGGCCGTGAGCTCGAAGAGGAACATCTCCCCGAGCGAATCCGTCTCCCCCGCTCTCCCAGACTGTCAAAGCTGCCGAAACCAGGTGAGAAGTAATGGACAGAGAGGTTCTTGTGTACGCCGACCTGCAAGGCTCCCCACATCTGGTGGGGCGTCTCTGGGCGCGTCTGCGCAAAGACCGCGAGAGCGCGACATTCGAATACGATCAGGGCTGGCTGACACACCCGGAGCGCTTCTCTTTGGAACCCGCCCTCAGACTCGGGCCAGGTCCGTTTCACAGTACGTTCGACAAGCCGCTGTTCGGCTCCATCGGCGATTCTGCACCCGATCGGTGGGGGCGCGTCTTGATGCGGCGTGCTGAGCGGCGTCGCGCCGAGCGCGAAGGCCGGAGCCCAAGAACCGTCCGTGAGATCGACTATCTCCTGCTCGTCGACGATGAAGCGCGTCAGGGCGCACTGCGGTTTGCGGAGCGGGAAGGGGGGCCGTTCCTATCCGATCAGGCCCCTACAAAAATCCCGCCGCTTATCGAACTCCCGCGCCTGCTCTCGGCGTCAGAGCACGTGATCGAGGACAAGGACACCGAAGAAGACCTGAAACTTCTGCTGGCTCCTGGTTCTTCCCTGGGGGGCGCACGGCCGAAGGCGTCCGTCCGCGACCGCGACGGCCATCTCGCGATTGCCAAGTTTCCGAGCAAGGGCGATGAAGTCAATACAGTCGTATGGGAGGCCGTGGCTCTAACGCTCGCCGGGAATGCGGGCATCCCGGTTCCGGCATGGCGTCTGGAATCGATAGTCGAGAAACCTGTTCTGCTGTTGCGGCGCTTTGACCGGGAGTCTGGCACGCGGGTGCCGTTCCTGTCGGCGATGAGCATGCTGGACGCGAAGGATAATGAATCCCGAAGCTACCTCGAGTTCGTGGATGTGCTCCGCCAACACGGCGCCGCGCCCAAGCAGGACATACAGGCGCTCTGGCGCCGGATCGTTTTCAGCATCCTGATTTCCAATACGGACGATCACCTGCGCAACCACGGATTCCTGTGGGCAGGGCCGGGTGGCTGGAGATTGTCTCCGGCCTACGACCTCAACCCCGTGCCCACGGATATCAAACCTCGTGTCCTGACGACTGCGATCGACCTGGAAGACGCTACGGCGTCGCTGAATTTGGCTTTGGAGGTCGCAGGCTATTTCGAATTAGCTGCGAGCCAGGCACGCCAGGTCGCGGCCGAGGTTGGGCATGCTGTTGGCGGGTGGCGCCGGGCCGCAAAGAAACTGGGGCTCACACCCAACGAAACCGATCGCATGGCTTCGGCGTTCGAGCACGAGGATTTGAAAGCTGCCTTGGCACGACGATCATAATGGAGGGAAGTGTCTCAAAAGTTGTTTGACGAGGCCGACCGCCTCGAAGATGCTGGCGAAACGGAACGCGCCCTGGATACATGGCGGCAATTGGCGGTCTCCAGTCCGACTCGGAATGTGTTCCTTCGCCTGGGCGGCTGTGCGAAGGGCCTCGGAAAAATCGAGGAGGCGGAAGCAGCGTTTCAAAGAGCACTGGTGATCGGCGATCGTTCCGGTTTGGCACTGATGGCACTGGGGATCATCGCTCTCAACCGCGGCGACTACGAAACCGGTGAAGGTTACCTCCGGAGATCCTGCGCTGCCGGAGAGGACCCGGCAAGATTCACCCTGTTCGGGGTCGCGTTGCGGAACCTGGGAAGGCGTCCGGAGGCCGAGGCGGCATATCGCGAGGCGATCCGGCTCGATCCCAATTATGAGGAGGCGTATTTCAACCTTGGCGTTGTACTGCGTAAAGATCGCCCTTCTGAAGCGCAGGCGCTCTTTAGAAAAGCCCTTGAGTTGGATCCTGACTTTGCATCCGCGCACCGGGAATTGGGATTCTTACTCAGCAAGCGCGGGGATGTTTCGAATGCAGAGCGTCATTTGCGAAAAAGCATCGAACTCCAGCCCAATGACTGTCGGGCTCACATCTACCTGGGAACTCACCTGTGGAGTGCGGACACGGGTTCAGCGATCGCGGAATTTCGGTGCGCACAGCAAATTCAACCGGACTGGACCGTGCCGCTGTGGTCGTTGGGGAATATCCATGAATTGGTATTGAAAGACTTCGATTCAGCCCAGGCGTTCTTTGAGAGCGCTTTGCGTCTCGATCCAGATGAGTCAGTGATACTCACGAGCTTTGGACGCCTCTGTAAGAAGCGCGGCGCCTTCGACTTGGCGAAGCATTACCTTGGCCGAGCGCTGCACCTCGATCCGGAGAATCAAAAAGCGAGGGAACTGCTGGCCGACATGGCAAGCGGCGGCGTGGAACGGGCGGATTGAGGAAAGAGGAGAAATCGCTGTCGGGCCCCGCATCTCACAGGAGAGTCCGCTTCCTGATTTGGGTTCCTCTCGCGCTCTATGGCTGGCTCATTTTCGTATTTATTGCCTTTAGCGAGCATCGGGGGTGAATCCGGCCCACATGCTGCTCGTTCTTCCCGCCAGGCTCTTTCGCGGGGGCGTCGAGCCTCGCCAAACGGAGTGGGCCCGCAAGTGGCAACTGACCGCGAATTTCGCCTGGAGCGGAATAAACAGCCAGCCCAAATGATCCCTACTGGGTCGGTATCAGATCCCGGATGGCCTGAATGACGAGTTCCGGCTGGTCGATCTGTATGTAATGGCCACTCTCTTCGGCAACTCGAAACTGTCCTTTCGGCGAACGCTTCGCGAGGTCCTCCTGCAGTTCCCTCCAGATTCGAGGGAACGCGGCGTTCTGTTTTTCTGTCAATTGCGGTATCGGAGGGCCTGTCTTTCCACGTCCGATTACGATCAGCGCCAGTTTCGTGTTCCAATTGAGCCTCTGGCCGGGCTCCGTAAAGAAGACGCTGGCAAGAGCCTGGTTGGGCGGAGGTGCCTCAGGATCGACCTCGTGCAGCCGCCAGATTTGCTCCTCGTGGGAGGAGTCGACGAAGACGAACGATTGCACGTCACCCGGATATCTCGTTGCGAAACGGCGGCAGTAGATTCCTGCGATGGAATGTCCTACCAGAAGGTAAGGCGCCTTTTCGCCGGCGGCCTGGAGCAAAGCGTGCAAATCTTCAATAATTTCGTCCACGGACTGCGGTTTGGAGACGGGATCGCTTTCACCTAAGCCCGAGCGGTCGTAGCTGCAAACGCGGGCAAAGTGCGACACGGCCGGCTGCACCCTGGCCCAATCTCGCGCCGTTCGGCCTTGCCCAGTCATCAGCACTACGGTTCCGAAAGACGAAGGGCGCCCGTCGCAATCGATCGAGATGCGACGGTCCCCGATACGGACGAGCCGATGCTCCGCGTGTGCGAACGGCACCACAAACGTGCCGATCGTCAGAAAGGCGAGTGAAAGATACGAAGGTCGTCGCAACATTAACCTCCTGTTATCGTACACGCCATCTCCCGACGTTCGCGTCCACCCCCAGCCCTGAGCCCTGTTGTATCATCGAACCGTGGACGTGCAGGAGACTCTCGACCGGACGGAAGCGCCGCTGCAGCCGCTGACCGCCCTCAGCGAAGAAGAACGATTCTTCCAGACCACCGTGCGCAAGTTCGCGCGCGAGCAGATTCGCCCGTATGTCCGCGAGATGGACGAGTCCTGTGTTTTTCGCAAAGACATTATCCGGCAGTTCTTCGAAATGGGCCTCATGGGAATCGAGATCCCCGAAGAGTATGGCGGCCAGGGAGGCAGCTTTTTCCAGTCGATTCTGGCCGTTGAGGAACTCTCGGCAGTCGATCCTTCCGCCGGCGTAATCGTCGACGTCCAAAACACCATCTGCAACAATGCGCTGCTGCGTTGGGCCACGGCGGAGCAGAAGGCCAAATACCTGCCGAGGCTGGCCCAGAATACCGTGGCATCGTACGCCCTTTCGGAGGCGGGGTCCGGCTCCGACGCGTTTGCCATGGCGACCCGCGCGGAAGAGCACGGCGACCACTTCCTGCTGAATGGCCGCAAGCTCTGGATCACCAATGCGGCGGAGGCCGGATTCTACCTGCTTTTCGCCAATGCCAATCCGTCGGCCGGATACCGGGGTGTGACCGCGTTCCTGATCGAGCGCGAGTTTCCCGGTTTTCAGGTGGGTAAGAAAGAGGACAAGCTCGGGCTCCGGGCCTCGTCCACTTGCGAGCTGATTCTCGACAATTGCCGGGTTCCGCGCGAGAACGTGATGGGCGAGGTTGGTAAAGGCTACAAGATCGCGATCGAGACACTCAACGAGGGCCGCATCGCCATCGGCGCACAGATGATCGGCTTGGCCCGTGGCGCCCTCGATCACGCCGTGGCCTATGCCCGCGAGCGAAAGCAGTTCGGCAAGACCATCGGAGAGTTCCAAGGCGTACAGTTCGAACTGGCCAAGATGGCCACCGAAGTGGAAGCGGCGCGACTCCTGGTCTACAATGCGGCGCGGTTGCGCGATGCCGGCATGCCGTTCCTCAGCGAGGCCGCCATGGCCAAGTACTATAGCTCGGAAATCGCTGAAAAGACTGCCTCTAAGGCGATCGAAGTCCATGGGGGCGTGGGAATCACCAAGGACTATCCGGTAGAAAAGCTCTATCGGGATGCCAAAATCGGGCGAATTTACGAAGGCACCAGCAACATCCAGCTGGTGACCATCGCAAAGAAACTGTTAGGCAAGTGAGCTCGTCTCACGATTGAGGGAACATGCGTCGAATCGTTTTTTCGGCCGCGATTGCGGCTCTGAGTCTGCCGCTCTGGGCTGGGGACAACAAGGACAACGTCAATCCTCAGGAAATCATTCAGAAGTTTGCCGCTAAGGAAGCCGCATTCCGGGATGCCCGCAACAACTACACCTACCGCCAAACCGTGAAACTGGAGGAACTCGATGCCGGCGGCAACCCGACCGGTGGCAAGTGGGAACTGATTGAAGACATCATCTTCACGCCCGAGGGCAGGCGGATGGAGAAGGTGGTCTACGCTCCCGTGCAGAACCTCCACCAGATCATCCTGACGCCGTCGGACGAGCAAGACCTGCGCGACGTTCAGCCCTTCGTCCTCACCACTGCGGAGATTGGCGATTACAACATCGAGTATCTGGGCCGTGAGAAGGTGGACGAGATCGGCTGCTACGCCTTCTCCGTCAAGCCCAAGAAACTGAACGCCGGCAAGCGTTATTTCGAAGGCCAGATCTGGGTGGATGACCGCGACCTGCAGATCGTGAAGACTTACGGCAAAGGCGTGGGTCGCAAGCAGGGCGACGATCAATATCCACGTTTCGAAACCTACCGGGAGCAGATCGACGGCAAGTACTGGTTCCCCACCTACACCCACGCCGACGACACGCTGCACTTCAAGAATCAGTCGGTGCGCATTCGCGAAACAGTGCGCTACCAGGACTACAAGCATTACGAAGGCAAGAGCACCATCCGTTACGGCGACGTCGTGGAGGACAAGAAGGAAACTCCTCCTCCGGCGACCAAGAAGCAGTAGGCCGCGGCAGCGCGTAAGCAAGCCGGCCAAACTCGACTATTGCCTAAGCACCTCATTCTTTTTGCGGCCACGACCGGGTACCAGATTCGTGTCTTCGCCGACGCGGCGCGGCGTCTGGGAATCGATCTCACACTGGCCACGGACCGTTGCCACATCCTCGAAGATCCGTGGGCCGACCGGGCCCGTGCCGTGAAATTCGACCGAGTTCCGGAGTCGCTCGAGGCCTTGCGCGACGCACGATGCGACGGAGTTGCGGCGGTAGGGGATCGTCCTGCCGTTCTGGCCGCGGAAGCCGCCCGTATGCTGGGAGTTCCGTTCCATCCTCCGGCGGCTGCCCACGCCTGCCATGACAAGTACCTGGCGCGCCAACTCTATCAGGCTGCCGGACTGCCGGTCCCGGCATTCTTTCGCGCGTCTTTGAGCGACGATCCGCAGTTGCTGGCACGCCGCGCACCTTACCCGTGCGTGCTGAAGCCGCTCGGCCTTTCCGGGAGTCGCGGGGTGATCCGCGCCAACACGGAGGGGGAGTTCGTTTCGTCATTTACGCGGATTCGCCACATGGGCGAGCAGCATCTGCAGGTGGAGAGCTACATTCCCGGAGACGAATTCGCGGTCGAGGGCCTGGTCACCCATGGGCACTTCCAACCGCTCGCCATCTTCGATAAGCCGGATCCGTTGGAGGGCCCGTATTTCGAGGAGACGATCTACGTGACGCCGTCTCGACAGCCACTCGAAATTCAGCGTGCGTTGATCGACGCGACTGCCTGCGCGGTTCGCGCTTTGGGCCTGTATCACGGACCCGTGCATGCCGAGTTGCGCTACAATGCGGCGGGTGCATGGGTACTGGAAACCCACGCCCGCCCTATCGGCGGCCTCTGCGCCAGGGCGCTGCGATTTGAAGGCGGCGTGGCGCTCGAAGAGTTGATTCTGCGTCACGCCATTGGTGAAGACGTTTCCACCGCCCGCCTGGAGGGGGGCGCGTCCGGGGTCATGATGATTCCGATTCCCAAAGGCGGGATGTACGAGTCGGTGGATGGCTTGGACCGTGCGTCCGCAGTGGCGGGAATCGAAGACTTGATCATCACCGCGAAAGCGGGACAGCGTTTGATCCCGCTACCCGAAGGCGCCAGTTATCTGGGGTTCATTTTTGCTCGCGGAGACTCGGCTGGCTTGGTGGAAGAATCGCTGCGGCAGTCGCATCAGCGACTGCGATTTCAGATCGCCACCGTGCTTGAGACCTTCAAGCCTTAGTTTTGGGTGGCACGAAGTCCGGCGGCAAGGCTGCGCCTTCGCCGAAGAAGTAGTTGTCCATCTGTTGCAGCAGAAACTCCTGCGCCTCTTTAGTGCCTAGGTTGAGCCGATACTCGTTCATCAGCATCTTCATGTGCTCCACCCACATCTTCCAGGCTTCCTTGGAGACGCTATCGTAAATCTTCTGCCCAAGGGGATGACCCTCAAAGGGTGTCTCGTCGAGGCCTTCCATCTCGCGCTGAAATTTCACGCAGAAGACCTTGCGCGCCCCTGGGCGAATGGCATTCTGAATCTGATTGAGGCTGCTGCCGCCGCTTCCACATCCCATTGAGTGAATCTCCCTGGTTCCAGGATACTATGCGGGGAGGTGGCGGGTCCTCGCATTTGCGGGGATAGGAAATGCCGCGAACACCCAGTTCCTCAATCCATCTGGACCACCCAGGGCCGCGATTGGGGCATTTCACCCAATTGCCGCGTCTGGACTCACTCAACCTGCTGATAACGCGAGCCCTCCTTTTTGGAAGCCGGGGTGCACATCTGAGACATTCCGAGGCACAAACCGATGTTTCGATTCGATCAACTGATCCGCCGCGACATGATCGTCCGGGATGTAAAGCAACGTCACCCGGAGACCGCCGAAGTTTTTGAGCAGTTGCACTATCGCGCTGTGTGCGACGACTGCGACATCGAGACCGTGGCGCGCAAAAACGGTCTGAAGGTTCAGGATGTAGTGGATGCCCTGAATCAGGCGGCGTTTGGGCCAATGAAAGAGACAGATGAACATGCAAGTCAGTAAACCTGCCCGCAAGAAGTTGAGCCGCTCGGGCACTCAGCCCTTGAGCGCTTTCTTTTCCCCAAAGACCGTGGCCGTGATCGGCGCGACCGAGACTCCCGGCACCGTCGGACGTACGGTGTTGTGGAACCTGGTGACCAATCCGTTTGGTGGCACCGTGTACCCGGTCAATCCCAAGCGCCCGAGCGTGTTGGGAATCAAGGCTTACAAGAGTATTGGCGACATACCCGAACCGGTCGATCTGGCAGTCGTCGTCACGCCACCGCCATCCATCCCCGGCATCATCACGGAATGCGGCGAGCACGGCGTAGAAGGCGCCATCGTCATCTCGGCGGGCTTCAAGGAGATCGGTCCCGAAGGCGCGCTGCTTGAACAGCAACTGCTGGCCGCGGCGCAGGCAGCCAACATCCGCGTGATCGGGCCGAACTGTCTGGGAGTGATGGCGCCTCTTACCGGCATGAATGCCACCTTCGCCACCACGATTGCACGGCCAGGTTCGGTCGGTTTTATCAGCCAGAGCGGCGCGTTGTGCACCGCGATTCTCGACTGGAGCCTGAAGGAAATGGTGGGCTTCAGCGCGTTCGTTTCGATCGGGTCGATGGTGGACGTGGGCTGGGGCGACCTGATTTATCATCTGGGGAACGATCCCAAGACGCGTTCCATCGTGATCTACATGGAGTCGATCGGCAACGCGCGCTCATTCCTTTCGGCGGCGCGTGAAGTGGCGCTCAACAAGCCGATCATCGTGATCAAGCCGGGCCGATCCGCCGCGGCCGCCAAGGCTGCCGCATCGCACACAGGGTCATTGACGGGCAGCGACGAAGTTCTGGAAGCCGCCTTCCGCCGCAGCGGCGTGTTGCGCGTCGACACCATTGCCGACCTGTTCTACATGGCGGAAGTGCTCGCCAAACAGCCCAGTCCGAAGGGTCCGCGCCTCACCATCGTCACCAATGCCGGCGGCCCAGGCGTTCTGGCTACCGATTCCCTGATCATGGGCGGAGGCGAGCTGGCCGAACTGTCCGCCGAAACCCTGGAAGCTTATAACGCCGTGCTGCCTCCGACCTGGAGCCACAACAATCCGGTGGACATCATCGGCGATGCAACGCCAGAACGATATGCCAAGGCCTTGGAGATCGCCGCGAAGGATCCGCACAGCGATGGCATGCTGGTGATTCTGACCCCACAGGCGATGACCGATCCGACCAGAATTGCCGAGCAGTTGCGGCCGCTCGCCAAGCAGGAAGGCAAGCCGGTCCTGGCGAGCTGGATGGGCGGTCTGGACGTGGCGGGAGGCGAAGAGGTTCTCAACCGCGCCAACATTCCAACATTCCCGTATCCCGACACCGCCGCGCGCGCCTTCAATTACATGTGGCGCTATAGCTACAACCTCAAGAGCTTGTACGAAACGCCCGCCATCACCGGCAATTCCGCCGACTGGTCGCCGGACCGCGAACTGGTGGACCGCGTCATCGAAAAAGCGCGTGGTGAAAACCGCACGATTCTGACGGAATTCGAGTCCAAACAGGTGCTCAGCGCTTACGGAATCCCGACCGCGAAGACGATTATCGCCGCCAACGCTACCGAAGCGATTCGCGCCGCCGATGAGATCGGCTATCCCGTGGTGTTGAAGCTCTATTCGGAGACGATCACACACAAAACCGATGTCGGGGGCGTCCAACTGAACCTGGGCAGCTCGGAAGCGGTCGAACGCGCCTTCCGCGCGATTGAAAGCTCTGTGACGGAAAAGGTGGGAATCGAGCACTTTCAGGGCGTGACCGTGCAGCCCATGGTCAAGCTCAAGGACGCGTACGAACTGATCATCGGGTCGAGCCTCGATCCGCAGTTTGGGCCGGTGCTGCTGTTCGGAACGGGCGGACAATTGGTGGAAGTGTTTAAAGATCGTTCCCTCGCGCTTCCGCCTCTTAACAGCACGCTGGCGCGGCGCATGATGGAGCAGACCAAGATCTACAAAGCGCTCAAGGGTGTCCGCGGCCGGCGTCCGGTGGATCTCGCGGCTCTCGAAACGCTGATGGTACGGTTCAGCGCCTTGGTGGCGGAGCAGCGCTGGATCAAGGAAATCGACATCAACCCGCTGCTGGCATCCCCAGACGGCTTGATCGCGCTCGATGCGCGGGTGGTGGTGCACGGGCCTGATGTCCAGAAGGACCAGATCCCGCAGACCGCGATTCGCGCCTACCCCACCAGGTACATGGCTCCGTGGACGATGAAGGATGGCTCTTCGGTCGTCATCCGCCCCATCCGCGCGGAAGATGAGCCCGCCATTGTAAAATTCCACGAGACGCTGTCGGAGCGCACGGTGTATCTGCGCTACTTCCACCTGATGAATCTGGAGCAGCGCACGACGCACGAGCGTCTGACACGCATCTGCTTTATCGACTACGACCGCGAGATGGCGCTGGTGGCCGAGCGGCGCAACCCCGAAACCGGCGAATGCGAGATCCTGGCGGTCACCCGCCTGATGAAGATCCACGGCACGAAGGACGGAGAGGTCGCGGTCCTGGTGAGCGACAAGTGGCAAGGCAAGGGCCTCGGCACGGAGATGATGGCGCGCATGCTGCTGGTGGCTGCCGGAGAGAAGATGTCGCGAGTGGTGGCCGACATTCTCCCCGACAATCGTGACGTCATGCGGGTTCTCGAGAAGCTCGGGTTCAGCCTGAAGCACTCGCTCGACGACGACGTAGTGAAAGCCGAGTTCAAGCTCTAAATCAAAATCGACTTGACAGGCGCGCTGCCGCCGCCTCATAATCTCCCATAGATAACTAGGAGAGAGGCGGCGACACGCATGCCCTGGTTGACCCGATTTGCCAACCTGTTTCGCCCGAATGAACTGTACCGCGAAATCGACCAGGAACTGGAATTCCATCTGGAAGCGCGAGTCGCGGACAACCTCGCCGCGGGAATGACTCCTGAGGACGCGCGGCGTGACGCGATCCTGCGCTTCGGCGGACGAGCCCGCGTGATGGAACAGTCACGCGACGCCGATGTGGTCCTCTGGATCGAGAGCATCGCACAGGATCTCCGCTACGCGTGGCGAAGTCTGCGCAGGACTCCCGTCGTGACGGCCGTCGCACTGGGCTCGCTGGTGCTGGCAATCGCCGCCAACACCGCGATCTTCAGCGTCGTCAATGCGGTCCTGCTGCGTGCGCTGCCTTACCCGGACGCGGGTCGCCTCGCGATCATCTGGTCAACCAGCACCTTGAACGGCTCGCAGGAGATCAACACCAGCTTCCCCAACTTCGCAGACTGGAAGTCGCGAAATCGCTCCTTCACGGATTTGGCGGCATACCGCCCGGACGCCGCTCCGCTATATCTGGGGCAGGACCAAATCGACGAGCCTGAATGGGTGGACTACACCTGGACTCACGGCGATCTCTTCGGAGTACTTGGAAGGACTGCGGCGGTGGGCCGCGTCTTCGCCGGCACCGGAGAAACAGGCGTCGCCGTCATCAGCCACTCGCTGTGGAAACGCCGATTCGATGGTTCCCCCGCTGCCATCGGGCAGAAGCTCCGTGTCGGCGGAACCGATCTGGAAATCATCGGCGTCATGCCCGAGGACTTCAATTTCCCCGCGAAGGAGACAGCACTCTGGGTGCCGGCCGCCTCGCTTCCGAACTTCGCGCAACGGCGATCGCAGCGGGATGGCGGCTTTGGCACGGTCATCGGCCGCTTGCAGAGGAACGCGTCGTTCGAATCCGCCCGTGCCGAGCTTGAGGTGATCGCCCATCAGCTCTCGCAGCAGTTTCCGAGAGAGGACGGGGAGCGCGGCGTGAATCTGCTTCCGCTTTCGGCGCAGGTTCACGGCAAGACGGTTCCTTATATGCTCCTCCTGCTGTTCGGAGCGGTCGGATTCGTCCTGCTGATCGCGTGTACCAACGTGGCGAATCTGTTGCTGGCGCGCGGCGCGGTACGAAGTGCGGAAGTCGCATTGCGCACTGCGCTCGGCGCAGGCCGATTTCGGATCATCCGCCAATTGCTCACGGAGAGCATTTTTCTTTCCTTGGCCGCGGGAGTGCTGAGTTTGCCCCTGGCGGCATGGGTGATCCGCTCGTTGATTGCGATTGCACCTGCGGGTATCGCCCGTCTGGACGAGGCACAACTCGACCCGCGGGTCCTGGCGTTCGGCCTGGGACTCTCGCTCTTCACCGGTGCGCTATTCGGATTGGCGCCGGCTCTGCGCATTTCGAAGCCGTCCGGCAGCCGTGGTGCAACTCATGGTCCCCATTCGCAGACGTTGCGGCGAGCTTTGGTAGTGGCGGAGTTTGCGCTAGCCGTGGTGCTGCTCACGGGAGCGGGATTACTGCTGCGTAGCTTCGCTGCAGTCGAGTCGGTAGACCCCGGCTTCGACCGGCAACACGTCGTCGCCGCGACCCTGCGCTTCCGCAGTGCGATCCCTCGGGAAACGCGGGCGGCACTGTACCGCGAAGCGATACGCCGCATCGGCATGGTGCCCGGAGTGAGCGCCGCAGGAGCCATCAACACCATCTTCTACGTGGGCAACCGGAGCAGTTTTGGATTGCGCGCAGTCGAGGGCCGCGCCGCGGAATCGCACGATCAGTGGGCTCCCATGTCCTGGAACACGATCGCAGGCGGTTATTTTGAGGCCATGGGCGTCCCTCTGCTCCAAGGTCGCCTCTTTACCGAGCGCGATACCGCGGACGTCTCGCCCGTGGTGGTGATCAACGAGACCATGGCGAAGCGATACTGGCCGGGCGAAGATCCGATCGGCAAAGGTATCAAGGGCTTCGACCCGCGCGGACGCAGCGACGAGTGGGTGAGGGTGATCGGGGTCGTGAAGGACATGCACACGCGCGGTCTGGAATACGCTCCCATGGCGCAGATCTACGAAGCTCAGGCGCAGTCGCTCGACGAGACGCAGAACATCGTGGTGCGTTCGCAGACGGGCGTGGGGCCGATCCGCGAAGTGATCCGCAATCTCGACAAGACTGCGGTGTGGTCGGATGTGTCGACCTTGGACCAGAAACTGCGGGAGCAAGGCGCTCCACGGCGTTTTCAAACCTTATTGCTGAGCCTCTTCGCCGCCATGGCGCTGGTGCTGGCGGGAGTGGGGATCTTCGGGATGATGCACTATTCGGTGATCCAGAGAACCCGCGAGATCGGCGTGCGGATGGCAATGGGCGCCCGTTCCCTGTCGGTGGTAGGGATGATCGTGCGCGAGGCGATGATGCTGGTGGCCGCCGGCCTGGGATGCGGACTGGCGGCATCGTTCGGCCTGACGCGGCTGATCCGCAGCTTGCTGTTTGGCGTGTCGGCGAGCGACCCGTGGACTCTGACGGGAGTCGCGCTGGTGCTCACAGCGATCGCGGTCGTGGCCTGCTTCCTGCCGGCGCGCCGCGCGACTAAGGTCGATCCCATGCTCGCGCTCCGCTGCGAATGACGGGTGTCCTACTCGCGACCCAACGCGCGCAGCGGATCGACTCGCGAGGCACGTCGCGCGGGGATCCACGCCGCCGCCATAGCCGCCACAGCGAGCACTCCCATGGCGATCGCGCGACTGAGTGGATCTGCCGGCTCGATCTCGAAGAGCAGGCTCTTCACCAGGCGTCCCAGCGCCCAGGACGCCGCGAATCCGATCGTCATGCCGCCTGCGAGGAGCCACGCTGCCTCTCCCACCACAAGTTTCACGATGCTGCCGCTCTTCGCGCCCACCGCGATGCGAATTCCGAATTCACGCGTCCGCCGCACCACACCGTACGACATCAGCCCGTACAGTCCGATCGCCGCCAACGCCAATGCCAGCGCGCCAAAGGCGCCGGTGATCGTGCCCACCAAACGCTCCTGCAGCAGAGATTGATCCACCTCCTCGCGAACCGTCTCCACATGGAAGAGCGCGGCTGATTTGTCGAGTTCGCGCACTTTCTGCCGCAACACCGAGGCCAGCGCAGCGGGGCTTCCGGCAGTTCGCAGGTGCACGACCATTCCAGAGGACCACGGACCGGGCCGTGCGGGCACGTACATCATTCGGGTCGGTCCCTCCCGGAGGCCGCTGTACTTTCCGTCTTTCACCACGCCGATGATCTCCCAGGGATAGGCCCCCTCCTTCGTCCCGACGTGTTTGCCGACCGGATTCTCGCCAGCGAAGTAGTAGCGCGCGAACGTCTCGTTGACCACCATGACCTCGCGGGTGGCGGCATAGTCGTGTTCATCGATGTCACGGCCCACGAGCAGCGGAATTCCCATGGTCGCGAAGTAGCCGGGTGAGATGAATCCGACGGATGGATCCTCGCGCGTCTCGTTCGCCCTCGGCACGGACCCGGGTACATAGATGGGCCACTGCGTATTCGTACGCAAAGGCGGAGAGTCCGACAGGCCGGCGGAAATCACGCCTGGCAGGGACCGCATTTCAGGCAGCAGGCGCGCGTCGAGACCGGGTCCGCTTTCTACCGAGGCAACCAGGATCTGCTCGCGCGCGAATCCCGGATCGATGGTCAGCAGATTGTGCAGCGATCGCAGAAAAAGTGCCGCGGCGATCAGGAGGAGGAACGAAAGGCCCATCTGAAAGACGACCAGCGACTTTCGCAGAAGCACACGCGAAGGCCGCGCGCCGGTGCTTCCCCCCTTCAGCGCAGGCATCACATCGACTGCGGTGCTCTGTAGGGCTGGGGCGACCCCGAAGAATAGCGCCGCGCCCACGCACAGGAGCAGCGTGAACAGCAGCACACTGGCTTCGATGGGTGCGTTGAGGCTGCGGTCGTTCGGCAGGTAACGCATGAGGAGATCGCGCATCCATAACGCGAGTAGTAGTCCAAAGGCTGCGCCGGCGGCTGACAGGATCAGGCTCTCGGTGAGGACCTGGCAGACCAGCCGGCTTCGAGCCGCTCCTAAACTGAGCCGGATGGCGATCTCACGGCGGCGCGCTGTTGCGCGGCTCACCAGCAGATTCGCAACGTTCGCGCATGCGATCAGCAGAACCACCGCGACGATCGCGATCAGCACCCAGAGGGGCTTCGAATACTGTTTGCGAAGTTGGGAGATGCCGCCACTGCCGGGTTCGAGAGTGATGGCCTGCTCGGCGAGACTGCGTCTGCGGGTGTCGCTCAGTGTCTGCGTGCCGAAGTTCTCTTCGTTGTACCGGCGGAGCAGCGTGGTGAGCTCCGCTTCGGCCTGACGAACGCCTGTGCCCGGTTTGAGCCGGCCGAGGATGCGCAGCCACTGGCTTCGCGTCAGCGCGAGCGAGGGACCCAAGCCCGGGAGGAGCACTTCCTGCATCATCATTGGCGCGAAAACGTCGGAGGGTTCGCCAATCTCCGTGCCGCTGAATCCCGGCGGCGCGACTCCGGAGATTGTGAAGGGATGATCGTTTAGCAGAATGCGCGTGCCGATGATGGACGGCTGACCGCCAAATCGCCTCAGCCAAAAACTGTGGCTCAGAACTACCACAGGACCGCGCCATCCGCCCGATCCCGGCTTCTGGTCGTCCTCCGGGGCGATCGGCGTGCCCACGAGCATCTTGACGCCGAGTACATCGAAGTAGGTGCCTGATACCACGCATCCCGTGACTCGTTCGGTTTCGCCATGGTCCGTGATTCGGAATGCGGTGGTGCGGAAGGCGAGCACGCCGTCGAGCGCCTGCGCATGGTCCCTGAAATTCGCAAAGAGGGGATACGGCGTGGAGACGACGCCATTGCGTGTCACGACGACGAGTTGCTGCGGGTCGGCCACTGGCAACGAGCGCAACACGAGCGCGTGCAGGATGCTGAAGATGGCGGTGTTGGCTCCGATGCCGAGTGTCAGCGAAAGAAACCGCCGTCACGGTGAAGCCCGGACTTCCCAGCAGTTCGCGCACGGCGTAACCGCCGTCGCGGGCGAAGTTCTGGAGCCAGTGCCAGACCCAAGTCTCCCGGACCTCTTCCTGAACTTGCGCCGCGCCTCCGAACTCGATGGCCGCTTGGCGGCGCGCCTCGCGCGGGCTGACGCCGGACCGGATCAGGTCATCGGTGTGGCGATCGAGATGATATTGGATCTCGCGGTCGAGATCGCGTTCCATCCGTTGGCGCCGGGAACGTAGCAGATTGAGAAGCTTTCGCATACACACCTCGACCTTCGATGCATCGATTATGCACCGATGATATGTAGAAGGTCAAGGTGTATGTGCGGCGTTAGGAATCGGGGATTAGCGCAGTTGGAAGAAGAAGCCGAATTCTGCTTTGCCAAAGATGTCAGTGAATCCGGTTTGTCCGCCGTAAGGCTTATAGGCCTTGGCTTCCACTCGGACACCGAAGCTCTGGCTGATGTAGTAGCGGATACCGCCGCCGAAGTTGATCGCCTTGTCGGTGCCGGACGGTACGGTCAATGGCTGGCTTACCTGCTGGCCGAAGACGGTATAGGTTGCGTTCACGGTGTGTTCGGAGTGGTGCAATCCGCCGACGCCGAATACGGCATAGGGGACTACCGGCTTCTCTTTGATGGGGAACCGGATGTGCACTCCGCCGTGAAAATCGGAAATCGGTATTGAGAAATGACAGTTAATCGGAGAACCGTCCTGCAAGTTTCCGCAAACGGTATTTCTGCCAATCTCCGGAAAGTAGCTGTATTCGAAGTAAGGCAAGATGCGCTTGGTGATCGCAAAAGTCACATTGCCGCCGCCCATGACCCGCGTCTCATCGAGCCCGTAGCTGGCTCCCACAAATGGGCCAATTTCGAAACTGCCGGACCGTACCAATGACTGCGCCTGAACGGATGGTACGGCCATTACGGCGCCGAGAACTCCGATATACAAGAGAGAGCGTGCAGATCGACTTGGCATTTTCTTAGCTCCTTATTAAAGAACGTTTCGTTAGTTATAGCACGAACCTTCAGGGCGGCAACTCAAGAGACGAATGTCGAGCCGGATCTCACCCAGAGAGCGCTTGGGTCATTTATAGCACAAACCGATGGCGCTACAGCCGGCTATGGAGTAAACGAAAACCGGCACCGCGCGGATGTTGGCCGGGGCAGTTTTCTTCAACGACTGGTAACGGTGACCATCACGTTCCAAGAGCCCGAATTGTCGGAGACGTTGTCGTCGTTGACGCCCAGGTAGAGACGGCCGCCCCCTTTCACCTGGAAACGCCGCCCGGCTCCGATGCCGAAAACTCCGGGGGCCGGCCCATTGATGCGGCCCACAAGCGACCAGCAGGCTAGGGCAGGCGCAGGAAATGTCCCGGCCGCTCTGCCATACACCGACGACGCACCGGCGCAATTGTTCGTCACCCCAGCCGGGGAGACCGCCGAGAGACTCGGACTGGCGCCGAGGCGCGCCGTCCCGTCCGCCTTGACCTCTACCAAGTCGCCGTCCCGCAGGTCGATTCCCGTATCGGTCCAAGGCACGTTCGCAGCGACGCGGACAGGAGTCTGGTGGCCCGCTTGTCCCCCGGGGCCTTGCAATTCGGTCAGATGCCGGGACGCATCGTTGTCGCCCAACGCAGCCGCTTTGCGGTAGTCGTTCGCGGCTTCAGTGGGATTGCGCGGAACGCCCATGCCGTTTTCGTACATCGCGGCGAGATGTGAATAAGCGTGAGCATTTCCGGCGTCTCCAGCCTTCTTAAACCAGGTGAGGGCCTGCTGATAATTCTGCCCCACGCCGCGGCCATCGCGATACAGCAAGCCGAGCCCGTCCATGCCCGCCGCGTTGCCCGCAGTTGCAGCTTTGTTGTACCAGGAGAAAGCCTGCTGGTCACTTTTCGGTACGCCCTTTCCCTGAGCGTACATGGCCCCGGTGTAAACCATGCCGGAGGCATTGCCCGCATTCGCCGATTTCTCGAACCAATTGGTTGCCTGCGTCATGTCCGGGGCGACGCCTTTCCCGTCCATATAGATCTTGCCGAGCTCCAGCATGGCGCGAGGATCGCCGCGGGTCGCCGCCTGCTGAAATAACGAGACTGCCCGGGCCGGTTGCTGTGCTTTTTGCGCTTCCACGGCCTTGTCGTAGAGATCGGTGGCGGTTTCGGCCGCTGCTACGGACACAGTGGTTTTGGCGGTGGTCGTGCCTCCGCTGCCCGTCGCCGTGATGGTGTAAGTGGTCGTGGCATCGGCGACTTCGCTGCGATTGCCGCTCGTTGGCACCGTGCCGACTCCGTGGTCGATCGTGACTTGGGTCGCCCCTTGCACGTTCCAGTCAAGGCGGAATCGATCGCCTTGTCTCACCGACGCCGGATCGGTCCGGAATGCGGTAATTTTGGGAGCGGTCGCAGACGGCGGGGTTGACGGTATCGGTTCCGGAGGCTTCGTGCCCGCCGTGACCGCCACTGCTACGCGGGCAGCGGCGCTTCCGCCAGGTCCCTTCGCCGAAATCACGTAGGTAGTGGATTCCTGTGGTTTGACTTGTACCTGGCCTCCCGGCTGAACCGTGCCCACGCCCTGGTCGATCGAAACTTCGGTTGCGCCGGTGACCTCCCAGCGCAGCGTGGCTGCTCCGCCCACCTCGATGGTCGGAGGATCGGCTGTGAACTGGGCTACAGCGGGTGGCTGTGTGGGGGCAGGATTGTGGTTGCCGTCATCTTTTTTGTTATCGTCGTTTTTCCCGTGCAGCCGCTCGTTGATAACGGGCATCACGAAACGGTACACACCGAATCCACCGCCTGCGAGCACGACGACTCCGCAGAGGACCAGAATCAAGGGAAGGGCGCTCTTCTTGCCTTGTGGCAGATTGGGTTGCTGCGGCACTTGGGGCGGGATGGAAAACGAAGGTGGCGGCGAACCCGCGAAGGTACCGGGCGTGCCGGGGTACGCCCCTGACTGCAGCGTCGCGACCGGCGGCGGAATGTATTGGCCGGTCTGCACCACACTGGCCGTGTTCCGGGGTTGCAGTGGAGGCGGCGGAGGCGGCGCGACACGGGAAGGGAAACACGCTTCCAAAGCGGCGACCAGCTCCGCGCAACTCCCGAAACGCTCCTCGGGCAGGCGCCGCATTCCGCGATGCAGCACCTCGTCGATCCCGGGCGGCAGCGCTGGATTCAGCGCCCTCGCCGATGGACGATCGCCAAAGATGATGGAGTGCATCAATGGACCGAGAAGATTCCCCTCGAAAGGTTTTGACCCGGTCAGAATCTCAAAGGCCACAACTGCCAGCGAAAACTGGTCCGTCCTCCCGTCGAGCGGCTTGGTCTCGATCTGCTCGGGCGACATGTAGGCGGGTGTCCCCATCACCAGCCCGGTCAGCGTCTTGGTGGCTGAGGCAGCGAGCTTGGCGATGCCGAAGTCGGTGACTTTGACCGTCGTGCCCTTGTGGATCATGATGTTGGCGGGCTTGACGTCGCGATGCACTACGCCGCTCTGATGCGCGTAATCGAGCGCCGCCGCGGTCTGCCGGAGGATGTCGAGCATGCGATCGGTGTCGCCGATGCCGCCCGAATCCAGCAGATTCTGCAGATTCGGCCCCTCCACCCGCTCCATGGTGATGAACGCCGTGTCATTCTCCTGCCCAACGTCGAAGATGGTCACGATGCCAGGATGCGAGAGCCCGCCGGCGGACCGCGCCTCGCGGAAGAGGCTGTCGCGCATGAATTCGACTTCTTTCGGGCTGGTGGCCTCGAGCGAAATCACTTTGATGGCAATGGTCCGGCCGATCAGCGGGTCGGCGGCTTCATACACTACCCCCATGGCGCCGCGCCCGAGTTCGCATTTGATCAGGTATCGATCGATGCGCTCCGAACGGGACGTGGGCCGTTCCTCCAGGAAGGAGTGGGCGTCCACATGCGCGTCGAGGAGCTTCTTAACCTCGCTATAGACCTGCTGGTCCTGTCCGCACGCCTCCTCGAGGAACGCCAGTCTCTCGGCTTCCGGGCGCTCGAGCGCCGCATCAAAGATAAAACGAATCCGCTGGTGAATTTCCGGCGACATAATTTGTGAGCGCACGAGGCGCCACTCACCCCCCACCTACCCGGATCGCGGCAGCGGCTGGCCGTCATTTCCACGCATCCGGTCGAACAGCCACGAACGGGCAAACTCCCAATCCCGGCGCACCGTGGCCAGAGCCACCCCCAGCGCCTCGACTACTTCCTTGTCAGTGTACCCGCCAAAGTACCGGAGTTCGACCACCCTCGCCGCACGAGGATCCAGCCGCTCCAACTCGCGCAAGGCCTCGTCTAACTGCAGTATGTCGATGTTTTGGGTCTCATTACCGAGCTGCACATCGTCCAAGCTGACGTGGCCAGCTCCGCCGCCTCGCCGCTGCGCGTGATCTGCGCGGGCGTGATCCACCAGTACCCGCCGCATCTGTTTGCTGGCGACTGCGAAGAAATGGGCTCGATTCTGGATTTCGAGAGACTCTCCGCCTACCAGGCGCAAATAAGCCTCATGTACCAGAGCAGTAGTCTGCAGGGTGTGGCCCGGACGTTCGTGGCGTAACTGGCCGGCGGCAATCCGGTGTAATTCGCTGTAGACCATTTCGACGGCCTCTTCGCCAGCTTCGCGGTCCCCGGTCCGCATGCGGTTCAGCAGAGCCGTCAACGGTGCGTGGTGATCTCCCTCGGTCTTGTCTGAGTGGCCGGACACTTCGCCTCAGTATATAGCGGTCGAAGTGCGAAAGAAACCGAGACCCCCAAAACGAAAATGAGTATTTTCCGCCTGTTTCTCCGCTATACCTGATGAGGGGCATTGAATTCGGGTAGAATGAACGCTATTCGGATCGGCTTCCTCGATCGTGTGAAACAGCAGTACTGGCCTTAGTACTACAAGAGAGTATCCCGTTAGTTTGGTGTTGGAAATGATGAAAGCACTTGTGGACTGAGGCAATTCGTTGTAAGGTAGGCCCGGATCCGTTTCGGACCCTCGGGTCGATTTAGGATTAAAGGGGTTTAATGTGAGCGAGCGGACATCACGAAGGTTCGCCACGGTAGTTAACAAAACAGCCCGGCTGCGAAACCCCGATCTCAGCCAGCGAGTCTATTGGCACAGGGTCCCCCCGAAGGACCCGGAAATCACGCACTGGCAGTCGCCGGCCGGCGGAAGTCCGGTCCCAACAGAGCGAAACCGGGAAAAGGCGGTTCTGAGGCTTTCACTCGCAAAGGGGCTCCCTCGGACAGATTGTGGCAGAAGAGTTCGTGTCAACCGGCAAATGGCACACCCACGAAGATGGCGTGAATGCCGCGGACGCCCGGTGGTGTCCGGTGCCGGACAGGCAAAGAAAAGTGCAGCGGACCGTCTGCTTTTAGACGTCCGAGGAAACAGTGGAAGTCGTAATAGATAGAGAGCTATTGCAATAGAGTTTTGGAGAGTTTTATGAAACCCGTTCGAACGTCAGAAGCCAGCTCATTTGGAAGGCTTGGGACAGCAATGGTTGTGCTGCTGCTCGCAACCTCCACAACCACGTTTGCCCAGAAGAACAAGCCGAGTTCTCCCCCGTCCCATTCGGCTCCGTCGCATTCATCCCCACCCCCGAGTCATTCCTCGCCACCTCCGCAGAGTCATCAGTCTTCGCCTCCGCCGCAAATTCATCAGCAGTCGCCTTCGATGTCGCACCCGTCGGGCTCCCAGCCTCCCGCTGTTCACGGCAATGTGCCAAATGGCGGATCGACGACGGTTCGCCCTGGCGGCGTGCAGCAGACCCAAAGCGGCGCTCGCCCCGGCGGAAGCACACAGCAGAATCCGAATATCGCGCGTCCCGGCGGGAACTCGAGCCCAGCGGGGCGGCCAGGCGGGAATCCCGTCGGTAATACGGGAACGCAGAATGCCGGGCGCCCCAACGGCGGGCAGACGCCAACTGGCGGCAGGCCGGGCGGCAACGTGCAGAACCCGAATGTTCAGCATCCTGGCGGGAATGTAGGCTCGACTCCGGGCGGACGTCCCGGTGGTAACGTGCAGACTCCGAACGCGCGTCCTGGCGGGAATGTAGGGTCGAATCCCGCCGGCGGTCGGCAGTTTGGAAACGGCGGGCGTCCTCAGGGGACGACCGTTGTACATACCAAGGGTGGTGGCGATGTGGTCCGCGGCGCCAACGGCAGCGTGCGTGAAGTGCATACTCCGGGTGGCGCGGTGATCCATCATGCTCCCGATGGCGGCCGGCGCGTTGAAGTATCGCGCCCGGGCGGCAGAGTGGTGGTCGCCAGCGCACGGGGGCGCTCTGGCTACGTGCAGCGGCCGCTGGTCGTCAACAATCGGAGCTTCGTCCAGCGTACTTATGTCGTGCACGGCGTTTCGTATGCCCGTGTGTACCGTCCCTATGTGTGGGGCGGAGTTTCGTTCCATGTTTACACTCCCTATCGCTTCTACCGGCCAGCCTTCTATTCTTACGTCTTCTCTCCGTGGGCACGGCCGGTCTACTATGGCTGGGGTTGGAACGCCTCTCCGTGGTTCGGATTCTATGGCGGCTGGTTTACTCCCTATCCGGTGTACGCGAGCCCGTCCCTCTGGCTTACCGACTACCTGATTGCTCAAACCTTGCAGGATGCCTACCAGGCGCGTGTGGACGCTGCCGCGTCCGTGCAAGCTCAGAATTACTCGGCGACGCCGCTGACTCCCGACGTCAAGCAGGCCATCGCCGATGAAGTCCGCCGTCAACTGGATCAGGAAAAGGGCGGTATCAACTCCACCACGGACGGACCTCCTCCGTTGTTCAGCAACAACGGGACGTCGGTCTTCGTGGTTTCGAGCGCTCTGAGCGTCAATTCGCAAGCCGGCGAATGCCCGGTGACCGAAGGCGACGTGCTCCAGATGAACGGACCGCCGGCTCAGAACAGCACCTACGCCAACGTCGTCGTGCTGGCGAGCAAGGGTAACGACTGCCGCAAGGGCACCACGGTTTCGGTGGCCCTGAACGATCTGCAAGAGATGCAGAATCAGATGCGCGCTACCGTTGACCAAGGCTTGGGCGATCTGCAGTCCAAGCAGGGCCAAAACGGCTTGCCGACCCTCCCGGCTGGCGCCGCGGCTCCTCCGGACAACGCCTTCGGCAACCAGGTGCAGCCCGATGCCAACGTGCAGAGCGAACTCACCCAGGTGGCCAGCGAAGCCGACAAGGCTGAGCAGGATGTAGTGAATCAGAGCCTCGACACCTCCGGTGGCGCGCCTCCCACCATCTCGCTCGGAATGACCACGGCCGAAGTCGAACAGATCATGGGACGTCCCAAGGATGTCGCCAATGTGGGGTCGAAGAAGATTTACGTCTACCCCAGCATGAAGGTGATCTTTATCGACGGCAAGGTTAACGACGTGCAATAGTCTCCTTTCTTTGGGTTACCCCTGCGCCATGGCGGACTGCGGTCTGCCGTGGCGCTTTTTTTTGGTCGAGAGTTTTCGTCGGCTGGACCGGCGGTACTGGGTCGCGGAGGCCCGGCCCGTGAATTGCTCCACAGCGGACTTGGCTACAATATGCAAGTGCAGACCGGCAGTGGGATTTACTATGCTTTCGTCGCGGCGGTTTTTTTCCTTTACTGGGCCTCGTCCGGCTCGCGTCTCCTGAGACTCGCCATTGTTCTTTTTGCCAATTATCTTTTCTGCGCACGCTACGGCTTGTTCTATGTCCTGCTGATTCCGGCTTGTTCCACCCTCGACTTCCTGTTTGGCCTTGGCCTGATGCGGTTCCGCGGTGCTTTCCTGCGCCGGCTGTGCGTGGGAGCGAGCCTTTGCTTGAATCTCGGGCTCCTGGTGGGCTCGCGGCAGATGGGTGCGTTGCTCAATCGATATGGCGGTCCGACGCCCGCCTGGGACTGGATCTTCCCGCTGGGGCTTTCGTTTTACGTATTTCAATCGCTCACCTACACCATCGATCTCTACCGTCGCGATGGCGACGGCACCTCTAGCCTGCTGACTTATCTATCGGCGGTTTCCTTCTTTCCCACCATACAGGCGGGCCCAATTACTCGCGTGACCGAGCTGATGAAGCAGTTCTCGGTGCGCCCTATTTTGACTCGCACGGATGGTGGACGAGCCTTTTTTTTGATTGGGACGGGTCTACTGAAGAAGGCATTGATTGCCGATTATCTTGCTGAGAATCTGGTGAACCGCGTTTTCGATACTCCGAACCTGTACAGCGGAGCCGAGGTGCTGATCGCGGTGTATGCGTATTCGATGCAGTTGTATTATGACTTTTCGGGCTACACGGACATCGCCCGCGGGACGGCGCTCCTGTTGGGCATCAAGTTGCCAATCAATTTCGATCGTCCGTATTTGTCCGCGAATCTCCCGGAGTTCTGGCGGCGGTGGCACATCAGTTTTTCGAACTGGCTGCGGGATTACCTGTTCTTCTCGCTCCCCGGTGCACGGTCTAAAGTCATGCCTTACGTAAATTCGGTAATCACGATGGTGCTTGGCGGCCTTTGGCACGGGGTGGCGTGGACGTTCGCGATCTGGGGTCTGCTCCATGGCATGGCTCTGGCCGTCACCAGAGGTTGGTGGGCGTGGCACGGGCGTCCGAAGCCGCCGGTCAAGCGGTGGCGCCACGCGATCGCCGTCTTCTGCACCTACCAGTTTGTGTGCCTCACCTGGATCTTTTTCCGTGCCGGCAGCCTGTCCGATGCAGTGGCGATTCTAGGACGTCTGGGTTCGTTGAGTATTGGACTCGAGAACGTGACTTTGGCGTTAGCCCTGGTCTTGAGCCTGTCGGCGGCGGCTCTGTTCGCGAAGAAGGCCTGGTACGGGCAGGCGATGGAGCGTTTCGCGGAGAGCCCATTCTATGTGCACGCGGCCGCGATGGTGATGGTGGCGGTCGCCATTCAACTTCTCGGCGGACGGGGCTCCGCGCCCTTTGTGTATTCGCGGTTCTGAGCATGAGTTCGGGCATGAATATTGAATGATGAAGGGCTTCCCTCTCCAGACCGCGTTGACCATCCTAAGCTTGCCGGTGCTGCTTGGCTTGGCGCGGCTGGTTGCGCCCGCCATCAAGGGTCCCGAGCCCGCCCAATTCCAGGCTATCGTGGACTTTGCCCCGGAGCGCGTTCCGATGAGCCCGCTCAGCCGCCGAGTTGAGCCGGAACCATCCATTCTTCCGCGGCTGAAGGTTCCTGGAATGTCGGCACTGCTGGATGATTCGGGCGGGGCTTTGGATCACTTCTATCAGTCGCTGTGGCGGACCGAACGGCGCGAAAAGGACGCGGTTACGCGCGTGGTGCATTACGGTGACTCGCCAACGACCGCCGATCTGATTACCGGGGATATTCGCAGCCAGCTGCAGAAGCGCTACGGCGATGGCGGGCATGGCTTTGTCCTGCTGGCGAAGCCCTGGGCTTGGTATCAACACACTGCGGTGCAGCTCTCGGCCTCAGGGTGGCAGATGTCGCCGGCCACGCATTTTGAGACGCACGACGGTATCTTCGGCCTCGGCGGTGTGAGTTTTACGGGCTCAGGATCGGCATACAGCAAGATCGTTTTCGAGAATCCCGGGCACTCCCGGTTCGAGGTCTGGTTCATGCGCCAGCCTGGCGGTGGCGCCTTCTCAGTTTCGGCGGATGGTAAGAGTCTGGGACGCGTCGAGACCGCTGCCGATGAGAAGGCTCCGGGATTCGCCAGCTTCGATGTCGAGCCCTCCGCTGGCGAAATAGAGATTCAGGTGGAGGAAGGGAATGCCCGCCTATTTGGATTGACGGCTGCAAAGCCTGGTCCTGGCGTGATTTACGACAGTTTGGGGCTAAACGGCGCGTCCATTACAGTGCTCTCGCGGATCTTCAATCAGGATCACTGGGCCGCGGAATTGAGCCACCGCAATCCCGATCTGGTGATCGTCAACTACGGGACGAACGAGGCGGATTTCGCCGCGTTCATCGAGCATGGGTACGAGAAGGAACTGCGAGAAGTCATCCAGCGCATCCGCAACGCAGTGCCGGAAAGCTCGATTCTGGTGATGAGTCCGATGGATCGCGGACACCGGGTGGATGGTGAGATCGAAACCATGCCGACGATCCCACGCATTGTCGCCATCCAGCGGCGTGTCGCTAAGGAAACGGGCTGCGGTTTTTTTGACACGTTCACCGCGATGGGTGGAGAGGGTACCATGGCGCATTGGTATAACGACCAGCCACGGCTGGTTTCGGCAGATTTCATCCATCCGTACCCGGCTGGGGGGAAACGGATAGCGACCGCCTTCACCAAAGAGCTGGGTGCGGGATTAAACCGCTTCAAATTGCAACAATTGCGGCAGCAGGAGGCATCCAATCGGTCCCCCGTCGCGGTACCCTAAGAACATGCGCTTGTGCTCGGGAGTGCTATCGGGACTAGTCGCGACCGTCACCTTATTTCTACTGGTTAGCCCGTTCCAAGGGGCTACGAAGAAGAAGGCCACCAAGAAGCGTCCAACCCCCGCGCCTGCAATCAGCGCTGCGGCGCGTGCCGCCTCACTGCGCAAGGTCAGCGATTATCTGGAAGTAACCCCCCGAAATATCGAGCAGCCGGGGGCACTGGTACCGGTTTTCGAGCAGCTTTTCCGGATCAGTGCCGAGCCAGGCAAAGCCGCAGCCCCAGTCCACATCCTGCATTTCGGGGATTCCCACACCGCCGCGGACGACTGGACAGGCGGATTGCGGGATCAGTTCAAAGACAAATTTGGTGATGGCGGCTCCGGTTTTTCGCTGGCCGGACACCCCTTCGCGGGGTACCGAAGGTTCGATGTTCACGGGGGCGCGACGCCTTACTGGCAGACCCATGGACTGGCGTCTGCTGCTGGCGATGGGTTCTTCGGGCTTGGCGGCGTGAGCATCTCGACCGAGCGCCCCGGACAGTCCGTCTACATCGACGCCGAGTGCGACTTTCTGGAAGTCGAATACTTGCAGCAACCGGGTGGCGGCGACTTGGCACTCTACGATTACGACGAGAGGCTGGAGCAGTTCTCCACCAATGGCGCAACCGGCCCGGGTTTTATCCGCTATCAGGTTCCCGCGGGGCTTCATCACTTTTCCCTACGCACGTTGGATGCCCGTCCGGTGCGCCTGTTTGGCTGGGTTGCCGATAAGAGCGCCGGAGTCACCTATGAGGCGCTCGGCATCAACGGCGCTGAAGCTGCGGTGATGATGCGCTGGGATGAGAACATGCTGGCCACCTACTTGCAACGTCGGAACCCGGGACTGATTGTGCTGGCGTACGGGACCAACGAAGCGGGCGATCCGAACTGGAATCCGGAGAGTTATCGGGCGATGTTTTCGAACCTGCTGCAACGGCTGCGCAGCGCGGTTCCGGCGGCTTCGATCCTGGTACTAGGGCCGACCGACCGCTGGTACCGTTATAAGGGTGTCATGCGGCCTCTGGCAGGCATCGACGATATCATCGCCGCGCAACAACTCGCCTGCCGCGAGAACGGGTGCGCCTATTGGAATACCCGCGAGCGCATGGGCGGTAAAGGTTCGATGCGCGACTGGGTATTTTCCGGACTTGGCCAGCCGGATTACGTCCACCTCACCTCCACCGGCTACCGGCGCCTGGCCGCGGTGTTGTTCTCAGACATCTTCGAGCAGTATCAAACCTACCGTAAGACGCGCCTCGAAATTGCAGACCCGATTTCTCATGGACAAGCGAACTAAAATCATTTCCATCATCAAGCAGGTCAGCGGCAAGCCCGTTGAGGTGTCGCCCGGCGAATCGCTTTTCGATTCCGGCCTGCTGGATTCCTTTAGCATGCTGGACCTGATTACGGCGCTCGAGTCCGCGTTTGGCATCAGCATTCCCGACAGCGACCAACGGCCTCAGAAATTCGACTCCATCGAACGCATTGAGGCGTACGTCCAAAGCCGGTCCTGAAAAATGGCCTATCTCCGTGCCCTCGGCTGCTACCTTCCCTCGCGGGAGGTTGGCAATGGCGAAATTGCTTCGCTCGTGGGGGTCGATCCCGCTTGGATTTTGCAGGTCAGCGGTGTTGTTCAGCGTCGATTCGCGTCGCCGGAGGAATCCGTCGCGACCCTTGGTGCTCTGGCCGCCAAAGACTGCCTGGAATCGTGCGGAATCGAAGGCTCCGAAGTCGGCCTGATCCTGGTGTCGAGCGGGTCGGGCGAGCGGCGCTTTCCAGGGCCCGCAGCGGAAATCGCGGCCGCACTCGTGAGTGTGGGCGTCCCAGCCGGAACTCCGGCAATCGATCTTCCGCTGGCGAGCGCCGGATCGCTGTTTGGTCTCTCACTGGCGGCGAGCCTCTGCCGCGACTACCGCAACGTGTTGGTGATCGGCTCGGAGATTATGTCCCGGGCCGTGCGTCTGGACCCGTCTGGCCGCGACACCGCGATCCTGTTTGGCGACGGATCGGGCGCCTGCCTCGTGAGCGCCGAAACCGGCTTTGCCCGCGTGGTCGATTCGGTGATACACAGCGACGGCGAATTCGCCAGTGCTCTTCGCATGGACTTCGACTCCCCGATTCACATGGACGGACGCACCATCATTCTGCAGGCGTCTCGCAAACTGCCGCGTGCAATTCGCGAAGTGCTCGACCGGAATCAGAGCAAGGCTGCCGATGTCGGCACGTTCCTCATGCATCAGGCGAATCTGAACCTGATTACGCGCGTGGCGCAGGCGCTCGGCGTCCCCGATTCGCGATTCTTCTCGAACGTGCAGCGCTACGGCAATACCTCATCGGCGTCGATGCTGATTGCGGCCACGGAGTGGTGGCGGCAATTGGGGCAGAAGATGGAGGCGCCGATCGTGTTCGCTGCTTTCGGCGCAGGGCTGAACTGGGGAGCGCTGCTGGCCGCGCCTTATACTGGATGAGCATGGACAAACCTGTGACCATATTGGGAATTGCCGGAAGTTTGCGTCAAGGCTCGTTCAATCGGGGATTGCTTCGGGCTGCGCAGCAACTGGCGCCTGCCGGCGTGACGGTGGAGATCTGCGACATCAAGGGAATTCCGCTCTACAACCAGGATGACGACGGCGCCCCTCCAGCGAGCGTGACCGAATTCAAAGCGCGAATCCGCGCCGCCGACGCGATTCTGTTCGCTACGCCGGAGTACAACTACTCGATTCCGGGCGTGCTCAAAAATGCCATCGACTCCGCGTCGCGTCCCTACGGCCAGAGTGCGTGGGAGGGCAAGTCGGTTGGGGTGATGGGGGCGTCCGGGGGGCTTCAGGGAACTTCCCGAGCACAGTACCATTTGCGCCAGTGCTTCGTTTTTCTGGATATGCACCCGGTCAACAGGCCGGAGGTGATGGTTTCGAACGCTGCCCAGAAGTTCGATGCCGGTGGGAATCTGACGGACGAGAAATCCAGGGAAATGGTGGGACGCCTGGTAGCGGCTCTGGCAGATTGGACAAGGAAGCTGAAGTAAATCTGGTGCGGTACGCTTTAGCCTGCCTCAGGGCGGAGACAGGGCCAAAGCGCACCGCAAATTGTGGAGCGGTTACGCAGGCGTCTTGGTCTTCTTGGCCTTGGTAGGGACAATGGCTTCCTTGGCAGCCTTCGCGATGCGGAATTTCACCACTTTCTTGGCGGCGATTTTGATCTGTTCGCCAGTGGCGGGATTCCGACCCATGCGGGCCTTGCGCTCTACCCGAACCAGCCTGCCGATCCCGGGCAAAACGAACATGCCATTCTTCTTGACCTCGTTGATTGCGGTCTCAGCGAGGGTGCCAAGCATGGACTGTGCTACTTTTTTGCTGACTTCGCACTTCTCTGCCAGACTTTGAACGATTTGCGATTGCGTCATCGTGTGGTTCTCCCAAATTCGGCTTTCTTGCCGTATGAGTTGATGGTACGCGAAAAGCGAAACATTTCAAAGAGAAAATGTTCAAAAGTTCAGGAAGCGGGGGTGTGTGGTGTGCGCCGCCGAAACGAATGCAAATGCCTAAGTGGCGGGCGTCACAAATAACTCCACAGGTTCGTCTATGAGGAACATGGGACACAGGACATTCGCTCCCCGCCTCTGTAACATCTTTCTGGGAATGGCATTCCTCGCGGGAACGCTGACCGGCGGCCAGCAGAGCGCCGTTTCCAACTCGCAGGCATTCGAGGTCGCATCCGTGAAGCCTGCCAAGCCGGGTGTGCGCGGCTACGCCATTCAACCGGTGCCGGGAGGTTTAAAGGTCGTCAACGCATCGCTACGGATGATCATTGCCGAAGCTTGGCATCTCTACGATTTCCAGGTCCTCGGCGGGCCGAAATGGTTGGATGAAGACCGCTTCGACATCGATGCGAAAGCTGCCGGCGGCACCCAGCCCACCAAGGGACAGTTACGCGAGATGCTGCAGAGACTGTTGGCTGAGCGGTTTGGCGTTGGATCTCACCGGGAGTCCAGGATGCTGCCGGTGTACGTGCTCGAAGTGGCGAAGGGCGGATCGAAAATGCGGCGTTCGAATGACGAAGGCGACCCCTACTTCCGCCTGCTTCAGCGGAGGCAGATCACCGCCGAGCGCGCCGAACTCAGCCTGTTGACGGTAACGCTTTCGGAGTTGCTGGGGCGCCCGGTGCTGGACAAAACCGGTCTCGAAGGCAAATTCGCCTACAAGCTGGAATGGACGCCGGATGCCACGCAAGTGCGGTCGAGCGACCAGCCGGTGGGAGACAACGACAACATTCCGTCGTTGAGTTCCGCGGTGCAGGAGCAACTGGGACTGCGGCTATCGTCGCAGAAAGGCCCGGTGGAGATTCTGGTGGTCGATCGCGCCGAGAAGCCGTCCGCGAACTGAGCGTTCCGCGAACGGCGAGGGTGAGGGCGCTACAATGTCTCCAGGCGGAGCGCTCTCGGCCCAGCGCACGCCGGGAGTTGTCCCATTCGATCGAACGAGACCGTCGATGCCGCGCTGGAGCCGTCGCCGTTCCGGGGCATTTCGCGCAACGTTTACCTGCTCACGCTGGTGAGCCTTTTTACCGACCTGTCGAGCGAGATGATCTATCCGCTCGTTCCGTTGTTTCTGTCGAATGTCCTCCAGGCGCCCGTGGCCGTGATCGGGTTGATCGAAGGAATCGCCGAGACTACCGCCAGCTTGTTGAAGTGGGTCTCTGGAGGAATTTCGGACCGCTTCGGGCAACGCAAGCCCTTCGTGCTGGCTGGTTACGGCCTCGCGGCGATTTCCAAACCCCTTCTGGCGCTGGCGTATATCTGGCCGGTGGTGCTTGGGGCGCGGGTGATGGATCGCTTTGGCAAGGGGATCCGCAACAGCCCGCGCGATGCCCTGCTTGCGGACTCAACGACGCCTGAAGTTCGCGGGCGGGCTTACGGATTCCAGCGCAGTGGTGACAGCATTGGCGCGGTCTTGGGGCCTCTGGTTGCCGTCGCCATTCTCACCTGGATGCACCAGAATTTTCGCGCGGCATTTCTGATCGCGTTCATCCCCGGGGTTCTCAGCACGCTCTGCATTTTGCCCGTGCGCGACCGCGTCCGCGAGCGGAAGCCTGGCCGGCTCTTTCAATGGCGGCAGTCGGGTGTTTCCAGCCGCTCGTTGCGCTGGTTTCTGGTGGCGACGTTTGTGTTCGGGATCGGCAACTCGTCTGACATGTTCCTGATCCTGCGGGCCAACAATCTGGGGGCGAGCAGCGTCACCGCGGTATTGATGTTCGCCTGCTGCAATCTGATGAGCGTGCTGTCGTCGTACCCGGCCGGGGTCGTTTCAGACCGCCTGGGCCGCAAGAGTGTGCTGATCGCGGGCTTTTTGATATTCGCCGGCGTTTATCTCGGATTCGGGCTGGCAGCAAGCCTTTCGATGCTCTGGCCGCTCTTCGCCGTTTACGGGCTATATCAGGGGCTGACGGACGGAGTTGCCAAGGCACTGATTGTCGATCTGGTGAATCCCGAGGAGCGGGGTGCGGCACTCGGTCTGCAGGCAACGGTCACGGGGCTCTGCACCTTCCCAGCGAGTCTCGTTGCAGGCTTTCTGTGGCAGGAAATCAGTCCGTCAGCGGCCTTCTTGTACGGCGCGGCGGGTGCGGCCGGGGCCACGCTAATTCTGGCGGTGTTCCTGGCGGGACGGAATCCGAAGCCCGCCCTTGCTTCATAGCCTCACCTTCCTCCGGAAACGGCCGCCGACGTTCCTGCGGAGTTGGTCAGCGTGACCGAGACTGTAGCGATGACACTGGTATCTCCGGAGAACGTGAACGGTACGCTCAGCGACGTGTTGCCGCCGCTGGCGATGCCGTCCGCACTCGCGAACCAGGCGGCGGCTTCCGATGCGAAATTGACAGTGCAATTCGGAGAGCACCCGGTCATCTGCCTGCCCGGTGCGGCCGTGAAAACGAAGGCGCCACTGGTGAGGTCCCGCGTAGTCGAACTGGCATCGAGAAACACCTGGAACCCCGAAGCGGTGACGTTCGTGATCTTGACCGAGCCTGGGACGATAATGGGCGCGAGGCGCGGCAGCGTCATCTTGACGCTGGGAGAAGGTCCGTCAGAAGGTACGAGTTGCGCGGTGCCGGTGACCATCAGAGGGCCAAGCGTCGCCACCACATCGCCTGCGACACTGCCCAACTGGACTGCCGGAACGGGTGGATTCGGAGTGGTCGAATTCGCGGGTATGATCACTGCGAACCGCGTGGTGCCGTCCGAGAATTGCGCGGCGTTGTAGCCGGCCGGAGTTCCCGTCGCATTGGGCACAAATGTCAGGGCCAAGGTGCCCGTCATCGCGAAAGGATAGGACTGTCCCAGGGAGAGTTGGGGCATTGGCTGATCGGCTGGCGTGACGGGCTGCGCCGCCGATAGTGTGATCGAGAGCGGCGGGTAAACTCCCACCGTGACCCCGGTAGTGGTCGATTGGGATGCGCTGTCCTGCACGCGGACATTCAGTTGATAGCTGCCGGCGGTCTGCGGAGTGCCGGCCACGACCGCGGTATCGCCGGATGCTGTCAATGCCAGATCGGTCATATTGTTGGCCGGCATCGTCCACTTGTACGGGGGTGTGCCACCGACGACTTTGTAAGTCTGTGACCAGGCGGAGCCCACGAAACCCATGGTTGGCGCGGCCGGCGAGGTGATCTGGAGCGGGGAGCCGGACGTCACGGTATAGGCGATGGTGGAGGATATGCTGGCGCCATCGCGGCTGTCCCCGCCGTACGACGCCGAGATCGCATGGCTGCCTGCCGCGAGCGAGGAAGTGGAGAATACGGCGGTTCCGGCGGCCACGTTGCCGGTCCCGAGAACCGCCTGGCTGTCTAAGAAAGTCACGCTTCCAGTCGTGCTGGAAGGAGTGACGGTAGCGGTCAGTGTCACCGACTGGCCTACCGGGGCGGTGGATGCCGGCGATATCGAAAGCGCCAGGGTGGTGGTCGTCTTGGTGACGGATTGCGTCACGGCGTTTGAGGTGCTGCCGCCGTTGCTGGAGTCGCCACTATACACCGCTGAGAGCGTGTGACTCCCTGCGGTCAGCGAGGAGGTTGTGTAGCTGGCGGTGCCGCCGCTGCTCAACGTCGCCGTTCCCAGCGTAGTCGAGACGTCTCTAAAGGTGACGGTTCCGGTTGCTGTGGGCGGGTTGACAGTAGCGGTCAAAGTAATGGTCTGCCCGATCGTGGAAGGCGATGGGCTTACAGACAAGGTAGTGGTGGTGGCAGGAGATGCGACGGTTTCCGATACGGGATTCGAGGTGCTGGGCCCATTTTTGGAGTCGCCGCCGTAGACCGCCGTCAGCGAGTGGATTCCTGACAGGAGCGAGGTTGTGGTGAAGACCGCGACCCCATTGTTGAGATTTGAGGTGCCCAGCGCGGTCAAGCCATCCTGGAATGTGATCACGCCGGTAGCGGTGGACGGCGTCACGGTGGCGGTCAATGCGATGTTCTGGCCCAGCGCGGCGGAGGTGGGATTTACCGTGAGGGCCGTCGTCGTCGGGGCGAGCCCGATGGTCTCGATGACGGGGTTGGACGTGCTGGATGTGTTGGCACTGTCGCCTGCGTAGATGGCGGTCAGCGTGTGACTGCCGGCCGTCAAGACCGCGGTTGTGTAGGTCGCAACGCCGTTAGTCAACGTACCGGTTCCCAGAGCGGCTGTGCCGTCTTTGAACGTCACGGCGCCCGTAGCGGTGGCCGGCGTGACGGTCGCGGTCATGGTGACGGCCTGACCGGGAGCGGCCGTGACGGGAGTGACGGTGAGCGCCATGGTGGTGGTCGAGAGCACCACGCTCACTGTGACCGGGCTGCTCGTGCTGATGGCGTTTTTGGCGTCGCCCCCGTAGACAGCGGTGAGTGTGTGGCTGCCGGCGGAGAGCGTCGATGTCGTGTAGGTGGCGATCCCGCTGGTCAGTGTCGTGGATCCGAGAGCGGCCGAGCCGTCCTTGAAGGTGACGGTGCCTGTCGCAGAGGAAGGGGAAATCGTGGCAGTCAGGGTGACAGGCTGCCCCAAGGTCGCGGAGGACGGAGTCGCCGCGAGCGTCGTAGTGGTGCTGCTGGTGGGACCTGTCACGCTTGCCGACACGACGCTGGACGTGCTGAGCGCAGTCTTGGAGTCGCCCCCATATGAGGCGGAGATCAAATGGCTCCCAGTCGCCAGCGTCGAGGTGGTGAGGGTGGCGGTGCCGCCTGTCAGCGTCATGGTGCCGATGTTCGTGGATCCGTCGAGGAACGTCACCGTGCCCGTCGCAGACGAGGGCGTGACGGTGGCCGTCAGCGTGACTGCCTGCCCGAGATTCGATTGGAGGGGTGCCACCGTCAGCGTGGTCATGGAGTTCTGCAGTACCGCGGCGATGCGCCACGCCATCGCGTCAGGGATTCGCGAGGCTGGAATGACTCCGCCTGGAAAAGGGATCCCGCTTGCTGGATCGAGGAGCAATCCGGTGAAGGCGCTGAAGTTCCCACTTCGTTCCGCCGCGGTCGGCACATAGGCGACCACGGGGATGCCTGGAGCCAGAAAGACGGAGCCGCAGAATTGCTGATTCGTCGCGGCGGGGAGGGGGAGGCTCTGATAGCTCGCGTAATTGGGGAGGGTCATGTTGCCGACCACCGCGAAGTCGCCGGCAGCGTCCAGTTGCGACAGGTTCGCGATGCTCGTGAACGGAACGAACCCGGCTGGGAACGCCGCGCATGCTGTGGGAGCACCAACCACCTGGTTGATGGCATTGGAGGTCGTCGGAGCATAGTTGCCGTCTCCCCCGTAAGAAGCCAGCAGGGTGTGAGTTCCGGCGGACAGCGTGGAGACCGTAGCAGTGGCCGTGCCGTTGGAAAGGTTCCCGATGGCGACCGTAGTGGTTCCGTCTTTGAAGAGCACGGCGCCCGTCGCAGAGGAGGGAGCAATAGTCGCGGTAAGGCTGACGCTTTGTCCGGGGGTGGAAGTGGCCGGAGTCGCGCTCAGGAGAAGAGTCGTGGGCGCGGGATTCACGGCTTCGGTAATTACCGCCGAATTGGTGGAAGTGCCGCTGTTGTCGGTATAGGTTGCCTGCAGCGAATGCGTGCCGGCCTTGAGTATGGAGGTCGGGATCGAGGCGGCACCGCTGCTCAGAGTCGCGGTGCCGAGCGAGGTGCTGGTGGTACTGTCGAACACGGAGACCGTGCCGGCGGATGTCGCGGGGCTCACCGTGACTCCCAGTGTCACCGCCTGTCCGAACGATGCGGGATTGGGCGTTGATGAGAGAGTGACGGTAGTGACCGCCGGGGTTATCACCTCCGCGAACGCGGTCGAAGTGCTGGGGCCGTAAGTGGTGTTGCCGTTATAGGTGGCGGTCAACGAGCGGGTGCCGGTCGGGAGGGTGGACACCGCCATCGAGGCAGTTCCGCCGGTGAGGGAAACCGTGCCGAGTGTGGAGGTGCCGTCTTTGAAGGTCACCGATCCGCTGGCGGAGTTCGGCGAGACCGCGGCGGTTAGGGTCACTGCCTGCCCCGCGGACGCGGGGTTTGGCGACGCGGAGACCGAAGTCGTGGTCGCGGTAGTCGAATTAACAGTTTCGACGACCGCGGAAGATGTCGCTGCCGGGTAGGTGCCATCTCCGCTGTATGCCGCGGTGAACGAATGGCTGCCGCTGCTGAAGCCGGGCGCGAGCCAAACGGCGACCCCGTTTGCCAGCGTGGAGATGTTGATCGCAGCGCCGCTGTCTTTGAACGTGATGCTGCCGGTGGCGCTGGCGGGGGTCATCGTGGCGGTCAGGGTCACCGGCTGGCTGGTGCTTGCTGGATTGGGCGTGACGTTCAGGCTGACGCTCGCGGTGGCCGCGGAATTGATCACTTCGTTAACTGGCGACGCTGTGCTCGGCGCATTGTTGGGGTCTCCGTTGTAGTAGGCCGTCAGGATATGCGTCCCAGTCGATAGTGCGGCGGTGCTGAAGGTGGCAGCGCCATACGACAATGCCATTATTTTTAGCGTCGACTGGCCGTCCAGGAATGTGACGGTCCCGCCGGCGGTGGATGGAGTTACGGTTACGGTCAGCGTCACGGGCTGTCCCGCAGTTGCGGGATTGGGTGTCGCGGAGAGACTGGTAGACGTCTGATTGGTTGCCGGATTGATCACCTCCGCGGCGGGCTGCGAGGTGTTTCCGGTGTACTTGGAGTCGCCGCTATAGGATGCCGTGAGCGAATGAGTGCCCACTGTGAGACTCGAGGTGGTGAATCCGGCTGCGCCATTGGAGATCGTTAACGTGTTGAGAGTGGTAGACCCATCCTTGAAAGTGATGGTCCCGGTCGCCGCTGACGGAAGCACCACGGCACTCAAGGTCACCGTCTGGCCGGCAGTTGCCGGATTCGGGAGAGCGGCTATGCCCACCGAGGTCGCGGTGCCCGCGCCCACCGCTACGGTAGCGGACGCCGAGGTGCTGCCATTGAAGTTTGTATCTCCGCTGTAAACAGCATTCAAGGAGTGGCTGCCGGCAGCGAGAGTAGAGATTGACAATGATGCGGTTCCGCCGCTCAGCGTGCCGGGTCCGAGCGTGGTCGTTCCGTCGTAAAAGGTCACCGACCCGGTAGCCGTGGAAGGCGCAACACCCGCCGTCAGGACAATTGCCTGTCCTAAGGCTACAGAAGCTGGGGAAGCGGTGAGTGTCGTGGTGGTGTTCGCCTTGGTCCCCGCCTGGGTCACGATATAGGACTGGCCGGCAATCGTCAGTGTCGCGGTGCGGGACGAACTGCTGGAGTTCGCGGCGACGCTGAATTGGACTGTGCCGCTGCCTGTCCCACTGCTGCTGCCCGAAGAAATCGACGCCCAACTCGCGGAACTGGCGGCGGTCCAGGTACACGAAGGGTCGGAGGCAGCGACGGTCACTGTTCCCGTGGACGCGGCCGTCGAGTACGAGGTATTTCCCGACAATGTAAAGGTGCAACTGACGCAAGCGGTGATGGAGAGAAAATTCGCCGGGGTGGAGAGATCGACGAAGCGCGGAATGGGCCAGGAACTGGAGGCAACGGTACCGAGGTCGGGTGTGTAGCTGGGTGCGAACGAGAGATCGACGGTGGCGGTGCCGGGCGGCGGACTGTTGGTCCCACTGGTGAACTGCTGCCAGACGCCGAAGAGGAATTTTTCGGAAGCGCCCGGATTCGTATTGATCACTTCCCAAATCGCCGTCGCCGTGCCATGGACCACCGTGAGTTCAGCCAGACTCGTGGCGGAACCGTTTACGGAAGTGGTGGGGGAGACGAGCGACAGCGTGCCATTTCCGTCGGCTATGGACTCACTCTTGATCAGCGCCGCATAAGCCGAGGTACTGTTGCCGGCAGGTGCCGTCGACGTCGCGGAGGAGGTGTTGGCGGCGAGGTTAGTCACGGAAACGAAAATCCGCACGCCGTTGGGAATGTTGTTGAAGGTGGCCATGAGCCGCGTGCCGGAGTCGGCAAGTCCGGCCACCAGGCTGCCATTAGCGGCGGGGGGAAAGACAAATCCCGACTCCGAATTGTAGGTGGAACCGGGCGTGTTTTGGCTCGGCGTCGCGGATTGGCCATTGTAATTGGCAGTGGGAACCACTCGGGGCAGGAAGGCGCCATTGTTGAGGGTCTCGCTGAAACTCAGCATGGCGACCGGCACAGGAGTGCTGCTGCCGGTGCACTGGCTGAAGGAGACGCCTCCACCAGTGAGCGCTGCGGAATTGGCGGCGTCGAGGACGCTGGTGTTCAAGGCGGTTTGGACATAGGCGACCGTTTGCGCGGGGTTTGTCAGATTGACGGACACGGGGCCGGTCGCCGAGACCGTAGCGGTCAGAGTCGTCGGTGCCGAGTTAGTGGTCTGCAATTGCGAGACGTTCGCCCGAATGTTGGTTATGCGGAAAACGCGGGCGCTACCGACGGCGGGCGCCAGAATGGGAACGCCATGGAATACCACCTGGTTTCCGTTTACCACGCCCTGGAAAACATTCGCCCCCGCTGTGAAATTGCCAGTACCGGCGTTTCCGGCCACTTGGATGGTGCCGCCCGTAACAGCGAAATCGCGCGCCCACTCGAGACATCCGCCCGTAACTGCCCCTGAAATGCTCGAGCAAAGTGTCTGCGGAGCGGAACTGCCAAATCCAGGGGCGGGACCTGTTTGGCCGTTCCCCGGCTCGTCGATCAGGAGCAGCGCCTCGGAAGGAATAGGAGTCGCGGAGGTGTTCCAGATCCGGCTGGTGACGGTGGTATTGAGACTGACGGTGACGTCGACGGCGGTGAGCCCCTTGCCTGAATCGGTCGCTGTGCCACCGGTGCAACTCATTAGGATGTCGCTGGCCAGTTCGCTCATGCCCTCATATCGAACGGTCCTGGGAGCGGAACCCACCGCACAGTTGAGCGCCGAATTAGCACGAGGAGCGGGTGACTGGGCAAACAGGATCGGCGCAAGGCTGAATAGCAGTGCCGCTGACCGAATCATTGGCCATCCTCCGTTGCGGGTGTCGGAGACGGAACGAACACGACGTGGCCGGCGGTACCGTCGAGATAAAAGATCCAGCCGGGCTGATGACGGTCGGCGGAGATGAGGAAGGTGTCATGATTCCGCAGCGGATCGAGCGTTCTGGCGGAAGCCGGCGATTCAAAAGACTGCATGCTTCCTGAGGCCACGTCGTGGGCGAACACCGATTTCGCACCGGGCCTGACCAGGAAAAGCGTGCCGCCATCCGCGGATGGGTACAGCGTGCCTGCCCCTTTCCACCCGCTGACCAGCACGCGGTCGGATGGTGCAGACGTGACATTTTGCAGCAGATGGATTGCCCCTGCGACGCCATCCCACACTGCGGCACTGGTGCCATCGCGGAAGAGTGCCAGCGAGACAATTTGGGTTGCGGTCAGCAGTGTTCGGGGCGTGCTGCCATCAGGTGGCAACAGGTAAATCGCTCGCCTTGAAGCCACGAGCAGAGTCTTCCCATCATCGCTTACGGAAGCCATGCGCGGAATGTCCGGCAGAACCGAAGAATCCAGATCGAGTGCGACCTGTGGCCGGTCAGGCAATCCCGCGATGATCTGCAAACGCCGGCTGGTGGCGGAGAACAAGACTGCGGACTGCGACTGCGGACTGAATGCGATCCAATCGGGGGACGGCAGGGCCCACTCAAGTGCGGTGAGGCCGCTTGCCGCGCCTCCGCTGAGTGACAGAACAGAGAGGCTTGACCCGCTCACCTCGGCAAGGGCATAGTCTTGGCCAGGCGCAATCCGAAGCTGAGTGACTCCATCCGGCAAAGCGAGGGGATCGCTGAAGCGAAATGAGCCTGGTACGCCGAAGATTGTCCGCAGCACCGGGCCGTCGGAGTCGGCTACGTAACCGGCCACAGGTCCGGTGATGCTGGTGCCAGGGCACAAAGAACCTGCCAGGACCGCTGGCAAGCAGCAAAGCGCAATTGTAGTGGGTCGCATCGACATCCCCCGAGTTTTAGTGCGGCGGACCGAAGATGGTCCCGCTCCCGCTGCCGACCACGCCAGTCGCCGAGCTAGATGCCGAGGAGGCCGAAGATCCGCTCTTCCCGCCTGATACCACGGCGACGGCTACCCCTCCCGCCGCGGCGACACCCGCAATGATCCCGATGAGGCCGGCGGTGGAAATCCCGGCCGCCGTGCCGATAACGCTCGACTGCGCAATGTTTGCGCCGGCGGCAGCGCCGTGAATCGAGGCATAGACGCCAATGCTGTACGATCCCGGGTTGGAGTTCACCTGGAGGTGAGGCATGACGGCTCGCCCGGTGCCATCGGTCGTGATGCTTACGCTTTTCGCTCCGCCCGTAAATGTGCCGCCGGGACCATCCGCGGACAACAGGAACGCGACCGCTGCCCCAGCCACCGGTTTATGATTCTCGTCTTGCACTTCAACGATCGTCTCGCGGGAGGTGCGCCGCTTGATGTTGTTGATGGCCCCTTGGCCTTCGACGACGATCACGTTGAGTTTGACCGGCGGACGGGGCAATTCCTGCCCGGTGGCCGTCAGCAGCGTGGCCAGGAATGCGACCGAGATAGATCGGACCGTTCGTGAATACATAGAGTTCGGCGCCTCAGATTCCTCGACTCAAGTAGTGGAAGAGAGGGTGTCGAAATCTCAGTTTTTGTCGATCTTAAGCACTGAGGGGTAATTGCGCAATGGGCCAACGGAACTTGCCGCACCACACACGCGAACACGGTAGAGCGGGATGAGCGGACCATGAGCTGGGGGAAGTGATCTCCACACTCTAGAACCCGTGCTGCCAGAGCAGAGGGTTGTTCTTGCGCGCTTGGGGTTTGGGTTGACCGTAAAGGAGCGTCACCGCCCTCATCATTCGTGATCGCTTGCTGACGCGCGGTGCGCCAGGATAAGCCTGGCTTGATCTTGTGGGATGTAAGGAGCCCACCATGTAAATTGCTCGTTCGAACATGTAGCGACCTGAGCAGGACACGGCGAAA